>Ga0302325_10036526_pt1 | contig 10015 bp, 7 predicted proteins | sample Palsa_T0_2_FD_201948 | JGI IMG/M metagenome (GOLD analysis project Ga0302325, IMG submission 201948) | Peat permafrost microbial communities from Stordalen Mire near Abisko, Sweden - Palsa_T0_2 | ecosystem: Environmental > Terrestrial > Soil > Palsa > Peat permafrost | place: Sweden: Abisko... | reverse complement strand
ATGTGCGGGAACCGCGCGGTCCCGCCGGCTATCGGGAACATCGCGCCCAGCTCAGCGTGCACAAACGCCAGGATCAGGACGGCCGCGCCGCCGATGATCCAGGCGTAGATCGCGCTCGCCCCCGCGTCCTGGGTGGCATATAGGGAGGCGAACAGCCAACCGGAGCCGATGATCGAACTCTCGGAGGACCAGATGGCCCCGATAAGCCCCATCTCCCGCTTCAGGCCGACGTCAGTCGGCAGTGCTTCAGAGAGGGAACCAGTTTCAGTTGCCATGATCGATAGCTCTCTTCTCTTTTCTCGATCGTTGCCCCTAAGGGCGTGCCACGCGCCCGGCGGGGTCCCGCGTTGAGCGAGTAAGCATGTAGTTGTGCAGGGTGAGGAACATCGTAGAGTTGATCTTCACGCCTGAGAAGTGTTGTCCCGGATTCGGTTCTATAACGCAGGTCACGGCCTTGTGCCCCGTTTACAAACAGTCTTATGACACGGGGGTAACGTCACATCGCGATGTCCTGGGAATTACCTCCCCGTTTCGTGTGGGACAGGTTTATCGGCGCACAAAGTGGGCATAGTGGAGAAAGCTTCGCTTGTGAAAAGCTTCACGAGTACGACAGCGTGTAGAACTTAGGTGCCGTTTTCGGTACTTCTACCTAGACGTCCGATTCTTCGCCGCGCTTGCGCGCCCGGTACGCGATCACGTTGGCCCGGCTGGCGCACCGGTCCGAGCAGTAGCGCCGGGTGCGGTTGGCGGATACGTCCATGAAGGCCCCGGGGCAGGGGGCCGCCTGGCACACGCCGAACCGTTCAAGACCGAGCTCGGCGAGCCGGACGGCGAGCCCCATGGCCGCGCCCGCCGCGTACTTGTCCGACATCGAGCCGCTGTCGGTGAAGTGCACGTGCCACGGCTGCCCGTCATGCCCCGACAGCTGCGGGTGCACCGGGTACTGGATGAGGAGCTCGTTCAGCCGGGACGTGGCGTCCCCGCCGTTCTCCTGGGAGCAGGCCACGAAGAAGCCGCGGAACTCATCCCGCAGCATGCGCAGCGAGTCGAGGTCAGCGCGGGTGATGCCGTGGTTGAGGTGCTCCCGGTCGTCCACGAGCGCGCGCAGCTTGTCCAGGGAGGCGAGCTGGTCGCCGCCCTCGTGCCCGAGGCTGGCGGTGTTCACGAGCCGCACGGCCAGTTCAGCATATGATGACAGGTCCACGCGCGCGTCCCTGCTGTGGTGGAAAGGGTTCTGTAATAGGCTGGTCCCGTTCATGAGTATTACAGAACGGTGCTGACTGCGCTACCAGCAAGTTCGTTATGGCACACTATACAAACGGGTAACCCCCGTACCTAGAGTGATCACCGCCCGTGCGGGCGGCGCCCGCGGCGTAACCTCGCCGCCCGGGGGTCCGCCGGGCGGTAGACCCGTCACCTGCAGCATTGAGTCTTGGGGGTTACCGTGGCCGATGAGGCTTCCCTTTCACATTCACAGCTGGACGACGATCCGGTCTTCGCCATGCACCGAGGCGGCAAGATCGACGTCGTCCCGAGCGTCGAGGTGCCCGACCGCGCGGCCCTCGCCATGGCCTACACGCCCGGCGTGGCCCGCGTGTGCAGCGCCATCGCCGATGAGCCCGAGCTGGCCGCCGAGTACACCTGGATCGGCAACACCGTCGCGGTGGTGAGCGACGGCACCGCGGTGCTCGGCCTCGGCGACATCGGGCCGGCCGCCGCCATGCCCGTCATGGAGGGCAAGGCGCTCCTCTTCAAGAAGTTCGCCAATATCAACGCGGTCCCGGTCTGCATCGACGTCACCGACGTGGACGACGTGGTCCGGGTGGTCGCCGCGCTGGCGCCGAGCTTCGGCGGCATCAACCTCGAGGACATCTCGGCGCCCCGCTGCTTCGAGATCGAGGACCGGCTGCGGGCCATGCTCGACATCCCGGTCATGCACGACGACCAGCACGGCACCGCCATCGTCGCGCTCGCCGCGCTGCGCAGCGCCGCCCGCGTGGTCGGCAAGAAGCTCGGCGACATGCGGGCCGTGGTCTGCGGCGCCGGGGCCTCCGGCATCGCGGTGTCCAAGATCCTGCTCGCGGGCGGGATCGGCGAGATCGGCGTGGCGGACAGCAAGGGCATGATCTACGCGGGCCGCGACGGCCTCAACCCGGTCAAGTCCGGCCTGGCCGCGGTGACCAACGCCTCCGGCCACGTCGGCTCGGTGGAGTCGGCCCTGCGCGGCGCGGACGTGTTCATCGGCCTGTCCGGCAGCGCGCTGCCGGCGGAGGCACTGAGCGCGATGGCCCCCGGCGCGGTGGCGTTCCTGCTGTCCAACCCGGAGCCGGAGGTCCACCCGGACATCGCCAGGAAGTACGTGGCGGTGGTGGCGACCGGCCGCAGCGACTTCCCCAACCAGATCAACAACTCACTGGCCTTCCCCGGCGTCTTCCGCGCCGCCCTGGACGTCCGCGCCACCACCATCACCGAGAACATGAAGCTAGCGGCCGCCGACGCCCTAGCCGCCCTAGTGGGCGACGACGCCACCCCCGACTACATCATCCCGAGCCAGTTCGACGAGCGCGTCGCCGCCGCCGTCACCGCCGCCGTCGCCGCCCAGGCCCGCGAGGACGGCGTAGCCCGCCGCTAACCCCACCCGCCCCACCCGCCGCTAACCCCATCCCCCGCCAGCCCTCCCACCCGGGGGCCCCCAACCTACCGGTGGGGTCTGACATTCGATCTTCAAAATGGCCCTTGACCTGCGCTTTCCTTCCTGTTCGGCTGCTCCGATCATAGCGCCGGAGTCCGACAACGCGGTCTTGTCGCCAGGGAACTAACGTGGCTAGGCCAGGCGGAATACCAGTGACCTGAGTCATAGGAGAGTGCGGTCCGTCACTACCAGCCCGGTAGCCCTTAACCAAGGGGATACCGGGCCTGTAGTGTCTGGAACATGCTTGCTGCCTATGCTGCGCGTATCGATGCCGATGACCCGCTAAATGGCCTTGAGGTGGGGGAGCGGCCGGACCCCGAGTCGTCGGCCGGCTGGACCACGGTGACGGTCAAGGCGGCGGCGCTCAACCATCATGACCTCTGGTCGCTGCGCGGGGTGGGCCTGCCCGCCGACCGGCTGCCGATGATCCTCGGCTGCGACGCCGCCGGGATCGACCCCGACGGCAACGAGGTCGTGGTGCACGCGGTGATCGGCGACGCCAACGCCGGCGGCGGCGACGAGACCCTCGACCCCCGCCGCTCGCTGCTCTCCGAGCGCTACCAGGGCACCCTGGCCGAGCGGGTCACGGTGCCAACCGCCAACCTGGTGCCCAAGCCCGCGGCGCTCTCCTTCGAGGAAGCGGCCTGCCTCCCCACCGCCTACCTGACCGCCTACCGGATGCTGTTTGACAAGTCGGGCGCCCAGCCCGGCGCCACCATCCTGGTGCAGGGCGCCGGCGGCGGCGTCGCCACCGCGCTGATCCTGCTCGGCCGGGTGGCAGGCTACCGGGTCTGGGTAACCAGCCGCAGCGAGGCCAAGCGCGACGCGGCCCTGAAGCTAGGCGCGGACAAGGCGTTCCCCACCGGCGCACGGCTCCCGGAGCGGGTGGACGTGGTGATGGAGACGGTCGGCGAGGCGACCTGGTCGCACTCGGTCCGCTCGCTCAAGCCCGGCGGCCGCATCGTCATCTCCGGTGCGACCAGCGGCGATGTCCCCCCGGCGGAGTTGACAAGGATCTTCTTCACCCAGCTGTCGGTGGTGGGCTCCACCATGGGCACCCGCCACCAGCTAGGCCGCCTGCTTACCTTCTGCGAGCAGACCGGGACCCGCCCGCTCATCGACCGCGTCCTCCCCCTAACCGAGGCAAGGGACGGCTTCGCCACCATGCTCGACGGCACCCACACCGGCAAGATCATCTTCACCCCCTAACCGCCCCGCTCCCAGCCCGCCAGCCCCTGCGCCCGAACCGCTCCGGTGCATACGGGTCGAATGCCGCGTTTAATATCTGAGGTTTCTCCCGGTTTCCTGCAAAATTCGCCGTGGGACGATGGCGTCGGTACCGTCGACGGGGTGACGAGCGAGCCCAACGACCCCAGCGCACCTGACCCGTCGGACTCATCGGAAGGGCCCGGCACCCCCAAAGCCAACGCGGGCGCGGCTGCCACGACGCCCGCGCCCGTGATCGACGACCCGGTGGCCGAGGACCGCGCGTCCCGCGGCCCCGACGGGCACGGCGCCGCCACGCACGACTCCCCGGTGGCCAGCGCCGCGCCGGAAGACCCCGCAGCGTCACCCCCCGTGGTGGAGAGCCCCGTGGTGGAGGGCCCCGTGGTGGAGGGCCCCGTGGTGGAGAGCCCCGTGGTGGAGAACTTCGCGGCGGAGAGCCCGTCAGCGGAGAGCCCCGCAGCTGAGAGCGCGGTGGAAAGCACCGCGGTGGACAGCTTCCGGCCGGACCTCTTTGCGCCGACCAGTCCCGTCCCGAGTTTTCAGCCGGGCGGCCGTCAGGCGCCGGTGGCGCCCCCCACCGCGCCCATCCACACGGGCGAGGATCAATGGCAGCCGTCGAGCTGGCCGCCGGAGCCAGCGCGCCCCCAGTACACCGGATCGGGCCAGCCCTCGTCCGGTTATCAGGCCGCCAGCTGGCAGCCCCCTGGCGATCAGGCAGTCGGCGATCAACTACTGGGTGATCAAGTACTGGGCGAATACGCGCAGCGCAGCGAAGCACCGGCCCAGCCCTCGTCGGGTTATCAGGCCCCGCACCATCACGGTTTCGGGCACCGCGAGCACGGTCGTCACGCGGCCGGGCAGACCGTTTACCACACGAGCGCCGTCTACGGCGTGAAGAAGGAGGCGCCGCCCAAGCGGCGGCGCTCCCTGCTCTACGCGGCCCTGTCCGCCGCCGTCGCCCTGATCGTGCTCGCCGTGCTGCTCGTCGTGGTGGTCTTCAAGCCGGGCAGCAGCACTCCCGCCTACGGCCTGGTCCCGAACGGCTCCTCCGCCCAGCAGGACGGTGAGCAGGTGGCGGCCGCGTTCCTGACCGCCTGGGAGTCGGGTGACCTGACCAAGGCGGCGAACTACACCAACCAGCCGGCCGCCGCCCAGGCGGCGCTCGCCACGTACTCGAAGGACCTGAACCTGCGCGCGTTCTCCGCCGGGACGAGCAGCGTCGCCGACGCGGCGGGCAGCACCAGCGCCCAGCCCAAGGAGAACGTGACGTTCGCGGTCAAGGCCTCCGTCGCCGCCGTCAGCGGCAACTCGGCGGTGCGCGGCAGCTGGACGTATCACTCCGCGCTGGTCGCCTACCAGCAGGCCAACTCGTCCGTCTGGTTCGTCCAGTGGCAGCCCGACGTGGAGGCGCCGAACCTGACCGCGGCCACCCACCTGGCGGCCGTGCAGGTGGCCCCGACCGTCACCCTGGTGACCGATGCCGACGGCCAGAGCCTCACCCGGTACAACGACCCGGGCCTTGACACCATCGCGGGCCTGCTCAAGAGCCAGGCGCCGACCAACGAGGGCGCCAGCGCCGGCCTTGCCGTGCAGATCGAGAACGCCAAGGGCACCGCGGTGGCGGGCAGCCAGGCGGAGATCGTCGCGCCCGGCAACTATCCGACGCTCTCCACCACGATCAGCGCGGCGGCCGAGACCGCCGCCCGGTCCGCCGTCTCCATGCACAACAAGAGCTCGATGGTCGCGATCCAGCCGTCCACCGGCAAGATCCTGGCCATCGCCAACAACGCCGGCCAGAACGACTTCGCGCTGACGGCCGACGTGGCACCCGGCTCGTCGATGAAGGTGATCACCTCGACGGCGCTGTTCAACGCGGGCCTGGCCACCGCCAACAGCGGCGTCGCGTGCCCGCCGACGCTCACCGTGCAGGGCATCACCTACCACAACGACCAGAACGAGTCGGAGCCGGCCGGGACGCCGTTCTCCTACGACTTCGCACAGTCCTGCAACAACGCCTTCTCCCAGTGGTGGCCGAACCTGTCAGGCAAGCTGGCGAGCACCGCCAAGGACTACTACGGCCTCGACCAGAGCTGGGACATCGGCATCGGCAACCTGTCCGCGTCCTACTTCAACGCCCCGGCCAGTGCCTCGGGTTCAGAGCTCGCACAGGAAGCTTTCGGCGAGGGCGCGCTCACCGCCTCCCCGCTAGCGATGGCCTCCGTCGCCGCCACGGTAGACTCCGGCACGTTCAAGCAGCCGATCCTCACCCTGAACGCCAAGCAGGTGACCGCCAAGCCCCTGCCGGCCGCCACCGACGCGAACCTCAAGATAATGATGCGCGACGTGGTAACCGAGGGCACCGCCGCCGGCCTCGGCCTCGGCCCCACCGTCTACGCCAAGACCGGCACCGCCGACATCGTTGGCCAGGACCAGCCCAACAGCTGGCTAGTCGCCTTCGACCCCACCAAGGACATCGCCGTCGCCTGCCTGGTAGTCAACGCCGGCTACGGTGCCCAGTTCGCCGGCCCCGAAGTATCCGCCTTCCTCAAGTCCCTCGGTTAGCAAGCTGCTCAGCGAGCGGACGAGAACGGTCAACGCAAATCGCTAAGGTCCGGTGCACCCGTGGTGCACCGGACCTTACGCCATCTTGGTGGCCGGTCAGCGAAGGCCGGCTAGCTGGCGGGAGGCTCCTCGGGACGCCTCTCGCGGCCGTTAACGTCACCGTCGGCGTCGGCGGCGCTCTCGCCGCTGGCGTCGTCGCTGGCACTGGCACTGGCACTGGCACTGTCGCTGGCGGGCCAGCTGTCCGCGGCCGGGCCCTCGTGGTGGAGGTCGAAGACCTCCTCGCGGATGCGGTCCAGGGTGTCGGCCAGGATGTCGCGCAGGGTCGGGATAACCTCGGTGCCGAAGATGGAGCCAGAGTCCCAGGCGACGGTCCGCAGGTCGGAGACGAAGTCGCGGGCCAGCCGCTCGAAGTCGCGGAGGGCGGCCATGTCCTGGGCGCCCGGCCAGCTCGAGTGACGGCCGGCCCAGTCGCCCCACCGGCTCCACTCGCCCCAGCCAGCCCACGGGTCGCCGCCGTCGTCGCGGAACCGGGCGCTGGCCTCCTCGCGGAGCCGGTGTGCGTGCGCGAACGCCTCTTCCTTGGCCTGACGGGCCTGCTCGCGGGCCTGGTCCCGGGCCTGGCGGGCGCGCTCCCGAGCGGCGTCGGCCGCCTCCTTGGCGTTCTCCCTGGCCGTCCGGGCCTGCTCGCGGGCCTGGTCCCGGGTGTCGCGCTCGGTGCCCCGCATCTCGCGGGCCGCCCTCGTCAGCTCCTCGCGGAGGCTGCGGACGGTGTCCCTGACATCCTCGCGGACCTCGCGGACGATGTCGCTGACCGAGGCGGACAGCTCCTCTTCGAGCTCGTCGAGTTCCTCGCCGCGGTTGCGCAGCTCCTCGCGGCCGGCCTCGGTGATGCGGTAGACCTTGCGGCCGTTTTCCTCGTCGTGGGTGACCAGGCCCTCTTCCTCAAGCCTGGCCAGCCTCGGGTAGATCGTCCCTGGCGAGGGAGCGTACACGCCCATGAAGCGGTCGCGCAGCAGGCGGATCACCTCGTAGCCGTGCCTTGGCTCCTCGTCGAGCAGGCGCAGCAGATAAAGCCGGAGGCGTCCGTGGCGGAAAACCGGGGTCATGAGGTCTTGCTCTCCATCTCTGCCGGCATACGTCGCAAGAGCGTGACCGCACCGGACATGGTGGTCACGGACACGCGCCCGGTACCTGCGCCAACGTTACCGCTTACGGTATGTGAGGCAGGAGCCCTAACCGCCTGCAGTGTTTCGAAATCGGTTCTAACCGCGCCCGACGTGGACTGCAGCCGGACGACCGCGTCGCTGTCGGCGGGCAGCCGCAGCGTCACCTCGCCTGACATGGTGCCCACCCGGATGCCGCCCGCCCCCGCCAGCGTCACGTCGGCCGTCACCGGGCCGCTCATGGTATTGCCCTCAAGCGTGGTGACCAGGCCGCCGGCCAGCGTGAGGCCGCCCGACAGGGACCTGAAGCGGACCTCGCCGCTAAGGTCGCAGGCCGCGACCTCGCCGGACATCGTCTCGGCGGTGACGTCCCCGGTGACCGTGTCCAGCGTGATGTCGCCGGACATGGACTTGACTTCCGCGCCCGCGCACAGCCCGGAAACGATCGCCGAGGCGCTCAGCACGCCAAGCTGGATCCGGCAGTCGTCGGGGACGCTGATGGTGACGGCGGCGCTGTCCTTGCGCGGCTTCAGGAAGCTGAGCAGCCCCTCCCAGGACAGTGACTCGTAGGCCACGGTGAGCACGCCGTCTTCGTGTTGCACGGAGAACGGGCGCCCGGACAGCTCGCTCACAACGAGCGAGGGCCGCTCGTCCGACACGAGCACCGCGACGGTGCCGGCCATCAGGCGCACGTTCAGTTCGGTGACTTCATCGAACTCGAGCACCGTCGGCGCGTCCACGGTCCAGCTGGTCATCGCGGTCCTCCCAGGCAGGCTGATCCCTTGTCTAAGAACCACGATATATCGTGTCGCGCCAAAGTCAAGATGTATCGCGTCTGACCCGACCGGGGCTCCATCCGCTGAGCGAGGAGGCGCGTGGTGGTTCTCCGGGGGGTACGGGGGGTCGTCCCCCGGGGACACGAGTTCTGCGCGCCCGATATGATCGCGGTTTTCGCGATCGGGCGCGCAGCACTCCGCACACTCTCGTTCGAGCGACTGCCGTTGATTACTCTTCTTCGTCAGCGACGTCAGCGACCGCGTCCGAGTCGTCGTCCAGCCGCGCCAGCCATGACGCGAGCCGGTCCACTGCCGTCTCGAACTCGGGGTTCAGATCGACGAAGTCACGCAGCCGCTCGGCGAGCCAGGTCATCGTGACCCGCTCGTCGCCGCGACGGTCGTCGAGTTCCTCGATGCCCGCGTCGGTGAAGTACATCGCTAGCTCTCCGCTGGAATGGCCGTCTCGATCAGTTCACGGTGCGTTGCCGCGTGCACCTTGGCGGACCCGAAGGCCGGGGCAGAACTCGCGGGCAGCACGATCTGCCGGACCTGACGGCCGAGGATCTCGGGCAGCCGCAGTGCCATCCGCGGCCACGCGCCCTGGTTCTCCGGCTCCTCCTGCGTCCAGACAAGCTCGACGTCGGCGGGGTACCTGGAGAGTTCCGCCTTCAGTTCCGAAGCCGGGATCGGGTACAGCCGCTCAACCCGGACGACCGCGACGTCAGTCACGCCCGCCTTCGCACGGTGCTCGGCCAGGTCATAGTAGAACTTGCCGGCGCACAGCACCACCCGCCGGACCTTGGCCGGGTCCACGCTGGTGTCGCCGATCAGCGGCCGGAAGGAGCCGCTGGTGAAGTCGGCGGTCGGCGACGTCGCGGCCTTGAGGCGCAGCAGCGACTTCGGGGTGAAGACGATCAGCGGCTTGTGCCGGCCGCTGAGTGCCTGCCAGCGCAGCAGGTGGAAGTAGTTCGCCGGGGTGGTCGGCAGCGCCACCGTCATGTTGTCCTGCGCGCACAGCGACAGGAACCGCTCGATCCGCGCGGAGGAGTGGTCAGGACCCTGGCCCTCGTAACCGTGCGGGAGCAGCAGCGTGACGCTGGATTTCTGCCCCCACTTCTGCTCGCCCGAGCTGATGAACTCGTCGATGATGGTCTGCGCGCCGTCGGCGAAGTCGCCGAACTGCGCCTCCCACAGCACCAGCGCCTCGGGGCGGGCCACCGAGTAGCCGTACTCGAAGCCCATCGCGGCGAACTCGGACAGCAGCGAGTCGTACACGAAGAACCGGTTCTTGCCGTTGTCCAGTCGCTTCAGCGGGGTGTGCTCGTCGCCGGTGTTCCGGTCTACAAGCACCGCGTGCCGCTGGCCGAAGGTACCGCGCCGCGAGTCCTGGCCGACCAGTCGCACCGGGTGCCCGTCCTGCAGCACCGAGCCGATGGCGAGCAGCTCGCCGGTCGCCCAGTCCGCGTTGTCCTCGCTGATGCTGGTGGCGCGCCGGTCAAGCTGCGGCTTGAGCCGCGGGTGGACGGTGAATCCCTCGGGGATGTTCACCTGGGTGTCGATGATCTGCTTGAGCGTGTCGAGCGAGATCGCGG
>Ga0302325_10036525_pt1 | contig 10015 bp, 5 predicted proteins | sample Palsa_T0_2_FD_201948 | JGI IMG/M metagenome (GOLD analysis project Ga0302325, IMG submission 201948) | Peat permafrost microbial communities from Stordalen Mire near Abisko, Sweden - Palsa_T0_2 | ecosystem: Environmental > Terrestrial > Soil > Palsa > Peat permafrost | place: Sweden: Abisko... | reverse complement strand
AGAACCGCGAGAGCCACGGCAGCGACTCCTCGCGCCCCGAGGCGATCTCGTCGAGGTCGTCCTCCATGCTGGCCGTGAAGCCGTAGTCGACCAGGTCGCCGAAGTAGCGCTCCAGGAGGCCGACCACGGCGAAGGCGGTGAAGCTGGGCACCAGCGCGGTCCCCTTCTTCCACACGTAGCCCCGGTCCAAAATGGTGGCGATGACGCTGGCGTAGGTCGACGGCCGCCCCACGCCCAACTCTTCCATCGCCTTGACCAGCGAGGCCTCGGTGTAGCGGGCCGGCGGCTGGGTGGCGTGCGATCCGGGGTCGAAGGCGATGCCGTCGACCACGTCGCCCACGGCCAGCGGGGGCAGGACGACCTCGCGGTCGGCCAGCTCCGCGTCCGGGTCGTCCTGGCCTTCCACATAGGCCCGCAGGAACCCGGGGAAGGCGATGACCCGGCCACTGGCCGAGAACTCCGCCTCCTCACCGACGGCCACCGCGTTGGGCCTGCCGTCGGGGAGGGCGTCGGGGACGGCGCGCACCAGGCGCACCTGCGCGCTGGTGCCGGTGGCGTCGGTCATCTGGGAAGCCACCGTGCGCTTCCAGATGAGCTCGTACAGGCGGAGCTCGTCCCCCGAGATGGCCCGCCCGGCCTGCTCGGGGGTCCGGAAGGACTCCCCGGCCGGGCGGATGGCCTCGTGGGCCTCCTGGGCGTTCTTGACCTTGCGCTCGTAGCGGCGCGGCGCGTCGGGCACGTAGGCGTCCCCGTACATCTCCCGGGCCTGGGTGCGCGCCGCGGTGAGCGCCTGCTCGGACAGGGTGGTCGAGTCGGTCCGCATGTAGGTGATGAAGCCCTGCTCGTACAGGCGCTGGGCCACCTGCATGGCCCTCTGGGCGCTGAAGCGCAGCTTGCGCCCGGCTTCCTGCTGCAGCGTCGAGGTCATGAAGGGCGCCGCCGGCGAGCGCCGGAAGGGCCGCTCGGTGACGGCGCTGACGGTGAAGGGCTGGCCGGCCAGCGCGGTGGCGACCGTCGTCGCCTCCTCTTCGACCAGCACCCGCACTCGCCCCTCGGTGGTCTGGACGCCGTCCTCGTTGAAGTCCTTGCCGGTGGCGACCGTGGTGCCCCCGAGCGAGACGAGGGCGGCGCCGAACTGGGGCGGCGCGTCGGCGTGGGCGTCGGTCGGGGCGAACGTGCCGTCGATGCCCCACCAGGTGGCGGAGTGGAAGCGCATCCGGGCCCGCTCGCGCTCGACGACCATGCGGGTGGCCACGCTCTGCACCCGCCCGGCCGAGAGCCGGGGCATGACCTTGCGCCACAGGACGGGCGACACCTCGTAGCCGTAGAGGCGGTCGAGTATCCGGCGCGCCTCTTGGGCATCGACCAGGCGGCGATCGAGGTCCCGCCAGTCCTCGACGGCGCGGGCGATCGCCTCCGGGGTGATCTCGTGGAAGACCATGCGCTTGACCGGGATGGTCGGCGAGAGCACCTCGAAGAGGTGCCACGCGATGGACTCGCCCTCGCGGTCCTCATCGGTGGCGAGGTACAACTCGTCGGCGCCCTTGAGTAGGCGCTTGAGATTGGCCACGACCGACTTCTTCGAGGCCGAGACCACATAGAGAGGCTTGAACCCGTTGTCCACGTCGACGCCCAGGCGGGCCCAGCCCTCACCCTTGTAGGCCGCCGGCACCTCGTCGGCCCCCCGGGGGAGGTCGCGGATGTGGCCGATGGAGGACTCCACGATGAAGTCGGGGCCCAGCAGACCGCCGATGGTCCGCGCCTTGGCCGGCGACTCGACGATGACCAGTGCCTTACCCATGGCGGGCCCGTTCGCGCATCAATCCGTCGTTCCGTTCGGTCCGCATGGTTGAGCAAGGTTGCGGGTCCGCCACCCGCCTGTCAAGAGCAGTGTGGGGGACCCGGCCCCTCACATAGGGGTTCTTACCTACGCTGACCAGGTCAATCGCCCGATGCCGCCGCCACGGCGGCCGGGGGCTCGATGACGGTCGCGTCGGCCGCCATGTCCTCGGTGTCGCGCTTCGAGAAAGCGAGGGCGCCGAGCAGGATGACCAGGGCGACGGCGGCGATGGCGTAGCGCGCGCCGTTGTGGTGGCGCAGGGAGATCACGGCCGGCAGGATCAGCAGCGAGACCAGGTTCATCACCTTGATCATCGGGTTGAGGGCCGGGCCGGCGGTGTCCTTGAAGGGATCGCCCACCGTGTCGCCGATAACCGCCGCCTTGTGGGCTTCGGAGCCCTTGCCGCCCTCGTGGCCGTCCTCGATGTACTTCTTGGCGTTGTCCCATGCCCCACCGGAGTTCGACAGCGTGTTCGCCATCAGCTGCCCGGTCAGGATGGCCCCGGCCAAGAAGGCGCCGAGGGCGAGGTAGTTGATGCCGAAGCCGACGATGACCGGGGTCAGGATGGCCAGCAGGGCCGGGGTGGCCAGTTCGCGCTGGGACGCCGCGGTGCAGATGGAGATGACCCGGCCGTACTCCGGTTTCTCGGTGTAGTCCATGATCCCCGGGTGCTCACGGAACTGCCGTCGCACTTCCAACACGACCGTGCCGGCCGAGCGGCCGACGGCCCGGATGGCCAGCGATGAGAAGAGGAAGGCGATGGAGCCGCCGATGAGCAGCCCGATGAACGTGGTGGGGTTGGCCACGTTGATCTGGATGGCCGAGAAGAGCTTCTCCCCGCTGGCGTGCAGGCTCGGTATCTGCTCGCCGATGGTCTCGATGAACGAGGCGAAGAGGGCCACCGAGGCGATGACGGCCGATCCGATGGCCACACCCTTGGTGATGGCCTTGGTGGTGTTGCCCACGGCGTCGAGGCTGACCATGATCCGCTCGGCTTCCCCGGAGAACTCGCCGGACATTTCGGCGATGCCCGCCGCGTTGTCCGACACCGGCCCGAAGCTGTCCTCGGAGACCACCATGCCCGCCGTGGCCAAGAGGCCGATGCCGATGAGGGCGACCAGGTAGAAGGTCAGCTCGATGTTGCCGTCGCCCAGACCGATGGCCACGCCCAGTGCGATGGCGATGGCGATGATGGCCCACACCGAGGACTCCAGGCCGATGGAGATGCCGGAGAGCACGGCGGTGGCCGGACCGGTCCGGGTCGAGGCCGCAATCTCCTTGACCGGGCCGCGCTCGGTGGAGGTGAACTGCTCCGTGATCTGACTGGCCACCAGGGACAGCACCACGCCGGTCAGCACGGCCCAGAACACCTTGAGGTCGTGCACGTAGTACTGCGCCACGAAGAAGGCGCCGATGACCGTCAGGACCGCCGCCAGCCAGAAGCCCCGGTTGATGGGCGTCAGGGCGTTGCGGTCCTTGACCCGGGCCTTGACCACCAGGACGCCGATCACCGAGGCGAAGATGCCGATGGCCGGGACGATGAGGGGGTACAGCACGGCCGACGTCGGGTTGTGGCCGATGGTCCGAAAGGCCGAGTAGCCCAGGATCAGGGCGGCGATGATGGTGATCTCGTAGGACTCGAAGAGGTCGGCCGCCATGCCGGCACAGTCGCCCACGTTGTCGCCCACGTTGTCGGCGATGGTGGCCGCGTTGCGGGGGTCGTCCTCGGGGATGCCGGCCTCGACCTTGCCGACCAGGTCGGCGCCGACGTCGGCCGCCTTGGTGAAGATGCCGCCACCGACCCTCATGAAGAGAGCCAGCAGCGAGGCACCGAAGGCGAAACCGATGAGAACCGCGGTCGCCGAGTTCTGGAAGATCAGCACGATGGCGGTGGCGCCGACCAGGCCCAGACCGACGCAGAGCATGCCGGTCACCGCACCGGTGCGGAAGGCGACGCGCAGGGCGCCGGCCATGCCGCCCCCCTGGGACGCCGCGGCGGCGGTGCGCACGTTGCCCCGCACGGCGATGCTCATGCCGATGAAGCCGGTCAACCCGGAGAAGGCCGCCCCGAAGAGGAAGCAGATCACCCGGTAGAGGCCGTCCTGGGCGAAGCTGAGGGCGATGTCCCCGTCGGGCTTCACCACCTTGGTGGCGGTGAAGAAGATGAGGATGGCCAGGGGCACCACGATGATGGCGATGGTGCGGAACTGGCGCTTGAGGAACGCTTCGGCGCCTTCTTGGACGGCCAGGGCGATCTCTCGCATTTTGGGCGTGCCGGTGTCGGCCGCCAGTACGTTCCGGGCCAGCAGGAGGCCGGCGGCGATGCCGACGACACCGGCCGCCAGGCAGATGTAGAGCCAGGTCTTGTCATTTCCACCGAGGTGGAAGGCCTGGTACCCACCGTTGCCCGCAGCGAGGAGGTTGATCATTCCTGGAGTGCCCTTTCTGTTCCGGTCCGTCTTGTACAGCGGCGGGCCTGACCCGCCGTTCCGCCCTGCGTCACGGCACGTCTCACAGCCCACCTCCGGTGGTCGATGCTTATTCCCTGGTCGGAGGCGCGTATTTTTGAGGCACCCGACGACGGGCCGGGGGGGACGTTAGCGACTGTGCGGTGGTGGGGCAAGCTTGGCCGTAGGGGGTCAATCCCCGGTGGAGTCGTCGGCGCCGGCCACCAACTCGAATGACGGGTTCAGCATGGCCGGCCGCCGGCCCCAGGCCCCGACCATCCCCTCGGCCACCAGGCGGGCGCCCGGCTCGATCCCGGCGATCTTCGGACGGCCCTGGAAGACGAGGAGGAGGCCGCCCGTTCCGTCGCTCAGCACGCATTCGAGGTTGGAGGTGCCCGCCCGTGGCTGCACCCGCACCGACTTGACCCGGCCCGCCACCTTGACCCGCTGACGGACGGCGACGTCGCTGATGCGCGTGGTGACCCCGGCCCGGCGGGCCAGCGCATCATCAGCCGCGGACACCGCGTTGGCCTTGCGCTGGGCCTCCCGGCGGGTGGCGCCCCGATCCGTGCCCTCTTCCACGCCCGAGCGCCCCTCGGTGTCGATCGGTGGGAGGTTTCCTCCGGCGGCGGCGTCGCTGAGCCGGGCCCGCTGGACGGACTGGCCGTACCGGCGCACCTTCTCACCGAAGCGGCCCGGGAGGTTGTAGGGGATGATGGTGGCCGCCACGTGCGGCACCTGGGAGAGCACGGCGGCGATCTTGTCGGCCGTGCGGTCGTGCAGGAAGCGCTGCCAGATCCGGGAGTAGCCGCGGCGGGGCAACAGGACGGTGCACTCGGTGTCGCCGTCGAGGGTGGCGTCGGCCACCAGCTCTATGGCGGCGCGGCCGAGGCGGCGGTCGGGGCACTCGATGATGTCCAGCGGGAGCCGGGCCAGGCCCACGCGCCCCCACTCCTCCTCGAGCTCCCGGGCTTCCTTGGAGTCGATGTCGAAGTGCACGGCCCGCAGGTCGTCGGGGGTCAGCGTGCGGGCGTACTGCAAGGCTCGCGCGGTGGCCATGTCGAGCCGGTCGACCAGGACGACGACGACGTGACGGCGCAAGATGGGCGCTTCGGACGCCTCCACCGCGCCCGTCTCGAGGGCGATCGACTCCTCGTTGTACTGGTGGTGCAACCGGATGAGGCCGAAATAGAGCAGGGGGCCGACCACCACGATCACCCAGGCGCCCTCGTTGAACTTGACCACGGCGAAGATCAGGACCACCACGGCCGAGAGGAAGGACGAGATGGCGTTCACCGCCACGCTGCGGCGCCAGTGCGACCCTTTCTGGGTGAGGTGGTGCTTGACCATGCCGGCCCCGGCCATGGTGAAGCCGGTGAACACCCCGATGGCGTAGAGCGCCACCAGGCCGTCGACCCGGGCCTTGAACACCAGCACCAGGACGATGGACACCCCCGCCAGCACCAAGATCCCATTGGAGAAGGCCAGGCGGTGGCCCCGCCGGGTCAGCTGCCGGGGCAGGTAGTGGTCGCCGGCGACGAAGTTGGCCAGGAAGGGGAAGCCGTTGAAGCTGGTGTTCCCACCCGTGTAGAGGATGAGCAAGGTGGCCAGCTGGACCACGAAGAAGAAGAAGCCCCGACCGAACACGGCCTGGACCTCTTGGGAGACCACGGTCGGTGAGCCCGAGGCATAGGGCACGGCATGGGTCCACTTGGCCATGAGCGAGGTGCCCAGGACCAGGAAGGCCAGCAACGAGCTCATGACGACCAGGGTCTGGCGGGCGTGGACCGACGCCGGCCGCCGGAAGCTCCCCACCCCGTTGGAGATCGCTTCGAGCCCGGTCAACGACGAGCCGCCGTTGGCGAACGCCCGCAGGAGGGTGATGAAGGCCAGGCCCATCAGCAAGCCCTCGCCCGGCGTGCCCATGTGGCCGCCGAAAATGTCCTCCTGGGGCGGGAGCGGGATGTGGTGCAGGGTGCCGAGCGCCTCTTTGATGTAGCCGGTGATGATGACGATGCCCAGCGCGACCACGTAGAAGTACATGGGGAAGGCGAAGAACTTCCCGGCCTCGCGGATACCGCGCAGGTTGCCGTAGAGCAAGAGGAGCACGACGGCGACGGTGATGACCACCGTGTCGAAGGTGTTGGCCAGGCTGGGGATGGCACTGGTCAGGGCGGCCGTGCCGGCCGACGTCTGGACGGCGACCGTCACCGTGTAGTCGATCAGCAACGCCACCGCGGCGATCTGGGCGACCCTCGGGCCGAAGTTGTCCCGGGCCACCACGTAGGCGCCCCCGGCCTTGGTGTAGTACTGGATGACGTCGAGGTACGACAAGGTCACGAAGAACAGAACGCCCAGGATGGCCAGGGTGATCGGGACAACCAGGGCGAAGGCGGCCAACCCGATGGTCGGCACCATCTGGGTCAGCATCTCCTCGGTGCCGTAGGCCGAAGACGAGATGCAGTCGGGGGCGAGCACGCCCAACGCGGTCGGGCGCCCCAACCGTTCGGAGCTGAGCTGTTCGGTCACCAGCGGCGGCCCGAGCAACTTGTTCTTCAACCGGTAGCGCCGGCGCTCGGGGATGGTGTCGGCCGCGATCCCCGACAACGGGACGGGGGGCCGAGGTCCTGGACTGGGCGCCACGGCGCCAGCGTAGGAGCAAACGCGCACCTACTCCGGCGCTCCCCTTTGCACAGTGGCGCACGGCGTGTTGTGCTGTGGCGTGCACGTGATCGTGGTCGGGTGTGGCCGAGTGGGCTCCGGCTTGGCAATTTCCCTCGTCGCCCAGGGCCACTCCGTGGCCATCATGGACAAGAACGCCCGGGCCTTTCGCCGCCTGAAAGAGTGGGACGGTCCGCGGATCGTCGGCTCGGGTTTCGATCGCGACGACCTCGAGAAGGCCGGCGCCGTGGGCGCCGACGCGCTCGCCGCGGTGACCAGCGGCGACAACACCAACATCTTGACGGTGCGCATCGCCCGCGAGACCTACAAGATCCCCAACGTGGTGGCCCGCATCTACGACCCGCGCCGGGCCGAGATCTACCAGCGCCTGGGTATTCCGACCGTAGCCACGGTCACCTGGACGATCGATCAGGTCCGGCGGCGGCTCCTGCCCGACGCCGACGCGGACGACTGGTCCGATCCGTCGGGACAGCTCACCCTGCTCGACCGCTCCTTGCCCGATGCCTGGGCCGGCCGCCGCCTCTCGGAGTTGGAAGTGCCCGGCCGAGTCAGTCTGGTGGCCGTGACCCGGGCCGGCGTGCCCCGCCTTGATGCGCGCGAGCTCGTCGGGCAGGAAGGGGACGTCCTCCATGTGGCGACCATGGACGACGCCCGGCAGGATCTCGATGAGCTGCTGACACGGGGGACGAACCTATGAAGGTGGCCATCGCCGGAGCCGGCAGCGTCGGCACCGCCATCGCAGCCGACCTGTTCGCCAACGGGCACGACGTGCTCGTCTTCGAGCAGGACCCCGAATTGGTGGAGCGCCTGCGGCCGACGTTGGGGGTCACCTGGATCGCCGCCGACGCCTGCGAGGTCTCCTCGCTCGACGCGGCGGGACTGGCCACGGCGGACGTGGTGGTGGCCGCCACCGGTGACGACGAGGACAACCTGGTCATCTCGCTTTTGGCCAAGCAGGAGTTCGCCGTCCCCCGGGTGGTGGCCCGGGTGAACCATCCGAAGAACCAGTGGCTGTTCAACGAGAGCTGGGGCGTCGACGTCTCGGTCAGTACCCCGCAGCTGCTCACGGCCCTGGTGGAAGAGGCGGTGTCGGTCGGCGCCCTGGTCCGGCTCCTCCAATTCCAGGGCGGCGCGGCCCACCTGGTGGAAATCACCTTGGCCGAGGACTCGCCGGCCAACGGGATCGCCATCGCCGACCTCGCCTTCCCCCGCGACGGGGTGGTGGTCGCCGTGGTCCGGGCCGACCGTCTGATCGTGCCCCGGGGGGACACCGTCCTGATGTCGGGCGACGAGGTGCTTGTGCTCGCCACGGCCGACGCCGAGGACGCCGTGCACACCCTTTTCATCCGCGACTGACCGCCCCCGCCCCCGCCGTGTCACCTTGCGTTTCGCCGATTGTCACCCTGAGCAGCGCGTTGACCAGGACCGCTTTAGCATGGGGGGTATGGAAGCGGCCTTCTTCGACCTCGACAAGACGGTCATAGATCGCGCCTCCATCGCCGCCTTCGGCCGGCCCTTCATGCGAGGCGGCCTCATCAACCGCCGGGTGGTGGCCCGGGCCGCTCTCTCCCAACTCATCTACCTCCACTTCGGCGCCGACGAGGAGCGTCTGTTGCGGGTGCGCGAGTCGATGCTGGCCATGACCAAGGGATGGGACAGGGACCAGGTCCGCCAGATCGTCCGCGAGACGCTGTTGGAGACGATCGAACCGATCATGTACGCCGAGGCCCTCGAGCTGATGGAGCTCCACCGGGCCGCCGGCCACCGCGTCTACCTCGTCTCCGCCTCGCCCGAGGAGATCGTGCTCCCGCTCACCGACATGTTGGGCGTCGACGGCGCCATCTGCTCCCGCGGCGAGATCGACGACGAAGGCCGCTACACCGGCCGGATGGCCTTCTACGCCTACGGCCCGGAAAAGGCGACCGCCATGCGCGAGTTGGCCGAGCGGATCGGCATCGATCTGACCGCCAGCTCCGCCTACTCGGACTCGGCCACCGATCTGCCCATGCTCGAGGCCGTGGGCCGCCCGGTCGCCGTCAACGCCGACCGCGCCCTGGCCAAGGTGGCGCGGGAACGGGGATGGGAGACCCGGCAATTCACCAAGCCGGTCCGTCTGCGTGACCGGGTCGGGCGAACCACGCCGGTCGTCACCACGAGCTTGGCCGTGGCCGGCGCCGCCCTCATCTTGTGGCGCAGGGGCGTGCGCAGTCGCACCCCGGGAGGGCGTGCCGCGGCCTGAGTCGCCGGTGCGCTGAATGGCGCGCTGACCTTCGGTGCGGGCGATTCGCCGCGGGCCGATCCCCGGGCGGGTTCCCTAAGGGTGGATCAGGACTCTCGTAGCCGCCGAGCTGCGACGACGCCGAGCCCGACAACCAGGAGGAGTAGCAGAAGCTTCTTCATGCGGGCGAGCTTACCGCTCGCGAGGGTCAGACGGTGAGAAGGTCGCGGGCCCCGGTGTCCGACGAGGGGTGGCGCAGCTTCGACATCGCACGCGCCTCAATCTGCCGGATGCGCTCACGGGTCAGGTTGAAGTGCTCGCCGACCTCTTCGAGGGTCCTGGGCTCGCCCCGGTCGAGGCCGAAGCGTAGGCGGAGGATTTCTCGCTCACGCTCATCGAGCGGGGAGAGGAGGCGACCGATCTCATCGGGGAGAAGGGACACGGCAGCCACTTCGAAGGGGGACTCGGCCGAGCGGTCCTCGACCACGTCGCCCAGTTCGGCGTCGCCGTCCTCGCGCAACGGCTCCGAGAGCGACAGCGGCTCGGCGCGAAACCGGAGTGCCTCGACCAGCTTGTCCTCGGGCATTTCGACTTCGATGCCCAGTTCGGCCAGCGTCGCCGGGCGGCCGAGCTTGAGCTCGAGCCGGGCCTGCGCCTTCTGCACCCGGGCCAGGGTGTCGCCGGCATGGACGGGGAGGCGGATGGTGCGGCCGGTGTTGGCGATGCCCCGGGTGATGGCCTGACGGATCCACCACGTGGCGTAGGTGGAGAACTTGAACCCCTTGCGCCAGTCGAACTTCTCGACGGCGTGCATCAGGCCCAAGTTGC
>Ga0302325_10036522_pt1 | contig 10015 bp, 7 predicted proteins | sample Palsa_T0_2_FD_201948 | JGI IMG/M metagenome (GOLD analysis project Ga0302325, IMG submission 201948) | Peat permafrost microbial communities from Stordalen Mire near Abisko, Sweden - Palsa_T0_2 | ecosystem: Environmental > Terrestrial > Soil > Palsa > Peat permafrost | place: Sweden: Abisko... | reverse complement strand
CCCGCGCGCAGGGTCGTTGATTCCTGGGCAATCCTAGCTTTGCTGCAGGACGAACCCTCCGCGCTCTTGGTCCGGCAAATCCTCTTTGATGCGAATGTGGAATGATCGACTTGGTTATGAATTGGTATAGCGTCCGGAGAGGTTTCAGCGAGATGCGGACCCCGCGATGAGACTGCAGATCGATGAAAGTGGTCCTACCTTCACTTCCAGCGGACTGCGCTACGAGCCATGTAACCAGAAGCCAATGATTGTGCCGATGGTAGCAAATGCCCACTCCCTATTCTTCACATTTTGGCTGCCCAATGATGGCTTAAATATCATGATAATCGCGGATAATCCGAATGCTAATGTTATAGCGACCTGAACCCAATACCGTCCGGGTTCTTGCTGGGCACCTCCTGATGCGGTGGGCGTGTGTTGAGGGCTTTCCGCGGGGTTCTCAGTTCCTGGCCCCCTTTGGCCCAAGACAACATCCTTGATTGCGTTCGCGTCAGGCGACGCTGGGGGCAGATTTGCGACCCGGGCGCGCAGGTCGTCCACATTCTTCTGTGCCGCTTGCAATTCTATCGTCAGCCGCTTCAGATCCGGCGATTCGCCAGTCCCGCCGGTCACCACCACCCCGACTGGCATCGGCTTAGGCTTTGGCAATTGGGCGATTTGTTGCTGAATCTGAGTCGCTTGAGTAGTGGCCTGCTCAAGGGCTGATTGAAGGGAGGCAAGGCTGTCGTTATACGCCTTTGACTGTTGCCCCACCTGATTGATTGCGGTGATCGCCCTACGAAGTTCTTCCGATCGCTCCCGCACCCGGTCCGATTGCTCCGTTAGCCGGTCGTAGGATAGCTTCTGAGTGATGGCCGCCTGTTCGGCCCTCCTCTGCTCGCTCTCCTGCCGTTCTCGATAGATGCCGAGACATGCAAAGCAAATCACCGTCAATGCAAAGAGTAAAATTCGCATAGGCTTAGTATACCGTGACGTCCTCTTACGTGAAGCTTCGGCACTAACCGCGCGAAGAGCGTAGGCCACACCTACCGCTTTCTGCATCAAAGATGCACACCCGGTTGCCCTCGTTGGTCTAGCTTGCGGCCACCCCCACGCCCTCCACCGAGCTGGCCCGCAACGCCTTCAACTTGTCCCGAATCTGCGCCGCCTTCTCGAACTCGAACTTGCGCGCGGCCTCGCGCATGCGCTCTTCCAACTCGCCCAACAACCGGTTGCGCTGCTCCGGCGTCATCCCTTCGATCTCGTCGTCGGATTCGAGCGGCACCGTCACATAGTCGGCTTCCGCAATCCGCACCAGGCTCATATCGATCGGCTTTACGATCGATTGCGGCGTAATGCCGTTGCGTTCGTTGTATTCCTGCTGCGTGCGCCGCCGCCGGGTGGTCTCGTCGATGGCTTTGCGCATGCTGTCCGTCATCACGTCCGCGTACAAAATCGCGCGCCCTTCCACGTGCCGCGCCGCGCGACCCATGGTCTGAATCAGCGACCCGCTGGACCGCAGAAAACCTTCTTTGTCGGCGTCCAGAATCGCCACCAGCGACACCTCCGGCAAGTCCAGGCCTTCGCGCAGCAGGTTGATCCCGATCAGCACGTCGAACTCGCCGCGGCGTAGATCGCGCAGAATCTTCAGGCGATCGAGCGTGCTCACTTCGGAATGCAGATACCGGCAGCGCACGCCCACTTCGGAGTAATATTCCGCAAGGTCTTCGGACATGCGCTTCGTCAATGTGGTGACCAACACGCGTTGGTTATTCTCCACCCGCCGCCGGATCTGTCCCAGCAGATCGTCTACCTGTCCCTTCACCGGACGGATCTCTACTTCCGGATCCAGCAGGCCCGTGGGACGAATGATCTGCTCCACCACTACGCCGGCCGTCTTGGTCAGTTCGAACGGGCCGGGCGTGGCCGAAACATACACCACCTGGTTGACACGGTGCTCGAACTCCTCAAACGTGAGCGGACGGTTGTCGAGCGCGCTGGGCATGCGGAATCCGTGCGACACCAGCACTTCCTTGCGCGAGCGGTCGCCATGATACATGCCATGCAATTGCGGAATGGTTTGATGGCTCTCATCGATCAGGATCAGCGAATCGTGCGGCAGGTAATCGAGCAGCGTGGGTGGCGCTTCGCCCGGCAGCCGCCCGGAGAAATGCCGCGAATAATTCTCGATGCCGTGACAGTAGCCGATCTCCTTCATCATCTCCAGGTCGAACATGGTGCGTTGCCACAGGCGCTGCGCCTCGATCAGCTTACCCTGCTTCTCCAGTTCCTTGTGCCACCAGTCCAGCTCCGTCAGGATACTGGCCATGGCCGAGTTTCTGGTCTCCTCGGACATGACATAGTGCGTCTTGGGATAGATGGGCAGCCGCTGGTAGGTCTGCCGCACCTGACCTAGCAGCGGGTCGATCTGCGAAAGACTCTCGATCTCATCGCCAAACATTTCGATGCGGTAGGCGTAGTCGTCGTAAGTGGGGTACACTTCGATCACATCGCCGCGCACCCGGAAGGTACCGCGGCGGAAGTCCATATCGTTGCGGTCGTAAAGAATATCCACCAAGCGCGAAACGATCTGATTGCGCGAAATCTTCTGCCCTTTTTCGAGCATCAGCAGCATGCCGTAGTAGGCTTCGGGCGAGCCCAGGCCGTAGATACAACTCACGCTGGCCACGATCACGCAGTCGCGGCGTTCGAACAGCGAACGGGTGGCGGAGAGTCGCAGCTTGTCCAGTTCGTCGTTGATCGTGGCTTCCTTCTCGATGTAAACGTCGCTCGATGGAATGTACGCTTCGGGCTGATAGTAGTCGTAATAGCTGACGAAGTACTCCACCGCGTTTTCCGGAAAGTACGACTTGAATTCGTGGTAAAGCTGCGCGGCGAGGGTCTTGTTGTGCGCCAGGATGAGCGCGGGTCGCCCGATGGCCTCGATGACCTTGGCCATGGTGAAGGTCTTGCCGGAGCCGGTCACGCCCAGCAATACCTGGTGCGCTTCGCCGTCGCGCACGCCGCGTACCAGTTCCTCGATGGCGGTGGCCTGGTCGCCTTTGGGACTGTAGTTGACCGTGAGGTGGAAGCCCATCTCTTCAGTATAGAGCGGTTGCGATCAATCCAGTCTAATTCTGATTTCTCTTTTCCGCACGTCGAGGCTGGTGCAGGTGCCACCTCTGCCAGAGGGCGAAAATCTAGTCAACAAGCCAAAAAGTATCCAACTCGAATGGCAGGGCAAATACGAGGCGGGGCTGCCCGCGAGATTACAGGGCAACAGCGATCCAACAGCAATCTGCCTTATACTAGTGAAGTGAACTGGCGGATTCCGATAATCGTGATTTTGCTTGTTGCGCTCTCGGTCGGGACAATGAGCTGGCTTCGACAGTTTCCGGCGCATTCGGGTGAGGCGAGGGCCCAAGTTGAAGCGATCGAGGGCGTCGTAAGCGGTCTGCAAACGTCGCTGCCGTCTCTCGGTCCGATCGTTGAGGCGACCACACGAGCGGCGGCATGGGCCAGGCAAAAGCCGGTGGCGGGCAAGGTCTCCATTGATCTTGAGGAACTGCGGGAAACCCTCAAGCAGCTCGAGAAGGAGGAGGAGGGCCTGACAATGGCGCGCGCCTCCCTGGTTGGCGCGCAGGCAGAGGTGAAAGCCCGATCGGCCACCCTCAAGCCCATGCTCAGCGACGCAGTTTGGCCTGACCAATTAAAGAGCGCTCTGCGAGCCGGTAGGGACCTCCTCCTCTTGCTCGGTTGGCCTCTGGCTCTAGCATTGGCGCTGGTCTATATCCTAAATTCGGACAAAGCTAAGGATCGGATCGCCGCGCTGTCAAAATCGCTTCAAAAGGTTTCCCTACCGGGAGGCGTCGAATTCACGCTGTGGTGCGAAGACTTTCGACAAAGCCAATCTGAGACCTTCAGGAAATTCAGAACCGACGTGCAGGCCGAGTACGACAAGCTCGCTGAGCGGCACACTATCAAGGACACGCTGGCCCGAATACTCAAGGACACAATTGAGCCCTGCATGAGAGAAATTGAGAAGACGGAACCCTTGAACTATCGCGCCACAATTCATGTACGCGACGTACTGCTCAAGGATGCGTATTACCAACTCGTCGACTACCAGCCGACCGGCGGCAATCGTGGCCGTGCGTGGTCGGTACGCTTCGGGATGGTCGGCCGTGCCTGGCGGCTGGAAAGCGATAGCTGGAATGGAGAGGTACCCGGCGTTACGGAGAACTTGATTCAAGACTGGGGCCTCACCCGCGATGAGGCCCAGCGCCCAGGGAATCAAACCATGTTGTGCTGTATCCTAAAGGCAGGAACGGGTGTCCCCGTCGGCGCGCTTTATATGGATGCAAAGGGCAAGCACAAATTCGGCTCCGCAGAACAGATGAAAGCGCTCGCGGGGAAGATGCAGAAAGCTGCAGAGACATCCGGTTTGATAGCCAGCCTTGAGGCAATCTGGGAAGACATCAGAAAGAAGGTGCCTCTCGTTGAAATCTATGGTAACGGCAGTTAAATCTTGGCTAAGCTCGTATTCTGAAATCGCGACCGAGTACTATGACGAGCGACGTCATCCCACCTGCGCGAATTTTAGGGCAGCAAGCGCCTTCATTCTCAGGACATGGCTCAGATCTTTCCTAAAGAGAAATAGTGTCATAGTCGAGACCGGCGCCGGGGCATCAGTAGCCCTTGAGTTAATTCAAGACCTCAGAGTTCCGGCGGCGCTGATAGTGTCCGACCGATCGCCTGCAATGCTGAACCAGCGACACGAGTTCATCTCAGGCACCTGTTTGGTATCCGATGCTGAACAATTAGCCGTTCGAAGCGCGAGCGTCGACGCAATACTCGCCTCGCTCGGAGATCCGTACAATACGTCCACGTTCTGGCGTGAGTGCTCGAGGGTGCTTCGACCGGGTGGACGAGTGTTTTTCACGACACCCTCCTTCGAGTGGGCGCGCTCCTTTCGCAACGAAAGCGGAGCACCACCCATGGCGGCAGAATTCGAATTGGCCGACGGACGTGCATTATTTGTTCCCTCGCTCGTCCTGAGCCCGACCGAACAAGTGGCTTTGATTCGTTCGGCCGGCTTAAACGTCGGGCAGGAGCGTCATGTGGACTGTGAGGTAATCCCGCGTACAAGGAGATCTCCCAAGCTTCGCACGGGCGCTATCGTCAGCGGATATCTCGCAGAATTGAGCTTGGCATCAAATGCCGCCAGTTGAGCAGAAACCGGCCTTTGCGCCCCGAACTAATCCACCCGCAGCGATTTGATGGGATCGACGCGGGACGCGCGCCAGGCGGGAAAGGCGGTAGCGGTGATTGCGACGCCCAGCACCAGCGCGGTCACCGCGGCGAAGGTCGAAGGATCGGTAGCGCCAACTCCATAGAGCAGGCTGGCGAGAAAGCGAGTCACCGCGAGCGCCACGATTACGCCCGCCACAATGCCACACAGTGCGACCCGCAAACCCTGGGCCAGGATCATGGAAACGATGCGATTCCTGGTCGCGCCAATGGCTACGCGCAAGCCTATTTCATAAGTCCGCTGCGTCACCCAATAGGAAACCAGGCCGTAAATCCCAATGGCGGCGAGCAAAATCGCGGCCGCGGCGAAGCTGATGAATACCCGTATGGTCGCGCGGAAATTGGCAATGGATCCGGCCACCACCTCTTCCAATGGCTGGACTTGGCCCACGGGCACATTCGGATCCTGATCCTGCGCCAGAGTTCGAATCTCGCGCGGGGGGCCGTCGGTATTGGCGCGCGCTTTCACCAGCAGCGTCATAGCCGCCGGAATTTGCCCGTCTTCGCGCACGGCCTGCGCGTATGGCATATAGACGGCGCCTTGAATCCCGTCAGGCAACGCTTTGCTCAGGCTGTACTGGCGCACATCGCCCACCACGCCCACGACGGTTCTCCATTGCTGCTCGCCGGCGGCCTTGATGTGCTTGCCGATCGGATTTTCGCCGGGCCAGAAATGCTTGGCCGTGGACGCGGAAATCAGCAGAACCGCGGCGGACTTGGCTCCATCCGCTTCGCTCAGGTCCCGCCCGGCCAGCAGTGGAATCCGCAGCATGCGAATGTAGCCAGGGCTTACCGCCCCCGACCATAGCATGGGTGCGGGGTGGTCCACCGACTTGGGATGCCCTTCCACATCCACCGGCAGGTCGGGCTGTTCGGCATCCAGTGGAACCGCGCTGGCAATCGCGGCGTCCGCGACACCCGAGACGCCGCGGGCGCCTTCCAGAAGCCGGTCGTAGAGCGCGATGCACGCCGCGCGTTGCGTGCAAAAGGATGAGTTCGGGCTGACACGCACGGTCAGGATTTTTTGCGGCTGAAAGCCGGGATGCACTGCAGACAGGGTGTACAGGCTCTTGATCAAAAGCCCCGCGCTAACCACCAGCACCACCGTGAGCGCGACTTCCGCCCCGATGAGCCCGCCCCGCAGCCGCGCCCAGATTGCCCCGGTAGACCGCTGGCTGCCCGTCCGAATGGATTGCGCGAGATCGATTTGAGAGGCGCTCAGCGCAGGTGCGATACCGAACGCCAGGCCGGTGACGATCGCCAATCCGCCGACGGCAGCGGCAATCGGCCAGTCGATGGCGGCTTGCGCCAGGCCGGGCGTGGACGACGGCAGTAAAGATTTGAAGATGGAAAGCGCGCCCATCCCGAGTAGAATTCCCAATCCGGCGCCCACCAGCGCCAGCAAGACGCTCTCCGTCAGTAGTTGACGAACGATCCGCAGCCGGACCGCCCCCAACGCCACGCGCAGCGCGATTTCTTGGCGGCGGGTAGTGGCGCGCGACAGCAGCAGGCTGGCCACATTGGCGCATGCGATGAGCAACACCAGGCCGACGGAACAAAGCAGAATGATCAGCTTGCCGCGTATGTCGCCGGTCAGATCGCGCTGCAACGGGATGGCAGTGGAATCCCGATTCCAATCGCGCGCCATGGGATAGGGGAACGTTTTTCGGAACTCGCCAACCAACGGCTGGATCTCGCGTTGCGCCTCGGCGACGGTGGTTCCGGCGCGAAGCCTGGCCACCAGCGGCACAAACTCCCCGGCCCAATATTCCAGAAAGTTGGAAGGATCGAAGCGCATCGGTACCCAAGCCTGCACTTGCGCGGACGGATAGCTGAAGCCGGGAGGCATGATACCGACGATCTGGCGATGCATACCGTTCAGCGCGATCACGCGGCCGATCACCGAAGGATCGCCGCCGAACCTGGTGCGCCAAAGGGAATTGCTCAGGATGACAACGGCATCGCGGCCGGGGGAATCTTCTCCGGGTTCGAAGCCGCGTCCCCTGGCCACCGCAGCGCCCAGCACGGAAAAAGCGTTCGCCGACGTGGCGCTGCCGACGATGCGGATGGCTTCGCCTTCCCCAGTGAGGTTGTATTCGGAACCGGGGCTAACGGCGGCGATATCCATCGTGCGGGTCTGCTGCTGAAGGAAGGGCACTGCCGCGCGCGGAAAGATACCGGTGATGCGCACGAGGCGGTCCGGCGCGCGGTACGGCAGCGGGCGGACCAGCAACGTGTTCACCAGGGTGAACATGGCCGCATTCCCGCCGATTCCCACGGCCAGCGAGAGGACCGCAATGGCCGTAAAGCCAGGCGTCCGCCGGAACATACGGGCGGCGTAGCGGATGTCTTGTAATAGTCTTTCGAGTCTTAGAAAACTCCACATATCCCGGCACTCCTCTGCAGCTATAGTCATATTGCCCATTTGTATATGGCTCAGCTCGCCGGCGGCTTGCTCCTTCAGCGCAAGGTGAAATTCGAGTTCCTCCGCCAGTTCATGGTCGAGCTCCCTTCGCCGCCAGCGAAACACGGCGCGGTGCCAAGCCCGCGCCAACCATGTGTGAAAATGCAAACTCATGCCATGTTGAGCACCTTTTCAATCGCGCCCACGACGCGGGCGAATTCCGCGCGCTCCGCGGCGAGTTGCTTGCGCCCGGCGGCAGTCAAGGTGTAGTAGCGCGCGCGCCGGTTGTTCTCGGACGCGCCCCACGCCGCTTTGACCCAGCCATTGAGCAGCAGCCGCTGCAGGGCGGGGTAAAGGGAGCTCTCGCCCACCTGGAGCACCTCGTCCGACACCTGCCGGAGACGCTGCGCGATGCCGTAGCCGTGCATCTGCCCGGCGGCCAGGGCGCGCAGGATCAGCAGATCCAGCGTGCCTGGCAAGATTTCGGGCGCCTCCAGCTTTCCCATCGTCTATCGATGGAAGTATGACTTATTTTTGCCGCGATGTCAATACCGGTCCAACAGGTCGCCGATGCGGATTGAGAATCCAGGGATGGGTTCTGGACGGAAGTGGTCGTTCTCGTCCAGGATGACTCGCCGGTGTTGGGAATACAGATAGGCCTCCCTGGTTTCCTGGGAGAAGATCCAGACTTCCTGAGTGCCGCACTGCCGATACCGCTGCGCCTTCTTAACCAGCTTTTCGAATGTATCGTCGGCGGATACGATCTCAATGGCCAAGTCCGGGACAAATCGCTGCACACGCAGCTTCATCCTCAGCAGGGGACGCTTTGACTCGCCGATGAAGCTTACGTCCGGCCCGTATGCATTGCCGTCGAAGTCGTACGCCTGCCCGGATATGACAATGCCGAGTCGATTCTCTCTGACAAACGGCGCCAGGATCGCCGTCAGAAGATCCCGGAACATATTGTGTTGCGGGTTTTTCCCAGACTCTTCTACCAGCTCACCGTCGATCAGTTCGTGGTTACGCGCGAGAACGTCGGGGAGCCGTTCGTAGTCGTCAATCGTCAGGCAATCGCCCAGCATTCATTGATGATAGATCACTTTTCCATCGAAAACGGTTGTCTCCACGCGCGTCTTCTCGATTTCCACCGCCGGGATTCTCAGGATATCGTCCGAAACGACCACCATATCCGCCAGCTTGCCGGGCTCGATCGACCCCTTGATCTTATCGTCGAAGCTGGCGTAGGCCGACCCCATGGTGTAAGCTCGAATGGCCTCGGCGACTGTGATCTTTTGCTCCGGCGCCCAGCCGTTGGGGTGCTTGCCATCCAGCGTGCGGCGCGTGGCCGCCGCGTAGATACCCATCAGAGGCTGCATGGGCGCCACGTCCCAATCCGACCCGAAGGCCAGCACCGCGCCCGAATCCAGCAGCGAACGGAACGCGTAAGTGCCCTTGGCGCGCTCCGGGCCGATGCGCTTTTCCGCCCAGCGGCCATCGTCGATGCAGTGATATGGCTGCATCGAAGCGATCACGTGCAGCTTGCCGAAGCGCGGGATATCCTCCATGCGCAGATGCTGGGCGTGCTCGATGCGGAAGCGCCGGTCGCGCGCACCGTTCTGCCGCTCGGCCTCTTCATACATTCCCAGCACCATGTGGTTGGCTTTATCGCCGATGGCATGCACCGCTATCTGCAGCCCTGCGCGATCCGCGTCCAGAATATGGGTCTGCATCTTGCTCGCCGGGATCATCTCGCTGTTTGCCAGGCCCGCAGTGTTCGGCGCATCCAGATAAGGCTCGAAGAACAGCGCCGTGGTTGACCCCAGCGAGCCATCGGCGAAACCCTTCAGCGCGCCGATGTGCAGTTTCTCGCCGCCGAAATCCGCGCGCAGGCCGACCGCCGCCAGGCGCTGCCATGTGGACAGCGGCTGGTGGCCCGAGATGCGTACAGTGAGTTCGCCGCGTGCCAGCAGCCCTTGATACACGCGCAGTATCTCGGGCGCGGCGGACATATCCTGCACGCTGGTGACGCCATTCTCCGCGGCGTAGCGCATAGCCGCGCGCACGGCATCCGCGATCTGATCCTCCGAAGGCGCCGGGATTGCACGATATATACGCTCCATGGCTGCATCTTTCAGCACGCCGGTGGGGTCGCCTGCCGCATCGCGAACAATCGTCCCGCCGGGCGGGTCCGGCGTCTCGCGCGTGATGCCCGCGAGCTGCAACGCTTGCGAGTTGGCCAGCGCCATGTGGCCGTCCAGCCGGTTGACGAAAACCGGATGGCCTGCGCTGACGGCGTCGATCGACTGCCGAGTGGGCAGGCGT
>Ga0302325_10036520_pt1 | contig 10015 bp, 13 predicted proteins | sample Palsa_T0_2_FD_201948 | JGI IMG/M metagenome (GOLD analysis project Ga0302325, IMG submission 201948) | Peat permafrost microbial communities from Stordalen Mire near Abisko, Sweden - Palsa_T0_2 | ecosystem: Environmental > Terrestrial > Soil > Palsa > Peat permafrost | place: Sweden: Abisko... | reverse complement strand
AGTGCCTCGCCGGCCAGGCAGCCCTCGCCGAAGAAATCGTCGGGTCCCAGAAGTGCGACCACGGCTTCCTTGCCCTGCTCGGAGACAACGGTCTTCTTGGCCTTGCCGCTCTGAATGTAGAAGACGGCATCCGCAGGATCGCCTTGCCTGAATACAATTTGATCTTTCCGATAATCGCTAACGCGTTGCCCGCCGTTTACTTTCGCAAGAAACACTTTGGGATCGAACGGCAGTTTTGCTTTGCGGGTCATCCGGGCGCACCTTCCAATGACGGGCTCACCCTCGACAGCAGGGACACCATCCCGCTGGAGGACTACTCATCCGCCGCCCACTCCGTCCGCGAACGGTGATTCTACAGCAGCTTAGGGGATGCTGTCGGTAATGTACATTACCGTACTAGGAAGCGACACTATCACTCGTATGTGTTGGGAAGATGAAAGGCGAGGCGCGCGCGAACCAACTGATAACACTCGCAAGATGCCTTGGTGAGGCCTCGCCGATCAAGGATTGTGATTTGCCGCCGGCCGTGTTCGATCAAACCGGCGCGTTCAAACTCCCGGACGGCATTCGTGATGGTTGGCCTTTGGACACCCAGCATTTCGGCGAGCAGGCTCTGGCTGATAAGGAGCACGTCACCGTCGCTGCGGTCCCGCATCATTAGCAGCCAACGCGCCAGCCGCTGCTTGAGGCTATGCGCACCATTGCACGCGGCCGACACCATTACCTGTTCGAGAAAGGCCTCGACGTAAGCGTCCATGACGCTCCGGAAGGACGGCATTAACTGCATGGCCCGCGTAAACGCCGCGCGCGACATCTTTGCTGCGGTCCCGGGGATTTGAACGAGAAGCTGGATTGAGGAGCGCTTGGCGCCGAAGATGGCTTGCACATCGGTGAAGCCCTCCCTTCCGACCGTTGCCATCTCGATGATAGAGCCGTCCGAGTAAACCGCCACCACCGAGACCACGCCGCTGTCGGGGAAGAATACATGGTCCAGCGCGCTATCGGCGTTCATCAGCACCTGCGCGCGTTGGCAGTTAATTTGTTCAAGCTCTGGCATAAGCCGCTTGAGATTGCGCGTGGGCAGAGCGAGCAACAGCCGATTGCACGGCCAGTCCGATGGAGCGTTCGCCGCCATTCAATTTGTGCTCGGTTCGCGTCAGCGTATCATTTGAGCAGTTTATGGCAGTGTCCGTCTGGACATTGAGCAAAATTGCTCACACCCGATCGAGTCACGCCTGAGCGGAACGCGAAGACGCGAATTTGCGCGTTGGGGCAACGGACAAAAGGGGTCACAAACTGCCGTGTCTGTGAAAGGCGGTAGCGGCCGGTCTTACTTCGAAATCCGCACTGGCGCCTGACTGCAGCGGCCTCGAAGGGCGAAGCGACCCCCACCCTTTTTCCACTCTAACCACAACGTATCGTATGCGCGTGTATGTTTAGGAAACCGCTGCTCTATCCGGCTGAGCTACGGGACCGGATTGAGGAATTTTGTTCCTAGGTACGTTCCAGGTACCAATTTCTGTTCACGTAACATTCGCGTGTATAGCACCCCCATAGCCGCGCTCGCACAGGTCAGTTTTCTCGTACTTGGCCGAGTCATTTTTGTATCGGTGTCGCAGTCGGGGCCGCCGAGATTACCGACTGGGCGGAACGGCAGTCATTCCGTCGCGTGTCGGCGTGACGGGAACAGTAGTCAAATGATCGACGCAGCCTCACCGCCAGTTAATATTTTCATACGCCCTTGTGGTTTGGTCCCGTTAAGCATACGTCACAGCTTAGTGGCAAGCAGCGTCTTGCCTGAGCTGCCCACGAAACGGCGACATGCCGACGTCTCCGTTCACCCACCGGCAGCACGGTGTTATCGGCTGACACAATTCTAAATCGAAAAATCTAAATCGACAAAGTTGAAGGTCGCACTGCGAGTGCCGTCGGCGCCCGCTGATAGGGTACGCGCGTCTAGTTGCGGGCGTACCAAAAGAGATTTCACAAGGAGAAAACCGATGAATAACGAAAACCTGACTGTCCACTTTAAAGTCAAAGACTTCAACGCATGGCGTACGAGTTACAATGGACACGAGAAGGATCGGGCGTCTGCCGGCATCACAAACGGCAGAGTGTTCCGCAGTCCCGACGATCCGAATGACGTGGTAATCCTTCAGGATGTCGCTGACGTATCGAAGGCCCGCACTTGGTTGACCTCAAACGATATGAAGTCGGTGATGGAGAAGAGCGGCGTACTTGGCTCGCCCAGTATCCGCTTCGCCGCTGCGGCCTAACTTGTAGCTGAAAAAGATTGTACCGGAACGGTTGGTAATGCGTGTGTTATGTCGCGTCGCTTGCACGTCCCGGAAGAGGAAGCCCCAGCCCCCCCATCTCCCCCGACCCCGGCTGGGGCAACCAAAGCCGCATTGATCATTTGATTCGCACAGTTTTTTGTCGCTGACAGCCGCAATCTTTGTGTTTGTTGGCATGTTGTTGTTTGACCACCCCGCATCCCAGAGGACCCTCGATGGCGTCTAGGTTGCAGCGAAGCGTGAACTGAAAAATTCTTTACCGACATCCGACGTTGAGGGCGGCGTCAGAAGGTCCAACCAAGCCTGCCCTCCCAGGATTTAAGTGTCATGAACGAAACCACCACTGCCGCAACCAAAACCAAGACGACGAAGCCCTTGCCGGACTACGGCATGCCGAAATTCGATATGCCAAAATTCGACCTACCGAATTTGGAAATGCCGGAGGCATTTCGGGAGATGACCAAGAAAGGCGTTGCGCATGCCAAAGACGCTTACGCGAAGGCGAAAGTGGCTAGCGAAGAAGCTGCTGACCTGTTCGAAAGCACCTTTGCGTGCGCTGCCAAAGGCTTAACAGGCTACAACCTCAAGCTGATCGAGATTACTCGTGCCAACACTCGCGCCGCGTTTGACTACGCCCATGAGCTAATGGGTGTGAAGTCCCCGTCGGAGTTTATCGAGCTGTCGACCGCTCAAATGCGCAAGCAATTCGAGATCGCTTCGGGGCAGAATAAAGACCTTTGCGCGCTCGCTCAGCAGGTCGCGACTGAGACTGCCGAGCCGATCAAGACAGGCGTGTCCAAAGCGTTCAATAAGGCTGCCTGATCACACGGAGTCCTGACATATCAGGACCCCTGACGGACAACTTTCGGAACAACGATTCGGCTTTCCAAATCCGCTGTCCTTTTTGACGAACCATTGGACACGACGTGGGCCCGATGGAATGGTTCGGCCGGCGGGCCTCCTGCCTGCCCAGCGATCGAAGCAGGCAGGGGGCGATCAGCGCGCGGCGACAGGCTGATGGCCACGTCGGCCGCGCCGTCCGTGCCGGCCGCGCCTTGAAACAAACACATCCATGTGCCATATGAGCTTCGCTAGCCCTTTTGGGCTTCTTGCGAGCCGCGTGTACGGATTCCCGTCAAACGGTCTCTGGCTCGCTTTTTCACTTAACCATTTGCGACACCTAGATCGCGCGGGGTGTCTTAATTTTACCCGCAAATGCGGCCGCGGCGCTTCGCGCACGGGCCGCCTGCGCGCAAAACAGAAAGCTATTCATTGAATTCCTTCGATGGCTTCGGCCTTAACGACGCGATTGCGCGTGCAATCGCCGAAGAAAACTACGCCACCCCGACCCCAATCCAAGTGCAGACCATCCCGACCGTCATGTCGCGCCGCGACTTGATCGGGATCGCTCAAACCGGCACCGGCAAGACCGCCGCCTTCGCATTGCCGATCCTGCACCTGCTTGCGGCTACTCCCAAAGCTCTGGAGCGCAAGTTCTGCCGCGTGCTTGTGCTCAGCCCGACACGCGAACTGTCCAGCCAAATCCTCGACAGCTTCCGCGCTTATGGTCGCCATCTGCGCATCCAAACAGCGCTCGCGATCGGCGGCGTGCCGATGGGCGGACAGGTGCGCGCATTGAGTGGCGGCGTGGATGTTCTGGTCGCGACCCCTGGCCGGCTTCTCGATCTCGTCAAGAGCAACGCACTCCGCCTCGGCGGCGTCGAATTTCTCGTGCTCGACGAAGCCGACCGCATGCTCGACATGGGCTTCATCCACGATATCCGCAAAATCGTCGCCAGGCTTCCGGCCGAGCGGCAGACGCTGCTGTTCTCCGCGACAATGCCGGGCGCCATTGCTGAATTGGCCAAGCAGCTGTTGCGCGATCCGATCAGGGTTGCCGTGACGCCGGCCGCCTCGACGGTTGACCGCATTGAGCAGCGGATCGTCCACGTCGATCGCGCCGCCAAGCCCGCTATGCTCGTCGATGTCTTGCGGCGCGAAACGGTCGATCGCGCTCTCATCTTCACCCGAACGAAGCATGGCGCCGACAAAGTCGTCCGCGGATTGATCAAGGCGGGCTTAACGGCCGAGGCGATCCACGGCAACAAGTCGCAAGGTCAACGCGAGCGCGTGCTCGCTGGATTTCGCCGGGGCGACGTGAAAACACTCGTCGCTACCGATATTGCCGCGCGCGGCATCGACGTCGACGGCATCAGTCACGTAGTGAACTTCGATTTGCCGCACGTTGCCGAAACCTACGTGCACCGCATCGGCCGCACGGCGCGGGCCGGCGCCGACGGCATCGCGATTTCGCTGTGCGGTCCCGATGAGGCGCCGCTCTTGCACGCGATCGAGAAGCTCATCGGCAAATCGATTCCGGCGTCCGGCACGCCAGCGCGGAGCAGCCGCAACGCGGCGCCGAACCCCGGCCGCAGCAAAGGCCGGCATGCCCATCACTCTCGCTCCAATCAGCGCCGCCGTCACGACAACAACGCAGCGCCGGTAAGTACTTCGCAGGAGCCAAAAAGCGGATCCACGGAGAACATCGGCACCATTGCGTTTCTGCGTCGCGATCCCCGGTCGTGGCGCAAAGGCGCTCGCCCGGCCGCTGAGCAAGCTTTCAAGAGAGTCACGCCATGACCAAGGAAGAACTCCTGCAATTTGATGGTCTGGTGCTCGAGATTTTGCCCGACGCACGATATCGCGTTCAGCTCGATAGCGGTCATGAAGTCGTCGCCTATACGGCGGGGCGGATGAAAAAGAACAGGATCAAAACGCTTGCCGGTGACAGAGTAACGATCGAAATGTCGCCTTATGATCTCGACAAAGGGCGACTGATTTTCCGTCACAAGGACGAACGTGCCGGATCGAGCCCCCGGCCGGCGCAGCGCCATCAGTTCCGCCGGCGATGATCCGCCATGGTGTATGAGCCGGCCGACAACGACAATGATCTATCACTGGAGCGAGGCACGCGCATGCGTATATTCATTTTCAAATCCGAACCGAACCCGGACCTGCGCGCATTTGGCGGCGACTTGGTCGGTAGCCAGCTGCCGAAACAGTTCAGTCCCTGGCACGCGGTCGGCGCCATTGCGCCGGATCAGGCTCCGCCACACGGGCTGTCACGCGACGTGATCGAACCCGCCATCAAGACTCAAGGCTTTCAGCTCTGGCGGATAAGCAAAAAGGAAGAGGTGAAAGCCTAAATGCAAAACGTGGCGCAAGGAGGCTTTGCAATGACGAGCCTGACGCACAAGTTCAAGGTCGGACAAACTGTCGAACTCATCCCGTCGATATCGCGATCGGCAGCAAGCGGACACTATCAAATCGTCGGCTTAAGGCCGACCGACGGTGAAAGCGTCCAATATTGCATCAAGAGCCGGAGCGAAGCCCACGAGCGCGTCGTTGCGGAGGGCGATCTTACGCTGTTGCCGCCCCAGGTTTTTGGAGACTGAGGGTACGGTGACGAAAATTGCTCTCGCTGCGCGGCATGACGAGCCTGAAGGGACCGCCGAAAGGACGACAATGATGTTCAAGATTCTTGAGTTCAAAGGTGTCGGTGCGGTTCAAGCGACGGAAGTCGGTCACAGGTATGCCACGCGCGAAGAGGCGATGGCCGCAGTCAAGAGCCATCTGAAGAAATTCAGGGCATCCGGCCGTAATCCCGAAGGAGATTATTGGTGGGCCCGGGATGCGGACGGCCTGCGAAAATGCTGGATTTCCACCATCAATTAAAGGCCGGTCACGATGTTAAATTTCCCGAACTCAAGCCGCATTTTTGATACCACCCGACGCGCGGTGCGGTTCTGGGGCCATGACAGCGCGATGGAATGGTCGTTCTTCGTGACCGAGCAAGCGCTCAGCCGACTGGAGCCGACTGCGGTGCGTGACGAAGCAAATCTGCTTCGCGTTTTCGACACCAATCGGGCAAAGATCTACGCCGTAGCCAAGTCCGCCTACGAACGGGAGCGAAGAGGGTTCTATGAACTGGGGGCGAAGGATTTTTGACGGCCCGCTGCACTTCGGGCAGAGGCTCGATCGCTAGCCTTCGTCTGAAAGGCGCTCGAAATCGGCCAGCACGGCGGCAATCAGCTTTTGGCGGCGCGGGTCCTCCGCGGTGATTGTCGCCGAAAGCAACTTGAGCAAGTAGCGCGCTTTCTCAGCAGCTTCCTGCCAATTCCTTGCCGGTGCTGCCAGCAAATGAATTTCCAATTCCTCTTGCCGCGCGCGCAATGTTTTCTCGTTCGCCTCCACATCAGCCAATAGGCGGCGAAGGTTGGTGGCTTTCTGAGAAGCCATCCCGCGATGCTGATCGAGGTCGATGGTCTTGTCGGTCATGACGGCCGATCGCGACGGTTCAGAGGATATTCCGCGCTCTGATACAAACGGCGGATATCGTCACTGCCGTATCTCTGCTCGTCGACTTCAAGAAATGCGCCGGCAAGAAATTCGGGCGGCAGGTCTTCAATGGCGAAACGGATGGCCTGTGAGGCTTGCGCAAATCGCTTGTATCCGAAGGACTGACGGCCCAATGACCGCCGTCGCGCTGGAAACAACTCCGCGGCCGCGCCATAATCGAATTGAACCATCGCCGGAGCCTCTCGAACAATTAAGCATTCTGGACGAGGACCATCCAGGCAACCTGTACAAATATAAGATCAAAAAATACCCTTACCAGTGGGTCGTGCGCTCCTGTCGGATACCTCTGCGTGTCGGCAAGGCGATGGCTACTGAGACCCAAAGGCTTCAACGCGCCGCCGCGATCTCCGGCACCTCGTCGGTGTGGACCTTAAAACCCGCGAGCGTGTTGAGCCCGAACGACGTCGAGATCGCGACGTCGGTCGCATCGCGGCCGCGCGCCATCAGGATGCGGCCGATGCGCGGAACGTTATGGCGCGCGTCGAACGTGTACCAGCGATCGCCGAGATAAACTTCGAACCAGGCGGAGAAATCCATCGGCGTCTCATCCGGCGGCACGCCAATGTCGCCGAGATAGCCGGTGCAATAGCGCGCCGGAATGTTCATGCAGCGGCAGAGCGTGATGGCGAGATGGGCAAAGTCGCGGCAGACCCCGCGTCCCTCCTCGTGCGCCTGCCAGGCGCTTTTGGTCGGGCTCGCATGCGCGTAGCCGAACTGGATGTGGCCGTGGACGTAGTCGCAAATCGCCTGCACCAGCGGCCAACCCTTCGGCACCGTGCCGAATTTCGCCCATGCCAGCTGGATAAAGCGATCGGTCTCGCAATACCGGCTGCCGAGCAGATAAAACAGCGTGTCGACCGGGAGCTGTTCCAGCGGATGCTGGAAGGCGTGCGGCGCGATAGCGTCAGGCTTGCCGCTATCGTTGATCAGGAAGTCCGTGGACATCGTGAAGACGCCCGCGGGCGCATGGACGACGTGACACACATTGCCGAAGCTGTCGCGATAGACATTGGCGGCAATCGGCGGAACAAGATTTAGCCCGTCAGCGGTAACGAGGTCGCTCGCGCGCGAGGGATGCACGCTGAGCATCAGGATCATCGGTGTCGGCTGCGGACACTGATAAGCGATTTCATAACCGGCGCGAATCTGCATCAAACAGCCCCTTGGCGCGCGGCACGGACATTCGCAGACGCCGACGCAACGAGCGCGTTCACGCTGTTACTGCTGGAGAATAGCGTCACCCGGCCACCATAACGCATATGCCGACAACATGCATTTCCCGGGCCAAGTTCCAGGCTCGCCGGTTCCCTAACGCCTCGTCATTCCGATCGATCGAGAAGCAATACCGCAAGCGCTACGGCACACCGGCCCAAACGCCGTAATCGTTTTCACCTCAAGCATCCGTGATTACGCGCCAGGAATAAACGCGGGTCGCCACAGTCTCGTCTACGGAAGCCGCAGAAGCGATTTCGCGGCGGTCGTGACCGAGAGATCACGGTAAAACAACAGGAGAACGTCGATGTCTAAACTTCGTGGCTGCGCCTATGCGGCAATCGCCGCATTCGCGCTCGCAGCACCGCTGACTTCGCCCGCCAACGCAAACCAGGGAAATGGGGCTGCCGCATATTCTTACCAGCCGGCCGTGCATGCTGCCCGGCCGATGCCTGCTCCCTCGAGGGCGGTCACCGTCCCTCAGACCGCCACGTTTCCCGAAGGAAGCCCGGATTATCACGGTGCGAATGGCGGCTGAGCGGCAGACGCGGCAGCGGGCTCGCTGATTTTAGAAGGCTCGCGACTTTTGGGTTGCAATTTCTAAGCGGCGGCGGCCGAGCGCCGCCGCCATCATGATGCCGTTCGATAAAGTCGATCGGCGAGCGGCGGCGTAGGCTCCGCAGTCCACACCGTTTGCCCCGCCAGGAAACGCTGCCGCACATCCGCCGGCCGGAACGGTTTCTTCAGCGGCGGTAACATCGAAAGGCCGTGATTGGCGCCAATCTGCGAAATCTCGTAGAGCATTGTCTCATCACGGCCGCTGATCAACAGCACCTTGCCCCGGTAGCCGTCGGCCTCGAGCTTGTAGACGATCTCGACCACGGCGGGTTCGCCGAGTGACAGATCGAGCACGAGAAGCTCCGGCTCGTCGTTTTTCAGTTCCGCCAAAAACTGGGGTATCGCCGTGAAGGTCCGCGCCGCGAACCCGCCGGCTTCCAAAACCTTGCCGACCATGGCGGCGATCCGCAGTTCGTCATCGAGCACGAATGCGCGCGTGGCTGCGGGTTGCGCGCCCATCCCGGTCACACTTCCGGCCGCGATTGATCGCGCCTCGTCCGTCGTTCCGGCTTTTTGCGGCGATCCGGGCATGGACGTCGAAGGGGGGTCGCCCCTGCCGCGCTTGCCGGCGCGCAGCAAGTTCGACCACAGCGCCTCTTGCTCGCATGCTTGCGCGGTGGCCGCGATCACCCGATTGCGGCCGGCGCGCTTGGCCTGATAGAGCGCGGCGTCGGCGCGCTTGAGCAGAAGATCGATGCTCTCCTGCGCGGCGCGTTCGGCGACACCGAAGCTCGCCGTGACAGAGAACGTTTGTCCCTCGGTCTCGAAGGACAACGCTGCAAGCTTGTCGCGCAGCTCTTCGGCGTACCGGGTCGCGGCGTCAAGGCTCGAGCCTTCAAGCACAATGGCGAACTCTTCGCCGCCGAGACGGCCGAGAACGGTCTTGTCCTTGCGCGCCTCGCCGCCGATGACGCGTAGGACCTGATCGCCGACATTGTGTCCGTAGGTGTCGTTGACGTCTTTGAAATGATCGATGTCGAACATCACCGCGGCAAAGCGCCGGCCGGCATCAGCGAAATCGCCGGTCTTCTCGAAGAAGGCGCGGCGATTGAATGCGCCGGTGAGCGAATCCAGATTGGCGAGCACGATCAGCTCGCGCTGCTGACGCAACAGCCGCTCGGCGGTGCGCAGCCGCGCATAAAGTTCCTCGCGGACCGGGGGCTTTCTGATGAACTCGTCGGCGCCGCTGTCCAGCGCGTTGACCACGGCGCTCTGCTCGGCGTTCGACGACATCAATATAATGTAGAGGGCACGGTCGCGCCCGGAGAGGAGCCGCGCCTCCCAGCACAGTTCGAGCCCCGACATCGAGGCAAGTTCGGCGCTGGTCATTAACACGCTGACGTCAGGCGCCGATTTGACGTAGTCGAGCGCCTCGCGGCCTTCGCTGAAGGCGCTTACCGCGTGGCCGTCATCTTCAAGAAGCCGGGAGACGGCTTTCAAGATCGTCCGGCTCGGATCGACTATAACGATGC
>Ga0302325_10036519_pt1 | contig 10016 bp, 11 predicted proteins | sample Palsa_T0_2_FD_201948 | JGI IMG/M metagenome (GOLD analysis project Ga0302325, IMG submission 201948) | Peat permafrost microbial communities from Stordalen Mire near Abisko, Sweden - Palsa_T0_2 | ecosystem: Environmental > Terrestrial > Soil > Palsa > Peat permafrost | place: Sweden: Abisko... | reverse complement strand
GTGGCCACGAGGACCGGCACGACGCTGCCGTCCTCCATCGTGAGCTCGGCGCCGACGATCGCCCTCACGCCGGCCTCCTTCCCGGACATGTGGAGCCGCACGGCCCCGTAGACGCCGTCGCGGTCGCAGAGCGCCACGCCCGGGATTTCCAGGCGGGCGGCCTCCGCGACGAGGGACTCGGGGAGCGACCCCGCGCGCAGGAACGAGAACGCGCTGCGCGCGTGGAGTTCGACGTACGGCATGGGAGCGGCCGCCCTAGTCCAGCATGCCCTCGACGCACCAGCCGTCCGCGGTGCGCGCCAGCTGGTAGAGGCCTCCCGCAGCAAGCTCGACCTGCCAGGTCTCGGCCGCCCACGCCTCGGGCCGCCACCAGCCACCCGAGGAGACCCAGGGACCGAGGGCGGCGCGCACCTCGCCCTCGAGGCGACCCCCCTCCAGCCGAGCGGGCGAACTCCCGTCGCAGGCGACGCGCACCGGCCACGGCGGCCTGAACCGCCGCAGCGTGGGGCCGTACTCGGGATGCACGGGCGCCTGCAGCGCAGGCGCGACCGCCTCGGCCGGCCGGCCCATGATGAACGCGTCGGGGCGGTGCGTGTCGGCGCAGGCCGGCGTCCCGACCCGGTCGTCGCCGACGATCGCTGCGATGCGGGCGATGTTCTCCCAGAAAGAGGAGGGGTCGCGCAGCCCCGTGTCGAACAGGCCCTCCTGCTTCTCGGGAGGCCGCGCGGGCGCGGCGACGAGCCTGACGCCCGCAACACGGGCGTCCGTCCGGACGCCCTCCAGGTGCGAGTTAAGGACGCGCAGCCACCCGTCGACGTCGGCGCCCGGCTCCGGCAGGCGGAATTCCCTCCGGTGGTCCGTCTCGTCCTCGAGGAGCAGCGTGAGCGAAAGCTTCTCGGCGACAAAGCCCGCGCCCCGCAGCTCGAGCGCGATCCGCTCGGCGTACCGCCGGAGCTTGAAGAACAGGGGCTCGGTCGACTCGACCGGGGGCTCATAGGTCCACTCCGCCGCGAAGCTCCTGGCGGGCTCGACATGGCGCAGGACGCGGGTCGCCTCGCCCGCGGCCCGCTCCCACAGGAGCGCGCCGTCCGTGCCGAGGCGCCTGCCGACCTCGGCCTTGGGCAGCGCCGTCAGCCCTCCCAGCGTCACGATCCCCCAGCCCTGCAGGATTTCCTCCTGGCCGCGCGCCGGTTCCGCGAATGCGAGCGGCAGCGGCGCCAGGAAGCCCGGGGTGTCGCTGACGACAAGGACGGGCTCGGCGCACCGCGCGGCGTACGACGCGAGGAGCGGCGTCGCCCCCGCGCCGACCCGCAGCGGCAGCCCCGCGCCCGCGAACTCCGCGACGCGCAGCCTCATGAGCGCCTCCGTCCGCGGCACGTCGGCTCCCCGCAGATCGACGGTGCAGCAGCCGGGGGCCGTCGACTCGACGCGCGGGCAGAGCGTGAAGGCCGCGGCGATCAGGAGCCGGTGGGCCTCGACCTCCGCCGCGGGATCGCGCGGCCTAAGGATGATTCCGGGGCAGCGCGACATCGCGAGCGTCGCCGCGAGGCCCGGCGCCACCGAATGCGCCTCGGGGGAGGCCTGCGTCACCCGGGCCTTGCGGCCCTCCCCTGCCACGAGCGCGACCGCGCGCCCGCAGAGCGAGGGGTCGCTCCTGCGGAGCGCGTGCAGGGCAAAGTCGGGCACGACGAGCACCGCGTAGTTCATCCGGCAAGTCGCTCCTCGATGCCCTGCGCGGGGCTGCGCTCCATGCGGACACCGATGCGCCCGGCCACGTCGTCCCGCTCCGCGGCGGCCTCCGCCAGCGACAGGGCCCTGTCGAGGACGAGGCGCGCGGGGACGGCGGGCACCAGGGGGGACTGCGTCTGGACCAGGACCGCCACCGACCCGCCCTCCGCGGCGCGCTGCAGGCGGTACCAGAGGGAGGCCGGCGTCCGGCGCAGGGCGCGCTCGGCGCAGCCGCGCAGGTCGAGGACGACCACGGCGTAGTTGCCATCGCGAACGAGGATGTCCGCGACCGCGAAGGCCTGCTCCGGCGTGCGGCAGCGCACCCACACGAGGTGGCGCAGCATGTCGGCGGGCACGGCGTCGGGGGCAAAGGCGTCCGAGCCGTCGACAAGCGCTATCCGCTGCCTTGCCGCCTGGGTCGCCGCGAGGAGGCTCGCGACCACCGTCTGGCCGCCGCCGCTTGGGACCGAGGAGACGATCTCCGTCAGGCGCCCCGCGGGCAGGCCGCCGCCCAGCGCCTCATCGACCGGGCGGACCGACGCGGGCACGCCGCCGTGCGACTTCCGGGTTCTTTCCGGAAAGCGCGCGGCAAGGAGCGACCGCAGGTCTGAGACGGTTTGGGAGGGAACGGGCACCCGCGCTCATCATTCTAATTGGAGGTGGCGACGCCCCGGCGGATCAGCCCCACCACGACACCCTGCGACTCCAGCCGCCGCTCGGGCACGATGTCGCGGTAGCGCTTGTTGGCCGCGCGTAGGACGGGGCGCCCCCGCAGGTGCACAAGCCGCTTCAGCGTCGTCGTCGTGTCGTCCACGAGCGCCGCAATGACGTCGCCGTCGCGCGGATCGCGCCGCTCAAGGACCACGAGGTCCCCGTCGGCGATGTGCGCGTCGATCATCGAGTCCCCATGGACGCGGAGCGCCCACACCTGGTGCGCCCCCGTCCGGCGAACGCCGAAGACGGAGGGATTGATGGCGATCGTCTCGTCCGGCACCTGTTCCTGCATCGCGGGCAGGCCCGCGGGAATCGAGCCGAAGACGGATAGCTCGAAAAGCTGCGCCTGCACCGCGGAGGCCTTGAGCCCCCAGGTGCGGCCCGCGAGCTGCTCGATCTGCCCCTTGTTTGCCAGTGCGCGCAGGTGCCCGATCACCGTCGACTGGCTGGCGAGGCGGAACTTGCGCTGGATCTCCCGCGAGGAGGGGGGCACGCCCTTCTCCCGCTGGAACAGCCGGATGAAGTCGAGGATCTGCTCCTGGCGCTCCGTCATCACGGCAATCATGATTCCGAGCAGACCGACAGCTCGTTGCCGCTCGGCTCCGTGAAGTGGAACCGGCGGCCGCCGGGAAAGGAGAAGATTTCCTGGGTGATCTTGCCGCCGTGGTCGACCACGCGGCGCAGGGTCTCCTCCAGCTGCGGGTGCAGGATGACGACCAGCGAGCCGCCCGTTGCCAGCGACGAGCGCTTGTCGGAGCGGGCGAAGCCCCCGGCGATCCGGCCGTCGACAAAAGACGTGTAGTCGGGGCCGTAGTCCGTGAACGTCCAGCCGAACACCTTCTCAAAAAATGCCTTCGTTTTGTCGAGGTCGGAGGCGTGAAACTCGATGTAGATTATCTTGTTGGTCTGGTCCATGGGGATGGGGATTGGCGTCCCGGCAGTGGGACGTTCAATCGAATGGCGTTCAATTGAACGGTATCTTTGCCCATGGCAAGCATCCAAATGGGTGAAATTGCTTTCTGATGTCCTGCAATGACATCCGTGATGCCAACACGCCAAGCGTCGGACCTATCCTTCGAGGCCGTTCGGGCCGCTGAACGCACGCCGCGGCTTACCCCTGCAAGCAATCGATTCTTTCCGAGCTGCCCGCATAGGCCCCGTGCGGATGCCGGCACCGTTCAAGGGGGGCACATTTTCGCGACGGCCGACGAGTACCTAGGAGTGATGGAAGGTGACGCGTTCCTCCAGGGGCACGCGGATTGATCTCGGCGGAGCTCCGCCCGCCGGATAGCCGAGATAGACAAGCCCCATGGACGTGTGCCTAGAGTCCAGGCCGAGCCACTTCGTGAATTCCTCGTGGCAAGCCGCGGGCGCGGTGGACCAGAAGGATCCAACGCCGCGCTGGTGAGCGGACAGCATCAGATTTTGCACCGCGCAGGCCGTGGCGCAAACTTCGTCCAACCTCGAAATCTTGCCACCGCTTTCCGTCAGCGCCGAAACGGCGATGCAAACCGGCGCCTGGAGCAGACCGTCCCGCAGCTTGGCCCTCTTTTCGGGCCGAATCTCGTCTTCGGGCGTCAAGACATCGTACAGCGATTGAAGCGCATCGGCCAGACGAATGCGGCCGCTCCCGAGGAACACGTGAAACCGCCAGGGCTGGTTGAGCCCATGGGTGGGCGCCCAGTGCGCGTCTTCGAGAATTTCGACAAGCAGTTCGTGGCTGATGTCACGACTGCCCTCCATCAGCGCAGGTTTGATTGTGCGACGGGTGCGGTAGGGAAATGGAGAAGTCATAAATGTGGCGGCAGGGGGAGCTCCCCCGGCTCGCATCCCTCACCTGCCCCTGACGACACGTCGAACCGGCTTCCCGCCGCGCCGCGGGCCGTCATCCGGTTTCTTCCCCGACTGGACCTGATGGGCCCTGGCGATGGCCGCAATCAACCCGGGAAAGCGCCTGTCGATCTCCGGGCAGCGGGACGTGTTGTGCATCTCGACCCCGCGGCGCTCGCTCCGGATCAGGCCGGCCTCCCGGAGGACCTTGAAGTGCTGGGAGAGGGTGGATTTCGGGATTCCCCTCTCGCTGATGTGCAGGAAGTTCGAGCAGCTCTGCGAGCACTCCGAGCCCACGATCTGGGCGTAGATCGCGACCCGCACGGGATCGGAGAGCGCATGGAGGATGCCCTCGACCGTGACGGCCTCGACCGAGGGGTGGATAAGGGGTCTCATGGGATTTCAATGTAGGCGCCCTTGACTCTTTGTGCAATAGTTCATAAGTTCGGAACTATGGAATTGCTAGGGCCGGCCCTCCCTTCACCGGGAAGTGACGGGCCCGCGGCCCGCCGGGGCGGGCGATTCCGAAACTCAAAATCAGTCCAAAAACCAGAAAGATCACTCCCATGAGCAAGCTCACAGGCAAGGTCGCAGTCGTCACCGGCGCATCCAAGGGGATCGGCGCCGCCATCGCCAAGTCGCTCGGCGCCGCTGGCGCCTCGGTTGTCGTCAACTACTCCACCAGCAAGGCCGGCGCCGACACTGTCGTCGCCGCGATCACCGCCGGCGGCGGCAAGGCTGTCGCCGTGCGCGGCGACGTTTCCAAGGCCGCGGAGGCCGAGGGAATAATCGCCGCCGCCATCAAGACCTTCGGGCGCCTCGACATACTCGTCAACAACTCCGGCGTCTACGGGTTTGCGCCGCTCGAGGCCATCACCGAGGAGGACTTCCACAGGCAATACAATGTCAACGTCCTCGGGCTCCTCCTGACCACACAGGCTGCCGTGAAGCACTTCGTCGAGGGCGGCAACATCATCAACATAGGGTCGGCCGTGTCCCGCATCACGCCCCCGAACAGCGCGGTCTACACCGGCACCAAGGGCGCCGTCGACGCCATCACCGGCGTCCTCGCCAGGGAGCTCGGCGCAAGGAAGATCCGTGTGAACACGATCAACCCGGGAATGGTCGAGACCGAGGGGACGGTGAGCGCGGGCTTCATCGGCTCCGATTTCGAGAAGGCCATCATCGCGCAGGCGCCGCTGGGCCGCACGGGCAAGCCGGACGACATCGCCGAAATCGCCGTCTTCCTGGCCTCGGAGGACTCGCGCTGGATCACCGGGGAGCAGATTCTCGCGAGCGGGGGCGTCCGCTGACGCGGTCTCACCCGGCGGCGGTCTCTCTCGGTTCGTCGGCCCGGCAAATCTCGATCGTGACGTGTCTCAATTCCTCGTGCTCGCTGAGGATCCGCCGGTAATATTCCGGCGTCCTCGGCTCCCGCGCCACGATCGAGACGATCGCCGAGAACTGCCCGACCCCGACCGGCCAGACATGGAGGTCGGCGACCGAGGCGCCGTCGTCCGCCTCCACCGCCTTGCGGATCTCGTCGCCGAGGTCCGTCTCCGGCGTGCGGTCGAGGAGGATCGCGCCGGTGTCGCGCAGGAGGCCCCATGACCACTGGGCGACCACCCCGGAACCCACGATTCCCATTACGGGATCCAGCCAGACCCAGCCCAGGTATTTTCCGGCGACGAGCGCGCTGATGGCCAGGATTGAGGTGACGGCGTCGGCGATGACATGGACGTACGCCGCCTTGAAGTTCAGGTCCTCGCTCTCATCGCCGTGAGGGTGGTCGTGCCCATGCGAATGCCCGTGCGAGTGCCCGTGACCATGCCCGTGCTTCAGAAGGAGCGCGCTCGCGACGTTCACGCAAAGGCCGACAAGCCCGATGCCGATCGACTCGTTGAAGTGGATCTGGAGCGGCTCAAACAGGCGCTGCAGCGACTCGGCCGCCATGAACAGGGCGACAATCCCGAGGATGACGGCGCTCGTGTAGCCACCGAGGACGTCGATCTTACCCGTGCCGAAGGAGAAGCTCGCGTCGCCCTTGTGCCGGCGGGCCATCGCGTAGGCGATCGCCGCGATGAGGAACGCGGCGACATGCGTGCCCATGTGCCAGCCGTCCGCGAGGAGGGCCATGGAGTGGAACTTCCAGCCGGCAAGAATCTCGACCGCCATCATCACGGCGGTCAGGGCGATCACCCGCCGGGTGTTCCTCTCGGCCGTGCCCCGGTCCGCGGAATATTCGTGGATCTGGCAGTTTGCGGACGGGGGCTTTTTTTCCATGGCCGGGTTGCGTTGGGCTACCCTAGGACTATGCCCCCATACCCCTTACCCATGGCAACCGAAAAATTAGGGAGTTGTCGGCAGGGTTCCCGCTTGTAATAAGCGTCCCATGTCACACGCCCCAAAAGACCTGGAGGCCGATCGGCGCGCGCTGCAGGTGCGGCTTCGCAAGATCACGGGGCAGCTTAACGGGGTCCACAAGATGATCAGCGGCCCCTACGACTGCGCCGAGGTCCTGAACCAGCTCGTGTCCGCCCGCCGGGCGCTCAAGTCGCTCGCGGAGAAGACCATCACCGACCACCTGGAGCATTGCCTCTCGGGAACGGTGGGCGAGGACGAGCGCCGCCGCCAGCTGAGGGAAGTCACGACGATGCTCAAGCGCTACGTGGACTGAGACTTCCGGCGGCTATCCAAAATCGAGCTCGGGTTCCGGGGTCGCCTCGTCCGGGGGCGCCAAGCATTCCGGCCCCTCGTGGCGGCTGTTGCTCACGTAACGGCTCACGGGGCGCGACTGCATCCGCCCTTCCGCCAGCGGGCCCACAAGGGCCCGGTAGTCGTCGGGGGCCAATGGCCCCTCGCCAAGCCAGCGCGGCATGGTATCGGGGGTGAGGATGACGGGCATCCGGTCGTGGACCGCAGCGACGATCGCGTTCGGCTGCGTCGTCAGGATGCAGTAGGTCTCCGGCAGGCTGTCCGAGGCCGGATCCCAGATGCCGGCAAACGCGAAGGGCTCGTCGCCCACGAGCGTGAAAAGGTGCGGGAGCTTCACCCCCGCCCGCGTCTCCCATTCGTAGAACCCGTTTGCGGGCACCAGGCATCTCCTTGCGGCGACGCCCTTTCGGAACGCGGGCAGGGTTGCCGCCGTCTCCGCCCGCGCATTCGCGAGGAGCCGCGGCCTCGGGCTGCCCCTTTCGCCGGAGGGCACCAGGCCCCACCTCATGGCGCAAACGACGGGCCGTTTCTCCTCGGATGCGACGACGGGCATCGTGTCCGTAAGGGTCACATTGTAGCGGGGCTGCGCCCACTCCGGCAGTTCAAGGAGGACGCCGAGCGCCCTGGAGATTGCGCCGAGCGCGGCGTCCGTCTTGTGGAGGGTGTAGCGGACGCACATGGGGACGGTCTCCCAACCCCTGTCAGCGCGCCTCGAACGCCCGCCTCAGGTCGGCACCCAGCCCGTCGTGGAACTGCTGCCGCTTCCTGTAGAGCGCGGCCCGATTGCGGTCGGGAACGCACCGCGTCGACTCGTCCATGGAAACGCTCCGGGCGCAGAGCTGCGCGAGCACCGCGCCCGAACCGCGGCCCGGCGAATCGCACCACGCCGCCTGTAGGGCCCCCCCAAGCGCCGCGCTCTCGTCCTGGGCCATTGCCACGACGGGGATGCCAAAGATGTCCGCGGCCACCTGCCTCCAGAGCGCCGATCGGGCGCCGCCGCCTGTCAGGCGGATTTCCCTCGGCTTGACGCCGAGAGCCGAGAGACGTCGCAGTCCGTAGTTCATCCCGAGCGTGGCGCCCTCGATCGCGGCGCGGGCGAGGTGGCCCTGCGCGAGCGTCCTGCGGTCGAGCCCGAAGTAGACGCCCGTTCCGCGGGGAAGATTGGGCGTGCGCTCCCCGTCCAAGTAGGGAAGGAGCGTGAGCCCGTCCGAGCCCGCGGGCGCTCCTGCCGCCGCGGTCTCGAGTTCCGCAAGGCTCCAGCCGAAAAGGGCCCGCACCTGCTCCGTGACACCCGTCACGTTCATCGTGCACAGCAGCGGCAGCCATCCGCCGGTCGACGAGCAGAATGCCGCGATCTCCCCCGACGGGTCGACGACCGGCGTCTTCGAGAAGGCGTAGATCGTGCCGCTCGTTCCGAAGCTCGCGGTGACGGCGCCCGGGACGACGTTGCCGGTCCCGATCGCCCCCATCATGTTGTCGCCGCCGCCGGCGCTGACGAGGGTCGCGGCGGGAAATCCGTAGCGCGCGGCAATCTCCGGACGGAGCACCCCGCAAGGCTCGTGCGACGGGGAGAGGGCGGGAAGGCATCCGGCGACGCGGGCGTCCACGGCCTCCATGGCGGCCCGGGACCAGACGCGCTTCCTGATGTCCAGGAATCCGGTCCCCGAGGCGTCACCGAACTCCATGAAGTAGTTGCCCGTCAGGTGAAGATTCAGGTAGTCGTGCGGCAGGAGGATGTGCCGCAGCCTGCGGAAGTTCTGCGGCTCGCGCCGTTTGAGCCAGAGCACCTTCGGCGCGGTGTATCCCGGCAGGAACGGCAGCCCGGTCCTCCGGATCACGGCTGCGGGTCCTCCCAGCCTGCGCGTGAGGATCGCGCACTCGGCGGAGGTGCTCGTGTCGCACCAGAGCTTGGCTGGGCGGATGACGGCCCCCCCTTCGTCCAGCGGAACAAACCCGTGCTGCTGGCCGGAGACGCCGATCCCGCGCACGCGGGAGCGGTCGATCCGGGACGCGACCTCGCCGATCGCCGCGTCCATGGCGGAAACCCACTCCTGCGGGTGCTGCTCCATGTGGCCCGGCGGAAGGCCCTCGATCATGCGGTGCGGCGCGCGCGCCTCCGCGACCACGCATCCGGTCTCAACGTCGAGCGCGATCGCCTTGACGCTCTGCGTCCCGCTGTCGACCCCGACATAGAGGCTCATCGCGAATCAACCCCCCGTGAGGTACCTGTTGATCAGATTCTCGAGGTATTCCTGCCGGCCGCTCCGCGGCACGGGCTCGCCGAGCGTCGTGAGCACGAGCTTCTCGAGCTCGCGGAAGCCGACTGTCCCCTTCTCGATCGCCTTGCCGAAACCGGAGTCGTAGCTCGAGTAGCGGTCGGCGACGAATCCGTCGAGCTGGCCGTCGGCGAGGATCCGCCGCGCGGTCTTGAACGCGAGGGCGTAGGTGTCCATGCCGCCGATATGCGCGTAGAATAGGTCCTCCGGGTCGATGGAGGGCCGCCGCAGCTTCGCGTCGATGTTGAGGCCGCCCTTGCCGAGGCCCCCCGCGCGAACGACCGGGATCATGGCGAGCGTGATCTCCTTCACGTCCGTGTTGAACTGGTCCGTGTCCCACCCGAGGAGCGGGTCGCCTGCATTCGCGTCGATCGAGCCGAGCATCCCCTGGGCCGCCGCGACCTCGATCTCATGCTGGAACGAATGGCCCGCGAGCGTCGCGTGGTTGGTCTCGATGTTGAACTTCAGGTGCTTCTCGAGGCCGAAGGTCCGCAGGAAGGCGATGCCGCTCGCGACGTCAAAGTCGTACTGGTGCTTCGTCGGCTCCTTGGGCTTGGGCTCGATGTAGAACTGGCCCTTGAACCCTATGCTCCTGGCATGGTCGACCGCCATGTGGAGGAAGCGCGCCAGGTGCTCCTGCTCCTTCTTGAGGTTGGTGTTGAGGAGGGTCTCGTAGGGGGGCCCCCCCCCCCCCCCCCCAAAATAAGGCCCCCCCCCCCCCCAAGGGGGGGGCCCAACACGAGGAAAAAAACC
>Ga0302325_10036518_pt1 | contig 10016 bp, 8 predicted proteins | sample Palsa_T0_2_FD_201948 | JGI IMG/M metagenome (GOLD analysis project Ga0302325, IMG submission 201948) | Peat permafrost microbial communities from Stordalen Mire near Abisko, Sweden - Palsa_T0_2 | ecosystem: Environmental > Terrestrial > Soil > Palsa > Peat permafrost | place: Sweden: Abisko... | reverse complement strand
CGTCCCAGAACCCGCGGCGCAGCGCGTGCCGGACCTCATCGTGCAGCAGAGAGTCGATCGGCAATGCCGAGTCCTGGAGCAGCCTGGCCTCCAGGTCCGATGGCATCCGCGGTTTGCGGGCAAGAACAGCCTCCAGCCATAGCGCCGGTGCCTCGCGAGCCACCGACTGCCCGAACTCAAAACCTTCGGAGTGCGCGGACTGGACCGCATCCGCCAGCGACACCGGTACGGCCTGCGGGACGGGAGCGTGCGAAGCGGCCGGCTGCGGCCCGCTGTACGGGCCCTGTTGCGGCACGTACGAAGGAGCCCCGTTCTGCGTCTCATGCTGGCCGGGCGCGGCTCCGGGGAATTGCCCAGGGATCGGCTGATCCTGGGGCATCCCGGAAAACGGGCCTGGCTGGTACTGACGGGGAGCGCCATGGAGTGGCTGGCCCCCGGAGGCGCCCGGCCCGCCCGGAACGCCTTGTCCCGGCATGGCCGGCCGCGGTCCGCCGCCCCCCTGGCCCAGCGGCATGTCTTGCGGCTGGCCGCGGAACTGGCCTGCTGTCGGAGCCGGATACATCTGCTGGCTTCCCGGCTGGATGTTCTGCTCCTCGCCACGGGACGAGATCCCGTGCGAGCCGCGGCTCGGCGCGCCAGGCTGCGTGTGCGGTCCCGACTGCCCCAGCGCGGGCTGCCCGAGCTGGCCCTGTGATCCCAGCTGGCCTTGTGATCCCAGCTGACCCTGTGATCCCAGCTGACCCTGTGCGCCGGACTGGCCTGGCATGCCCTGCTGAGCGTGCTGACCCTGCGGAATGGATGGCCCTGGCCCGCCAGAACCTTGCGCCGCGGGCATCGTCGACGAGCCCGGCGCGACGGGCGGGTTCTGCTGGCTTGGCATGCCCTGCTGGTTCTGCATCCCCTGCGGAGACTGCATGCCTTGCGAGTTCTGCATCCCCTGAGCCGACTGCAGGCCCTGCGGGTTCTGCAACCCTGCCGAGGATTGCATGCCTTGCGAGTTCGGCATGTTCTGCTGGGATGGCATGCCCTGCGCGTTCGGCAGGCCTTGCGAGTTCGGCACGCCCTGAGGGTTCGGCAAGCCCTGGGGGGACTGCATTCCTTGCGAGTTCTGCATCCCCTGGGCCGACTGCATGCCCTGCGGTGGGGGGAGGGGCCTGTCCATGGACGTCGGCTGGCGATGCGGCAGCGACGTCTGATGGGGGTTCAGGGGCGGCTGGGCGGAACGCTGGTACTCCGCGACCACCGGCGCCGTGTAAATGGCGGGAGGCCCTTGATGGGAACCTGCGGGCAGCGCCTGCTGGTGACCGAGGGAACCGGACAGCGACCCGTGACCGTTGGTCAGCACGCGCCCGGCGAAAGCCGCGACCGAGTACTGATCGTCGTCCCGCATCGGCTCGGCCCCCGCGATCAGCTCCACGAAGGGGCGCAGGTGAGCGTCGCCGATCTCGACGATGTCATCGCATTCCTGGCGCAGGGCCCTCGAGATGGTCCAGTTGCCATCCACCGTGATGTGCACGATGGTCACCCTGACCCCGAGATCCTGCACATCCGCGACGACCTGGGCGAGATCTTCCTCAGCACTGATGACCAAGGCGTCACTGACCGCGCCGTTCCGGGCCAGGGTGGTCAGGTCGCGATGGATCTCGCTCTCCACACCCTCGCGCCGCCCGGGCCTCATCCGGCCCAGCCGCAGTTTGAGGCCGGGCATATCGGCCAGCGCGTCGTGCTCGGCGCTGCGACGGCCTTCGACGGTCGCCTCGTACCAGTAGCACCGCAGCAACGGGAGGCCGGTGCGTTCCCGGGCGATGCTCCCGAAGAACTGGAGAAGGGCTGCGTAATCCCAGGAGACGGACTCCCGGTGGCGGGTTCCGTGCACGGCCATCGCGCCATCCGCCAGCACGTAGCCCGCGTCAACGAACAGCGCGCAACGATCCACGACACCGTCCTTCCCTCGACGCGAGACGTTACCAGCGCTCAGCCGTCACCGTATCGGATCACGCACAGATCACCAGTTATCCCGCAACCTGGAAGTGCGCTCTCGGCGGAAGCGGCCCCGCGGACTCCTCGCGGCCCGGCAGAATCGTCCGCCATGCGACTTCTTGTTCTCGGGGGTACCCGGTTCCTCGGGCGTGCCATCGTGGACGAAGCGATCAGGCGTGGCTACGACGTCACGACCTTTTCGCGGGGGCTGAGCGGCGAGCCCCGACCGGGTGCCGAGGCATTGCACGGAGACCGTACCAGCTACGACGACCTGCTCAGGCTGGGGAATCGAGAATTTGATGCGGTTATCGACACCTCGGTGATCGCCCCGGTGCACGTCGGCACCGGCGCCCGGCTCCTCGCCGGCCATGTGGGCCATTACACCTACGTCTCCACCATCTCGGTCTACCGGGACTACCCGGGCCAGCCGGTCGATGAGAGCTCCGCCGTCCTCGACGGCCCGGCCGACGCCACCGGCACGATGGAGACCCTCGGGTACGGAGAGCTCAAGGCGGGATCCGAGCGGGCCGTCGCCGGCGCGCTGCCCGGCCGGAACCTCATCGTCCGCCCCGGGCTGATCGTGGGCCCGCACGAGAACGTCGGCCGCCTGCCCTGGTGGCTGACCAGGCTGGCGCGCGGCGGCACGGTCATCGCCCCGGGCGAGCCTGGCCGCCCGATCCAGCTGACCGACGCCAGGGACCTCGCGTCCTGGCTCGTTGACAACACCCGGCGGAAAATCCCGGGCATCGTCAACGTGCCGGGCTCCGGCGGGACCACGCTCGGCGAACTGCTGGCCGTGTGCAGCGAGATCACCGAGGCTGACCGCGCCGCCCCGGCCCGGCTGCGATGGGTCCCCGACGAGGTACTCCTCGAGCAGGGCGTCGAGCCGTGGATGGAACTGCCGATGTGGGCACCGGACATCCCGGACCTGGCCGCCATCTGGCAGGTTTCCGGTGATCGCGCGGCACGCACCGGAATGCGCTACCGCCCCCTGGCCGATACCGTGCACGACACCTGGCTGTGGCTGCGGCGGGCCGCCTCAGCTGCGGATCGGCCGGTCACGGAGTTCGCGCGCAGGCCGGAGATCGGCCTCGACCCGGCCAAGGAGCAGGCCATCCTGGCCAGCCTGGGAAGCCCGGCGGAGCCGCCGGACGGGACGGCTGGATAAGCTCGCCAATCGTGAGCGACCGCGATGATCTGCTCCGCCTGATCCAGGATCAGGCGGTGGTCCACGGTGACTTCGTCCTCTCCTCCGGGCGCCGGGCGACGTCATACGTCGACTTGCGCCGGGTGCTGCTGAACGGCCGGGGCGCGGCGCTCGCAGGCCGGGTCATGCTGGAGGCCACCGCCGACCTGGCCTATGACGCTGTCGGCGGGCTGACCCTCGGCGCGGATCCGGTCGCGACCGCGATGATGCACTCGGCCAGCGCGGCGGGCCGGCCGCTGAACGCCTTCGTGGTGCGCAAGGAAGAGAAGACGCACGGCCTGCAGCGCCGGATCGAGGGGCCCGACGTCGAGGGACGCCGCGTGCTCGCCGTGGAGGACACCTCCACCACGGGCAGCTCAGTTCTCACCGCGGTCGACGCCCTGCGCGAGGCCGGGGCCGACGTCGTGGGCGTCGCCGTGATCGTGGAACGGGGTGCCCGCGAACGGGTCACCGAGCAAGGACTGCCGTTCCGCGCCGTCTACGAGCTGGCCGAGCTGGGCCTCGCCTAGCTCGTAGGCCCCCGCTTAGCTCGCCCACCCGCGTGCTTTCAGCTGGTCCGGCCGCGCGCTTTGCGGTGCCCGGGTGGCTTCGGGCCGGTCCCGCCCGTTCCCACCGCGCCGCCTGCCGCGCCAGTGACCTCCGGTGTGGCAGTGCCCTCCGGCGTAACAGTGACCTCCGGCGTAACCGGGCCCTCCGGTGCGACCGGGCCCTCCGGCCCGGCCCCGGCCGCGATCCCGGCCGCTGCAGCCAGCCGGGCGGCCGTCTCCCTCCGCACCTCGCGCAGCCGGTGAGCGATGAAAGCGACCACGGCCAGCACGATCAGGGCGGCCAGCACGTACCCGGCGAGCGCGATGCCATGCGCGATGCTCTGCCAGACACTGCCGAGCTCGTAGCCGACCAGGGAGATCGCCGTCACCCAGATCGCCGTTCCGATCAGGCTCAGGACTCCGAAGAGCAGCGCTGGCATCTCGATGAAGCCGGCGGCCAGCGAGATAAAGGTACGGACAATTGGCAGCGCCCGCCCGAGCGGGACGGCAAAGGCACCGCGCCCGGCAAAGAAGCGCTCGGCCCGGTCCAGGTCGCTGCTGGTGATGAGCAGGTACCGGCCGAACCTCTCGACCAGCGGGCGGCCACCGACCCGGCCCACTGCGTAGGAGAGAAAGGAACCGATGAGTTCCCCGATCGTGCCAATGATGATTACCAGGATGATATTGAAGTGTCCCTGGAAGGCGAGCACGCCGGCGAAGCCGAAAGTGATCTCCGACGGAATCGGGACGCAGGCCGCCTCGAGGAATCCGAACAGGAAGACCGCGGCCAGGCCCCACTCGCTGATGAAGCTCTCCATAGGTCACTGTTGTACAGCATGCGAAGGCGTACCCCGGCCCACATCTGCCGCGCTTAGGAGACTCTTAACCACCGGTAACCCCCGGCTTCGGGGTGCCGCAGCCGCCCGGCCGGGCCGACCCGGCGTACCTGGGCCGCCACTCCTCACCCCTCCGGTACCCGAGGCGGGCGGACCTCCGGGATACTGGACGCAACACTAGACGGGAGCCGAACGTTATGCCTATCGCGACCCCAGAGGTCTACGCGCAAATGCTGGATCGGGCCAAGGAGCGGGGCTTCGCCTACCCCGCGATCAACGTGTCGTCGAGCCAGACGCTGAACGCGGCGCTTCGCGGTTTCGCCGACGCGGAGAGCGACGGCATTGTCCAGGTATCCACTGGGGGTGCCGACTACCTGTCGGGTTCCGCGGTCAAGGACATGGTCACCGGGTCGGTCGCATTGGCCCACTTCGCCCGCGTGGTGGCAGCGAAATACCCGGTCAATATCGCCCTGCACACCGACCATTGCCCCAAGGACAAGCTGGACGGTTTCATGCGGCCACTGGTCAAGCTGTCCCAGGAGCGGGTGGCCCGGGGCGAGGAGCCGCTGTTCCAGTCGCACATGTGGGACGGCTCGGCCGTGCCCCTGGCCGAGAATCTCGAGATCGCTTCCGAGCTCCTGGACGAGTGCGCCAAGGCCCGCACAGTCATGGAACTCGAGATCGGGGTGGTCGGCGGCGAGGAGGACGGCGTCGTGGGCGAGATCAACGAGAAGCTCTACAGCACGCCGGAAGACGCCCTGGCCGCCGCGGAGGCGCTGGGCCTCGGTGAGCGCGGCCACTACATCCTGGCTGCGACGTTCGGGAACGTGCACGGCGTCTACAAGCCCGGCCACGTGAAGCTGCGCCCGTCCGTCCTCAATGACATCCAGGAGGCGGTGGGCGCGAAGTACGGCCAGGACAAGCCGTTCGATCTCGTGTTCCACGGTGGGTCGGGTTCCGCCCTGGAGGAGATCCGTGAGGCGATCTCCTACGGCGTGGTCAAGATGAACGTGGACACCGACACCCAGTACTCCTTCACCCGGCCGGTCGCGGGTCACATGTTCACCAACTACGACGGCGTTCTCAAGATCGACGGCGAGGTCGGCAACAAGAAGGCCTATGACCCGCGCGCCTGGGGCAAGGCCGCGGAGACAGGCATGGCGGCGCGGGTCGTGCGGGCTTGCCAGGACCTGATGTCCGCCGGGACCCGCATGGCCTGAATATCCGCAGGTCGCCGCCGGCGTTGCGCGTTCCGCGAACCACCCTGGACACCCGGTCACGCGCGCCAGCAGGCTGCGGTGCATGGCCATCCCTAGATGCGGCACAGTAGCCGTCCTGTCCGACATCCACGGCGTGCTGCCCGCGCTGGAGGCTGTCCTGGCCGAGCCCGACGTGGCCAGCGCCGACCGGATCGTCCTGACCGGCGATCTCGCGGCGGGCCCGCAGCCGGCGCCGACGCTGGACCTGCTGACCAGTCTGGGCGACCGGGCCGTCTGGATCCGGGGCAATGCGGACCGGGAACTTGTGGAGTGCGCGCGCGATGGGCGCACCGCCATCCCCGACCCGATCGCCCCGTGGGCGGCCGGGCAGTTGCGCGGGGACCAGGTTGACCTCCTCGCCGGGCTGCCGCTGTCGGTGACATTCCCGGTTGACGGGCTCGGCGAGGTGCTCTTCTGCCACGCGACCCCCCGCGACGACGAGGAAGTGGTCGTCGTCGATTCCCGCCCGGACCGGTGGGCGGAGGTCTTCGACGGCCTGGGCCCGCAGGTCGCCGCGGTGGTATGCGGGCATACGCACATGCCGTTCACCCGGCTGGCGCAGGGCAGGCTGGTGGTCAACCCGGGAAGCGTCGGCATGCCCTACGGCCGCGCCGGGGCCCATTGGGCGCTGCTGGGGCCGGGCGCGCAGTTGCGGCGGACGGAATTCGACCTGGACGAGGCCTGCGCGCGGGTCACCGCCGAGTCCAGCTACCCCGATGCGGGCGAATGGGCCGATTACTTCCTGCGGGCCCGCGCTACCGACGCCGAGGCGCTGGCCGCCTTCGGCCCCCGTGACGGCCGCAGCTGATCCACGGGTTCCAGTTGCGCGATCGCACGCGGCCAACCCGCGGCGCCGGAGGGGGGCGGGGCGGGGGAGGATGGGTCTCATGGAGCATCAGAACCTCATCGCCGGGCCCCCGGCGACATACCTGCCCGAAGACGTCGAAGCCACCGCCGAACTCGCGGCTGGAGACGACCCGTCCGCCGTCGCCGCCCGGTACCCGACCTTCCTGGCCGCCTGGGCCGCCCTCGCCGATCGGGCCATGGAGCAGGGCGACGCGGTCACCTCATACGCGTTCGCGCGGACCGGTTACCACCGCGGCCTGGATCAGCTGCGCCGCGCGGGCTGGCACGGAACCGGGCCGATCCCGTGGGAGCACGAGCCCAACCAGGGTTTCCTGCGGTCCCTGTACGCGCTCGGCCGGGCCGCCGACGCCATCGGGGAAGACGACGAGGCCCTGCGCTGCCGCACCTTCCTGAGGGAGAGCAGCGCCACCGCAATGGCGCAGCTAGAAGGGTCCTGACTGCGCCGAAGGTCACGGTCGTCCGGTAACCTCGGGACTCCGCGCGCAGGTGAGGCACTGGAAGGGGCTGGTCAGATGCCGGCCATTGTGCTGGTGGGCGCACAGTGGGGAGACGAGGGCAAGGGCAAGGCAACCGACCTGCTCGGCGACCGCGTCGACTACGTCGTCAGGTACCAGGGCGGCAACAACGCCGGCCATACGGTCGTCATCGGCGACGAGAGCTACGCCCTTCACCTGCTTCCGTCCGGTGTGCTGTCGCCTGAGGTGACACCCGTGATCGCCAACGGCGTGGTGATCGACCCCGAGGTCCTGCTGGCCGAGATCGAGGGCCTGCAGCAGCGCGGCGTCTCCTGCGACCGGCTGCTCATCTCGGCCAACGCGCACCTGATCATGCCGCACCAGCGGGCCCTGGACAAAGTGACGGAACGCTACCTGGGCAGCGCGCGGATCGGGACGACCGGGCGTGGCATCGGGCCGACCTACGCCGACAAGGTGGCACGCACCGGTATCCGCGTCCAGGACCTGCTGGACCCGGGCATCCTGAGCCAGAAGCTGGATCTTGTGCTCCGCGAGAAGAACCAGGTGCTGACCAAGGTCTACAACCGGCGCGGTATCGACGCGGACGCCGTGGCCCAGGAGTACGTGGGCTACGGCGCGCGGATAAGGCGTTACGTGGCGGATACCGGGCTGGTGCTCGGGACCGCGCTCGACGAGGGCAAGACCGTCCTGCTGGAAGGGGCCCAGGCCACCCTGCTCGACGTGGACCACGGCACCTACCCGTTCGTGACCTCATCCTCGCCGACCGCGGGGGGCGCCTGCGTGGGCTCGGGCATCGGGCCGACCCGGATCACCAAGGTGATCGGGATCCTCAAGGCGTACACCACCCGGGTCGGCGCGGGACCCTTCCCCACCGAACTCGACAACGAGATGGGCGAATGGCTGCGCAAGACCGGCGGCGAATACGGCGTCACCACCGGCCGGTCACGCCGCACCGGCTGGTTTGACGCGGTCATCGCCCGGTACGCGACCCGGGTCAACGGCATCACCGACTACTTCATCACCAAGCTCGACGTGCTGTCCGGGCTGGACAAGGTGCCCATCTGCGTGGCCTACGACGTGGACGGGATCAGGCATTCCGAGATCCCGATGACGCAGACCGAGTTCCATCACGCCACCCCCGTGTACGAGTACCTGGACGGCTGGTGGGAGGACCTGACGGAGGTGAAGGACCTCGCCGACCTGCCCCGCAACGCGCGGGCCTATCTCGAGGCCCTCGAAGGCATGATCGGTGCCCCGGTGTCCGCGGTCGGCACCGGTCCTCGCCGCGACCAGACTCTGCAGATCCGCCCCCTCATCTGACCGACCCTGACCGACCCTGACCGACCTGACCCACCCTGACCGACCCACCGCCCCCCGGCCAGCGGCCCGGCTTGCTGGCCGGAGAGGCACAACGCCTTCCAGGACCGCCGCAGGTAGGCTCACGCCGTGCGAGTCCTCCTCCTCGGGTCCGGCGGCCGCGAGCACGCCCTGGCCCGGGCCCTGGCCGCTGACCCTGACGTCACGGATCTGCATGTGGCGCCGGGCAACCCCGGCATAGCAGCGATCGCCACCACCCACCCGGCCGACATCACCGACCCGGCCAGCGTGACCGGGCTGGCCCGCGCCACCGGCGCCGACCTGGTCGTGATCGGCCCCGAGGGCCCCCTGGTCGCGGGCGTGGCCGACGAGGTCCGCGCCGCGGGCATCGCCTGCTTCGGGCCCAGCCGCTGGGCGGCCATGATCGAGGGGTCCAAGTCGTTCGCCAAGCAGGTGATGGAGTCGGCCGGGATCCCGACCGCCCGCGCCCGTACGTGCGTGACCGGCGCCGAGGTGAACGACGCGCTCGATGATTTCGGTCCGCCGTACGTGGTGAAGGCGGACGGCCTGGCCGGTGGCAAGGGCGTGGTGGTGACCAGCGACCTGGCCGCCGCGCGGAACCACGCGCGGGAGTGCGGCCCGGTGGTCATCGAGGATTTCCTCGACGGCCCCGAGGTTTCCCTGTTCGCGCTGGCCGACGGCGTGACCGCGGTGCCGCTGCTGGCCGCGCAGGACTTCAAGCGGGCCCGCGACGGCGACCTCGGTCCCAACACCGGCGGCATGGGCGCCTACGTGCCGCTGCCCTGGGCGCCGCCCGGCCTGGCCGCCGACGTCCTGGGCACCGTGATCCAGCCCGCGATCGACGACCTGCGCCGCCGCGGCACCCCCTACCGCGGCCTGCTCTACGCGGGGCTGAGCCTGACGAAAGCGGGCGTGCGGGTGGTGGAATTCAACGCCCGGTTCGGTGACCCGGAGACCCAGGTCGTGCTGGACCGGCTGGTCACGCCGCTGGCCGGGCTGCTGGCCGCCGCCGCGGACGGCTCGCTGGCCGGCGCCGCGCTGGAATGGGCCCCCGGAGCCGCGGTGACCGTGGTCGTGGCCGCCGAGGGCTACCCCGGCCCGCCCGTGACGGGTGACGTCATCCAAGGAACAGATTCAGCCGAACGGATCCCCTCCGCTTATGTCCTGCACGCTGGCACGGCGCTCGACCGCGAGGGACGCCTCGTCTCCTCCGGCGGCCGGGTCCTCAACGTGCTGGGCAGCGGCCCAGATCTGAGCACGGCCCGGGCCACGGCCTATGCGGCCGCGGCCCGGATCAAGATGAGGGGTGGCTGGTACCGGGGTGACATCGCTGCCGAAGCGGCGGCCGCGGCCACGTAGGCCGGTGCCTGTCCGGGCGGTCGGGCTGGTGCGGGAGGATGGAGCACGTGATTGACCGTTACACACTGCCCGAGATGGGCCGGGTCTGGAGTGAGGCCCACAAGTACGAGCTCTGGTGCCAGGTGGAGATCCTCGTCCTCGAGGCGCACGCCAAGGCCGGGACGGTT
>Ga0302325_10036517_pt1 | contig 10016 bp, 15 predicted proteins | sample Palsa_T0_2_FD_201948 | JGI IMG/M metagenome (GOLD analysis project Ga0302325, IMG submission 201948) | Peat permafrost microbial communities from Stordalen Mire near Abisko, Sweden - Palsa_T0_2 | ecosystem: Environmental > Terrestrial > Soil > Palsa > Peat permafrost | place: Sweden: Abisko... | reverse complement strand
CCTGATTGATCAATCATGCGGGGATTTTCCCCAACGGATGATCGCTTTACGCATGAAGAAACTTTCCTTCCCAAATTTACTCCTCCACAGTCGTATCCCAATCCTTCTCTCACAAATGTCCTCCAAACCGTACGCCAAAGATTCCAGTCCTCGAGACCGTCGCAGGAGAAACAATCCACATGATTCCCCCTCTGTAGCTCTTTCAAAACAACTTTCCTGGCTTCTGCGTCACGGTCTCGATAAATCAGGTCTTCCCGTTCGAAATGACGGCTACGTCCAACTTGACGCCCTTGTACCTTCCTTTACCACAAGTTAACAATGGTCTCGTGCTGATATGGCTAGTTGACCCATCCCAAGTTTCGACAGTATACGTTGTCCCAAATTAAAGACGTCGTTGACGCAAACGATAAAAAACGATTCACCATCACCGCGCTAGAAACCCCCGATGGACCAAAAGAATTTATCAGGGCAAACCAAGGACACAGTATTAAATCCATTCAAGTGGAAATGACGCCCATTCTCTCCGCAACGGATTATCCCACCATCATTCACGGGACCAATACCACTGCCTGGCAAGCCATCGCGAATGATCCCAAGGGCCTGCAACGGATGAAGCGAAATCATATCCATTTTGCCACAGGATTGTTGGGCGAGGATGGCGTTATCAGTGGCATGAGGTATAGTTGTACGGTGCTGGTTTATTTGGATTTGGAGAAGTGTCTTGAGGATGGGATCAAGTTTTTCAAGAGCGAGAATGGAGTTGTGTTGACTGAGGGGTTTAATGGGGAGGGATATATTCCGAAAGAGTATTTCAGGAAGGTTGTTACTACGAAGGGGGAGAAGTTGTGGCCAGTGGAGGTCGAAGAGAAATGGTAACTACTCTCTTTGACAAGACTTCTGATCATGTAGAGATCAGATCATGAGGGAGGGAGGTGCTGAATCTGAAGAAGTTCAGAACAATTGATGGCTGCAAAGATCGATCGGGCAAAGCTGACGGGTGAATGAATATATATGCGGTTTTGTTTAGCAAGGCATTTTCGGTATACAAAAGATTTTCGAGATTCCGCGGGAGCAAGTGTAATATACATACATATATCTAGAGAATTTATAGCATAGGAAGATACCGTTGGATAACTATTGGGTAGACCTGAATGGATAGCTCTTTGATCGTCCCTGAATTTTCTCTGTCGGGATCTGAACCCAATTCTTGATTCTCCCGTTCCTGAATTCAACCGATTTGCTGCACGCGGCTCTTGGCTGCCGAATGTGGCAGACTGATTCGCAGTCCACTGTGTTAGATGAGGACAGTGTTGTGTTCGAGCGTGTGGAAGGAGTGTTAGATTGAAGTTCATCTGCTCTTCTGGATTAAACATTATATGATCTCGCGAACTACGCCGCGGTATCGAAGTCCTGCTTCCTCTTCGCCTGCGTGATTCCCCTCCACTCCCACGGAATCAACTTTCTCGAGAGGCGCATCCTCTTGCTTTATTCTCTGTTCTCTTCTCAACATAGACCTCATCATCTTTAGGCGGTGAGCTAGTTCCCTCCGTGTCCACCTCAGTCACGTCCAACTTCCCCTCATGTCCTTCCTTTCCACCACCCTCCCTCCCAGTCCTCCTCTTCTTTAGTTCCACAATAGCCTTCTCACTAACTTGTAACTTGACCAACACATTAGCAACCTCAATACTCTCCTCAAGCACTACCATCAGTGATCACTTTTACGTGTATTTCACACCATTGACAAACCGTCGCTGAGCGTCCCTCGAACTCTGCGGAACTAACACCCCAAACCACCTCAACGGATCTCCCAAGCCCTCCTCACCAGAACCACCCTCACCCTCTCCCTTCGAAAAGTTTCTCAACATAAATACTTCTTGTGCATTCTCTGGTTCAATGCAGCTAATACATCAGTTAATGTTCCCAGGGGTTTGAAGGGGGAGAACACTCTTCGCAATGCCTGCATGCGTTGATCATAGCCTGTTTCGTCGAGACGGGCTCCCCCTTGAGCCGATTTATCCCGATTCGCTTGAACTAGCTCGAAGAATGCCTACGCATGAGACTAAGACTCGGAGACGATAGAAGAAGGAACGGACCATGCGGAATAGTTGGGAGAGGCATTCGACGTGGAACATGTATTTGTCCAGGAGATTTAAGTGCGACAGCAGCGCTGAGTCGAGTTCTGTGCTCAGGGAGAGAGAGGCCAATGTGGATGAAATGTTATTTTCGGAGGATTGAGAAGGGGGCGGATCTTGTGGGGTGTGGGACATGATTGAAGGGAAGGCGACGGGCGCGGTGCTGAAATTCAGGGGCGAAATGGTGATTGCAGGGTAAGGGTGCGTTTCGAGGCTACATCTCATGCCAGAGACTTTTGATGTAGGTAATTGAGGCCCATGTTCTGCTAAATTCAAATATGAAAGAAATGTCTAGTTCCTGTCCCAGCAAGTCTAGAAAATACCCCCTGAAGCCTTTCCCATATAATTTATCCTCCCAATGCAACATCATCAAGGATCCAACACAATTATTTATCTCTCCGTCGATCTCCACTTCATTCCCATTCATGGGCTTCTCATCCTGCTGCTGCACCTCCTCTTCCTCCTCAGGCCACCTAAAGATCAACACCATACATCAAGGGGACCCAAACCTCTCCTCAATCCACTCAGCAACATGTCCCAATTCCTCACATAGCATCCTCGTCTCCCTTAACGTACCAAACTCCGAATTTTGTCAATTAGCTCTTTCTTGTCGTATGGCTTCACGATGAAACTGTCGATCCCAACAGATGAAGCTACCATGTCAGTCAATGGAAGAAGGCCAGTTACCTTTGTCTACATATTCCTTACGAGCATTGCCAGTTACAGCGATGATAGGAGTACGGCCCGACAAATCGCCTGCGGCTTCTTGCTTTCGGATTTCTGAGGCAGCCGTGATGCCATTCATCTGAGGCATTCTGATTATTAGTGATGCGGAAAACTTGCGGTAAATACTCGACATCCATCAGAATAATATCAAAATTTTGTTCGTTCACCCTCTCTAGACATTCTATTCCGTTACCTGCAACCGTGGTCTCAAAGCCTTCGAGTTGTAATTGTCGAGTGAGGAGTTTTTGATTGATCTACGTCAGCTAAGCTTTCGGGAGACTCACCAAGTTGTCCTCTACTACTAGAATGTTTCCTCTTTTGACTTTCGGTATCGACGAGGTGGAAGAAGGGTTTCGTCTTATCCTTGGCGTAAGGATCTTTGGACTGACTGATCTCGATTTACTGGGGGGGCTGTATTGGGCAGGTTTGTCCACTTGGGTTGCTTGAATGTAAAACGTGAAAGTTGTCCCCTTATTTTTTTCGCTCTCGAGCGAGATCCGGCCGCCCTGGACCTCCACCAAGGCCTTCGAAATGAAAAGACCCAGACCGCTTCCACCGTATTCGATATGAGTCCTGGGCGACGCCTGAGCAAATTTGCGGAACAAGTTGGACATTTCTTCCGGAGTTAGACCAACGCCACTATCCGCTACAGAAGCAATCAAATAGACAATCTGATTGTCCTCTTCTGAAGCTGCTGATTGGAAGTTATGTGTTAATGCATCTGTACTTGCTCTTAATGAATTCGGCAATGATGGCTCCGTCTTGGAGGCGTCTAAAGTAACTTCGATTTCTTGTACCGTCGATTTTTCTGTGAACCTGACCGCATTTGAAATGAAATTGACCAAGACCTGCGAAAACCTGATGGGATCCGCACTGACCCAGCCTATATCCAGATCACGATAGGCAGTTCCGAGAGTGAATTTGAAATCGATATGTTTGACCCATGCCTCGCGTTCAAACATCCTGATAACATTGCTTGTCTCGACTAACGGGTCGAAAACAGTTTGCGTAAGAGATACAAGATTCATCGACAATTTTGACATCTGCAGTACATCGTCCGCAATGCGTTTCTGATGTTTCGCACAGAGATTTAGAGATTCGAGCGATTCGAGACCTTGTTCCAACTCCATCTCAAGGAATTCAATCAAATCGGTGACTGGCTTGGTATCCTCCGGCCCAAGCCTTACAGACAAAATCTCATCCGTATTGTGCTTTATAAGCAAGTCATCGCGGAACCTTTGGATGATGTCCCGAATACTAGACCCCATTTCGACCAAAATATCAGCGTTGTGATAGATACCATTCAGGGGATTTCGCAGTTCATGACAAATAACATCTACTCATTTAGTCACATATTAGAATTGAGAGTACCAATCGCCAGCTCTTGCTGGGCACGAACTTCTTCGGCAATTGCAAGCTTTTCGGCCTCCATTTCTCTGCGCTCTGTCACGTCTGTCAATACTCCAATGAATCCGAACATCTGTCGTTAGTTTGGTTGCAGAGAATCTTACCTCGTCGCCAATAATCTCAGGAACAAGTTCGCCCATGGCCCAGCGGAACGAGTCTGGCGTTCCCCAACGAGTTTCGAACGAACAACTTTCCGTGTTCTTCAGCGCAGTTCGCCAGAGCCCTGCAATGACTTCGCGATCATCAGGGTGGACCGACTTCAGAAAGCTTTCTTCGGCGGCAGAGTCGCGGTGATCTCCCTCTAAGGAGGTTATTTCACGCCATTTTTGATTTGCATAGGTAACTGCACCCTCCATGTCCAGCCGAAATATACCTACAGGAGATATTGCTGTCAATATTCTATAATGAGATAAGAAAACCGGCGCACAAACCTGTATCTTGCCTCACTTTCCATGAGGTCCTTGGTCTTTTCTTGGACTCGCTTTTCGAGCTCGACGCGCATTCTTGCAATATCCAGATGGGTATGAACTCGAGCAATCAATTCCCGTGCATTGAATGGCTTTGCCAGGTAATCATCAGCTCCTGCCAACAATCCTTCCACTCTTGCCTCTTCCCCGGCCTTTGCGCTGAGAAGTATGAAGGGGGTGGATCTTGTCTCCGGCGAGGATCGGATCACCTTCAGTAATCCTAGGCCGCCTAAACTAGGCATTGAATCATCGCTTATTATGAGATCCGGTGTTTGTTGGACAGCGATCGCGAGTGCCTCTTGCCCATTTGGTGCTTCGATGACATCGTAGAATTGTAGAAGCACGCCTTTTACGTAGCGTCTCATGTCTTCACTGTCGTCTGCGATGAGGATGCGACAGCCCCGGCTTGAGATAGGAACCCACTGGGCTGTTTGAAGGGCCATGGTAGAGTTTGTGTCACTCGAAGCGGTGGACATTGCTCCGCCGCCAGTCGTTGTCGTGATCTCTCTGCTGTTATTCCGGGTTGCCCAATGACTAGCTTCTTCCACCACGCTCTGACCATAAACCCGTGATGTAAGGTTTATCAAGTCATTGTGATCGGAGTGGACGAGTTGTGTTTTAGGAAGATGAGTGTTTCCAATGGGAAGTTGAACGCTAAAGGTCGTGCCCTGACCATAGGTACTTTCAAGTTCGAGTTTTCCGCCATGTAGTTTGACGAGTTCTTGCGTCAACGCAAGGCCAATTCCCGTGCCTTCGAATGATCGACCTTTTTGATCATGTACGCGATGAAACTTCTCAAAGATGCGATTTATCTCGTGCGAGGGGATCCCACAGCCGGTATCCTGGACGGAGAATAACATGTGCCGACCATCATCAGCAAGACGACAAACCACCGTTATCTGCCCAGAAAGTGTGAATTTATATGCATTGCCGATCAGATTGAAAACAATTTTCTAAAGTCAATCTCGCTAGGATATGGGAGTACCTCCCACATATCACGGTCTACCCAAACAGGTCGTTCTTTTCCGTGCGTATTCACAATGAATTTGACTCCACCCTTCTCAATTGCGCTTCGAAACAAGCTTGCGAGGTCGGCGGTATATTGCTTGAGATTAGTCTCCCTGAACGCCGCGCCCATTTTCCCAGCCTCCACTTTCGAGAAGTCGAGTATTGAATTGACCAGCCGTAGTAAACGCCGAGCATTCCGCCTCACCAAATCAAGTCGACCTTTGTGTTGTTGGGACAAAGAAGGATCATCGAGACATTCGTCCAGGGGTCCGAGAATCAACGTCAACGGTGTTCTCAGCTCGTGTGAAACGCTGCTGAAGAAGGATGTACGATCGCGATTAAGAGCCATCAATTCTTCCGCACGCATCGCCTCTTCTTGTATGTTTTTGACGGTTGTGATTGCCGCCGCGATTTGTCGCCCACACATGTTTGCAAACGTCTTGTATGTATCATCGAATCCACGGCGAGGATTTATCCCCAGTACAAGCATTCCCAGCAACACATCGTTGCCGGCGTAGTCTCGCCCTCCCAATATGGGAACGGCGACAGCTTCTTTCGGGAGCTCAGGCCAGCCTTGAACAGTGATTCCCTCCAAAATATCTGGTGATAGGTCGGGGATTTCGATTAATGTCTTTTCGTCGGCCATTTTCCGGAATGGCCAGGTATGCACCTCGGTTTTATCGGAAGCTCCATCGAGTCCAGTCTCGTTGTTTTGGATATTTATCTCAACCGATTTCGGAGCAAGGACGTGACCCTCGGGTATTCCAACGAGGCCACGCAGGTGATAAACCCATATGGCAGGGTCTGTTCCATCTGTTCCAGCCGCACTACCGGAGCGAGTCCCCTGGAGTGATGTTCGCCTTCCAAGCTCCGTAGTCGAATTGTGGTTAGTCGAGCCTGTGTACAAAGAGCTTGTGCCAAACTCTGTTGAACAGAAGTAGACAAGGGCAAATGGGACATCGTATGGGTTGAAGGTAAATGCCTTGCTGATCGATGGACCCAAATCTGCTAGAGTACGTATATAGACTGTTTGAGTGTCGAGTTCACGGAGTGTTCTTAGCCGGCGCTCTGCAAGTATGCGATCTGTACTCTCATAGCAAGCTACTATTAGAAACCTCTGAGGACGTGGATACGATTTAAAACTCCACAAACCATGCCATCTTTGTCGCGAATGGGAATATATGACCTAAACTTTAGAGACAATAATTTATATTGGTAAACCATGTAAAATATGCTTCCTGATTCTTAGCAAATATTTGAAGGGACTGTACCTCAGAGTAACCATGTCGCGTCAGAGTAAAAAGATAGTCTTCAAAATATACACTGCCACCGTTCCATACTTCGTCATACCATCGCTTTAAAGTGGGCCACGCATCATGCCATTGATCTTGTGCTCGTCGTCCGAATGCAGCAGGATGATTGACCCCAACAATGCCAGCATATCCATCGTTGTAAATAATGATGGGATCCTGACCCCACCAAAGTGACATAGGGTGTGTACTAGCCATCAAGATAGACGTCATCGTCAGAAGGGTCTGATTCCAGGAATGTATATGCCCGAGAGGTGTCTTCGACCAATCTTTCTCCCTCAACAGTTTTCCATTTTGGCCTCCTCCAGCAGTTGTCCTGACAAACTTCCATTAGCTCAATAGAATGTCCAAGTACCTTTTCAGTAAGTTTCCAAGTATCGATATGATTTCCTAGCGGATTCCCATTCTCACTGCCCGAGCCGACACGCGTTCGATCGCTGCTGGGGTTTGTGGAATTGCGATGCCTCCTTCGCCCGTTACGATGGCGGTTGGATTCGTTAGATGAAGATGAGGAGGTTGCGATGGCCTCGGAATAGCTTTGAGGCTCTTCTGACGTTTGAGAATCTTCCTCGGTCTCCTCGCGGATAGTTGGCGCAAACTCGAAGTCGCGCTGGATGACTTGCTCCATGGAAGGCGGGGAGGTTGGAGAGTACTTGACTGTCCCGGTCCGTCGTCCCGTCAGAACGATAAACCTTCCCTCCATGACGGCGGCATTCCATTCAATAAGTACCACCTTGGGTATTCGCTCGGAAATATTACTGCCTTGGGGTAATGAGTACCCGTTGAAACGCGTCTTCAAGTGATGCATCTTCTCTGGCTGATAGGCCACTCCATTGATCCACTCTGTGAATTTCGCCGCGGTTGGACTGATACACTGCTTTTGAAGGATTTTCATATAATCCCGCGGGGCTCTGTCAAGAGGGTCGTTGTGCCCGATAATTAGAGCCTCGGAATCCTCCTCCAAAGGACTGTCGCCGACGCTGTCAAGAAAGTTCTTATTAACATAACATACAGTCAAAGCGTCCGAGTCAGTCTCCGATGTGAATATCATGGCCGGCTGCGGGAGCAGATCAAGATACTTGGTCAGACCCAATGCGTTGGGGTCCATGTTGTTTTTCCTTGACGGTGAAGCGCCAGGCTGCGACCCTTCCAACGACGTCATTGTTTCCCCACACGTGTGCTCACGCAAGTCTACCGACCGAAGCAGTGCATCAGCAGCACCGGGAAAGACTGGCGTAGCAGCGCTGTTGAAGACTGGTAACGAAGGAGTAGCGAGCGGTCAACGGACGGCCCACCTGCAGCGCACACACACAAAATGCCTATTCGGCTTTGTGCTTGTTTGGTTTTAAGGCTGGGCGAATCGCTGCAAAATCTGACCAAAGTATAATTTCCCATTCGTCATTCCGAACGAATCGCAAGCCACGTCTTACGCAGAGATGGCAAGGACACGGCCTGAGACATCCGGGGATCTGCGCCATTTGTCAAGGCACTTTGGCTTTGAAATCAACAGCTGCTCGAAACGCGGGCGCGTTTGGCTAGAAGACTTGTTTGTTGACCACTCCCTGTCCGTCTGGATATTTATCAATGCATGGCAGTTTGATCATGGAGCTCAACGAGGTCTTTACTCCGGCTTCGTCCACCGGGTTTAGACGGAAGATGCCGCTAATTAATGACGTGGTCGGACATTTAATGTGAAAACGCCTGATTGACTTTGATTGATTAATTGATCGACTGAGAGATAACGATGTGCAATCTTCTTCACAAATCACGACAAGACTATTCCCAGTGTGAGTCTCGACAAAAGATCATCGCGACCAGAGACGGCGATGAATCACTGTCAGACAACCCAGATGAGCGGAGTTTACATCAATAACTCATGGACACGGACACTTACCTTGACATGGACACTTTCCTTGACATGGATACTTCGCTCGAAATGCATACTTCAGACGCCATGGACACTTCTGCAGACGACCCTGATCCCCTTGACGAAGGCGACATCGACCTCTTATGTGCTCATTACAAAAATCTCTCCCTCGAAGCTTTTAATAAACGAAGAGTGTCCTGGGCGGACATGGTCGAAAAAGCTGAAGAGGAACAAGAATCCACAACGACAACTTACGACCTGAGTCATGATTCTTCCGCGATGACTCTTGAGCCAGAGACCTATGGCTCTTCTCCATTAAAATATCCCATTGACATGACCTCAGATACCGCACTCCCTCCATCGGAGCAAGAAACCACACAACCCGAATGCGACCAACGTTCCGAAGAGTATTTCGAGCCCCCCTCCAGCGACAACGACACCAACTCCAACTGCACAAAGTCCGAACCCCAACCGCAAAACACACAGGATGCATACCGCCGTCGACCCGTGGTGCTGCCAAGACCCCGTCTCGCGCAGGTCCTGAATAAAGGGATCAGCAAACATACTTCCCTGCGCGCTCTGGTGTTACTTCGTGCGGCGATTCAAACCGGTAAGCATGATTTATGTACTTCCGGTGTGTATTATGGTGCTGGCCGGTTGCATTCGGTAAGGAGGTGGGATTATCGTCTTTCGTATGGGATTAAGCAGATTTGTGAACAGGAAATATGGGATTTGAGGACAAAGTGAGGTTCGACGAAGGGAATGAATTCAAAGAGTTAAAGGCTTGTGAAGGAGCGTTGCGGTGGTCTGAGATGGGGGATGAGGTTTACTTAGGAGGGTTCTCTGTGTCTTGGATCTGGGAGATTTTGAGAAACGCCTCCTGTTCCCAAGGGGTTTGAATCTTCCCAACCTCCAGTCCTCACGAACCACATCGACCCGCCCCTATCAACTCCAAACCCACAATCGCCAACTCCCATCAAACATATAGCACCAAAAGACAAACATAGATAATAAACAACTGCTCGAATGCTCAAAAACACCACAAGCATGATTCATGAACTTGATTTACATTTAGATAACCCACTTTCTTTAATAATAG
>Ga0302325_10036516_pt1 | contig 10016 bp, 9 predicted proteins | sample Palsa_T0_2_FD_201948 | JGI IMG/M metagenome (GOLD analysis project Ga0302325, IMG submission 201948) | Peat permafrost microbial communities from Stordalen Mire near Abisko, Sweden - Palsa_T0_2 | ecosystem: Environmental > Terrestrial > Soil > Palsa > Peat permafrost | place: Sweden: Abisko... | reverse complement strand
GACCACGGGAGCCCAGATCCCGATCGACGGCGGCAACGAGCGGGTCATCTGACCGGGTACCCTCGAGGCCACTCAAGCCGGAGGCAGAGATGCTGACAACGCAGGAGCGAGATTCTGCGCGTGAGCGCGCGGCGGTGCTGGTTCGGGAGGCGGGGATCGCCCTCACTCCCATCGAGGCCGCAGAGATCGAGGTGGCGGACTTCGGTCTGTCGCGGCTCGAGCAGATCGGGCTCCAGATCGTCGTCTACGTCAGTACCGATCGGGTCTGCGCGAAGGAGCTCGTCATGTTTCCCTGGCAGCTCTGCCCAGAGCACCGCCATCCGCCGTTCGACGGCAGCCCGGGCAAGGAGGAGACATTCCGCTGCCGCCGGGGTTGCGTCTACCTCTACACCGAGGGGGAGCCGACGGATCAGCCTGCCGCGCGCATCCCTGCCGGAGGCATCTTTACGGTCTGGCACGAGACCGTTCTGGGCCCGGGCGACCAGTTTACGTTGACGCCGAACACGCTCCACTGGTTCCAGGCCGGGGACGAGGGGGCGATCGTGTCGGAGTTCTCGACGCGCAGCACCGATGAGCGAGACATCTTCACCGACGCCCGGATCCAGCGAGAAACGCAGATCGACGGTTGACCTTCTCCCACAACGCCCGCGCTGCGTCGGACGGGCGCAGCAAGAGCGGTCCTGCGTGCGCAACGCGGGACGCGCCGGTCACACCCACGTTGCCTGGGGCCGGTGCCGGGCGTGACGCTACGCCGACGGCGCGCGCGGCAGGCCTCGGAGCCGGGTCGTTCCCGGTATCGGCGCCCCCGCCAATGGGCGGATCGGGAGCGCAGTCAGGGCGCCGGTCCGCGGCATTCGCCCAGGTGTCCCCGATTGTCGTCGGCCCTCCGAGGGAGCGATCCGTCGACCCCGCCATGTTGTCGTTGCGGGCCGCCGAGAGACTCTGATGCCGCTCGTCCCGTTCGGCGACCTGCTCGACGAGGCCGCACGGGGCGGGTATGCGGTCGGCTACTTCGAGGCCTGGGACAGCTACTCGCTCGAAGCGGTGCTCGCTTCGGCGGAGCTCGAGCGCTCGCCCGTCATTCTCGGCTTCGGCTGTCTCATGCTCGACCAGGAATGGCTCGCGAACGGGGGCATCGAGATCTTCGGATCGCTCGGCCGAGCGGCGGCCGAGCGGTCGAAGGTACCGGTCGCCCTGCTCCTCAACGAAGCACACACTCTCGAGCATGCGCTGCGCGGCATCGACGCCGGGTTCAACACCGTCATGCTGGCCACGAGCGACCCCGAGCCGACCGCGGCCCTCGCCCGGCATGCGCACGCGCGCGGTGTCGCGGTCGAAGGTGAGCTCGGGACGCTGCCCGACGGCCATCCCGGGGGCGAAATCGACACTTCGGGCGCGAATTTGACTGATCCGGACATGGCGGCCGCGTTCGTTGAGGCCACGCACGTCGACGCGCTCGCGGTCTCGGTCGGCAATGTCCACACGCTCGAGGCCAACATGGTCGAGATCGATCTCTGCCGCCTCGGCCGTATTCACCATGCTGTCGAAGTGCCGCTCGTGATCCACGGCGGCACGAGCTTTCCGGCCGAAGCGGTGCCCGCGGCCATCGCGCGCGGCGTCGCGAAGTTCAATGTCGGGACCGCCCTGAAACGCACCGTCTTGGACGGGCTGAGCGCCCGGGTCAGAAGCCTTCCTGTCGGGGAGAGCCCCCATCATCTGCTTGGGTCGCATCGGCCGCCGGATCTGCTCGAGGCGACGAAGGTGCCGCTGATCGCGAAGGTGCGCGGGCTGATGCGTCTCTACGGGTCGAGTGGAAGGGCCGTCTGAGACGCGAACCGCAGCCGGCTGCTCCCGCGATCTGCTCCACTCCGAAGCGCACCTCCGGCCGGATGGGAAAGTACTACGGTTGTAGGATAAGTCCCGATTCGGCAGCGACGGGGACAGGCAGTCGCAGCCAGCGGAAGGCTCGCTGCGCTTCAACCACGGAGAGAGGTAGGGAGTGATGAAGACGAGTCTGGGGATCTGGGCATTCGGGAACATGGCGACGCGGTTCAACGCGGGTGGTTACAAGCCGGAGCTGTCGGGTGTTTCGAGCGCCGAGAAGGTCCGGACGGCGGTGGCCGGGTTGGGAGACCTGATCGACGACTATGAGTTCCACTACCCACAGGAGCTCTCGCCCGAGAACCTCGACGAAGTGCGGGTCGCGCTCGACGGGCACGGCATCTACTGCGTCGCGAGCGGTCTGCATCTGGACGCCCGCTTCGGCAAGGGCGCCTTATGTTCACCCGATGACGCGACCCGCGAGGAGGCGCTGCGGCTGACGCGCGAAGCGATCGACCTGGCCGGTTCGGTCGGCGCGCACATGATCATCTGGCCCGGTATCGAGGGATACAACTACCCGTTCCAGACGCCATACGCCGAGTCGTGGGCGCGCTTCGTGGATGGCGTCGGCCAGGCCGCGAGCCACGCACGGGAGCGGGGCGTGAGCGTCTTCCTCGAGCACAAGAACTCCGAGCCGGCGATGAAGATCCTGATGCGGAACATCGGCATGACGATGTTCGTGATCAACAAGCTGCGCGACCAGGGCATCGACAACATCAAGGTGAACATGGACTGGCAGCACCTGATCATGAACGGGGAGAACCTCGCCGAGTACGCGGCGCTGCTCGCCGCCGAGGGGCTTCTGGGTCATCAGCACGCGAACTCGGGTTGGGGCACCTTCGACGACGACAACATGGTCGGCGCCACGGCCTTCATGGAGACGATCGAGCTCGCGATCGAGCTGCGGCGGGCCGGGTACGGCGACGCCGGCGAGCGGCTCGGTTTCGATCTCTACCCCTACACCGAAGATGCGGTTGGAGCGGTGAAGCGCTCGGTACTCCAGTGGCGTTTTATCGACGCCCTCGCGGTGAAGATCGACGGCGCAGCTCTACGGGAGGCACAGCAGCGCAAAGACGCGGTCGCAGCCTACGAGCTCGTCTACGAAGCCCTGGGCGCGTGACACGCGTCGGCCTCGATGTCGGAACCTCAGGGCTGAAAGGAACGCGATCTCGCGCGAGCTCGAGGTGCTCGCGAACGCCAGCGAGAGCTACGAGCTTCCACACCGCAGCCGGGCTGAGGAGGACCCCGACGACTGCGTGTGAGCCGCCAGGTCTCCCTCGCGCAACTGCCGCTCGGAGAGGTGGGACCCACCGGGCAGATGTACGGGCTCGTCGCACTCGACGGCGACGGCGACGTCCTCCGCCCAGCGGTGCTCTGGAACGACCAGCGGACCGCCGCGCAGTGCGCTGAGATCGAAGGGCGACTCGGGCTCGAGCGCCTGATCGCGTTGACCGCAATCGGCTGCACCGCCCCGAAGCTTCTCTGTTTGCCCAGGCACGAGCCCGCTGTCTACAGGCGTATGCGCCACCTACTCCTGCCGAAGGACTCCGTACGGCATCGGCCCGACGGGACGCTCGTGACCGACGCTGCCGACGCCTCCGGGACGCCGCTCTTCGACGTGGCGAAGCGTCGCTGGTCGGGGGAGGTATGCGCTGCACTCGAGATGCCGCTCGAATGGCCGCCCCCTGTCGGCGAGTCGACCGAGGTCGGCGCCGCCGGTGCTCAGGCGGCGGCCGCCGTCGGACTCGGCTTCGTCGCCCGTGGATGCGTCTCCGTGGTCTCGGGCGCGTCAGGCGTCGTCTCCGCGGCGCTCCCCGCCTATCTGCCAGACCGGCAGGACCGACGTGCATGTCGTCGGCCCTGCCCGACCAGGGAGCTGGCACGCGACGGGCCTCATGCTCAGCGCCGCCGGCGCGCTTGCCTGGCTCCAAGACATTCTCGCCGCGGGATCACGCGCCCCTCGCGGCCGAGGCAGCACGCTGGTCTGCGGGCAGCGAGGTCCTCCCGTGTGCGACGGGCCGTTCGATCGGCTAGGAACGGGCGAGCAGGCCGAGACCCGCCCGGGCGACGGAGCGGCATCCCACTCCCCGACCGAGGTGCGCTACCGCCTTGTCGCCATGGTGGCCACCGCAGCTTGATCGGCCTGTCCGCCGAGGTGTGCGACGGGGCCGGACCGCTGGCGCCCCGACCACCCGTCGGCTCGAGTCGCCGGAAGCGCGAATCCGCCGCGCTGCCGCAGGCCTGGGGCGGAGGTCATGCGTGCTGTCGGACGCAGCTGTACACACCGTTCACGTCGTCTACGCCCGGTTGTGCCGTCCAAAGAACGTCGATCTTGCCGATTCGCACCACCGGTGCGATCACGGCGTGGCGTCCGAGTTTCGCGTTCTCGCGCCGCGTCCAAGCCGCGGCTTGCTCGGCCCCAGTCGTATCTCGCGAGAACGTCAGCGCCAAGGCCACCCGTGACGGGTTCAGGACATTCCATACGGCGACGAACTCGAACCGTCGCGGCGCCGTTCCGATGTCGGCGATGGACTCGGGCGAGATGGCGTAGCCGTTCTTCCGCAAGCACATCCTCAGCGAGAGGAGTGGCGATGTGACTCTCCCCGACGTCGTTGTCGACTCGCGTCCGGACGATCCGCAGCCTGCGGCGCACGCGGCGAGGACGAAGGCCAGCATGGAAAGTACAACTCGCCGGCTCATCACCATCGACGAAAGCATCGGTCATTTGTGCCGTCGTGTCCACTCCGATGATTTCGCGGGTCCCGCGATCATCGCTTCCACCTTCAACCGCCCGGCGAGCGCACCGACGCCTTCCGCAGCTCCCTCGCCCTCCAATCTCCGGCATGTCAGTCTCCAACTCAGGTTCCGCGCTTTGGGCCGCTCCGCCTCAAGCTGGGCGAGTTGCTCTTCGACTGGCGCGCGCTCGTGGGCGAGGTCCCGAGCCTTTGCTTCGCGAAGGCGACGACGAGCCTGGACGGGACGTCGTGTTCGTCGAGGCGGAGTGTCTGCCGCGGAGCGCGGGTGGTCTGCGGCGGCGGCAGATGCCGCAGTCGAAACGGGCACGGCCACGGAGCGATTGAGCCGCCCGTGGTGTCCGTTTGACTACTGGGCGTAGTGCTTGGACGCGGCGAGTTTGGCGCGGCGGCGATGTAGGTGCCGCGCCGCGGGCTCAGTGTGTCTTCTAGCCGATTCGGGACGAACCAGCCCACCTTCTCGACCGCCGAAGCCTCCCTCCCGAACCGCGGAGGCCACCCCCGAACGGACGCCCAACCGCCGCCCATCCGAGGCCTCAAGCGACGCCGACCGCTGCGATGTCACTCGGAGCGAAAAAGATGCCAGTGATGCCACAACTCTCGCATCATGCGCACCACAATTTCGCTGGATGAAGACGTCGCCGCTCTGATCGAGAGCGCCCGCCCAGGCGAGCCGTTCCGTAGTGCGGTCAATCGTCTCCTCCGTCGGGGCGCCCGCGCGGCGTCGCCGGCGGTTCCGTCGGCTTTGCCGGAGCTTCCCGGGCGCCCGATCCTGGACGTGTCGGATGTCCCGGCGCTGCTTTCGGCCCTTGACGATGAGCGGCGCGCGCGCAACGCGGCGTCGCGTGGCGCTTATCGACACAACTTGCTCGTGTACGCGACATTCGAGGACGCACCGGAGCACGGCCGCGCCCATGAGTGGATTGAGGCGCGATTCACCGAGGGCGAGCGGACCGCTGCCCTCTGTTGGCCGGTCGTCTACACGTTCCTTCGGCTCATCACGAGCGCGAGGGTCTTCGGAAAGCGTGCCGCCACGATGAGGGAGGGGTGGGGCGTGGTGGCTGCCTATCTCGAGCAGCCCGCGGTCAGGCTCGTCGTGGCGGGGAGTCGACACCCGGCGATCGCGGCAGAACTTGCCCAGACACCGGGGCTGCGCAGCGACGACGTTCCAGACGTCGAGATCGCGACACTCGCATTCGAGCACGGGCTCGTCCTCGCCTGGCACGACCATGGGTTCCGACGCTTTTCCGGCCTTCGGGTTGTCGACCCACTCACAGTCGACGCGCCGTAACCTCAAGTGGAACCGCGTAACCGCGTAACCGCGTCACCGCGTCACCGCGTCACCGCGTCACCGCGTCACCGCGTCACCGCGTCACCGCGTCACCGCGTCATCGCGGCGCTCGGCGAAAGGAATCGGTGCTCGGGAGGCCCGTCGCCGGCATCAGGCGAAGGAGAGCCCCGGCACGCGAAGCCAGAAGAATCGCCCCACCTTAGCGAAAGCGACCACGAGGTTCGCTTCGATGGGATATCGGCGGCTTGCCGACGATCTGCCGCCTAGCGACAGGCCGGTAGGCTGTTGGAGGGTGTGCCGGGAAGTCTGGTCGGCGGTCTGTTCGACTGGTCCCGCCGCTGATGACTCTTCCCTTCCTCGCCCCGTTTCTCCCCCGTGTTGGGTCGCGATTCGTTTTGGCGGTTGAGGCGCGCCGGTGAGGGGCTGGTTGCGCGCGTCAGTGGGCTGGACTCCTAGTTTGACGAGCTGGCGTCGCGAGGCGTTGCGAACGAACCTTTGGCTGGTGCCGACGATCGAGGTGGCCGCCGCGGTGGGGCTGTTTGCTGTCACCCACGCGCTCGACCGTGCGGCCTATGAGGGGCGGGTCACGCTTCCCTCGTGGGTGATCAGCGGCACCGCTGATGCGGCGCGGCAGATCCTGACGGCGATCGCGGCGGCGGTGATCACGGTCGTGGGTGTTGTCTTCTCGATCATGATCGTGACGCTCACGCTCGCGTCGACCCAGTTCGGGCCGCGGATGCTGAGGAACTTCATCCGCGATCGCGGCACCCAGCTCACGCTTGGCACGTTCGTGGCGACTTTCGTCTATGCAGTGTTGGCGCTCGTCTCTATCGGACCGGGATCTCACGGCCAGTTTGTCCCACACATTTCGATCACGGTGACGCTGTTGCTTGTGGTCGTCGACCTGGCGGTGCTCATCTTTTTCATAGACCATATTGCCAAGTCGATCCAGCTTCCCCAGGTGATCGCAAGTATCGCGCGTGATCTCTCGAACGCGATCCAGGGTGAGGTGGCAGCCGCCGCGCGCACCGCTTCAGTACCCGAGCGTGGGCCGTCGGCGACCGAGCTTTCGTTGCGGATGGGCGAGGCGGGCGGGGCTGTGAAGGCGACCAAGAGCGGATACCTCCAGTTTGTGCGCTACGACACGTTGATCGCGATCGCGGCGAGGAAGTCGGCCGTTATCCGGCTTCTCCATCGCCCGGGTCACTTCGTTGTTCAGGGTCATCCGCTCGCACTTGTCCTTCCTGCCGAGGCGGCCCCCGATGTCGCCCGCAGCCTTGAGCGGGCGCACGCGACCGGCTCTCACCGGACGTTGACGCAGGACCTTTCCTTCGCGATCGACCAGATGGTCGAGATCGGGATTCGCGCCCTCTCGCCGGCCGTGAACGACACCTTTACCGCCCTGACCTGCGTCGACTGGCTGGGAGAGAGCCTCTGCAGAATCGCGGCGGATTGGAGCCCCACGACGATCCATCGTGACGGGGCCGGGCAGGTGCGCGTGATAACTCCCGAGATCAGTTTTGTCCGCCTGCTTGAGCGCTCGTTCGAGAAGATCCGCCAGGCAAGTCGTGGTATGCCGGCGGTGATGATCCGCCAACTCGACGCGTTGACGAAGATCATGGAATACGCGACCACGACCGAACAACGAGATGTCGTCGTCGAGCAGGCTCGGATGATCGGGCGCTCGAACGCCGAATCGGTACCGGAGGAGAACGACCGCGCCGATGTTGAACGCCGTTGCGACGCCGTGCTGGCGGTCGCCGTCAGACGGTTCGGCGACCCCGGTCGCCTCGAACGCCCCGACCCTTCCCAGCTTCTATGAGCCGTGGCGCTCAGCCCGGATCAGGCAGCGCTTCGAGCAGTAAGAGCGGACGAGCCGAGGATCTGTGGTTCGTTCGAAATGGGGCCCTGGACTACATATGGGCGCCGTGGGCGTGCGCCGGAAGCCGAAGATCGCAGTGAGCCTCGGAGGGCGAGTTTCCGACGGTAGGTTGCTGAGCTGCCGGCGCCTGCTTGGACTGCGCGACGGGGGTTGAGTGGGACCGGTAGCTTCGCGATGGTGGCGCAACGCCCCGAACGCTCGAGCGATCGAGTTTCACCATTCGAGGGGGACCCGAGCGCCGTCGCGATCACCGGGGCCTGACCAGGCGGGGCAGGATCGCGAGGGGACCGCGACCTGTCCTCGAGCGGTTTGACCGGAACCCACGCGTCCGAGGCGTTCCTGGTTCACGACGGCCCCGGTGATGAGCGCCCCGGCAGTTCGATGTTGGGAGCCGGACCCCGGGCCGTTCTCAAGCATGGCTCGGCGAACCCGCAGGGAGCCGGTCGCCGCCGTCGCGTCCCTCGGGCGGCGAGCGCCCGGCGCGTCGGAGATCTCGCCGCCGCAAGGCAGGATGACTACGGCGCCGCCGTGGTGAGGTGTGCGCTGATGCGCAGTCGAGGCTCTTGCCGTGCCCGGTCGGCACGCGGACGGTTCCAGCGCCAGCTCCGGCCGGCGCGACCTCCGCACGCAGCCCCTCACGCCCGGGCCCGGCCTCAAGCACGCCGACCTGTCTTCGGCGCGCCGGTTGGTGTGACGGCGACTTCCTTCCGCCCTCTAACTACTTCGCCCGGATAAAGTCGCCGCTGCTGTCCGGGTGCGGTCCGACCTGGTTGCCACAATTTCTCCTGGAAATGCGTTGGTTTCAGGCGATCCGGGGAGGTTGTGATGCTGAGGCTTTCGGGCGGGCAGGTGGAGAGTTTGTGGGACGAGTTGTTGCCGGAGGCGCTGCGGCGGCTGCCGGAGGATCTGGCGGCGATCGACGTGTTGCTGGCGGACCAGGGGTTGTTGGCGCCGATCGTGGCGCACTGGGAGCGGGAAGCGGAGGCGCGGGGCCGTTCGGCGAAGGCGCATGGGCGCCCAACGATCCCGATGCAGACCTATGTGCGGCTGATGGTCGTCAAGCACCGCTACGGCTGGGGCTACGAGACGTTGATGAAGGAGGTCTCCGACTCGCTACATCTGCGGCGGTTCTGCCTGATCCCGCTCGAGGACGAGGCGCCGGACGAGTCGACGGTTCGGAAGCTCACGCGCAGGCTGGGACCCGAGACGGTGGCGGAGCTCTCGCGGCTTGTGATCATGAAGGCCGCGCGGGAGACGCGCTTCCGGGCCAGGGCGGTCCGGGTCGACTCGACCGTGGTCGAGGCGGACGTGCGCTACCCGACCGACGCCGGGCTGGCCGGGGACGGGGTACGGACACTCGCAGAGAAGGGCAAGCGGCTCGCGCAGATGCTGGGCGGGGCGGCGGCGAAGGTCAGGGACCGCTCGCGGGCGGTCGGGCGGCGGGTGCGGGCGATCGGACGGACGCTGCGGCGGCGCACAGGGGAGGCGAAAGGCGAGGTGCTCGCCCTGACCGGGCAGGCGGGGAAGCTGCTGTCGTCCTCGGTACGGGAGGCGCGGAAGCTCGCGGCCGAAGCACGCAAGCAGGCCAAGAAGCTTCGCCGCTCCAGGAGCGCGAAAACACGGCGGCGCGCCGAGCGGATCCTCGCCGGCGCAGAGCAGCTCGAGACAATGACGGAGCGCAGCGAGAAGGTCGTGGATCAGATCCGCAAGCGGGTCGCGGACGAGCCGATCAGCGACCGGCTCGTGTCGCTGTTCGACCCCGACGCCCGCCCGATCCGGAAGGGCAAACAAGGCAAACAGACCGAGTTCGGCTTCGTCACCCAGCTCGCGGAAGTGACGCCGAACACCAAGCCGGGCGCGCGCGGGTTCATCCTCCCTCCCGCCACCGCCCCGGGGAACCCCGGCGAGAACCAGTTACTGCCCCAGACCGTGGAGGAGCTGCACCGGCTCGGCCTGAAACCCAAAGAGATCGCCGTCGACGGCGGCTTCCAGACCAAAACAACCACCGAGACCCTCGCGCCGCTCGCGCCCGAACGGATCCACATCACCGGACGCTCCACACCCGGCTCCAAACGAACCCAACGCCGCCTGACCCGCTACCGCGTCGGCGCCGAAGGCCGCATCTCCCACCTCAAACGCCAACACGGCCTACGCCGCAGCCGACTGAAAGGCAGCGAAGGGCAACGCACCTGGACAGGCTGGGCGACCT
>Ga0302325_10036513_pt1 | contig 10016 bp, 9 predicted proteins | sample Palsa_T0_2_FD_201948 | JGI IMG/M metagenome (GOLD analysis project Ga0302325, IMG submission 201948) | Peat permafrost microbial communities from Stordalen Mire near Abisko, Sweden - Palsa_T0_2 | ecosystem: Environmental > Terrestrial > Soil > Palsa > Peat permafrost | place: Sweden: Abisko... | reverse complement strand
GGGCAACTCTGCGAGCACCGATTGCAGGTGCTGACGCTCGACATTGAGCATCAGGCCTACCTGGGATTGGGCATCGATGGCGGCGCGAAGCATCATGGCGAGTTGCTCGATCTTCTGGCGTTTCCAGGGATCGGCGGCGGCGGCCTGGCTGGCGATAAGGTGGGTTTCGCTCTCCATCACCGTGTCGATGATGGTTAGGCGGTTGGCTCTGAGCGAGCTGCCGGTTTCAGTGACTTCTACGATGGCGTCGGCGAGCATGGGCGGTTTTACTTCCGTGGCGCCCCAACTGAACTCTACTTTGACGTTGACGCCTTTGTCGGCGAAGTATTTTTTCGTGACTCCGACCAGCTCCGTCGCAATGGTCTTGCCTTCCAGGTCTTCGGCTTTCTCAAAACCACTGCCTTCCGGCACGGCGAGAACCCAGCGGACTTTGCGGCGGCTCTGCTTGGCGTAGGTGAGCGAGGTGATGCTCTGGACATTGAGGCCGCTTTCGACGACCCAGTCGATACCCGTCAGGCCAGCGTCCAAAACGCCGTGATCGACGTAGCGGGCCATTTCCTGGGCGCGGATCAACATGCACTCGATCTCTTTGTCGTCGATGGACGGGAAGTAGCTGCGGCCGTCGGCGTAGACGTTCCAGCCGGCGCGTTTGAAGAGGGCAATCGTGGCGTCCTGGAGGGAGCCTTTGGGGATGCCGAGGCGGATCTTATTTGCCACTTGAAACCTCTTCCGCAACTTGCTTGGCTTGCAGGGGGATTTGTTTGGTAAAGCAGGAAACGGTGCCTTCGTGGCATACCAGGCCGTCGCCTTCGACAACTACCTTGAAGACCAGCGTGTCATTGTCGCAATCGGTTACGGCGGAGACGACGCGGAGGCGGTTGCCGCTGGTTTCGCCTTTCATCCAGAGCTTTTGGCGGGTGCGGCTCCAGAAGGTGACGAAGCCGGAGGACAAGGTTTTGGCGTAGCTGGTTTCGTTGAGAAATCCGAGCATGAGGATTTCTCCGGTAGCGGCGTCCTGGACGACGCCGGGGACAAGGCCGTCCATTTTGGCGAAGTCGATTTGTGGGTCAATTTGGGGCGCTTCTGCAGTCAATGGAATTCTCTTCTAGGGGTTGATGGCTGAGATTTTGGCGTAGCCGGCAAAAGCAAAAAGCCCGCTGGCGTCTGCGCCGGCGGGCTTCGTGAGAAATCTGCTGTTGGTTCTGGCTGTTAATTCAGCCCGTAGCAGTCCGCCGGCATGGTCATCGCATGATGGTGGTGATGACGATGATGGAGGTGGCTCTGCATCTGGATTTGAGATTATGAAAGCCGGCGCGCTTTGTCAAATGCGGTTTGGTTAATTTGCTTGTCGTTTTGGGGGATTTTGGCACAGAATGGCGGGATGATTCGGTGGATTGGCATAGCGGTGTTAGCGGCGTTAGCGGGGCTGGCGGCGTTTGGGAGTCCTGCCGCGCTTGTGGATTTGAATCGCGCCACAGTTGCGGAATTGATGCATGTACCGGGAATGACAGCTACCTGGGCGGCGCGGATAGTGCGCTTCCGGCCTTACCGGTCGAAGCTGGATCTGGTGCAGGATGGGGTGGTGACGCCGGAGGTGTATGCGCGGATTCGCGATGGGGTGGTGGCGCACCGGGTCGACCCTGTCGCCGAGCATCGGTGACTCCCACCCTAGCGACAAAAACAACGGCGTCGCGAGGGTGGGGCACCCGGATTTGTATTCGGTTAGGCCGGCCTGGGGCCTGCGGCGGGCTTGGGTTTACGCGAGAACCGTTCCAGCAGGGTGCTCAGAATGACGTAGAGAACCGGAATAAAGACAAGATTCAGCACTGTCGAAAGCAACATACCGCCGACGATGGTGGTGCCCACGGAGTGCCTGCCCAGCGCGCCTGCTCCGGTAGCGAAGACTAGCGGCATGACGCCAAGAATGAAGGCGAAGCTGGTCATCAGGATAGGCCGCAGGCGGAGTTCTGCGGCTTCGATGGCGGCGTCGGCGATAGAGCGGCCTTTGTGGCGCAGTTGCTCGGCAAATTCCACGATCAGAATCGCATTTTTGGCCGAGAGGCCGATGAGCATGACCAGGCCGATCTGACAGTAGACGTCATCCGACAGTCCGCGGGCGTAGACTGCGCCGAGCGCGCCGAGAACCGCCATCGGAACGGCAAGCAGGATGATAAACGGCAGCGCGAAGCTCTCGTACTGGGCGGAAAGCGTAAGGTAGACGACCAGCAGACCGAGCGCGAAGATGATGACCGCTTTGCCGCTGGACTCGATTTCCTCCTGCGTGAGGCCGGTCCAACTGAAGGCCATTCCAGGCATCATGGTGCTGTTCGCGAGTTTCTCCATTGAGGCGATGCCTTCGCTGGAGCTCTTGCCGGGCGCCGATGAGCCGTCGATTTCGACGGAGCGAAAGAGGTTGTAGTGGGAGATGACTTGCGGTCCGGAAGTCTCTTTGGCGATGACCAGATTGTCGAGCGGGACCATCTGGTTGGTGGTGTCGGAGCGGACGTAGAAGGAGTGAAGGTCGCGGGCATTCATGCGGAAGGGCTGGTCGGCCTGCACGTAGACGCGGTAAGTCCGGTTGTTGTAGTCGAAGTCGTTGACATATTCCGAACCCATGAAGACATTGAGCGTAGTGGATATCTGAGTCAACGAGACGCCCATGGTTTTGGCTTTTTGGCGATCGATGGTGACGAGCAACTGCGGGTCGCTGGCGGAGAAGCTGGTGAAGAGATTGGTGAGGCCGAGTTTTGGATCGCGGCTGGCTCCGATGATGCCGTGGGAGACGCGGTCCAAATCCTGCAGCGTGTTTTTACCCAGATCCTGAAGCTCGAACTGGAAGCCGCCGAAGGAGCCGAGACCTTGCACAGCGGGCGGCTCGAACATGGCGACGGTACCGCCGGGAACCATGAAAAGCCTGGGGCCGAGGTTGGCGACGATATCGGCAGAGGAATGTCCTTTGCCCTTGCGCTGATCGGAGGGCTTGAGCGCGGCGAAGATGATGCCCGCGTTGGGCGATGCGCCCGCGAAACTGAAGCCGGAGATGGCGAACGCTCCAAGGATATCGGAGTCTTGCGCGAGGATGAGCTGAGCGCGGTCTGAGATGGCTGTGGTGTCGCTGAGGGACGCGCCTGGCGGGGCCTGCACAATGACCATCAGATAGCCCTGGTCTTCCTGCGGAATGAAGCCGGTGGGAACGTGGAGGTACATCCAACCGGTGGCGGCGAGGCCGGCGAAGAAGACCAGCAGCAGCAGGTAGCGCAGCTTGAGCGCGAAGTGGATGAGGCGGGCGTAGGTGCGTGAAATCCAGGTGATGAGATCGTCGATGCCGTGTGCCATCGCGGAATAGCCTCTGGAGAGCGCTGGAACACGAAGAAAATCAAGTTGCTTGTACTTGGCTTCTTCTCCGCGCAGAAACAGGGCGGCCAGAGCGGGCGAGAGCGTGAGCGCGTTGAAGGCTGAGATGGCAATGGCGAAGGCGATAGTGAGCGAGAACTGGCGGTAAAGAATGCCGGTGGTACCGGGGAAGAAGGATACCGGGACAAAGACGGCGATCAGGACCAGAGACGTGGCGATGACTGCGCTGGTCACTTCGGACATGGCCACGGAGGTCGCTTCGTGAGGATCGGTATGCTCCAAGGAGATATGGCGCTGCACGTTTTCGATGACGACGATAGCGTCGTCGACGACCAGCCCAGTCGCAAGCGTGATCCCGAAGAGAGTAAGCGAGTTGATAGAGAAGCCGAAGATCTTGATGAAGGCAAATGTGCCGACGAGCGAGACGGGGATGGTAACCGCGGGAATAATCGTCGCTCGCCAGTCGAGGAGGAAGAGGAAGATAACGACGATGACGATGACGATGGCTTCGGCTAGTGTGACTAGAACTTCATGGATGGAGTCGCCGACGATGGTGGTGGAGTCGAAGGCGACGGCGTAGTGCAGGCCGGGCGGAAAGCTCTTCGAGAGCTGGAGCAGCATGGCTTTCGCGTCGCGATCGACCTGGATGGCGTTGGCGTTGGAGAGCTGCTGGACGCCGACGCCGACGGCGGTGTAGCCGCTGAATTTGAGATTGCTGCTATAGTCTTCCGCGCCGACGATAGCGTGGCCTACGTCTTTGAGAAGAACCAGGCCGTTGGGAGTGTTCTTGACGATGATGTTGTTGAATTGCTCGGGATCGCTCAAGCGGCCAACGACGCGAACGGCGACCTGGAAGGACTGGTTGTTATCCGATGGCGGCTGGCCGAGTTGGCCGGCGGGGACTTCGACGTTTTGCTCGGTGAGCGCGTTGACCACGTCGGCTGCGGTGAGGGATCGCTCGGCGAGCTTGGCGGGATCGAGCCAGATGCGCATGGCGTACTTGCGCTCGCCGAAGATGGTCACATCGCCCACGCCGGGTACGCGCTTGAGCGCGTCTTTGACGTAGACATCGAGGTAGTTGGAGATGAACTCGTTGGTGTAGCGATTGTCGGTGGTGTAGAAGCCGGCGCCGAAGACGAAGTTGCTGTTGGCCTTGGTGATGGTGATGCCGGCGGAGTTGACGGCGGAGGGCAGGCGGCCGGTAACGCTGGAGACGCGGTTCTGCACGTCCACGGCGGCAATGGACAGATCGTAGCCGGTGACGAAGGTGATGGTGATGGAGCTGGCGCCGTTGTTGGTGCTGGCGGAGCTGATGTAGTGCATCCCCTCGACGCCGTTGATGGCCTCTTCAAGAGGAATGGTGACAGCTTTTTCGACGGTCTCGGCGTCCGCACCGATGTAACTGGAACTTACCACGACCTGGGGCGGCGCAAGCGTGGGATAGAGCGCGATCGGGAGCGTGGGAATGCACACCGCTCCGGCCAGGATGATGAGCAGCGCAGATACCGTGGCGAAAACCGGGCGGCGAATGAAGAAGTCTACGAACAAAGCGTGTGTTCCTCAGGTGCAAGTGTGAAGTGCGGAGTGTGAAGTGTGAAAAACGAACTTATCCGAGTGGCATTACGGGCATATTGTCGACGAGGAACTGGGTGCCCGAGACGATGACTTTGTCGCCTGCCTTGAGGCCGGAGGTGACGGCGTAGGAGTTGCCCACGGTGTCGCCGAGGGTTACGGCGATCTGGCGAGCGGCTATGTGGCCGTCGGGCTGCTTCTGAGCGACGAAAACGAAGGTCTGGCCACCCTGGCGAGAAACCGAGAGGACGGGAATGACCGGCTGAGGCGATGTCTTCCAGATGATGCGGGCCTTGACCAACTGCGCCGAGCGCAATATGTCCGCGGTGCTGTGGACCGGAGCCTTGACGAGGATACCCTGAAGCTGGCTGTCGACCTGGGGCGAGAGGAAATCCACGGTGGTGCTTTCTACGATCTTGCCGTCGTTATCGACTAGCTGCACGGGAAGGCCAAGGCGGACTTCGCTGGCGCGCTCCGTCGGGACGTAGATGTAGGCTTCGAGATCCTTGTTTTCGTCCACGGTGGTGAGCACGGTAGAGGGAGTGACGTAGTCGCCGAGGTGGACGGGAACGTCGCCGACGACGCCATCGAAGGGGGCCTTGACGTTGTAATAAGCAAGCTGTTCTTCGAGCGACTTGCGCGTGGCGATGGCGGATTCCCAGTCGGCGCGCGTGTTTGCGAAGGACTGCTCGGCCTGGTCGAGAGCGTCGCGGCTGATCACACCCGCGTCGAAGAGCTTGCGCTGGCGCTCGATTTGGATCTGGTTGTAATCGTAGAGGGCCTTCTTCTGGTTTTCGGTGGATTTCTGCGCATCGACCAGAGCTTGCTGGCGGCGCGGGTCGATTTCCATGATCGCCTGACCGGAGCGGACATGGTCGCCTGATTTCACCAGGAGCTGGGTCAGGTTACCGTCGACCTGGGGCATGATCGAAACGGAGCGCCGCGACTTGATGGTGGCCACGTAGTCGGAACTTTGCGCCACGGGCGCAAGCGCGACGGTAAGCGTCTGCACAGGCAGCGCCTGCATGGCGGGCGATTGGGCGGCTGTCTCGGGCTTCTTGCACCCGGCGGTAGAGAGCGCGACAGCAGCAAGAAAAATGCTGGGGAATAACAGACGTTTCAAACGATCGACCTCTCTGGCTATTGCTGGGCGCCGGGCAGATTTCGTCCGGCGAGCGGTTCCGAGTGCTGCTGGAGAACCTGACAGCTTCAAAAAACGGGAAGCACAAGAATGGGATGAGTTTCTGGGCAGCGGTCTTCAAGATGAGCCGAGCCAGTCGGCGGTCGCTTTCTCTTGTTTCTGAAGCCCCGTCCGGAGCAGTCCGAATGCTGCTGGTAAGCCTCAATACTACAACGCAAACGGATTAAAATTCGTTCCCCGATCGAACGTGTCGATGCCTTCGGCCCGCTTGAGCCGGTTGACGACCAGATAGGTGAGTGGCGTGGCGAGGGTTTCGTAAACCACTTTGAAGGCGTAGGAGGAGATGAGCATAACCAGAATCTTCGATCCCGGCAGGACGCCCCAGAAGGCAATTAAGATGACCACCACGGTGTCAACGAGCTGGCCCGTGACGGTGGAACCGATGGTGCGAGTCCAGAGAAAGCGGCCGTTGGTGACCAGCTTGAGCTTGGCGAAGGTGTAGCTGTTGGTGAATTCGCCCGCCCAATACGCAACCAGGCTGGCGATGGCGAAGCGCGGGACGAGTCCGAAGACGGTGGCGAAGGCTTGCTGGTTGGGCCATCCGGGGGCGGGAGGAAGCGAAACGGCAACCTGGCCCATGACGCAGAGCAGTCCCATGGCAAAAAGGCCGAGCCAGATGGCACGGCGGGAGGCTGCGTAGCCGTAAACTTCCGTGAATACATCGCCGCAGATGTAGGTGACGGGGAAGAGCAATTGCGCTCCACTGACCAGGAGCGGGCCGAACCAAGGCAGAGTTCCGATCTGGCAGATCTTCGGTCCGACCAGGTTGGAGACGACGAGGACCACGGTAAACGCGATCGTCAGAGTGTCCAGATATCGGAATCGGGGAGTCACACTTCGAGCATAGCGGAGTGCGGGGCCACGCCCAGGAATCGCAATCATTTGCTCTTTCCCTTCGATAGAGAGAAAATCGCTGGCACATGCAAACGCTGGCAAATTGGCGGCTGACCGTTTTGAAGCGGAGTCTTGCGGTGCTCGACGCCGTTGCTGGGCGCCGCAATCGCCGGGAAACTCTGCCTGAGCATCTGGCGACGGGTGAGCGCGGTGAAGAGGCCGCGCTCTTTTACCTGCGCAGCAAGGGATTTACCGTGGTGGCGCAGCGCTGGAATGACGGACCGCTGCCGGGAGACATCGACCTGATTGCGTGGGACGGCGACGTGCTTTGTTTTGTGGAAGTGAAGACGCGAACCAGCCGGGATGTGGCTACAGCTTCTTTGGCAGTCGACCGGAATAAACGCAAGACGCTTCGCAAACTCGCGGGGCAGTATCTGCGCCATCTGCCGGAGACGGTGCAGCCTGAAACTCGCTTCGACATTGTCACTGTCTACGATTTGCCGGGAAAGGCGCTGCAAATCCAACTGATTCCAGCCGCTTTCGGCTGGAACGAGCGAATGGAGCGCGACGTCTGAATCTGCGCTTCCCTGCTTTACTGCGCGTCCTGAAATTCTTCGTGCCACGCCATCTGGATCGCTTCCAGACGGCTTTCATTCGACTTGAGCGGATCGTCGGCGAAGCCGGGAAGCTCTGCGACGAGCTTGTGCAGATCGGTGAAGCGGACCGTGAGCGGGTCGAGGTCGGGGAATTTTTCTTGTAGTTGAATACCGATCTCTTCGGAGTCGGTCCAGAGGATTTCGCGAGGCATTGCTTTTGCTCCTGAGAGTCTGACATATGAGTTCTGCAAGGGGGGAATCCGGATTTCGGTTTCCCCCTCGCGATTCAGCGGCCTAGCCCAATTTGTAGAAGAACTCTTCGTAGACAACCTTACCGCCCTCAACTCGATAGAGGGCGATCTCGTCCATCTGGAAGCGTCGGTTCAGGGGCTTGGAAGTAACGTCGAACTTGAAAGCTACCGAGAAGTGGATTCCGGCGACCAGCGGCCCTTCCACCACCGCGATGTGAACTTCGTGATTGGCGGCCCACCACTCGCCCTTGGCTTTTACGCCATCGAGGCCTTTGGTTTCGCGCGACTTTCCAGGGGGCGCGCCTGCTTCCACGCTCACGATGTCTTCCGAGTAGAGCGTCGCGATGGCTTCGCCAAACTTCCCTTCTTTGCATAAATGAACCAGCCGGTTGGCTACTTCCTGGGTTGTCATTCTGCTTCTCCTCGTGAAAGTGCCCGGTATTCCGGACGCTTCATGGTACTCCCGGCTGATGAATATGTGGAGAAGTAAGAGATTCGAACCGTGGTTTGTCGGGAATCCGCTACTTGCCTTCTGCGAGCGTCAAAGGTTTGCCTTCCGATGTGTAATTGCGGTTCCACTTGGGGATTTCGACGCTGTAGTTGCCCGGCTTGGTAATGACAGCCTGACAGCCGAGACGGGAGTTCAGTTGTTGGTCGGCAGCCATGTCGAGGCGATCGATTTCGTCGTCTTCGGCTTCCGAGATGCCGCTCTGATCCTTGATCCACAGATGGCAGGTGGTGCAGGCGCAGACGCCGCCGCAGGCGTGATCCAGGAAGATGTCGTGGTTCTCGGCAACATCGAGGAAAGACATCGGCTTGCCGTGGTGCTCGTAGGGCATGGCGCCGAACTCAAACTCGACGACGCGGCCCTCGGGCTCAAAGGTGACGCGGACAAGTTTGTCGGCTGGAATGGGCTTGCTTGGGGATTCTGTCATTGCTGGTCCTCTTCCGGGCTCTTTCGCGGCTCCGGCTCTTGTTTCGACTCTGGATCTATCTTAGTCGAGTCATCGAATTGCGCCTTGGCGAAGGGATGGGGCGCGTGGATTTCAGGACCGAGATCTTCGCCGGCGGTTTGCATGGTTTTGCCGCGCATAGCGCCGGAAACAGCTGCTTCCATCATCTTTTCGGCCAGATTGCGAGTGGCGTGATCGAGAGCGGTGACTCCGGCGCGGATGTGGGCGAGATCGCTGCCGGACTTAGTGGCTGTCAGGTGCAAGACAGCGGCCGCGATTTTGCCGATTTCCTCGGCGGACAACAGCTTCCACGCGGGACTCGATTCGGCTTTTTGCACCTTATCGAGGATATTGTCGGCTTCGAGACGCGCTTCGATGAGTTGGCGGGCTTCGAAGTCGGTTTCGGCGTGGTCGAAGCTGTCGAGGATCATGGTCTCGACCTGCTCGTCGGTGAGGCCGTAGGTCGGTTTCACTTCGATCTGAGACTCCGTACCGCTGCGCTGTTCCCGCGCCGAGACTTTGAGAATGCCATTGGCGTCGATGAGGAATTTGACTTCGATGCGCGCCAGGCCGGCCTGCATGGGCGGGATGCCTTTGAGGTCGAAGCGGGCAAGCGAGCGGCAGTCGGCGGCAAGTTCGCGCTCACCTTGGAGGACGTGGATGGCGACGTTGGTCTGACCGTCGACGCCGGTGGTAAAGTGCTCGGTGGCCGAGGCGGGGATGGTGGAGTTGCGCTGAATGATGCGCGCGACCACGCCGCCGAGTGCCTCAATGCCCAGCGAGAGCGGGGTGACGTCCAGCAGAAGCAGCTCTTCGGTGGTGGTGGAACTGCCGGCGAGGATGCTGGCCTGAACGGCTGCACCCAGGGCGACGACTTCGTCGGGATTGAGCTCGGTGTGCGGCTGTTTGCCGCGGGCCGCGAGTTGGAAAAGCTGGTCGACCAGAGCGCGGACGGCCGGAATGCGGGTTGAGCCGCCGACGAGGACGACTTCTTCGATCTTGTCTGGAGTGATGCCGGCATCGGCGAGCGCTTGCCGCGTGGGACCGGCGGTGCGTTCGATGACTGGCTGGATGAGCTGTTCGTAGACTTCGCGCGGAATTTCGCGCTGGTAGCGATCGCCGTTGGGAAGCTCAATGTCCAGTTTGGCGCTGGAGTCTGAGGAAAGCGCAATCTTGGCTTCGATGACCGACTTGCGCAGGGCCTGGATTGCGTCCGGCTGCTGGCGCAGGTCGATTCCATGCTCGTTGCGGATTT
>Ga0302325_10036512_pt1 | contig 10017 bp, 5 predicted proteins | sample Palsa_T0_2_FD_201948 | JGI IMG/M metagenome (GOLD analysis project Ga0302325, IMG submission 201948) | Peat permafrost microbial communities from Stordalen Mire near Abisko, Sweden - Palsa_T0_2 | ecosystem: Environmental > Terrestrial > Soil > Palsa > Peat permafrost | place: Sweden: Abisko... | reverse complement strand
CGCATCGAGGCACTCGCGGCGCTGCCGTCGCTGCCGACGGGCCGCGGCAAGGACGATAGCGATCAGGCGCTGCTGCTGCGCGATGCGGCTCGTGATGCGTTGCTCGCCGTGCTGGGCGAGGCCGACCTGGACGCGGGCGCGCGCCATCGGTGGCAGCCCTGAACCTGCGCGATCTCTACCAGCGCGAACTCGCCGCGCGCGGCTACATGCCCGATGCGGCTCAATCTGCCGCCATCGAGCGGCTGGAGGCGTTGCGCACCCGGCTGCTCGCCGCCGGCCCGGACGGCTTGTGGCGGCGACTGCTGCGCACCCTCAGGCCCAAGCGCGCCGGCGAACGCGGTAACCGCGGCGCGTATCTGTGGGGCGGCGTCGGCCGCGGCAAGACCTGGCTGATGGATCTGTTCTACGACAGCTTGCCGTTGCGGGCGCGCCGCCGCAGCCACTTCCATCATTTCATGCGCGACATGCACGAGCAGCTGCGCCAGATGGGTGCGCAGCGCGACCCGCTGGAGCTGCTCGCGCGCCGCATCGCGCGGCACACGCGGGTGCTGTGTCTCGATGAACTCTATGTCGATGACATCGTCGATGCGATGCTGCTCGGCGGGTTGTGCGAAGCATTGCTGCGCTATGACGTGCTGCTGGTGATCACTTCGAACCTGCCGCCGCGCGAGCTGTATCGCGATGGTCTGCAGCGCAGCCGCTTTCTGCCCGCAATTGCCCTGCTCGAGCGCGAGCTCGAGGTGCTGGCGGTGGATGGCGGCGTCGACTTCCGCCTGCGTCAACTGCAGCGCCGCCCGATCTATCTGGACAGCCACGGCGCGGAGACCACGGCGCAGCTGCAAAGCCTGTTCAATGAGCTCGCCGGGGATCACGGCGCGCGCGCCACCGAGCTGCACATTTCCGGCCGCAGGTTGCGCGCATTGCACCGGCGCGGCGACGTGGTCTGGTTCGGCTTCGCGGCGCTGTGCGAACAGGCCTGCGGCGCGAACGATTATGCGGACATTGCGCGCGAGTTCTCCACGGTGCTGCTGTCCGAGGTGCCGGTGTTCGCGGCGCCGGAACAGGACAATGCGGCACGCCGCTTCATCGCGCTGATCGATGAATTCTACGATCAGGGCGTCAAGCTGGTGTTGTCGGCGGCGGCGGCGCCCGCCGATTTATACCGCGGCGAGCGGCTGGCGTTGGAATTTCGCCGCACCGCCAGCCGCCTGGTCGAGATGCAAACGGAAAGCTACCTGGCACGACCGCGGCGCGGCTGAGGTAGAGTAACGGCATGCCCCCGGGTTCATCCTGCGTGCCGCCGGGCGGGCCCCGGGCGCGCCGGCGGCACTCCCGATCAGGGCGAAGTGCTACGATTCGGTTATGAGCGAGCAAAGCATCGTCGCGCGTTTCGAAATTCCCTACCGCGCGTGCCTTGATGGCGATGGCGCGGCACTCGGTGCGCTGCCGGCATGGGTGGCCGACGGCGAGCTGCTGCGGCGCATGTACCGCATGATGGTGCGCGCCCGGGCGTTCGACACCAAGGCGGTCAATCTGCAGCGTACCGGCAAGCTCGGTACCTATCCCTCCTGCCTGGGACACGAGGCCACGCATGTGGGCGTGGGCGCCGCCATGCATGCCGACGACGTGCTGTTCACGGTGTATCGCGAGATCGGCACCAAGTTCTGGCGCGGAGTCGATCTGCTCGACATCCTGCTGTATTGGGGCGGGGATGAGCGCGGCACGCTGTATCAGCGCACGCCACAGGATTTCCCGTTCTGCGTGCCGATCGGCTCGCAAATGCCGCATGCGGCCGGCGCCGCGCTGGCGATGCAGATCCGCGACGAACGGCGCTGCGCCGTGGCCTTCATCGGCGACGGCGGTACCTCGCAGGGCGCGTTCTATGAGGCGATCAATTTCACCGGCGTCAAGTCGCTGCCGCTGGTGTGCGTCATCGTCAACAACCGCTGGGCGATATCGGTCCCGGTGGTAGCGCAGACCGCGGCGGCAACGCTGGCACAGAAGGCCATCGCCGCGGGCATTCCGGCAGTGCAAATTGACGGCAACGACCTGCTGGTGGTGCGCGAAGTGGTCGGCGAGGCGGTGGAGCGGGCTCGCAGCGGCGGCGGCCCGACGGTCATCGAAGCGCTCACCTATCGCCTGAGCGATCACACCACCTCGGACGATGCCACGCGTTACCGCAGCGCCGAGGAGGTAGCCGCCGCGTTGCGACTCGAGCCGATCGCGCGCATGCGCGAATTCCTGCGAGCGCGCGCCTTATGGAACGAGCAGGACGAGCAGGCTATCAAGGCCGCTTGCACCGAAGAGGTCGATGCCGCGGTCAAGCAGTATCTGGCGACCCCGAAGCAGTCGACCGATGCGATGTTCGATTTTCTCTACGCGCAGCTGACACCGGCTCTGCGCGCCCAGCGCGAGGAGGCGCGCCGTTATGCGGCGCTGGCCCATTAGGCAGCAACGCGCGCTGAGGCAATCAGACAAGAACAAAGGACGGTATCGATGGCGAAGATGACCATGGTCGAGGCCATCAACATGGCGCACGCCTGGGAGATGGCACACGACTCGTCGGTCGTCGTGCTGGGGGAAGACGTCGGCACCAATGGCGGCGTGTTTCGCGCGACGGTCGGGCTGCAACAGCGCTTCGGTAAGGCGCGGGTTCAGGATACTCCGCTGGCCGAAGGCCTGATCGCCGGCACTGCGATCGGCATGGCCGCGCAGGGCCTGAAGCCGGTCGCCGAGATTCAGTTCATGGGATTCATCTATCCGGCGCTGGATCAGATCGCCAGTCACATGGCCCGCCTGCGTAACCGCACGCGCGGGCGGCTGACCTGCCCGGTGGTGCTGCGCATGCCGCACGGCGGCGGCATTCACGCGCCCGAACACCACTCGGAGAGTCTCGAGGCGCTGCTGTGTCATCACCCCGGCCTGCGGGTCGTGTGCCCCTCGTCGCCGGCGCGTGCCTATGGACTGCTGCTCGCCGCGATTCGCGATCCCGACCCGGTGATGTTTCTCGAGCCGGTGCGGCTGTATCGTTTCGCGCGCCAGGAAGTCGAGGATAACGGTCAGGCGCTGCCGATCGGCTGCTGCTTCGTGCTGCGCGAAGGCAGCGACGTGACCATCGTGACCTGGGGCGCGATGACGGTGGACAGCCTCAAGGCCGCCGAGCAACTGGCCGCCGATGGCGTGAGCTGCGAGGTCATCGACGCGGGCACGCTCGCACCGCTCGACTTCGATACCATACTCGATTCGGTGGTCAAGACCGGGCGGCTCCTGATCGTGCACGAGGCGCCGCGCACTTGCGGCCTCGGCGCCGAGATCGCCGCGACGGTGACCGAGCAGGCGCTGTACGATCTGCTGTCGCCGATTCGGCGCGTCGCCGGCTATGACACCATCATGCCGCTGTACCGACTCGAGCATGATTACATTCCCGGCGTGGCTCGCATCGTCGATGCAATTCGCGCCACGCTGGTGGAATAGATGAGGCATTCGGGGGTGCAGGCATGACAGTCTTCAAGCTACCCGATCTCGGCGAGGGTTTGTCCGAAGCCGAGATCCTGCGCTGGCACGTCAAGGTCGGCGACCACATCGACGTCGATGCGCCGATGCTCTCGGTCGAGACCGCCAAGGCGGTGGTCGAAGTGCCCTCGCCCGTCAGCGGCACGATCACCGCGCTGCACGCGCAGCCCGGCGAACGCATCGAAATCGGGGCGCCGCTGATCGAATTCGAAGTCGAGAGCGGCGGCGACGTCGCCGTCGCTGACGACTCGGGCACCGTGGTCGGTCACATGCCGGGCCTGAGCGATGACGATTCCGCCGCCGCCGCGCTGGAAGCCGCCAATGCCGTGACCGGGCCACGCGTACGTGCGGTGCCGGCCGCGCGCGCGCTGGCTCGCAGCCTCGGCGTCGAGGTCGGCAGCCTGACCGGCACCGGCCGCGATGGCCTGATTACGCTCGACGATGTCATGGCGGTGGGGCTACCGGCGCGAGGCACGGCCAGCAAGCTGCGTCCTGCGCCCGCGGAGCGGCCACCTGCCGCGGGCGGCGAAGTGGAGGTGCTGCGCAGTCTGCGTCGTGCCATGGCGCAAAGCATGTCCCTGTCGCGCGACTCGGTCATGGCATGTTCGGTATTCGACGACGCTGATCTGCATGCCTGGGGTAGCGGTCGCGACTACACTACGCGCGTGTTGCGCGCCATCACGGCCGGGGTACGTGCTGAGCCCGGCCTGAACGCCTGGTTCGACGGCCAGTCGCAGAGCCGTACGCTGTTCGAGCAGATCGACGTCGGCATCGCGGTGGACACCATCGACGGCCTGCTGGTGCCGGTGATCCGTCATGTCGAGAAGCGCACTCCGGCGCAGTTGCGCGCCGAGCTCGATCGGCTCAAGCGCGCCGCACGCGATCGCACCGTGGCCGGCGAGGAGTTGCGCAATTTCACCATCATGCTGTCGAATTTCGGCAGCATGGCCGGCCGCTACGCCACGCCGATCGTGGTGCCGCCCGCGGTCGCGATCCTTGGCACCGGCCGCGTGCGGCGCGACGTGATCGCGGCCGAGGAGCGCGTCGAGGTGCATTCGCGCATGCCGTTGTCGCTCACCTTCGATCATCGCGTGGTCACCGGCGGTGAAGCGGTGCGTTTTCTCGGCGCCGTGATCGCCGATCTGGAACTGCCGGAGTGAGCGCGCGCGGCTCGCAGACAGGCTCTGCGCGCCCGCAACTGACCGCCTCGCTGCTGCGCGCCTGGCGCACTTCGGTGCCGGTGGAGGAGTGGCGCAGCTTCGATGAGGCGGCACTGCGCCACGCCTGCGCCGCGCACGTCGCATTCGGGGCGCGCCGGCGCCGCCATCAGACTCTGCTGCGCGTGAGCAGCGCGCCGGCGGGCGCGGGCGCGGCCGCTTCCTATTCGGTGGTCGAACTGGTCATCGAGGACATGCCGTTCCTGGTGGACACCCTGAGCATGACGCTCGCGCAGCGGGGTCTGTCGGCGCAGCTCATCATCCATCCGGTGCTACGCGTGTGGCGCCAGCCCTCCGGAGCCATCCGCTCGCTGCAGGCCGAGATCCAGAACGCGCCCGGCGCCGAGGGTGGGGTGCTCGAATCCTGGCAGTACTGGCGCATCGATCGCATCGGCGATGAGGTCGAATGCGAACAGTTGCGGCGCCGGCTGCTCGCGGCACTCGCGGATGTGCGCCGGGTGTGCGGCGACTGGATGCGCATGCGCAACGCGGTGCTCAAGCTGTGCGCCGACATCAGCCGCCACCCGCCGCCGCTGGCTGCGGATGTGATCGCCGAGAGCCGGGCGCTGCTGCAATACATGGAATCGCACCATTTTACCTTCATCGGTTTTCGCGAGAGCCGCCTGCGCCGGCGGCGCACCGGGCTCGCGCTGGTGCCGCTACCGGGGACTGCCCTCGGCCTGCTGCGTCGCCGTCTTCCGGGCCCGCAGGACAGCGGCATCGTCACCGCCAATATCCGCCACGCGCTGCGCTCCCCGGAACTGCTGATCATCACCAAGGCCAACCACCGCTCGACCATACATCGGCCGGGCTACCTCGACTACATCGGTGTGAAACGCTACGACGAGCGTGGCCGCGTGGTCGGCGAGGTCCGAATCCTCGGACTGTGGACCTCGCACGCATACGCCGCCGACCCGCGCCAAGTGCCGTGGCTGCGCCACAAGATCAAACGCGTGCTCGAACACTTTCCATTCGCCGCCAACAGCCACGACGGCAAACGGCTGTCGCAGATCGTACAGACGCTGCCGCGCGATGAACTGTTTCAGGCCAGCGTGCCGGACCTGATCCGGTGCGCACGCGCGGTGCTGGTGCTGCAGGACCGCTCGCGCGTGCGCCTCATCATGCGCCGTGATGAATTTCGGCGCTTCTGGTCCTGCCTGGTATACATGCCACGCGAGCGCTGCGATGCGGCCGCTCAGCTCGCAGTGGAGGCACTGGTGCGGGCGGCGTGCCACGGCCTGGAGCTCGAATCCACCCTGTCGATCGGCGAATCGCCGTTGGCACAGCTGCACATCGTGGTGCGGGTTGATCCGGCGGCCAATCCCCGGGTCAACGCCGAGCGGCTGGAGCGCGATATCACCGCCGCGATCGTCTCATGGCGCGACCGGCTACGTGCCGCGATGCTGGCAAGATTCGGCGAGACGCAGGCGCTCGCGCTCGAGCGCCGCTATGCCGGCGCATTTCCGGCGTCCTATCAGCAGGACGTGGAGGCGGCGCAAGCGGTCGATGACATCGTCGACCTGGAGGGGCTCGACGCCGCCGCCGAAGCCATGCAGCTGCGATTGTATCGGCCGCCGCGCTTGCCGCACCGGCGCGTGCACCTGCGCATCATTCGCCGCGGGGAAACCCTGTCCATATCCGAGGTGCTGCCGACCTTCGAGCACTTCGGCCTGCGCGTCATCGCCGAACGACCCTATCGCCTCGAATTTGCGGACGGCGCCTCGGCCTGGCTGCAGGACTTCGAACTCGAGCACTACAACCTGCAGAGCGTTGCGGTGCCACGGGTGGCCCAGGAGCTGATCGCGGCTTTTCGTGCCATACGCGCCGGCGAGCTCGATGACGACGGATTCAACCGCCTGCTGATTGCGGCCGAACTGAGCATGCGCCAGGTGACGATGCTGCGAGCCTGTTGCCGCTACCTGCTGCAGACCGGCATTCCCTTCAGCCAGAGCCATATGGAGCGTGTGCTGGCCACGCACTTCGTCGCCGCGCGCGACCTATGCGAGCTGTTCCAGCAGCGCCTGGCGCCAAGTTCGAGCCGCGGCGCTCGGGCGCGTGCGGTCGTGCTCGAGCAGCGCCTGCGCCGCGCCATCGCGGCGGTCGTCAGTCCGGACGAGGATCGCATCCTGCGCGCCTTCCTGGCGGTGATACTCGCAACGCTGCGCACCAATTATTTTCGGCGCGACGCGGCGGGAAACCCACGCCCGTGGCTGTCGATGAAATTCGATCCCAGTGGGATCCCTGGCCTGCCACAGCCGCGTCCGGCGTACGAGATCTTCCTGCACAGTCCGCGGGTCGAGGGCGTGCATCTGCGGGCGGGCCCGATCGCACGCGGCGGCATACGCTGGTCGGAACGCGCCGAGGATTTCCGCACCGAGATCCTTGGACTGATGAAGGCGCAGCACGTCAAGAACACGCTGATCGTGCCGGTGGGCGCCAAGGGAGGCTTCGTGGTGCGGCGCCCGCCCCCGCGCACCGCGCCACTGGCGCAGCAGCAGGAACTGGTGGAATGCTACCGAAGTTTTATTCGCGGCCTGCTCGATGTCACCGACAACATCGTCGGCGGCCGCGTAGTGCCGCCGCCCGACGTACGGCGCCTGGACGGCGATGATCCGTACCTCGTGGTCGCCGCCGATAAAGGCACGGCTACGTTCTCCGACATTGCCAATGCGATCGCGGCCGAATACGGTTTCTGGCTCGGCGACGCGTTTGCCTCCGGCGGCACCAGGGGCTATGACCACAAGAAAATGGCCATCACGGCCCGCGGCGCCTGGGAGTGCATCAAGCGCCATTGCCGCGAACTCGGCAGCGATATCCAGCGCGAGCCCTTCACCGTAGCCGGCATCGGCGACATGTCCGGCGACGTATTCGGTAACGGCATGCTGCTGTCGCACCACATACGACTGGTCGCCGCCTTCAATCATCAGCACGTATTCCTCGATCCCAAGCCCGACGCCGCGCGCAGCTTCCGCGAGCGCGAGCGCCTGTTCCGGCTGCCGCGCTCGGGCTGGAACGACTACAATGCCCCGCTGCTGTCACGCGGCGGCGCCATCTACGAGCGCAGCGCCAAGAGCGTCACGCTGTCGCGCGAGGCGCAGGCGCTGCTGGAATTGCCGCAGCGGCGCGCCAGCCCGGTGGAGATCATCCGCGCCATCCTGTGCATGCGGGTCGATCTGCTGTGGAACGGGGGCATCGGCACCTACGTCAAGGCGTCGGACGAGCGCCATGGCGAGATCGGCGATCGCGCCAATGACGCGCTGCGCGTGGACGGCCGCCAGGTGCGTGCCCGTGTCGTCGGCGAGGGCGGCAATCTCGGTTTCTCGCAGCGCGGCCGCATCGAATACGCGGCGGCCGGCGGGCGCATCAACACCGATTTCATCGATAATTCCGCCGGGGTAAACACCTCGGATGTCGAGGTCAATCTCAAGATCCTGCTGGATGCGCCCGGCGGCGAGCCGGTGACCCGGGCGCGTCGCAATCGCCTGCTGGTCGCGGCCACCGACGAAGTCGCCGCCCTGGTAGTGCGCAACAACTATCTGCAGAGCGAGGCCCTGAGCCTGATGGAACGGCGCGCCGTCGAAGACCTCGGTGAGCACCAGCAGCTGCTGCGCTGGCTCGAGCGCCACGGAGAGATCGATCGCGCGGTCGAATTCCTGCCGACCGACGAGGAGCTGGAGGAACGCCGGCGCCAGGGACGCGGCCTGACGCGGCCGGAGCTCGCATTGCTGTTCGCCTACGGCAAGATTGCGCTCAATCATGCGCTGACCGAGACCGGCAGCGCCGCCGATCCCTATCTGGCGCGTGAGCTCGAGCGCTACTTTCCCCAGGCGATGCAGCGCCGCTTCCCCGACCGGATCAAGCGTCATCGCCTGCGCAAGCAGATCATCATCACCGCCACCACCAACAGCATCGTCAATCGTGTCGGCCCGACGCTGCTGCTTCAATGCAGCGAAGTCAGTAACGCCAATGCCGCCGCTGTCGCGCGCGCCTACACCATCGCGCGCGACAGCGCCGACTTGCGGGCGATGTGGGCGCAGATCGAAGCCCTCGACGGACACATCAAGCCGCTCGACCAGTACGATGCCCTGCTCGAGACCAGCCGCTACCTGACGCACTACACCCTGTGGCTGCTGGCGCACCGGCGCGACTACGGCGCGGTGGGGGCGGCGGTGCAGCGGCTGCAGCCGGCGCTGCGCGAACTCGCCCAGGTCGTGCCGGCCGCGCTCGACGGCCTGGATCGCGAGCGTTACGTGGGGGGTTGCGCCCGCTACGCCGGCCAGGGATTCCCGGCACGCCTGGCCGCGAGCCTCGCCGCGCTCGAGCCTATGCACGTGGCGCCGGACCTGGTGGCGCTCATGGCGAGCTCGCGTTCGCGTGCCCGGGCGGTGGCGCGCGCGCATTTCGGTCTTGCCGCCAGACTGGGTCTCGACTGGCTGCAGGGGGCGATCGAACAGCTGCCCGCAAACGGCAGCTGGCAACGCGCCGCCACGCTGCGGCTGCGGGCCGCGACGCTGGCGGCGCACCTGCGCATCAGCGCCGCCGTGCTCGCCGGGCACTCCGGGCGGCGCACGTACTCCGCCGCGACGAGCGATGCGGCGCTCGAGCGCTGGCAGCAGGTACAGCGCGACCTGCGCGCGCTGGTGGCGCCGGACCTGGCGGCACTCACGGTTGCGGTCGAGACGCTGGAGAATCTCGCCGCCGGACGCACGCATGAACTCGCCCGTCTGCTATAAAGCCCGGGCGTTCGGCACACACCTTGACTGCGGGAGCGAGCCGTGCCTGTAAGACTCGTGCTGGTGCGCCATGGCCAGAGTATCTGGAATCTGGAGAATCTGTTTACCGGCTGGACGGATGTCGACCTCACGGCGCAGGGTTGTGAGGAGGCGCGGCAGGCTGGCCGCGAACTGGCACGCGAAGGCATCGTGCCAGATGTCGTCTTCACCTCGGTGCTCAAGCGCGCGATCCGCACCGAGTGGCTCATGCTCGATGAACTCGATCTGTTGTGGCTGACGGTGATGCGCAGCTGGCGGCTCAACGAGCGCCACTATGGTGCGCTGCAGGGCCTGAACAAGGCGCAGACGGTTGAGCGCCACGGCGAGGCGCAGGTCAAGATCTGGCGGCGCAGCTACGACATCGCGCCCCCGCCGCTGAGCCTCGACGATCAGCGCCATCCGCGCTTCGATCGCCGCTACGCCGACGTCGATCCCGCCGATCTGCCTGCGACCGAGTCGCTCAAGAACACGCTGGCGCGGGTGCTGCCGTACTGGGAGCAGCGCATCGTGCCAGA
>Ga0302325_10036511_pt1 | contig 10017 bp, 11 predicted proteins | sample Palsa_T0_2_FD_201948 | JGI IMG/M metagenome (GOLD analysis project Ga0302325, IMG submission 201948) | Peat permafrost microbial communities from Stordalen Mire near Abisko, Sweden - Palsa_T0_2 | ecosystem: Environmental > Terrestrial > Soil > Palsa > Peat permafrost | place: Sweden: Abisko... | reverse complement strand
ATCGAGGCCGAGCGCTATCTCTCGGCGGAGGAGAATTAATCGCCAGATTAATCCTCAGGCGGGTGCCTTAACGCGAAATCTCGACAGCGCCCCAAGGACGTGCTCCTTGGGGCTTTTTGTTTCCGCGGGGTGGCAGATTACTTTGACAAAATCAAGTGAATGGCGCGCTCGAAATCGTCGTGAGTTTTTTCTCCCACGAAGGATGTGACGATGCGTCCGTCACGTCCGTAAAAAACAGTTTCCGGCATAGTGCCGTGCCAGTCCGGATTGACGCCCTGATAGAAGGAGTCCAGATCGATGCCGGGTTTCTGGCGAACGTTCGGGAACCCCGGATGATTCTGGGCCATAAAATGCCGCACCAGATTCATGTCCGCGTCGTCGTCCATATCGACGCCGAAAACGGCCAGCCCCTGCGGCGCATACTGGGCCGCAAGCTTAACAATCAACGGATATTCGTCGCGGCACGGCTCACACCAGGTAGCCCAGAACGTCACTAGAACCGGCTTGCCGCGGTACTTCGCGAGAAACTGCTGATAGCCAGGGAGATCGACAAGCTGCGAGGCGGGCGCGGCGGCGGGCTTCGAAGGCGTCGAAGTCTGAGCCCGGCCAACCACCGCAACGGATACCAGGATACATAAGGCAAGAGTTAGCGAGCGCAATCGAAGGTACACGGGTCAAGTCCCCCCCATCATCTTACCGATAGCCATTGCCAACGGCAACGTGCGCGCGCCCATAAGACACCTAGATATTTCGGGTCGGGCGACCGTTGGAGTAGTAAGGCTGATCGGCCAAATCTTACGGTGGCCAGAGGGCGGAGAACATCTTGTAGCCCTTGGGATTTGGTATACAATTGTTGCGAGCATTTGCAAGTCTGGAAGCCGCGTTTTGTGCGCGTAAATCCGAATCGCCTTCTTTTAGGAGAAAGTAAATGGCTTACGTAATTGCCGAGCCGTGCATCGGAACCAAGGATAGCGCCTGTGTGGATGTCTGCCCGGTGGACTGCATCCACCCGCGCAAGGACGAGGCGGATTTCGAGTCCGCGAAGCAGCTCTATATCAATCCGGACGAATGCATCGACTGCGGCGCCTGCGTGCCGGTATGCCCGGTGACGGCTATCTTCGCGCTCGAAGACCTCCCGGAAAAGTGGGCCAGCTACGCGGAGACGAATACCGGCTATTACAAGAAGTAGGCCGACAAACAGGTTCGTCTTCAGCGAACACGTTTCATCGAATCGAATTCAACGCGGCGGATCAAATTCCGCCGCGTTTTTTATTCCTAAAACAATCGCGGACTCTATCCAGGATCTGCTGAATTGCCCATCCGAATCGAATTGGCGGCGGTAAGACTTGGCGTCGTGGAGGCGAATGAGGTGAGCGTCCGCCCCGCGGGTCCAGAGCTGGCCGAGTTCATGGACCAAATCTGCGAGCGTACCCGTCGCCAGCACACCGTCGAGAGCCTGCCCGATGCGGAACCGGTGCGCGCGGTTCGAGCTATGTTCCGCGCTTGGGGTGTGGATCCCTCAAAATACCGGCCATCATCCGAGGCGTTGCTGAGGCGTGTGGTGCAGGGCAAGGGACTGTACAGGGTGCTGAACGTGGTTGATGTGGGGAACCTGTGCTCGGTAGAAACGGGCTGGCCCTATGGCTGTTACGACCGGGGGCAGATTGGCGCGGAAGTCGTGCTGCGCTCGGGCACGGCTGACGAGCGCTACGAAGGGATCGGCAAGCGCGTATGGCATTTGGGAGGCCGGCCGGTGCTGGCCGATTCCGCAGGGCCCTTCGGCAGCCCGATCAGCGATTCCACCCGGAGCATGATCACCGGATCGGCCCGGGACGTTTTGGCGGTCATTTATGCGCCGTCGAGCGCCTCAGAGGCGACGGTCGAAGCGGCTGTGGCTCGGCTTGGGGAACGCATGGCGGAATTTGCCGGAGCGAAAGCCATACGGTCGCGCGTGGATTCTTAGGAAAAAGCCGTCGTGAGATTTTTTCCATCTTGCGGGTAATACAAAACAAGCTATTCTGTCCCGTGGTTCGAGAGGATTGCCGGTGCGCAAATTCGAGTTGGTGCTGATCATCCACGCGCATCAGCCGGTGGGAAATTTCGACGACGTTTTCGAGCGTTCCTACCAGCAAGCCTATCTGCCGTTTGTCGAGGTGCTGCAACGCCATCCGGCGATTCGACTGGGCCTGCACTATTCCGGGCCGCTGCTGGAATGGATGGAGCACGCACACCCGGAATACTTTGATCGGCTTCGCGGCCTGGTGAAAAAGAAGCAGGTGGAGATTCTGGGCGGGGGGGTTTACGAGCCCATCCTCGCCGTCATTCCTCCCGAGGATTGCCAAGAACAGGTTACCCGGCTCGCGGATTACGTTTCGCACCATTTCGGCGCGCAACCCGGTGGTGCCTGGCTCGCCGAGCGGGTTTGGGAACCACAACTCCCCTCGTCTCTCGGGCGCGCTCACGTAGAGTACACGCTCGTCGACGACAATCACTTTATGGGCGCCGGTTTCGAGTCCGAACAGCTTTATGGATATTATCTGGCGGAGGACCTGGGCCATTCGGTGAAGGTGCTGCCCGGCCTCAAGGCGCTGCGCTATCTGCTTCCCTTCAGGCAGCCTGCGGACACCGTGGAATTCCTGGCCGACTGCGCGAAGACGCATCCCGGGGGGTTCGCAGCCATGGGCGACGACCTGGAAAAATTCGGCGTTTGGCCGGGAACGTATCAGCTCTGCTACGCCGACGGCTGGCTCGACCAATTCTTCACGGCACTCGAGCAGAACGCGAGCTGGCTGGCGACTTCTACGCCCGCCGATGCGGTTGCGTCCCGCCCCGCGCTGGGGCGCGCGGACCTTCCCACGGCATCCTACACGGAAATGATGGAGTGGTCGCTGCCCACGCAGGCCCGATTCCGATATCACGAATTGGTGGAAGAGTTTTCGAAGCGGCCCGATGCTCTGCCCTTCCTTCGCGGCGGCACGTGGCGGGGCTTTTTCAGCAAGTACAGCGAATCGAATTTATTGCATAAGAAGATGATGTACGTCTCAAAAAAGGTACGCCAACTCGACGAAAGCCGCCGGCGTGACAAGGCTTTCATGGAAGCTCGGAACGACGCCGGGACGTCTGTGCTGCGCGGCCAATGCAACGACGCCTATTGGCACGGCGTCTTTGGCGGCCTTTACTCGCCGCACCTTCGCACGGCGGTTTGGACGGCGCTCGAACGCGCGGAGACAATCGCCGAGGGTCTCAGCCATCGCGGGCGGCACTACACCGACGTGCAACGGCTGGATTTTGAATCCAATGGGCAGGAAGAACTCTATTTCACGTCCGACCGCTATGCGGCTCTGGTGGCGCCGGAGCAAGGCGGCACGATTTCGGCGCTCGACTTTCGCCCCGCTAACGCGACGCTGATCAATTCACTCCAGCGCCGGCCTGAGTCATATCACACCCAACTGCGCAACCTGCCGGCAAAGTCCCCGGAACATGTGCAGTCCATTCACGATCAGACGCGTACGAAGGAAGACGGCTTGGAGCGGTGGCTGCAGTACGACCGCTGGCCGCAACAGTCGTTCCGGCTGCTGCTCTTCGGCGCAGGGAAGACGCAGCAGGACAACATTTTGGTCAACCTGGACGAAGACGCCGCGCTGGCAGCGGGGCGCTACGAAGTGACTGACCTGTCCCCGACAAGCGCGACGCTCACGTCGTTTGGCAGCGCCGATTGGACTGCGAAGAAACAATTGTCCTTCGCGCCCACGGCCGAGGGATTCGAGATCGCATGCGACGTAAAGGTACAACGGAAGGCCCCGGGCCAGGCGAGCGTGAACATCGGCATCGAGGTAATCATTAATTTTCTGGCGCCGTCGACACCCGATCGCTATTTCGAATCGGGCGGAAACCGCTTTCCGCTGCGGTGGACGGCGGCCGTCGCCGGGACTTCCTTGCGCGTAGTGGACGAATGGCAACACGTCGCGGTGACGGTCGAAGCGCCCGCGGCGCAGAGCCTCTGGATCTCGCCAATCGAAACCGTCTCCGAATCGGAGGGTGGCTTCGAACGCGTCTATCAGGGATCGCGGATCATCGCCGTATCGCCCGTGGAGTTGTCACCCAGAGCGGAATGGAAAGCGCGGATGGTATTCCGAGTGGCGCAGCTCACTTAATTGCCGGTCGAAGAACGGAGGCGCACAATGCCTGTCTCAAAGGAACTGCTGGAGATCTTGGTGTGCCCGCTGTGCAAGACTCCGGTAAAGCCGGTCGAAGATACGCAAGGAAATCAGCAAGGCCTGAAGTGCGCGACCTGCCGCCGCGTCTACCCGGTGCGCAACGATATTCCGGTGATGCTGGTGGATGAAGCGCGAATAGACGCCCAGTAGCCGAACGAGACCGCTTCTAATCCGGCGGGAAGCCGATGGACTGATCTTTGAATTCCACCCAGAGGCGGAGTTCCTTGGTCTTGTTCAGCTTCAGCTGGTCGTTCCTGTCGGGAAACGGTTGATAGGGACTAACCTCCAGCACGATTTCCGCTCCCGATCCGTTCTTGATGTGCGCGGGGCGTCCCAGGCGATAGCTCTTCACTGGCCCGTAGTAGCCTCCTGGTCCCCAATCGTCCATAAAATCCATGAAGGTATAGGATGGCGTCGGCTTCCAGATTTCATACGCGTGCTGCGTATCTCCCTTGGTCAGATCGATGGCAAAGTGCCGGACGGTATTCACTTCCTTGTAGTAAACGAAGGGATACCAGAGGTAATCCGGGAAAACGAGCACGAAAACAGTGATGGTGATGACAACGCCGATGGCCGTCAGCGCCCAACGCCGGGCCTTGGACGGCTGACGGTATTCAGCCGCATCAAAAAGAGTCACGTGGTTCCCTCGAACCTACAGCTGGCGCTTGAATAGCGCCAGCGTGCCCCCGACCATCACGGCCGAGAAGCACGTCAAAATTAACACGTCAGTGGCGATTCCTTCAAAGCCCGTGTTTTTGATGGTGAGGTTTCGCAAGGCATGCACGGTATACGTAAATGGATCGACGATGGAAATCCATCGGAGCCACGTCGGAAAGGCCTCAACCGGATAGACGGCGCCGGATGGAAAAAATAGGAGCATGTTCAGAACTCCGAAAATGGCGCGCGGCACCAGCGGATCATCGATCCTCACCATCACCAGAAACATCAGGCTAATCATGGCGATAGAGGCCACCAAAATAACGAGGGCGATATAGAGCAGACGCACGGGGTCCCACAAGTGCGGAATCCCGGCGATTAACCCGCCGATAATGCATAAGCACATGCCGGCCATGAAGGCCTTTATGGTGCCGGCACCGATCAAGCCGGTAACGAGCTCCGTCGTTTTTATGGGCGTCAGCAAATATCCCTCGTGAAGCCCCCGCTGCTTGTCATCAATGTAGGTAATGCCCCCGCCGATCATGGCGGTGATAAAAATGCCCATGGCCGTCGAGCCCGCAAGAAGATATTTGATGTACTCGATATAGGGATAGACCTCGACAACGTTTAGGTCTACCTGACCTTCCAGACGCGGCACGATATCCGGTGCGTTCAAGTTGTCGGTCATCTGCTGCACACGCTGGAGAATAGAGCTGGAAATAACCTGGTCGCTATTATCTTCGGTGAAGGCAATGCGCGGGCGGTCGTGCTGGTAGTAACGCCTCGAAAAGTCGTGGGGTATTTCGACCACGCCGTGAACGAAGCCGCTGCGAAGATCGTCGACAGCGCGCGGCATGGAGTCGTATTCGACCACGCGAAACGTTTGCGGGCCTGCGGATATGCCGTCAAACATTTCGCGGACACGCCGGGATTGCACGGAATGATCCTCATCCACCACGGCGACTGTCGCTCCCTTGATCTGTCCGCCAAAGGCGTAGCCGAGGATTACCAGCTGCACGAGCGGAAACATCATCGAGCTGATCATCAACGCCGGGCTGCGGAAGAATTTACGCATATCGCGCTCGATGAGCGCCCAAACGCGAATGAATTTCATCGGAGGGCCTCCCTGACAAAGGTGCCGCCCCTAACGCGGGCACATTTAATGACGCTGCGGCTTGGCATCCTGGCCCTCCTTCTGCGCCGCCCCGAGCAAGACGCTGCCGGTGTAGTGCAGGAACACGTCGTCGAGCGTGGTGCTCTGTACCATCACTTTTTTCACCGTTACTTTGTGCGCGCGCGCCAAGTCCATCAGAGCGGCGACGGTGGCGGGACCGTCGTTCGAGGTGATGTGCACCATGCTGTCGCGAGAGGTTGCACCGGTCGCTTGAGCCAGACCCTGGAGTTGCTCATTCCAGTTCGATGGCGCCCCTTCGAACTCCGCCTCGACCACTTCCGTTCCGGGCACGCTGTCTTTGAGCCGCATGGGAGTATCGAGCGCGGCCAGCTTTCCGCGGTCCACAATGGCGATGCGATCGCACAAACGGTCGGCCTCATCCATGTAATGCGTGGTAAGCAGGATGGTCAACTCCGATTTGTCGCGAAGGATGCGAATCATTTCCCATACGTTCGCGCGCGATACGGGATCGAGTCCCGTGGTCGGTTCGTCGAGAAACAATATTTTCGGCGCATGAATCAGGCCACGCGCGATTTCCAGACGCCGGCGCATACCGCCCGAAAACGTCCTCACCAAGGCGTTGCGAAACTTCAGCAAATCAACCGACTCGAGAAGCTCGTCGATCAGCGCGTCCCGCCGCTTGGCGGGCACTTCGTAGAGCTTGGCGTGGACGTCCATATTTTCCTTGGCCGTCAATTCCGGATCGGAAGTAAACGCCTGCGGAATTACCCCCAGGGTGTGACGCACGCCGTCGGCGTCAGTGCGAATATCGTGGCCGCCGATGCGCGCAGTGCCTGACGTCGGAGGCGTAAGCGTGGTCATCATGCGAATCAAGGTGGTCTTCCCCGCCCCGTTCGGCCCGAGCAAACCGAAAATCTCCTGTTGCCGGACGCTGAAGCTGATGTCGTTAACGGCCGTCAGCTCGCCGAATTTCTTCGTCAAATGGTCGACTTCGATTGCATCCATGTGGGACGGTTCCTTCAGGTTGCTCACAACCGTGCGAACCAGCTCTTATGCTCCGGCGGCAGCAATACCGTGGCGGTCATGCCGGTGAAAAGACGGCGGCCGTCGTTGGGCACAGCCACTTTAATGGCGAACGTCTTAATGTCGCGTTTGGTGCGGCTGACGTCGCGCTGCGTGGCGAAATCGCTTTCCACGCCTTTGAAGAATACCGGCCCTTGGATCACGTTTCCGGACGGGAGGCGAATGCGCATCGTCTGCCCGAATTGCACGGAGTCGATATAGCTTTCCTCCACGTCGGCGCGCACCCACAGATGGTCGACATCCACCACCACGACGATGGGCGAACCCTGGGCGACAATTTCGCCTTGCTTTGCAACACGCACCGAAACGATGCCGTCGATGGGCGCGTAGATCTTGGTGTAGTTGAGTTGCACGGCGGTTTCAGCGGCGGTGGCGCGCGCCTGCGCGAGCTGTGCCAGCGTGGTCGTGATTTCGCTCTGGCGAACGTCCACCTGCTTGCGATTTGCCTGCGCGACGCTCAACGCAGCCTCCTGCGCGCCCACGGATTCCTCAAGAGCATGCACGTTCGCCTGCGACACCTTCAGCGTGGCTTCCGCATGATCGCGATCTTGCGCTGCCGCCACGCCGCCATCGAAAAGTTTTTGCATGCGGTCGTAGTCGGTCTGGTCGCGCCACAGGCCCGCGCGAGCCTGGTCGAGTTGCGCGCGAGTCGATGTCAGCGTGGCCTGGGATTGACGCACCGTAGCGCTCGTCTGGTCATCGGTCATGGAGTAGTTGTGATTCGCTTCGCCGACTTGTGACTGCAGGCTTGCAACGTTTGCCTGCGACGCCGCGAGGCTCGCTTCCAGTTCCTTGGGATCGAGCTCGGCAATCAAATCGCCCTTCTTTACCTGGGAACCCTCGTCCACCGTCAGGTTGACGATGCGTCCCATGATCTGCGGGCTTACGATTACCTCGTTGCCGTCCACGATGCCCGTGAGCGGAATTTCGCTACCGCTAGGAGTGGTGAAGAAATAGAATCCCGCGGCGATCAGAAAAACCATGGCGATCAGAATCAGAGTTTTGCGTCCGTTCATCGAGATTTCGCTCCCAGGGATTTTGCGGCAATCGATTTTGGGCGAACCGATTTTGCCGCGTGCGGCTTTGCTGCATCCCGCATGACGCCGTGATGCAAGAAATCGAGCAACGCACGCTTTCGCGCCGCCACCGCCTGGGGCGCCAGCAGGTTGTAGCCGGCCACCTGGCTGAGAATGGGCGCGGCGGCGAAATAGGAAGTCGTCATTCCCATGGTGATCTGCGCCAGCTGGTTCGCGTCGAGCGCCCGAAATTCGCGGGAAGCCATTCCTTCAGCAAGCGTGCGCGCGAGCAGTTGGTGCAGCGGGCGGAAATACTCGCGCACCATCCAATCGAAGCGGCCCGGCTCCATGACCTCGCGCTGCACCAGACGCGGATAGTTGGGATGAGTCGCCAGGAAATCGAAATAGCCGCTCACGATCTCGAGCAGTTTTTCGCTTGCGGAAAGGCTCTCCGGCGGCGGCGCCAATACGCGGCTGCGGAATTGACGCAACAGATTTTCAAGCACCGCGCGGTGTAGCCGGCGCTTGTTGCCGAAGTAGTAGTACAGCATTGCCTTATTGGCGCGGGCCGCAAGCGCGATTTGGTCCGTGCGCGCGCCGGCCAGTCCCTGCGCCGCAAAGTGCTCTTCGGCGGCGTTTAGGATTCGCGAAGCCGTGGCCTGATCTTCCGTCTTCTTTCGTCCGCGGTTCATTTTTGTGATCATAGGCCGACACGCACCATCATCTGGGCGTTATAACGTGGACCCGCCGCCGCTCCCTTGGGAATGATTTTTTCCAAACGCGCAAGATCGCCCGCCGAAAGCGAGACTTCCAGCGCCCCCAGGTTGTCGTCAAGATACTTGCGCCGCTTAGTGCCGGGAATCGGAACCAGCGTATCCCCTTGTGCCAGCACCCAAGCAAGCGCCAGTTGCGCGGCCGTGCAACCCTTCTCCGAAGCCATCTGCTCGATCTGGCGAACCATCTCGAGGTTTTTGTCGAAATTCTCGCCCTGAAAACGCGGAGAGGTCAGCCGAAAGTCTGAAGGCCCGAATTCTTTCGTACTCTTCACCTGGCCGGTGAGCATCCCGCGTCCGAGCGGGCTAAAAGGAACGAACCCGATGCCCAGCTCTCTGCAGAGACCGAGGATCTCGTCCTCCGGCTCTCGCGTCCAAAGCGAGTACTCGCTCTGTAACGCGGTAATGGGATAGGTGGCATACGCGCGGCGAATCGTCTTGGCACCTGCTTCAGACATTCCCAGATAGCGCACCTTGCCTTGCTCGATCAGCCGCGCCATGGCGCCGATAGTGTCTTCGATGGGAACCTCGGTATCCACGCGATGCTGGTAATAAAGGTCGATCGTCGAGATGTTCAGCCGCTTCAGGCTCGCTTCGCACGCGCCTTGCACGTACTCGGGGCGGCCGCTCACACATGTAAAGCGGCCATCGGCAGCGCGAACGTTTCCAAACTTGGTGGCTATGATTACTTCGTTGCGGCGCTTGGCAATGGCGCGCCCGACAAGCTCTTCGTTTGCGCCGATACCGTACACATCGGCGGTGTCGAGCAAAGTGACGCCACGGTCGATGGCGTGGTGAATCGTGGCCACCGATTCCTTGTCGTCCGGCTCTCCATAGGACTGCGACATGCCCATGCAGCCCAGGCCTTCGGCGGACACAACCAGTGAGCTTTTTCCCACGCGGCGGTATTGCATTGCAATCTCCTAACGGTCAACTTTGTCAACTAAACAGTTAGTTTAGTATGTGGGAGGGAGTAAGTCAAGCGGCCGACAGGGGTTTGAGGTATCAACTACGCGTCGAGTGCGCCGCCCGAGCCGGCGGGCAATTCAATCGAATACTTCGTACGCGCCTTCTCGCGGTGAAGCTTCAGCGCCAATTCGATGAGACGGTCGATAAGTTTCGGATACGGAAGGCCA
>Ga0302325_10036510_pt1 | contig 10017 bp, 9 predicted proteins | sample Palsa_T0_2_FD_201948 | JGI IMG/M metagenome (GOLD analysis project Ga0302325, IMG submission 201948) | Peat permafrost microbial communities from Stordalen Mire near Abisko, Sweden - Palsa_T0_2 | ecosystem: Environmental > Terrestrial > Soil > Palsa > Peat permafrost | place: Sweden: Abisko... | reverse complement strand
AATACCTTGTACCAGATGTATCCCGCGCCCAAGCCGAGCAGCATGACGAAATAGAACAGCGCGAAGTGAGAGAGCAACAGATACGCGGTCTCAATCCCCGCCACTCCGATCACAATCCACTTCACCGGAATCTGGATTGGAATCGGGAACAGCATGATGGGCGCGCCCCGGTTCAGGAGGAAGAAGACCATCAGGATCGCATTGGCGGCCGCCCCCGATCCGATGGCAGGCCCTTGCGCAATCACATGCGTGAGCGACAACAGGAATCCGGCCACTCCGGAAAGCGCGACGCTGCCGAAGAACAGGCCGTAAAATGCCGTTAGGCCGATGCGCTCTTCAACCGCGGATCCCAGAAAGTAGATGCCGACCAGCGACAGCAGAAAATCCAGCGGGTCAACGTACATGAAGGCGTAGGTAATGAACTGCCACAGCCAGCCCGCGCGAATGTGCGTTGGATCAAGGACTCCAAGCGCTAAGACGGTCTGCCCGATCGGCTGCGCAAATGACATCAACAGCAGAATGACTACGTAGATTGCTGTGCTGCCGAGGATAATCTGCCGCACTGCGCCGCGAAATGGAGGCAGCCCCATTTCGAAAGAAGAATTCCTGGCCATAATTGCAAAGCCGTTGAGGTGGAACGGCCTGATGTTCTATATCTTACCAGCCCCTTACCGCTCGGGCACCGGCACCACTGCCAAACTCCCATGTCCCGCCTTGTCTAGTGCCCGCACCGCCGCCGCGCGCGCCCAATTGTCCTGAAATGGAGCATGCTTTGATAGCCGCCGTCCAGAACAATCCCACCCCAGACAGCGATTCCTTGATTCTTCGAAAAATCCTTCGTCTACAGCTTGGGCCCCTTGACCGGACAGGCGGAAAGAATCTAAATACTATCAGGAGGCTCTAATCCGCGAGGGAGGCTTTATGATTCTTTGTCCCGAATGCGAAACTAATCTCGATGTCGATGAGGAGGGCGTCGACGAAGGGGAAATGATTTCGTGCCCCGAGTGTGGCACCGACTTTGAAGTCATCACTACCAGTCCGCTCGAACTTAAAGTTGTAGAGGCAGGCTACGTAGAAGAAGACGAAGAAGAGGCCGAGGAGAGCGAAGACGGTGACTACTCCTAGCCTTCCCGCGCAGCCGCTTCCGGCGCAACGCCTGGATCAGCAACTCCCGGCGCGGGCTTTCCCTGGGTTATCCGTCAGGTTATCCACCCTCGGCTCCCCTCTGATCGTAATTCTTCTTGTGCTTCTTCTTGCGCTCTTCCTGCCCACGTTCAGTTCGCGGCAGCGGCTGCTCGCCGCTGATCAGAAAAGCAAGCCCTACGCACTCATCGCCGGCACGGTCTGGGGGCCTGACGACCATCCCGTCTATGGTGTCCCAGTAAAAATCCGCCGCGCCACCGATAAAGCCAAGAAAACCCGCTGGCAAGTCTATTCCGACCACATGGGCGAGTTCGCGCAGCGGCTTCCAAGCGGCGAAGCCGACTACATTCTCTCGGCCGACCTCAAAGGCTTCAAGACCCTAGACGGCAGGCCGTTGCGCCTGGTCAAGGAAGTGACCGTTCACATCTATCAGGATGAACGCGAAGACACCGGATTGCATCTCACTATTGACGAGGCTGGTGTTCCTGGAACTGCCGCGGCAGGTCCGTGAGACAATAGCACCAGCATGAATCGTGGACCATTTCGACTCACGGCTGTGATCCTGGCTTGCGGCCTGCTGTTCGCTCTGATCGCGGTCGCGACTGCCGCGCCGCAAAACTCCGCACCCAATAGCGCCGCACCCAATAATCTCGACAATAAAGATAAAGCCGTCGGGCGCCTGCTCTACGGCAAGGTGCTCGACTCCCAGGACAACCCGCTCCCCGACGCCGCCGTCTACGTGACCAATACCCGTACTCGGGCGGTCAAGACCTATATTGTCGGGCCGGATGGCACCTACCGGTTTCCCTCGCTTTCCACCGCCGTCGACTACGAAGTCTATGCCCAATATAAGGGCCACAAAAGCGACACCAAATCAGTCAGCCAGTTCGACGACCGCTCCCAGGTCTACCTCGACCTGAAAGTGGATATCCGCTAGGGCAGATCAGGATCAGTATCTTTTCATGCAACTTTTCAGTGCCCTCTCGGGTTCAATATAAAGGGATATACATCTGGAGGATACTGTGAACGGATCGTTTTCTACTCGTAAACTCAATCGAACCGCGCTGGCCGCGAAGGCGGTATTGGCGTGCGTAACGCTGCTTTGTGCTGTGTCTGCCCTGGCCCAAGGGGGCGCCATGAGCCCCTATCAGGATGAAAGAGACGGCGTCAGCGCCGGTGGCAAGTGGATGAAGTTCCAATCGGAAGACAAAATGACGGGCGCCAAGAAGACTCGCTTCGAACTGCTCTCGAACAATTATTTCAGGGAAGACCCGGACTACAAGCCCAGAATCGAACTCATCTGCACCAATGGCAAGTACGCCTATGCCGACTTCAATCCTGGAGCCAAGCTGGGTCGGCCCGACTATCCCGGTTTCTGGGGCCAGCCCAAGATGGAAGTCAGAGTGCGCACCGATGATGTCCCCAACCGCAAAGGCTGGAATTGGCGCGGCCACTTCCTTTCCATGGACAAGGGCACCATTCGCGGCGCAATCGGAGCCCAGCTCTTCAACGTGGAAGTTAAAACCAGAACCGGTTACGCGATCGCCGAATTCTCGCCCGCCGGGCTGAATCTCGACGATATGAAAAAGTCCTGCGACCTGACGCCCAAAAAGCCCAGCAGAGACTAAGTTGGCCACCGCCGGTACCGAGAAAGCCCATGTGGGGACGGGCGCATTCGCCCGTCCAGCCTGGGCGAAGCCCGGCGCCAATTCTTCCCCGCGCGGCCGACAGCGCCGTTATCCGATAACCCTGCACTGCCTTGTTCCCGGTAACCCGCTCCCACTCGCTGCCAATCTACCCGGCGCAACCCTTTTGGCACTTGCCGCCCTGCCTGCTCAACTGGCACCTTAAAGTGTCAGGCAAGGCAGAAGCGCAAACACACCCAACAATGGATAGCAGCACCATCACGGGATTCGCGTTCGTCCTGTTCCTCGCGGGAGCGGTCATCTACATCATCATCCTCTACAACGGCCTCGTTCGCCTGCGCAACGAGAACGACCGAGCCTGGGCCAACATCGACGTCCTGCTCAAACAGCGCCACGACGAAATCCCCAACCTGGTTGAAACCGTCAAAGGATACATGCAGCACGAGCAGCAGACTCTGCTCGCCGTAACCCAGGCTCGCGCGGCGTCGATGAACGCCGCCAGCATCAGCCAGAAGGCCCTGGCCGATCTAAAGATGATGAACGCCCTACGCGGATTGTTCGTCGTGGCCGAGAATTATCCCCAGCTCAAAGCCAACGAAAACTTCCTCAAACTTCAAGCCCGCATCAGCGAACTCGAAGAGCGCATCGCCGACCGCCGCGAGTTCTTCAACGACGACGTCAACTCCTACAACACCCGCATCGGCCAAATTCCCGACGTGTTCGTGGCTAGCTTCATGGAGCTGAAGCCCCGCGCCTTCTTCAAAGTCTCCGACGAAGACCGCAAGCTGGTAGAAGTAAAATTCGCGAACGGCCAAAGCTCCGGCGCGTAATCCTGTTGTTATGGCATGTTTTCTGTGGCTGATTTTGAGCAGTTGTCCCGGTTCCGTGATTTTGGGTGGCGCACGCTTTAAGCGCTGCGATGCGGCCTTTCTTTTCGGCAACGGCATTAGCCCCTGAGGCCACTCAGTCGAGTTTTCAGCAAAATCACATCACCCCAGCAGCCGTGCCGCGTCCTTCGCAAAGTACGTCAGAATAATGCTGGCTCCCGCCCGCCGAATACTGACCAGGGACTCCATCATCACGCGGTCGCGTTCGATCCAGCCATTCCGCGCCGCGGCTTCGATCATCGCGTATTCACCGGACACCTGATAAGCCGCCAGCGGCAGCTCGAAGCGCTCGCGCGCCGCCGCAATCACATCCAGATAAGGCATAGCCGGCTTGACCATAATCATGTCGGCGCCCTCCTCGATGTCGGCTTCGATTTCGCGCATGGCCTCGCGCACATTGCCTCCATCCATTTGATAAGAACGCCGGTCGCCGAACTGCGGCGCCGAATCGGCGGCTTCGCGAAATGGTCCGTAGTAGCCCGAGGCAAACTTCGCGGCATAAGAAAGAATGGGCGTTTGGATAAACCCGGCGTCGTCCAGCGCGCGCCGGATCGCCCCCACGCGTCCGTCCATCATGTCGGAGGGCGCAATAATATCGATGCCCGCCTTCGCCAGCGAGACCGAAGTCCGCGCCAGCAACTCGAGCGAGGCGTCGTTATCGATTTCGAAACTGGACTGAACCGCGTGCGCGGCCGCCGATACCATCGTCTCGATCGCCTTATCTTTCTCTGCTTTATTCTTCACCCCGTTCTTCACCGCAAGCACGCGCTGCGACGGAGTGATGGCATCTCGAACCGCGGCACCCAGGGATTGCGGCGTGAATGTCGTTTTCACAATTCCACAGTGGCCGTGCGACATGTATTCGCACAGGCAGACATCCCCCATCAGAATCAGCCCAGGCACTTCGCGCTTCATTGCCCGCGCGGCCTGCTGCACGATGCCATCGTCGACCCACGCTCCGGTCGCGACTTCGTCTTTCTTGTCGGGCAGTCCGAAAAGAATCACCGCCGGAACGCCCAGCAAATGCGCTTCCCGCGCTTCCTTCACCGCTTCGTCCACCGACAGATTGAACACCCCCGGCATCGAGCCGACCGCCTTGCGCACGCCTTCTCCGGGGCAAACAAACATGGGATAAACGAATGCATCGGGCGTGAGCCGGGTCTCACTCACCAGGTTGCGCAGCTCCGCCGTGCGGCGCAGGCGTCGGAGACGGGTCACAGGGAATGCCATGGCAAGTCACCAGAGAGGAAGGGTGAACATAATGGCCCCTTCCTCCTTCAATTCTAGAACACTTTGCCTCTGAAACGCCGATTCTGCACGCTCCAGCCACGGAGCCCCGGACCGCATTCGTCCGGGGCTGCTCGTGAATCCCTTCCCCGCAGGTAACCGAAGTAACCTGCAAGGTTCAAAACGCTCGGAATCCCCGATTTGGTCCCATAGAATTAAAGCAAGATGAGTTGGCTCCAACGCCATCGCTGGTTTGTCGCAGCGGCCGGAATTACTACGGCCTTTGCTGGGGTGTCTCTGTTTGCGCACCGCAGCCTCGCGCTGACCGCATTCGCCGACGTGGCTGGCCTGGTGCTTATGCTCGTCGCCGCCGGCATTACTGCGGCTAACGCCCTGACCCGGCCGGGTCAGGAGCGCAGCTTTTGGATCTTGATGACCCTGGGATTCTCGCTCTGGATCGGCAATCAAGCGGCTTGGTGCTACGTCGAGGTTTTGCTGCGACGGCCCATCCCCGATCCCTTCCTGTTCGATATCGTCCTGTTCTTTCATGCCCTGCCCATGATTGCCGCAGTGGCGTGGCGTCCCGACGTGGTCAAGAAGGAAGGCAGAATCCATCTCAGCGTGCTGAATTTTTTGATGCTGCTGGGTTGGTGGATTTTCCTCTACGCCTTCATCGTGTTCCCCCACCAGTACGTCACCCGGAATGCACAGATTTACAGCGCCTACTACGACCGTCTCTACGGATTGGAGAACGGAATGCTGATCGGAGTGCTGGGTCTCGCAGTCTGGACCAGCTCCGGCGGCTGGCGGCGGCTGTACCTGCATTTCCTGGCCGCCAGCGTGCTATACGGCGTCAATTCGCAACTCCTCGACCGGGCCGCCGCGGATGCCACGTACTACTCGGGCAGCCTCTATGACGTGCCTCTCATCGGCACGCTGGCCTGGATGGCGGCTGCCGCTTTTTCGGCGCGAACCTGGGAGCTTCCAAGTCACGATTTCACTCTGAACCCGCGATGGAAGCGGGTTATTCCGCAGCTCGCCATGCTGGTCATTCTCTCTCTCCCCGTGCTCGGCGTGTGGACCGTCCTGTTCGATAAATCGGGCGCGCCCTCACGGACCTTCCGATTTTTCACGGTGCTGGCCGCCATGTTAGTGCTGGGAACCTTCGTGTTCCTGCGCCAGTACTTCCAGGACCAGGCGCTGATGTCCCTTCTGGAAGATTCGCGCCGCGGATACGAAAGCCAAAAGCGTTTGCAGAGTCAATTGGTGCAGAAGGAAAAGTTGGCCTCACTCGGCAACCTGGTGGCGGGAGCGGCGCAGGAGATCGACCATCCCCTGACCGCGGTCATGAGTTACTCGGAACAACTTTGGGCCAACGAACGGCTCAGCGACGAACAGACTGCTCTGGTCCGCAAGATTGTGAACCAGGCCCGTCGCACTCGCGATCTCGTTGCCGACCTGCTGCGCTTTGCCCAGCAATCGCCTGGAGAACAAATTCAGGTCGACCTCGGAATGCTCTTGCAGCGTGCCACGCAGATGCTGGAATTACGGCGTCCTGGCGGCAATATTCATGTGGGGATGTCCATTGCCCCCGATTGTCCCCGCATTCTGGGCAACGCCAACCAGCTCTTTCAAGCCTTTGTTGAGATCGTCGACAATGCCATGGACGCCCTGGAAGAAGCCGGCGGAGGCACGCTCGAAATCACCGCCCAGCGCCAGGGCAAAGAAGCCGTGCTGCAGTTTTCTGATACCGGTCCCGGCGTTCGCGACCCGCTGCGGGTCTTCGATCCCTTCTACACCACCAAACCGGTTGGCAAAGGCACCGGTCTGGGCCTCAGCGCCGTGTATGGCGTGATCCAGGATCACAGCGGCCAGATCACTTGCCAGAACAAACCTGAAGGCGGCGCGATATTCGTGGTAAGAATTCCAGCAGTAGAATCCTCAGCGCAAGTCGCCAGTGCCGGAGCCCGCTAAGCCCTTGGTGGGACGGACGCCCTCGTCTCTCCGCGAGCGCCAGCGCCGCGAGCCCAGCCACAGCCATCCACTCCTGTAACATGAAAGCGTGGCAGAACTCCTCCATAATTCCGCGCGCGTCCTCGAGTTCGACTCTCTTCGAGAACTTCTGCTCGCCTACGCCTCTTCCCCCCTCGGCCAGGAGCGCATTGCCGCGCTCACCCCCTCCACCGACCGCGCTTGGATCGAAACCCAGCAGCAACTCGCAGACGAAATCCGCGACTACCGCCGCGTGGGCGGCCGCTTCGATTTCTCCGGACTCCTCGACATAACTCTGCTTGTCGAGGAATCGCGCATCGCCGGCGCCGCTCTCGAGACCACTGAGATTCGCGACGTGATCCTGGTTGTCGATCGCGCCGCCGAATGGCGCGAGATCGCCCTGCATCCCCCAGCGAACATGCGGTCTGACTGGGACAGAGTGCGCTCACTCTCCAACCAGATCGTCGACTTCTCCGAGTTCCTGCGCGGATTCCGCAACAAAATCCAGCCCGACGGAACCCTGGACGACAAAGCTTCCCCCGAACTCGCCCGCATCCGCCGCGAAATCGAACGCCAGCGCCGCGCGATTCAAGAATCCCTGCGCGGATATCTGCGCCGCCTGGCTGACGGTGGCACGGTCCAGGACGAACTCGTTACCATCCGCGGCGAACGCTTCGTAATCCCCGTAAAAGTCGAGCAAAAGCGCCGCGTGCAAGGAGTGGTTCACGGCGCCAGCTCCAGCGGCCAAACCGTTTTCGTCGAGCCCCTCGAAACCATCGAACAAAACAACGAACTGGTCCGCCTCCTGGAAGAAGAGTTAACCGAGATTCACCGCATCCTGCAAGAAATGACGCAGCGCATCGGCACCCACTCCGCACAAATTCTAGCCGCAGTCGAAGTCCTCGCCGAACTAGAACTCCAATTCGCCAAGGCCCGATTCGCCGAAGACTACAAGTGCGTAGCAGTGACGTTGAGCGAGGAAGCTGAGAACCAGCAAGACCCATGGAGGGAGGGACGCTCCCGTGAGCTCGCCCTGAGCGAAGCCGAAGGGTCCAGGGCGAGCAAGGCTCGCCTCCTGCTGCATAACGCAAGGCACCCTCTGCTAGAACGCAACCTCAAGCCCAAAGGCATCAACGTAGTCCCCATTACCGTAGAACTCGAATCCCCCCGCCGCCAGCTAATCATCACCGGCCCCAACACCGGAGGCAAAACCGTCACCCTAAAAACCGTAGGCCTTCTGGCCCTGATGGCTCAATCTGGCCTCCCCGTTCCTGCCGATCGCGCGGAACTCCCCATCTTCGACGCCGTCCTGGCCGACATCGGCGACTACCAGTCGATCGAGCAAAATCTCTCCACCTTCTCCGCCCACGTCACCAACATCGATTTCATCTCGCGCACCGCAACCGCAAACTCGCTGGTCCTGCTCGACGAACTAGGCTCCGCCACCGACCCCGAAGAAGGCGCCGCACTTGCCGTCGCCATCGCCGGACATTTTGGAGATATCGGATGCATGACTATCATCTCCACCCACCACACGTCACTCAAGGTCTACGCCGCCAACACGCCCGGCGTAGTGAATGCGTCCGTAGGTTTTGACGAAGCCACGCTGCAGCCCACCTATGAGCTGAAAGTCGGCGTACCGGGCGCGTCCGCAGGCATCAACATCGCGCAGCGTCTGGGATTAAATCCCGCCATCATCGCAAGCGCCCGCTCCCGCCTCGGCACCCAGGCCCGCGACGTCGGCCAATTTCTCGACAAACTCCACGCCGACCTGCGCGAAGCCGAAAGAGAACTGGAAGACGAAAAAGGCCGTTTAGCGGCAGAAGGAAAAAAAGAACAGCAATCGAAAATCCGAGAAATGGAGAAGAAACTCGAAGCCCTCCTCCGCGATTTCGAATATCACGCCCGCGAGGCCGTCAACGCTGTTCAGGACCGCGCCGCCGCCCAGAAGCTCTCGAAAGACGCCGAGAGAAGAATCGCAAAATTGCGCCGCGAATTCCGCGAGCAGTTCGACTCCACGGTAGTCGCCCATTCCACCGGCGCCGACAGAAACGATCCCAACGCGCAACCCCAACTGGTCAAGCACGTTTCCGAAGGCGACAGCGTCAAGCTGAAATCCACCGGCCGTTCCGCACGCGTAGTCCGCAAGCTCGACGACAACCATTTCGAAGTCGAGATGGGCGCAATGAAGATGAAAATCGCCCGCGACGACATCGCCGAACTCGTCTCGACCGCACAGGCGCAGTCGTCCGACACTCCCGTAAAAGCCGCCCGCTCCCGCGGCATCTCCGTGTCGTTAGAAAACGAAGGCGCAACCGTCCCCACCGAAATCAACGTAATCGGCCACACGGTGGACGAAGCCTCGTCGAAAGTCGAGAGGTTCGTAGACCAAGCCTTCCTAGCCGGTCTCCCCCGCGTCCGCGTTGTCCACGGCAGCGGCATGGGCATCCTCCGCAAAGCCCTCCGCCAGTTACTGCAAAAGCATCCCCACGTATCCTCAGTAGTCGAAGCCCCCCAAAACGAAGGCGGCGGCGGAGCAACCTTGGTCGAACTCAACGTCTGATCGACGGTAGTTCCGATCTGGAACCGGGGAAGGCCTCGTGTGACCGATATCACAAACTATACGGCCTATGTCCTGTCATGCTGAGCGAGTCGAAGCATCCCTATCCCTCACGATGACCCGAGAGCAACGATGACGCGAGAGCGCCGCAGCTATTGCGTGTACATCATGGGCAGCCTGTCAGGCACCCTGTACGTCGGCTTCAGCGGCAATCTGCACCGCCGCGTCTTCCAGCACAAGTTCCATCAAATGGTGGGCTTCACCGCCCGCTACGACGTGGAGCGGCTCCTATACTGGGCGTCATTCGACGAAGTACACCGAGCCATCGGCCGGGAGAAACAATTAAAGGGCTGGTCCCGCGCGAAAAAGATCGCATTGATCGAGTTGAGGAATCCCCACTGGCTGGACCTGGCCAAGGATTGGTATCCGTGGATGAAGAAAACTAGCTGAGAGAGTTCGATGCGTATAGGGATGCTTCGACTGCGAAGGATCGTCCTTCGGACGATCCTCCTCCGCTCAGCATGACAAATCTCGCGTGGTCGTTCCACCTGTCCTGTCGGCA
>Ga0302325_10036509_pt1 | contig 10017 bp, 8 predicted proteins | sample Palsa_T0_2_FD_201948 | JGI IMG/M metagenome (GOLD analysis project Ga0302325, IMG submission 201948) | Peat permafrost microbial communities from Stordalen Mire near Abisko, Sweden - Palsa_T0_2 | ecosystem: Environmental > Terrestrial > Soil > Palsa > Peat permafrost | place: Sweden: Abisko... | reverse complement strand
TGAGCCTGTCCTGACAACCCAGGCTCCTCCGGACAGCACATTCCGGCTCCCGTATGGAGCGGAGCTACGGGCCCTCATAATCACGCGCTTCCCGATAGCCTGCTTGATGTGTGCTCTCGCGGGTATCGAACGTGATCCCGAGGGGGGAACGCATCGCGGCTCGTTTAGACGCGCTGTCGACGCGAACACGCAGAACCGGGATCGAGTCGAGCGCCGTCGAGAGCAAAAAGACACGGGAGCCTCATCAGCGGCCCGCGGGCTCGAGAGCAATGCTGCTCGTTGCGGTTGGATTGCTGCTCCTGGGCGCACGCGAGCCGGGCGCGCAGGCCTTTCCGAATGCCCAGCCCGACGCCGGGCAGCAATGGTACTTCACCGAGGATCATGCATGGAGCAGCTGGAAAGCGGAGCCGAGCCTCGCGACGGTGAAGGTCGCGGTCATTGACTCCGGAATCGACGCCGGCGATCCGGCCTTTGCCGGGCAGATCGCCGGTGGTAAGTCGTTCGCGGGCGGTTCGTGGCAGGTCGATACCAACGGTCACGGCACGTTCGTCGCGGGAATCATCGCGGCGAACGCCTTCAACGGCATCGGCACAGCGGGCATCGCCTTCAATGCAAAGCTGTTGATCGCCAACGTCGTTCCGCCCGACTCCAATGGCGTAATTGTGCCGGGAGCGGTCGCCGAGGCGATTCGTTGGGCAGTCGCCGAGGGGGCGCGTGTGATTAATCTGAGCGTCGGCGGTCTCCGCGATCCAAACGACTCCTGGCTCGATGCCGACTCGCGGAGCGAGCGGGATGCCGTCGAGTACGCCTACGCGCGAGGGGTTGTCATCGTCGCGGCGGTCGGAAACGGAGAGAACGCACCAATCGAACCGTGGCACTTTGCCGACTGGCCGGCGGCGTACCCCAACGTCATAGGCGTCGCCGCCCTCAACCGAGACGGCTCGGTTCCGAACTTCTCGAACCGCGATCCGACCGACGTCGACATCAGCGCGCCGGGAGCCGGTATCTTCTCGACGATCCCGCGCAATCTCGAGGAAGCCGCCGAGCAGCCAATTTGTGCGGGAGACGCATACTCCAACTGCGGCCCTGTCGCGTTTAGGAGCGGAGACGGCACCTCCTTCGCCGCGCCACAGGTAGCCGCCGCCGCCGCGCTCCTCCTGGGTATCGATCCGCGGCTCACCCCGAACCAGGTCGACTGGATCCTCGAGCGCTCCGCAACCGACATGACCCCGGCGAACGGCTGCGATGAGTGCTCGGTAGGGCACGATCCGCTCACCGGCTGGGGTCGGCTCGACATCGCACGAGCCGTCCGACTCCTCGGCGACCGGGCAGGCCTCCCACGCCCCGATGCGCTGGAGCCCGACGACAACAGCGGTAGCCAAGCTCACCAGCTGCGATCTTTACCGCGGAGCATTACGAGCTCTGAAGACTATTGGGACGACCCAGTCGACGTCTTCGCTATTCGGCTGCGACCCGGTAACACGCTCATCGCCTCCCTCCAGAGCCCCGTGCATACAGCCATGATTCTGCGACTGTGGAGACCGGGCACCGCGAACGTTTACGCGGTGCTGAAGGGCCAACTCGCCGCAACCACATTGCTGGCGGGTGACCCGCAGCGCCTGTCCTACGTCCCTACCGCAGAGGGCGTGTACTACCTCGAGGTGCTCGACCGAACACCGTCATATGAGCCTGCCGTTTACCGGCTCGATGTTGCTACCGAGCCCGCGAGCGCACCCTTGCCGTGGGGCGCTCGCTAGCTCCCGTCGAGCGCGCGAGGTCGTGGCGATCTCCGTCTGTCTGACGGATGGAACGAAAGACCGTCGACCATCGCTGAAGCGCTCGGCCGGAAGCCGACAGCCCTCCCGTGCGTGCGTCGTACACGGGCTCGAATGACCGGCGACCGGCCAGGCGAACTTCAGGACACCGATGCACGGCTGACGCCCGCTCGCGGCGAACGAGGGTCAACTCGCCCTCCGATGACGGGCGCGGCGAAGATCGTCAAGAGTCACGGTCGACGCTGACGACAGGCACATTCTCGACTCGGTGCCACCCGCTCGCAGGCGGAACGGGCTCGAACCAGAACAGACCTTTTGTGCCCTGCCTTCCTGTGCTCGAGCGTCAACCCACGCCCCAATCACTCTAGGTAACCGTGAATGTCTTCGAGGTCGCTGTCCCGGCCGGGTTGGTGATCGTGATCGCGCCCGTTCTCGCCCTTGTGGGGACGACGAAGGTGAGCCGCGACGCTGCCGCCAGCTTCGAGACGATCTTGAATGTCGCCGGTACTCCTCCGGGAAAAGTGATGGACGTCGCCGTGTTGAGGTTGATGCCCCTGACCGTGACCGTCGCTCCTGCCTTCCCGCTCAGCGGCGAGATCTTGCTGATCGATGGCGTGGGCGCGGTCAGCGGGAGGAAACCGTCCTTGACGAAGTACGACTGGCCGGTCGGGCTGAGGATCTCGTTCACGAACTGCTGGTCGGCGGCCTGGTTGGAGCTGTTCTTGACGATCGCGAGCGCGTAGGTGATCTTGGGCTGCGCCCAGGCCGGAACCGTGATCAACGTGAGCTGAGTGGGATCGGTCACGTAGTCGGAGAGGTAGACGAAGCCGGCATCGACCTCGCCGAGGGCAACCTTGGAGACCACGTTCGCGTCATCGGTCTCCTGGCTGACGACGTTCGTCTGGATCGCTGCGTTTATGCCCATGTTGTTGAGGACGGTCACGGTGTAGCTGCCGACCGGCACCGAGGGGGCCGCCTCGTCGATGGTGATGCCCGGCTTCTCGAGGTCGTAGATCGAGCTGATGTTGCCGGGGTTCGACTTGGGGACGACGACCGCGAGTGTGTTGCGCGTGAAGTCGACGGGCTGCTCGACGTAACCCTCGGAGTACAGAAGCGCCGTCTCGGTCGTGTTCGCTCCCATGAGAATGTCGGCTGGGGCGCCGTTCGCGATCTGCGTTCCGAGCGTCGTGGTACTGCCAAACGAGTACGTGTTGTCGGGATCGATCTGCGGAAGGACGGTCGTCATCGACGATCCGGCGAAGATCGTGAGGCCGGAGACCTTCGCAGTCGAGCGGGCGGTCCTCGCGCTCGCACCCCCAGCGCCAACCGAGATACAAAGCGCGAAGATCGAGACGACTGAGATCAACCGCCCCGGAGCAAAGACGCGCAAGGGAACTCCTTTCGTCGTAGTTGGCGTCTGCCTGTTCGGGGCCGCTCCTGCCATGATCCGTCTCGCCCTCGTCGCCATCTACGCGGTGTAGTTCGCGAACGCATTCGAGGCCTGCTCGATTGTCAGCGCTGGGGGAAACGAGAGACTGAACGCCCTCCCTCCCGCAGCCTCGGCGAAGTAGGACTGGTGCTGTGCCTCGCAGGTCGCGATCTGGGCGAGCCCGGTCAGCAACGAGGTCGTCTGGATCTGACCGATCGCACCGCTGTAGGTACCGAGAATCGTCGCCTCAAGCTGGGTCGCAAATTCGACGATCGACTGCTCGGTCGAGAATGTCCCCTCTGGGTAGCTGAACGTGATGTCGTTCGCAACCGCCGGGACGACACCTTCGCCGCTCAGTATTCCGGCAACCGATTGGTAGTGCTGCTGCTCATTGAAGTACGCGATCTTCAGGTACTTCGTGACCGCCGCGCCGCTGACCGAGGCGGCGATCGCCTGCGAGTAGAAGTCGGATGCAAGCAGCTCGGCACCTACGAGGAGTCGGACGTAGGCGGTATCGCTCGTCGGAAGGGCGGCGGCGGCCGTGTCGGCCGCCTGGCCGAGCGTGGCGCTCACCGCCACGAGCGCCGCGCCGCTCTTGGCGCTCCGGCTCAGGAACTGTCCTCTGGTGATAGGTGCGGTCACGGCGTCGGGTTCCTGCGCGCTCGGGTCGCTGCGATGGGGTAGAGCCTTGTCATCTGGATTCGTCTCCTGGGATGGTCGTGCGGCGCTACTGCGTTTCGATTCTGGTAGGGCCAGCCGCGACACCGAAGAAGACCGTCGAGGGTTGGAGGATTGCGATCAGCTTGATCGAGAGCAGGATGGCGAGGCTGAGGATCACGAGGAGGGCGCTGATCGCGAGCGCAGCGTTGATGCCTCCGGCCGTGCCGGACTCGAAGGAGGTGTACACCGCGAGCGGTAGCGTCTCCGTCCGTCCGGGGAGGCTGCCGGCGAACATGATCGTGGCACCGAACTCGCCGAGGCCGCGCGCCAGGCAGAGCGCTTCGCCGGCGACGAGTCCGCCTCGGGCGAGAGGGAGGGTGACCCGGAAGAACGTGCGGGCGGTCCCGGCGCCGAGCGTCCGGGAGGCCGCGACGAGGTCCGTATCGACGGCTTCGAAGGCGGCGATGCCCTGACGGACGTAAAAGGGGCCGGCGACGAGCGTGATCGCGAGCACAACCGCTGCTTGATTAAAGGAGACGTCGATTCCAAGCGTGCTGAAGGTGCCGCCGAGGAGCCCGTAGCGGCCGAATGCAAAGAAGAGGCCGATGCCGGCAACGGCGGGAGGGAGCACGATCGGCAGCTCGACGAGCGACACCGCGAGCGTCCGGCCGTGGAAGCGCCGGGAGGCAAGGAAGTAGGCGGCCGGCGTCCCGAGGAGCAGGATCACGACCTGCGAGATCAGCACCGTTTTGAGACTGATGACGAGTGCGTCGGTCACGACCCTGTTGGACAGCTGATCGACAAGCCGGTCGATCGGGACGTGGACGAAGATCGAGACGATCGGAAGCAGCATGAACCCGAACGTGAAGACGATTGCCACGTAGAAGAGGACGCCCAACAGCGCCCGCACCGGTCCTCTGCTCAGGTGAGGTGTGGGTCGCCTCGGCGGAATGGCGGGCCGGCTGACTTCCACCTGCCCGTATCCAAGCATACGCCTACTATTCTGGCAAGGTGTCGAAGCGTGTCCGTGAGCTGCGGCTAGCAGCCGGGTTGTCGCAAGCCGAGCTCGCGCAGGCCGCAGACGTAAGCCGTCAGCTCGTGGGCGCGGTCGAGGCGGGCCGGCACGTTCCTGCGGTCGATGCGGCGCTACGGCTCGCTGTGGCGCTCGGAACGACGGTCGAGCAGCTGTTCAGGATCGCTTCGGTGCCCGTCGTGCCGATCCGCGGCCACGCGTTTGCGGGTTCGCAGCGGGTTCGCGCCGGTCGTGTCGGCTCCGCGGTGGTCGTGGTTCCCGTCGATGACACGGCCGGCGGTGTCTGGTGGGGGGCCGCCGACGGACTCCTCTCGGACGGCGAGCTGAATCTACTGCCCGGGATGACGCCGGCGGGGCTGGTCGTCGCCGGGTGCGATCCCGCACTGGGCATCGCCGAGTCCTTGCTGTCGCATCTGGGGCCCTCACGGCTGCTCGCGGTGCCGATGTCGACCGGGAATGCCATCGAGGCCCTGCTGCAAGGTCACTGTCACGGGGTGGCCGTCCACGGTCCCGCGGGCGCGCTTCCGCCCCCGCCGGTCAGCGTGCGGCGGTTCCATCTCGCGCGCTGGCGGGCCGGCATCGCGACTGCGACGAGCCTGCGCCGTCCGACGCTCGAGGCACTGATCGGCACCAAGGTCGAGCTCGTGCAGCGAGACGAGGGCGCCGCCTCGCAGCAGGCGCTCGTGCGCGCGCTCGAGCGCGCGTGCGGCCCGGATGTTCGCCCGCCCGGGCCGATCGCGACGGGGCACCTCGACGTTGCGCGACGCGTGGCGCTCACCGGAACGGCCGGGGTGACGTTCGAGCCGGCTGCAGCCGCCTACCGACTCGACTTCCAGCCGCTCGAGACGCACGTCGTCGAGCTATGGTTCGCGGAACGCTGGCTCGAGCTGTCGGGGGCCGTTGCAATCGGCGAGCTGCTGGTCTCGGGCCGTTTCGCGCAACAGATTGCGCTTTTTGGCGGGTACGACATCGACGGCTGCGGAAACGAACTGACACCGGCGGCATGAGCGGCGAGAGCGGCGGAGGCGCCCGCGGCCCGCGGGACGTCGACGTGCGCTCTTCTGCCGAGCCCGGCGCGGTTTCGCTCGATATCGCGGTGCCGCTGCGCCATTTCGAGCTGCAGGTTGCGCTCACGATCGAGGTCGAGACGCTGGCACTGGTTGGTCCGTCGGGCGCCGGCAAGACGACCGTGCTGCGAGCGATCGCCGGTCTGATGAAGCCCGGCCGGGGCCGGATCCGCCTCGGCAACGAGGTGTGGTTCGACTCCCAGCACGGGATCAACCTGCCCCCCGACATGCGCTCGGTCGGAATGGTGTTCCAGGACTACGCGCTCTTCCCCCACATGAGCGTGCGCCGAAACATCGACTACGGGCACAAGGGACGGACAGGAGAGCTGATGGAGAGGTTCCGCATCTCCCACCTCGCTGACGCCCGCCCCGGCCAGCTCTCCGGCGGCGAGCGCCAGCGCGTCGCGCTTGCGCGCGCGATCGCCCGCGATCCCGGCGTTCTGCTCCTCGACGAGCCGCTCTCTGCTCTCGACGCGCTCACCACGCGGACGGTACGCGTCGAGCTCCACGACATACTCGCCGCCGCGTCACTGCCAACCTTGATCGTCACCCACGACTACGAGGACGCGGTTTCCCTGGCCGATCGAGTCGGCGTGATAGTCGACGGCCGCGTACGCCAACACGCGACACCAGAAGAGCTCGTCGCCGCTCCCGCGGACGAGTTCGTTGCCCACCTCACCGGCGCAAACGTGCTGCGGGGGCACGCGACCCGCGACGCAAACGGACTGACCGCCGTCACTCTCGCCGACCGGACCACGATCTTCTCGGCCGACCAGGCAGCGGGGCCGGTCAGCGTCGCGATCTACCCGTGGGAGATCTCACTCAGCCGCACCCGGCCCGAGGGGTCGAGCCTTAACCACCTGGCCGGCGAAGTTCGTTCGGTCGTCATCCTCGGCGACCGAGTCCGGGTCCGGGTGGGGCTCGTGACCGCCGAGATCTCGCAGCCCTCGGCGGTTCGGCTCGCGTTTGGAAACGGCGACGCGCTGGTCGCAAGCTTCAAAGCCGTGGCAACCCGTCTCATCGCGATCACAGAGAGCAACGGTTCGGGAGCCGGAGACGCCCCCGCCAGCAACCCTGGCTGAGAGCCCGGGCACATCCAGCGTCGCCGGGATCGGCGGCACGAGCTCGCTCACAGGTCGCCAGGTTCAGCGCACGCCCGCCACGTCAGCCCACAGCCTTCCTCCGTGAGGCGAAGACGCTGCCGTGGCCTACGCCCACCCTTTTGGCCGCGGCCGCGAATTCGTACAGAACGCGGACGGCCTGACCGGCGGGAGCGAGCGGGCGGGCTCCTCGCTCCGCCCGCTCCCCGCGGGCACGTTGACTAGGGCATCTTGATCGGTGGCACCTTCACCGGCGGCACCGTCACGGTGGGCACCGTCACTGTCGGGGCCGTCACTGTGGGTATCGCCACTGTGGGTAGCGTCACGGTGGGCACCGTCCCCTTCGGCGGCGTGGGCAGTGTCACGGTCGGTGTCGTCACGGTCGGTGTCGTCACGGTCGGTGTGGTCGCGGTGGGCGTCGTGCCGGTGGGCGTCGCATGGGCCGGCGCGATCGCCCCAGGTCCCTTGAAGCCCGGCACTCGCGGCTTGGGGACGGTCGCCATCGGAACCGTGGCCGTGCGCACCGCCACCGTGGGCATCTTCGGCGTCGGCACGGTCACACCCGGCACCGTCACACCCGGCACCGTCACACCCGGCACCGTCACTTGCGGCACCTCGGGCAGCTTTGGCGTCAAGCCACAACCGCGAAGCAGTGCCTGGCGTGGTGCGCCGAAAAGCGTTATGACCGCGGCGCCGCTGACGTAGCGTCCGCCGTCGACGTCCCCGGGAAGCGTGAGACGTGGGTCCGTGTCAGTCGACAGGGTGGAGTGGCCGTTCTCGGTGAGCGAGAGCAGCACCGGGTTCCCGTTGTCGGCGGGGTCGATTTCGGCCCAGGACACCAATGTTGCGTAGCCGTCCTCCGAGGAGGTGACCTCAACGTACGAGCGAAGCTCGTTCGCGTTGCAGAACTTGAACCTCGGTTCGGCCGAGGACAGAACGTCGAACAACGTCGGGCCCGTCTCGGTGTTGGTGCTCGTGCCGTGCGGGCCCTGGTAGCTGTCGGTCTGCGTCGCCTGCGGGAGTGCCGCCAGCTGGGCATAGGTCAACTCCATCGGTTGAGCGACGTCGCCGTTGACGAGCACCGAGCCGGACGGCGGAGTCGGTGCGACAGGCGCCGTGAAGGGGGCCGGGGTGCAAGCCGATGTGTCCGATTTCGAGCCAGCCAGCTGGGGTGCGGCACGCCCGATTGTGATGTTCGTGACCACTTGGATGTCACGAACATCGGTCGCGTCCCCTGGAACGATCAGGCGCGGCCTCGTGAGCGCGCTCCCGTCCTCGCTGATCGAGAGGATGGCGGGCTTGTTGCCAAAGCTCGGATCGATCTCGCCTGCAGTGATCTCGGCCCTCGACCCATCCGCGCCCGACACCTCGATCCAGTAGCGCAGCTCGTCGTTCTTGCACGCAGAGATGTACTCGACGCCCGCCTGGCTCAGCAAGGCACTCAACGACGGCCCCGACTCGCTGGTCGAAACGCCATCGATCGACACGGTCACGGTCTGCTGAGGCAGCGCAGCAAGCTGCGACATCGTGAGCGTCAAAGCGGAGAACGGCGCGAGCCCGTTCCCCGGCGCGCCGCTGATCGTGAGCGCAGAATCGAGCGGTGACCCGGTAGCGCTGGCGGAGACCGCGATGAAGGCAAGCGCGAGCAGCGCGCCGAGAAACCCGACAAGCTGCGGCCTGCAGTGGTTCATGGAGCTGCTCCTCCTATCGATGCAAGTAACCTAAGTCTGACCCGATGAGCCGGGAACTCTATCCGGGGACTGCGAGTCGTGAGGGGGCGCGTTCGAGCGCAGAGCTCGGTGGCGCGCGAAAACCTCTCCGCCCGGGCGCTTTGGCGCTTGACCGTCGCTCAAAGGTGCCTGGCTGCGCCCGGTCGGCCACCGAGGCATCGCGCGCATCGCGCCCCGGACGCGCGCTGGCCGAGAAGCAAACAGTCTGTATCACGATCCGCGGCTCCTGGCTTCGGTCGCCCGCGATGCGAGACCGCCGTCACCTCGTCGCACGAGTGGTCGGCGAGGGTCCGGGAGCTTCTGTCGCCCCCGGCCTTCGAGAGCCCTCGTGCCGAAGCGCTCGAGGAGATCCCGGTCGCCCTCCCCGCGAGCAGTCGCATCGTCCTTGCTCCTGCCACCGCACACGCTCACGGGCGACGGTCGAGTGAGCGGCACGGTGCCGCGTACCACTCGAGGCGCGACGGCCATCCGACCAAGTTCGGGCCTCCCCCGGGAGGAGTGATCGGCGTGGGGCTGACCGCACGAGACGGGACGGATCGATACCCGCTCGCTCCGACACCTCCGCTACCTCGGGCACACGAGCGGACTCCCTTCGAGCCGGATCGGGAGAACTCAGAAGATCACGACACCCACTGCCCAAGCGCCCACTGAACGGTCATGGCACCGAGCAGCAGGGCGCTCGTCGCAACGATCCAGCGGTCGACGGATCGACGCTCTCCAAGCTGGGCGAGCACCACGTAGAAGGGGAAGATCACGAGCCCGAACCGCGGCAGCGAGAGCAGCGGGTAGTAGATCCCGGGGGCGCTGAGCGGCGCGCTGAGGCTAAGGGCTGCGAACAGCCCGTACGCCGCGCCGAGCCTCCGCCACGAAAGGAACGCGAGCGCGATGAAGACGAGCAGGAAGGCGAAGTACTCGAGGTTGAGGGTCGCGATCCGGGTTGGATCTGTGGCGAGCGCTGGATGGGGGACCTGCCCCGCCAGTTGCCGAACGCCGTTCCACGCTGCGACCGTTCCCTTCCAGAGGCCCTTCAGTGGGCCAAGCGGCGACAGCGCAGTGCGCTGCCAGTCCTTCTCGACGGAGAGAAACCGCCACGCGTGCCCGGTCTGGCTCCAGAGCACGAGCGGATAGACCAGGAAGAGGAGGCTGCCTGACGTCGCCCAGGCGACGCGGCGCAGGCTCCTCGTCGAGCTCCATACGAGCACGGCGAGCACGGGGAACAGCAC
>Ga0302325_10036508_pt1 | contig 10017 bp, 8 predicted proteins | sample Palsa_T0_2_FD_201948 | JGI IMG/M metagenome (GOLD analysis project Ga0302325, IMG submission 201948) | Peat permafrost microbial communities from Stordalen Mire near Abisko, Sweden - Palsa_T0_2 | ecosystem: Environmental > Terrestrial > Soil > Palsa > Peat permafrost | place: Sweden: Abisko... | reverse complement strand
CGGAAATGCAGGTAAGGTATTATTCAGAGCAGATCGCCGGCATCCTGCAAAGTATAACAGATGGTTTTTTTGTGCTGGATCACCAATTTCGGGTGACACTCTGGAACCGGGAAGCAGAAAGGATCACGGGCATCCCGGCAGCGGAGATGATAGGGCAGGCCATACGGCAAAGGCTGTCCGAAATCTTCGATATTGGCACCTGGAAATCCTTTCAAGAGGCTTTCGATAAAAAGATGACGGTAACAGTCGAACAATATAACGAACCCAAGGATCGCTGGTTGGAAATGAGCGTATACCCCTCTGACCAGGGGTTGTTCGCCTATTTCAAGGAAGTCACCCTTCGCAAAAAACAGGAAGCCCTGCTGGCCCTCGAAAAGAAGGTATTGGTGCTCAACACCAGCAAGAGCATGACCCTTCGCGACCTCCTGAACTATTTCCTCAAAGGCATACAACAACTGTTCCCGGGCATGTATTGCAGCGTCCTCACGCTCGACGAGGATGGCAGCAGTGTGAGACTGCTGTCGGCGCCCGGTCTTCCAGCCATATATGCTCACGGGATCGACGGTCTTCCGATCGGTCCTTGCGCCGGCAGCTGCGGCACCGCCATGTATCGCAAGACTACGGTGATCGTATCCGATATCGCGACCGATCCGCTATGGGAAGGACACCGCGAATTCTCCCTTCGCTTCGGTCTCCGCGCCTGCTGGTCGATACCGGTCCTGAATAGCCGCGACGAAGTACTGGCCGCCTTCGCCGTCTACTACACCAGCATCAAGTCGCCCACCGCAGCTGAAATGGACACGTTCGAGCGCATAGCCAACCTGATTACCATAATCATTGAAAGCAAAAAGGCAGAAGAGAAACTGCTCCAGCAGGAACTGGACAAACAAAAGCTCATCGCCCAGGCCATGGTCGACGCGCAGGAAAAAGAAAGGGCGGAGATTGGCAAAGAACTGCACGACAATATCAACCAGATCCTATCCACCACCAAGCTATACCTCGAACTGGCAAAGAATGACAATAGCCAGCGCCTCAGTCTCATAAATCGAAGTGCCGGGAACATCCACAATGCCATTCATGAGATCCGTAATATCTCGCGCTCGCTGGTCCCGGCCAGCATCGGCGACCTCGGACTCCAGGACTCCGTAGCCGACCTCGTGGAAAGCATCCGTACCACCAGGGCCATCCATGTCGAATTCTATCCCGTAGGACAATTTGACGAGGTCATCAGCGACAAAACGAAACTGATGCTCTTCCGTATCATCCAGGAGCAGGTCAACAACGTACTAAAGCATTCCGGCGCCCGAAACCTTATCATTGAACTTATCCTCGAAGAATCCGACCATAGCATCGAACTGAACATTACCGACGACGGAAAGGGGTTTAACCCCGGAAGCATCGGTAAAAAGGGCCTCGGTCTTTCCAACATCACGAGCAGGGCTGGCCTGTTCGGTGGAAAGGTCACGATCCAGTCAGAACCGGGCAATGGTTGTAAACTGAGGGTGCAGATACCAATTAACTGAGAAAAGAAACCACAATAACTTTAAAACAATCCTATATGAGTAAGATCAATATCTTAATTGCCGACGACCATAAACTGATCAGGGAGACCTGGAGCTATATCCTGAATAGCGACTCCAGGTTCCAGGTGATAGGGGAGTGCGGCGACGCACAGGAGGCGGTCGAGCTCGCAAAGACCAAACGTCCTCATGTCGTCCTGATGGATATAAATATGACCCCTTTTTCCGGCCTTGAGGCGACCCAGCGCATCCGGAAGATCTCTCCCGGTTCCAAAGTCATCGGAGTATCCATGCATTCGCAACCCGCCTATGCCAAAAAAATGCTCCAGATGGGCGCCCGCGGCTATGTCACCAAGAACTCTTCAAAAGAAGAGATGATCAAAGCCATTTTGGAGGTCAACCACGGTAACAAATATATTTGCGACGAGATCAAGAACATCATCTCCGAACAGCTCCTTGACGAAAAGGAAGATTCTCCGAACATCAATGCGCTCACCGAACGGGAAATGCAGATCATCAACTTCATCAAGGAGGGTCTTTCCTCCAAGGAGATCGCCACCAGCCTTAACATCTCCCTGAAGACCGTCGAGGTCCATCGGCACAACATCCTCAAGAAGCTGAAACTAAAAAACTCTGCTTCTTTAGTTAACTTCATTAATACCAACGCGACATATATTTAGTGTTTTCACCTATTGACGCCAGATCGGGCTGTTTTTTCTTTCATAACCCGAAGTATTTGTGCAATTTTGAGTTACCAAGTGCGCCATACGTTTTTATCATCCAATCCTAAGAAGAACCGGGGATTAAGGCCCCGAGAAAAGAGTGTAGATTTTTCCTGTTGTACACCGCCCCCTAGCCTATGAAGACTGGGGGTTTTTTTGCCACCGCCCCGGTTCATGTCGCCCAGCCGACATATTTGGTTCTCAAAGCCTTCCGCTGCCTTGCTCCCGCACTTTTACAATGTCTTTCTTTAATTTTTCTTTAGGGAATAAGTACCTAACTTTGCGGGGCAATTTCAAATCAATGAGCGATGCTATACAACATGAATGCGGGCTGGCATTCATCCGCTTACGCAAGCCGTTCTCCTATTATCTGCAGCAATACGGCACAGTGCTTTACGGCCTGAACAAGTTGTACCTGCTGATGGAAAAACAACACAACAGAGGACAGGATGGCGCAGGTGTAGCCTCCATCAAACTGAACATCGAACCCGGCCACCCCTTTTTACATCGCATCCGCAGCAGCAACCACCAACCCATCGCCGATATCTTCTCGAAGATCATGGGAGAGGTCAAAGAGCTCGAACAATACCAACCGGATATCACCCAGCACCCCGGCCTCATGAAAGGCCATATTCGCTTCCTGGGTGAACTTCTTCTGGGTCATCTTCGCTATGGCACCCAGGGTAGGAATAATGCCGAATTCTGCCATCCTTTTATCAAACGAAATACCATCCCGGCCCGCAACCTGGCCCTTGCCGGTAACTTCAACCTGGTCAACACCGACGAGCTTTTCGATCTCATCGGCATCGACCCGGGCGAATTCCAGAAACAAAGCGACCTGGCCGCCATGTTGGAAGTCATCAACCATTTCCTGGTCCAGGCGGACGAGGCATCGCCGGGTAATCTTGATTTGGTAGGTCTTCTGCGCAAGGCCGTTTCACTCTTCGACGGCGGGTTCACCGTAGGCGGCCTCGTCGGCAACGGGGACAGCTTCGTCTTCCGCGACGCCCACGGCATCCGGCCGGCCTATTATTACGTCAATGACGACGTCGTCGTAGCGGCCTCCGAACGCGCTGCCATCCGCACCGTTTTCAACGTCGGCGAGAACGAGGTCATGGAACTCATGCCCGGCAAAGGACTTATCGTAAAAGCTGACGGCGCCGTCACTATCGAAACTATTTTAGAGCCCAAAATACGCCGGGCCTGCAGCTTCGAACGCATCTACTTCTCCCGGGGCAGCGACGAAAAGATCTATCGCGAACGCATCGCCCTCGGCTATAACCTTAGCGACCAGATCCTGACCGCCGTCAACCATGATCTGAAGAATACCATCTTCTCTTTTATACCCAATACCGCGGAAGTAGCTTTCTACGGACTCTGGAAAGGCATGGACGACTATCTGGAAAAGATCAAGATACAACGTATCCTGTCCTGGGGAAAAGATATCACCGAGGAAAAATTGGCGGACATGATGAGCCGCAAGGTCCGCGTAGAGAAAGTGGCCATCAAGGACGTAAAGATGCGCACCTTCATAACGGAAGATAGCGGCCGCAACGAAATGGTCCAGCATGTCTACGACATCACCTATGGCACCGTTCGCAAAAACGTCGACACGCTCGTCGTTATAGACGACTCCATCGTAAGAGGAACGACCCTGAAGGAAAGCATCATCCGGATGCTGGCCCGCCTCGCACCAAAAAAGATCATCGTCGTATCCTCGGCTCCGCAGATCCGTTACCCCGATTGCTATGGCATCGACATGAGCAAACTCGGCGATTTTATCGCCTTCCGCGCGGCCATGGAGCTTACGAAGGAAAGAGGAAAGGAGAATTGCCTCCAGGAATTATACGACCGTTGCAAGGAACTTTCCCGGACCGGCCAACTGCATACCGAAAATGTGGTTCAGCGCGTCTACAAGCCCTTTACAGCAGAAGAGATCGCCGCAAAGATCGCCCAGCTGATCACCCCGCCCGAAATCGAAACGCCAGTGCAGGTCATCTTTCAGACCATCGAATCGCTTCACAAAGCCTGTCCCACCAATACCGGAGACTGGTACTTCACAGGCGACTATCCAACGCCCGGTGGTAACCGCGTAGTCAACAAGGCATTCATGAACTTCATGGAAGGCAAGAACGTCCGCGGGTATTAATGCCCTCATTCATCCACAGGAAATGCCACGGGCATTTCGGCCGAAGGCCAATCATTTGCCGTTGGATGAATGAGGGCCAGATTGCAATTTAATGCCCTCATTCATCCAACAATTGTCCGAATCCGTCAAAAATATTTGATGCTTAATTGCAATTTTGAGGGAAAATCATTAATATTATATAGTAATTTGTACTCTCCCCCTTAAAAGATCTGTCCGGTTAATGCTCCTTATTTAGTAATGTTTGATTTTTCTGAGCAAGAAAATTAGCAAGCGTTATGAAGAAAGTTTCTATTATGATCGTGGATGATCACACGCTGATCCGCGAGACATGGAGTTTTTTATTGGGGAAAAACGAAAATTTTGACGTGGTGGCAGAATGTGGCGACGGCGAGCGTGCTATTGAGCTCGCCCGGGACAAAAGACCCGACGTCGTCCTGCTTGACATCAACATGGCCCCCATGAGCGGATTCGACGTCCTGAAGATGATCCGCAAATACTCTCCTGGCTCCAAGATCATCGGTGTATCCATGCATTCCCAGCCCGCCTATGCCAAGAAAATGCTCCGCCTTGGAGCAAAAGGTTATGTTACCAAGAACTCTCCGCGCCAGGAAATGCTGGAAGCCATCGCCGAAGTCAGCAACAACCATGTCTACATCTGCCAGGAAGTAAAGAATATCCTGTCAGATCAACTCCTCAATAGTGACCAGGTAAATCCCGATATCAATAATCTCTCCGACCGGGAAATGCAGATCGTCCGGGCACTGAAAGAAGGGCTCTCTTCAAAAGAGATTGCTTCCGAGCTCAATATCTCCCTCAAAACAGTGGAAGTACACCGGCATAACATCCTGAAAAAGCTGAAACTAAAAAACACCGTCTCGCTGATAAATTTCATAAATTCGCAGGCCTTCGACATTTGAATGAAGACTCTATTGATAGTCCGGCATGCGAAAAGCAGCTGGGACAATGCCGACACCAGCGATATCGATCGCCCGCTAAACGACAGGGGAAAGCGGGACGCCCCCGCCATGGCCCAACGGGTCATCAAAACCGGGCTTACTATCGACAGGTTCGTGTCGAGCCCTGCTAAACGAGCCCGCCAAACTGCGGAATACTTTGTCCACGCCTTTGACAGAAAAGGTAAAGACATCCATTTTCTTCCCGTGCTCTATCATGCTTCTATGGCCACTTTCAGGGAAGTGGTCGGCCAACTCGATGACAATGATTCCACGGTCGCCCTGTTCTCGCATAATCCAGGCATCACTGCCTTCGTCAATTTACTCACGGACACCATCAGGGTAGATAATATGCCCACCTGTGCCGTCTTTGCTGTAAAAGGCGATACCGATCACTGGCGAGACTTCTTTTCAGCAAAACGGGAGCTATTATTCTTTGACTATCCCAAAATGGGAACTCAGACCTGAGCATCCATCTCCAACATGGCCAGCACGGCCCCTATTTCCGCTTCCAGCAGCCGCTCCTGGGGTTCTGACGTCACTATGCCTGTAGCGCTCTCCCTGGCCAACGACAGTGATCCCTGTAGCGAAAAATCGGACTGCTTCACACATACGGCCCATCCCTTGCCGGCGAGAAAGCGCCCCAGGTATTCCTGCTCCGGCTGCCCGGGCGTAGGGATCAGCAGCGCCCGCTTTCCCAGCCTCGCCAGGTCCATGACCGTACTGTAGCCGGAACGGGCTACAACCAGCCTCGCCTTCTTCATCAACGACTCCAGTTCCGTCGCCGGCAGATGATCATAGACGGTCAGGCCTGACGGTATATTGGAAAGCATGGCGCCGCCCTCGGGCAGACCCCGGACCAATATGATGCGGCAGGAATTGCGGCCGGCCTGCGCCATGATACTGGCCTCAAATAAGCTCCTTTGCGGCTCCGGTCCCGAAAGCAAGATCAATAACTCCGGCTCCACTTTTTCCAGGTCGGATGTACCGGATTCGCCGGTTGCCAGGTCTGGCCCTTCCGACGCGCCTTCCATCAAGTCGGCGGACCCGGGGTTCTCAGGATCCGGAGCCCTATCCCCATCTTGTTGGGAAATTTTCCCAAACCGGGACAGCCAGCCGATGTACTTCGTCGGAATATCAGGCAGCCATGTGGGATGAGATAACACTCCGGCGAGTCCTTCCCCCGTTTCTGTATCGGGTACCCAGCAACGTGAGAAATGCCCGATAAGCCGGTAATTCATCCGCTGAAGTATTGTATCAGCCAGCCGCCCAAAAGAGGTCCTGATCCGCAGCTGGTGCGTCACGAAAATGCAAAAAACGCCCGGCAACGCAAGCCCATAGCGGTTGTCGGAGATCACGAGGTCCGGTCTCGACAGGTCCGAAAACTGCTTCAGCCAGGCCTTTTCCTGCTTGATCCGGATCAAGATTTTCGGAATTGTTGCGATAAGGCGCAAAATAGTAAGGGCACGGTTTTTGTCATAGCTTACCCCGTAACCGGCTAATTCAACGAAGGTCAGGGATGGGAATTCCCTTTGCAAAAGGGCTTTTTGTGCACCTGTAGAAGCGATGATAACTTCACATTTTCGATTTAGTAATTCTTTAATTATTGGAATACATCTCGTTGCATGACCCAGCCCCCAATCAAGCGGAGCCACCAGGACCCTGGGGTTGCGTGAGTTGGGATTGTTAATTTTTACCGGAGTTGGCAACGGCGGATACTATTTTACGTACAAAATAGTTAAATTAGTAGGATAAAGATCATGAAAACCACAAGACCAGTATTGATACTATTGCTTATTTTTAGTAGCATTGTGCTCTTCGGCTGCAGCTCGGGTCGCGGAATCGGTGGTAGCAGTAAGAAATGCGGCTGTGGGATAAACAAAGGTATGACTGGTTATTAAAATCTAATAGTAATGAAAGCTTGTAACAGGGATTTGCTTGTTCTTGTGAAAGATGAACACATGAATGAAAAATCAATGGAGCGTGAGCTGGAACAATTGAACGACCTGTTGTTCCACTTCGAAACCATCGAAACTTTTTGCTGTGCCCACGAAGTATTCGATGTCAACAGGCACAAGACCCTCCACAAACGCGATAGCATCCAACGCATCGTTCGTCAACGGGATCTAAAACCTTTTTTCTTTATTTGTAATAAGAACTAAGATAGTTTTTCCATCACTTCCCTCAACTTACGGAACATCTCGGGTATATCTTCCAACTTGCATGTCCCTACACTAAGTCTGTACCAGGGTGAGCTTTTCGCTGCCCCAAAAGCAGTAAAAGGCACGATTGCCAAACCGGCTTCATTCAGCAAATAAGACGTCACCGCTGCCTGGTCCTCCAATACCTTTCCATCCCGAGTCTTCTTACCCTTCAGGTCTACTTTGATCGTCAGGTAGATCGCCGCCTCCGGCTCAAGCACATCCACCCCAAATCCATCCTGCTTCAATGCTAAAAACCCATCGTATATCCTGTTCAGTCGTTCCGATACAGCCGCCCGGAACCCCGTCAGATAACTATCCACCTTGTCCTTCTGTAACAGGTAAACCGCCGTCGCCTTCTGCTCGGCCATCGGCGCCCAGGACCCGATATGCGTCATGATGGCCTTCATCTTGCCGATGATCTCCGCGGGACCAAAGGACCAGCCCACCCGAACGCCAGTGGCCGCAAAAGCCTTGCTGATGGCATCTACGAAGATGGTGTACTCCCGCATCGCCGGATGAAGTGAAACCGGGTTATAATGCACGATGGAGCCATAGGTCAGCTGCCAATACATCTGGTCATACAGCAGGTATAGTTTTTTTTCTCCTGCCCCGCGCCGTTTGTTCTCCTCCAGCACCAGTTCACAGATAGCCGAAAGGTCTTTTTTTGAGATGGTCGTACCCGTCGGGTTCTGTGGCGAACAAAGACAGATCATGGTCGCTTCCCCGATAAACGGTCGAATCGCCTCCGCCGTCGGCATAAAATTATTCTCCGGCGCCGCCTCGATCACAACATGCACCCCCTCATTGAGATGTGTATAGTGGTTATTGTTCCAGCTCGGCACGGCATAGATGACTTTGTCGCCTTTGTCGACCAGGGTCCTGAACAGCGAATAGATCAATGGCCTGCCGCCGCTGGCTACTAGTATCTCGTCCGGGCCATAGACCAGCTCCTCCCTGTCCTTCAGAAAGACGGCAATCGCTTCGCGAAGGTCCAGGTTGCCCTCCGCCGCCGGGTAATTGGTGAAATGCTTTCTATAGGCGTCTACGATCCCATCTTCCAGTTCCTTTGGGATAGGAAAGATAGCCGGATCAAAATCGCCAACAGTAAAATTGAAAATTTTTTCGCCCTTTCGGATCTTGTCGCGGATCTCGCCGCCCAACTTGACGATCTCAGAACCGATGAGGGTTTCAGCCAGGTGAGATAATTTCATGAAGCGAGCATTTACTCAGCTTAAAAAGCTGTGAGGGAGCCAACTATCGGAATCGAACCGACGACCCTTTCATTACGAATGAAATGCTCTACCAGCTGAGCTAAGTTGGCTGATGAACCCCTGCCGCGCCTAACGGCACCCCAGGGGCCAACGGGGTGCAAAAATAGCTGTTTTCATGGCCAGACCCAAAAATGTTAAGTTTTTTAACTCCGGTATATTATATTTGTCAACTCACAAGGGTAAGCAGTACGTATTATGTTCAATTTAATTTTATTCGGCCCCCCGGGTAGCGGAAAGGGTACACAGTCCGAGCGATTGATCTCCAGGTATGGCCTGAAACACCTTAGCACCGGAGACCTGCTTCGAAGCGAAATAGCCGGCCAAACCCCACTGGGTCTGGCGGCAAAAAGCTTTATGGACAAGGGACAACTCGTTCCGGATGAGGTCGTTATAGAAATGATCAGTTCTGCCCTTGATAACAACCCCCACGCCCACGGCTTCCTCTTCGACGGATTCCCCAGGACCACCGCCCAGGCCGAGGCCCTGGATAAACTGCTCGCCCAAAAAGGCACTTCCATCGCCGTTGTGCTCGCCCTGCAGGTCGGCGAAACCGAACTTGTCAAAAGACTCCTCAACCGGGGCCTTACGTCCGGCCGGTCAGACGACGTCGATGAAACTACCATCCGCGCCCGCTACGCGGAATATGAAAAAAAGACCGCCGCCGTGGCAGAATACTACAAAAAATACGACAAAGTCGTCTATATCCACGGCGAAGGCGACGTGGAACAGATCTTTCAATCCCTGAGCAAAGAGATCGACGTCCGCGACAGGGCCTGAAAGGCCCTGGGCCTGATCCCTTACTTCATTTCTCCTGGTACTACACGCAAGGTCTTCTTATGGCCATCCCGTAATACTTCCATCGACACCGACCGGCCGATGACCCCGGCATTCAGTTGCTGATGCAATTCGTCCACCGAACCCACCGCATGTCCATTAAAGGATACGACGATGTCCCCCGTCTTTATTTCATTATTGTACACTGGTTGATCCGGAACGACCTCAAAGACATATACCCCCGTTTGCTTGTCCAATTTATTAGCCGCGATCATCCTTCCCGTGAGGTTCACCAGCTGTCCCGCAATACCCAGGTAGGCCCGTTTCACCCGGCCCTCCATGATCAGCTTCCCTGCCACAAATGCAGCCAGGTTGGAAGAGACGGCAAAACAAAGCCCTTGCGCCGACGCGATAGTAGCCGTAT
>Ga0302325_10036507_pt1 | contig 10017 bp, 7 predicted proteins | sample Palsa_T0_2_FD_201948 | JGI IMG/M metagenome (GOLD analysis project Ga0302325, IMG submission 201948) | Peat permafrost microbial communities from Stordalen Mire near Abisko, Sweden - Palsa_T0_2 | ecosystem: Environmental > Terrestrial > Soil > Palsa > Peat permafrost | place: Sweden: Abisko... | reverse complement strand
TGAAGCGCTCGCGGCAGCGCTGACCAACCGCGGCATTTGCGTTCATCTAGCGACCGATCGCCGGGCCGCGCTATTCGGCGGCGGCTTTGCCGGGGAGGCGGTTCACGTTGTCGCCAGCGCGACGCTGCGCGGGCGCGGCCCGGTGTCCATGGCAAGAACCGCGTCCGCACTTGCGCTTGGCGTGACACAAGCTTGGGCGCTCATCGGCCGGCTCAGACCGGCGGCCGTCGTTGGGTTCGGCGGCTACCCGACCGTACCGCCGGTGCTGTCGGCCATATGGCGCGGCGTGCCGACGATTATCCACGATGCCAACGCTGTTCTCGGACGCGCGAACCGTTTCCTGGCGCCGCGGGTCACGGCCATCGCCACAACGTTTCCCGACGTCGTCAAGGACCAACCGGCGCTCGGCGCGAAAGTAACGCTGACCGGCAATCCGCTGAGGCCCGCCGTCCTGGCGGCGGCAGCGACGCCGTATCCGGCTGTTACCGGATCTTTGCGTCTCCTCATTTTCGGTGGCAGCCAAGGCGCCCGTGTCATGGCCGATGTGGTTCCGGCGGCTATCGGGTTGCTCGAACCCGCGTTGCGCGCGCGGCTTGCCGTCGTTCAGCAGAGCCGCGAAGAGGATTTGCAGCGTGTCCGCGCCGCTTACGGCGAACTTGGCGTCGCGGCGGAGGTGGCGCCGTTTTTTTCCGACCTGCCGGCGCGAATGGCCGCGGCACACTTGGTCGTCGCGCGCTCCGGCGCGGGTACGGTGGCTGAACTTTCGGCAATCGGGCGTCCGGCGATCCTCGTGCCGTTGCCGCACGCGCTCGATCAAGACCAATTCGCCAATGCCGGCGTGCTCGAACGTGTTGGCGGCGCGATCAGGCTGCCTCAAAAAGAATTCACGCCGCAGCGGCTTGCCGACGAAATCGCGGCCCTTGCCGCGGCCCCTCAGCGCCTGCAAGACATGGCGCCGGCGGCGCATTCTATTGGGCGGCGCGATGCCGCCGACCGGCTCGCCGAGTTGGTGCTGCGGGTGGCGGAAATTAATACGAAGAAGTAGTGATGATCGGGCTTGTTCCGGCTGTCCATGTCTTTCATGGATGGGGACCAAATTGCCGGTTTAAATGAAGCCGGCATCGGCGAAGCAGGACTCCTTATGAAATTACCGCGCGATATCGGTCCGGTACATTTCATCGGTATTGGCGGCATCGGCATGAGCGGTATCGCCGAGGTCATGTTGAATCTCGGCTATATCGTGCAGGGCTCCGATCAGACCGACAGCGCCAACGTCAAAAGATTGCGTGACAAGGGTGTCAGCATCGCGATCGGTCACGCCGCCGCCAATATCGGCGCCGCCAAAGTCGTCGTCGTCTCCTCTGCCGTAAAATCCGACAATCCGGAGCTTGTCCTGGCGCGCGCACAAAGGCTGCCGGTAGTGCGCCGTGCCGAAATGCTGGCCGAGCTGATGCGCCTGAAGAGCTGCGTTGCCGTCGGCGGAACGCACGGCAAAACCACGACTACGTCGATGGTCGCCGCGCTGCTCGATGCCGGCGGTTTCGACCCGACCGTGATCAACGGCGGCATCATCAACGCTTACGGTACGAACGCGCGGCTCGGCGCCGGCGAATGGATGGTCGTCGAAGCCGACGAATCCGACGGCACGTTCGTCAAGCTTCCGGCCGATATCGCCATCGTGACCAACATCGACGCTGAGCACCTGGACTACTTCAAGAGCGTCGAAGCGGTCGAACAGGCGTTCCGCGCCTTCGTCGAAAACGTGCCGTTTTATGGATTTTCCGTCCTGTGCGCGGACCATCCGGCGGTGCAGAGACTTATCGGCCGCATCGAGGATCGGCGCATCATCAGCTACGGAGAAAATCCGCAGGCCGACGTGCGGCTCGTCGACGTCTCGCATGCGGGCGGCACCTCGCTGTTTACCGTCACGTTGCGCGATCGCGGCAATGCTGCCGCGCGCGAAATCAAGAACATCGCTTTGCCGATGCCCGGACATCACAACGCGCTCAACGCTACCGCGGCGATTGCGGTGGCGCATGAACTCGGCGTCGCCGACGAGGTGATCAAAACCGCGCTGGCCAACTTTGCCGGCGTGCGCCGGCGTTTTACCCGGACCGGCATGTGGAACGGCGTGACCATCATCGACGATTACGGCCATCATCCTGTGGAGATCGCCGCGGTGCTGCGAGCAGCCCGCGAATCGACCAAGGACCAGGTCATCGCCGTTGTGCAGCCGCATCGTTACACGCGGCTTGCCGCCTTGTTCGACCAGTTCTGCACCTGCTTCAACGATGCGGATGCGGTGATTGTCGCGCAGGTCTATCCGGCCGGCGAGGCGCCGATTGAAGGCGTCGATCGCGACGCCCTGGTGCAGGGCCTGCGAACGCACGGACATCGCAACGTCGTCGCACTTGACGGTCCGGAAAAGCTTGCGCCGCTCGTCGCCGCCATTGCGCAGCCGGGGGATTATGTCGTGTGCCTCGGCGCCGGTTCGATTACTCAATGGGCCTATGCCTTGCCGGCGGAACTGGCCGCCGCGAGATAGCGGATGATCCGGAAAAAGGTTTGCCTCGCGGTCCGGCACGTTGCCTTTGAAGATCTCGGCCTTCTCGGTCCGCTCGTCGTCTCGCGCGGCTACGAAGTCCGCTTTCACGACGCGGGGATCGATCCATTCGATTCCAGCACGCTGCAATCGCCGGATTTGGTGGTTGTGCTCGGCGGACCGATCGGCGTTTACGAGGGCAATGCCTATCCCTTCATCGCCGGCGAGGTCGCCGCCATCGCCGGCCGCATCGCCGACGAAAAACCGATCCTCGGGATTTGCCTTGGCGCCCAGATGATGGCGGCGGCTTTGGGCGCGCGGGTCGCGCCGGGTCCGGTGAAGGAGATCGGTTGGGCGCCGCTCACATTGACCGCGGAAGGCAACAAATCCGTGCTGGCGCCGCTCGGCGCAACGCCGGTGCTGCATTGGCACGGCGACAATTGCGAATTGCCCGCGGACTGTCTGGGGTTGGCGTCAACGGCGCATTGTCCGGTGCAGGCCTTTGTGCGTTCGCCGTCGCAGCTTGCCTTGCAATTTCACTTGGAGACCGAACCGGCGCGCTTCGAAAGTTGGCTCGTCGGCCATACCGTCGAGCTCGGCAAGGCGGGCATCGATCCGAACGAGCTACGCAAGCAGGCGCGAGCTTTTGGTGGCGCAACGCTTGAAGTTGGGCGCAAGGTTTTGGCGGCATGGCTCGATCAAGCGGCGGGAGCGCCAGCGTGAGCTTTCCCGACATCAGCGCCGATTTGCGCGGGAGAATGCCTAAGCTCCGCGGACGCCTGCTGGCAAACCAGTCCCTCGCCGAACTGACGTGGTTCCGCGTCGGCGGGCCGGCGCAAGTTTTGTTCATGCCGGATGACGAAGACGACCTCGCTTATTTGCTCGCCAATTTGCCGCCGGACATTCCCGTTACCGTGGTCGGCCTCGGCTCGAACTTGATCGTACGAGATGCCGGCTTCGCCGGCGTGGCGATCAGGCTCGGCCGAGGCTTCGGCGACGTTACCGTTGAAGGAGTAAATTTGCGCGCCGGCGCGGCGGTCCCCGATGTGAAAGTGGCGCGCGCGGCGCAGGAGGCCGGCCTCTCCGGTCTGTCGTTCTTGCGCGGTATTCCCGGCAGTATTGGCGGCGCGTTGCGGATGAATGGCGGCGCCTATGGCCGGGAGGTCAAAGACGCGCTTGTTGAAGCGCGCGCCGTCGACCGCGCCGGCAAGGTCCACCATTTGCGCAATGCCGACATGGGCTTTTCATATCGGCATTGCGCGGTCCCCGATGATTATGTTTTCACGCAAGCGCTTTTTCGCGCGGCGCGTGGCGATCCCGCTGTGATCGCGGCGGAAATGGACAAGATCACTGAAGCGCGGGAAGCGACGCAACCGGTGAGAAGCCGCACCGGCGGCTCGACCTTCAAAAATCCGCCTGGCCAGAAAGCGTGGCAGCTTATCGACGCCGCCGGCTGCCGGGGACTGCGGGTCGGCGACGCCCAAGTCTCGGAGATGCATTGTAATTTTCTGATCAATCTCGGCAAGGCGACCGCCGCCGACATCGAGACGCTCGGCGAGACTGTGCGGCAGCGGGTGAACGAGAGCTCCGGCGTCGCGCTTGAGTGGGAAATCAAGCGCATTGGCGTTGCGAAATAGCGGCTCTCGCCATGCTATTCTGCGGCAATGCGTAGCGAACCCATCCTCATTGTCGGCGGCGGATTAGGCGGGCTGACCACGGCGCTGACCTTGGCGCAAAGCGGCCGCGCCGTTCGCGTCCTCGAAGGCGCGCCGCAATTCGGCGCCATCGGCTACGGCATTCAGTTTGGCCCCAACGTTTTCCATGTGTTCGACCGGCTCGGGCTGAGCGAACAAGTCAAGGCGATCGCCGACTTTCCGAAGGCGCTGTTGCTGATGGACGCGCTTGACGGCAAGGAATTGCTCCGCATACCGACCGGGCCGTCTTTCCGCACGCGCTTCAAATATCCGTACATCGTGCTGCACCGCATCGATGTGCATAACGTCTTGCTCGATGCTTGCCGGGCGAATGACGCGATCGATCTTGTTGCCGACGCAGCGGTGACGAGTTTCGAAGATCGCGGCGATAGCGTTGCGGTAAAAACCGCCGATGGCCGTGATTTTTCCGGCACCGCGATCGTCGCGGCAGACGGTTTTCGCTCTATTTTCCGCGCCGCGCTAATCGGCGACGGCGAGCCGCGGCCGACCGGATACGTGGCGTTTCGGACCATTGTGCCGATGGCGGAACTCAAAGCCGACGTCGCCCGCGATTGTGTGGCGTTGTGGGGCGGTCCCGGCATGCATGTCGTGCATTATCCGCTCCGTCGCGGCACCGAGTTCAACGTTGTCGCGGTGTTTCGCACCGAGAGCCACGCCGAGAAGGGTGATGTCGCGTCGTATCGCGCCGAACTCGATCGTACTTACCGCGACGCGCACCCGGCGATGCGCGCGCTGATTGGCTTGCTCGATCTGCGGTGGCGGCGGGCGGTCGCCGACCGCAATCCCGTTCGCCATTGGCACCGCGGCCGTGTGGTGCTCGTCGGCGATGCCGCACATGCGCCATTGCAATCGTACGCGCAGGGCGCCGGCATGGCGATCGAGGATGGGCTTTGCCTTGGCGAGTTGATGGCGGAGGAGGGCGATTTTACCACCGCGTTCAAGCGTTTCGAGGCAGCGCGGATCTTGCGCACGGCGCGATTGCAACTGGAATCCCGGTCGCTGTGGGATTTCTTCCATCTCGACGAAGGCCTCGCGCGCGATGTGCGGAACGCCACGATCGCCGATTGGGACGAGGCGCGCCTGTTCGACTGCCTGTCCTGGCTTTATGACGGCTTTCGCGCGCCGGCCACTGCCGCAGGCCAACGCGCATAACGGCCGCACGACGGCCCGCTCAACAGTGCCAAGCGGCCGAGCACCCTCGACCTTTCCGCAATTGTCGATTCTATTGGGTAAAGCTGCGAATCAGGCAATTTCGCTGAGGCATCTGGCTGGGCATGCCCAAGCACGTCGCCGTTCTTATGGGGGGCTGGTCGGCCGAGCGCGAGATTTCATTGCGCTCGGGCCAAGCCTGCGCCGAAGCCCTGAAACGTGTGGGTTACCGGGTCACCGCCATCGACGCCGGCCGTGACGTGGCGTCGGCGCTGACAGCGGCCGCCCCAGACGTTGCCCTGAACGTGCTGCATGGCCGCCCGGGCGAGGACGGCACGTTGCAGGGGGTTTTGGAGATTCTCGGCATTCCCTACAGCCATTCCGGCGTATTGGCGTCGGCGCTGGCGATGCACAAGGTCTACGCCAAGTCGGTGTTTCGGGCCGCGGGGATTCCGGTTGCTGAGGATCTAGTGGCGTCGCGGTTCGAGGCGGCGCGACAGCACCTGATGAGCCCGCCTTACGTCATCAAACCCATCGCCGAGGGATCGAGCGTCGGGGTTTTCATTGTCACAGAGCGGCATCCGCACCCGCCGCAGGAGCTTTATCGGGACGACTGGCAGTTCGGCGAACAGGTGCTGATCGAGCGTTACATTCCGGGCAAAGAATTGACCTGCGCTGTCATCGGCGACCGTGCGCTCGACGTCATCGATATCGTGCCGGCGACGCGCTTCTATGACTACGAAGCCAAGTATGCCTCGGGCGGCTCCAAGCACCTGTTGCCGGCGCAAATTTTACCAAATGTTTACCAGGAAGTCCGCAGACTCGCCTTGGCTGCCCATAGCGCGCTTGGCTGTCGCGGTGTGAGCCGCGCAGACTTTCGCTACGACGATCAGGGGACGGGAAAGCTGATCTGTCTTGAGATCAATACACAGCCGGGCATGACCGAGACTTCGCTCGTGCCCGAGCTCGCGGCGTACGCGGGCATTACCTTCGATGAGCTGGTGCGATGGATGGTGGAGGATGCCTCGACCAACCGCTGACGCGGTCGAGGCCAACAGCGGGGGAAGCGATCGGCGCGCCTGTTGACGAGCCGTCCTCGCCGCGCGCCGAAAATCGCCTGCATCGCAATTTAATCGACCGCGTTACCGCGTTGGCGGATTATCGCCACTCCTTCCGCCGTTCCGGTACGCGGATCGTTCACTCGCTTTCGCCGTCGGGCTCCGCCATGGCGATTGCGACGGTGTTGCTGGCCGCCGCCGTCGGCTACAGCGTCGTCGCCGGCGGCCATCTCGCCAATATCGGCACTTGGGCGAAGACCGCGCGCGAAGAAGTCGCCAATGCGGTCGGTCTTCGCATTGCCGCCGTCTCGATCAGCGGATCGAAAGAGGTCAGCCGGGAAGAGATTCTGACGACCACCGGAGTGAGCGGCCGCGTTTCGCTGCTTTTTCTCGATGCCGCCGCGGCGCGCACTCGGCTTTTGTCCAATCCGTGGATTGCCGACGCCGCCGTGCTCAAGCTCTATCCCGACCGCTTGCAGATCAGCGTTACCGAACGGCAGGCCTTCGCGTTATGGCAAAAGGACGGGCGGGTCAGCGTGATCGCCCCCGACGGTACCGTGCTCGAGCCTTATATCGAGGACCGTTACCTCGATCTGCCGCTGGTCGTCGGGCGCGGCGCCGAAATCCAAGCCAACGATTTTTTCGCCGTCCTCGGCGGCTTTGCCACCATTCGCGCGCAACTGCGCGCCTCGGTTTTGGTGGCGGAACGGCGCTGGGATCTATGGTTGAAAAACGGCGTCGAAATCCGTTTGCCGGAGACCAGGGTCGAGCAGGCGCTCGAACTGTTGACCAAGCTTGATCGCGACAAGCAGCTTTTGTCGCGCGATATCGTCGCCGTCGATTTGCGCTTGCCGGACCGGGTGAGCGTGCGGCTTTCCGACGGGGCGGCGCTCGCCCGCGAAGGGGCGCTCAAAGACAAGAAAAAGAAGAAAGGGGGCGACGCATGAGCGCCCTCAATTACGGGCTGACGCCGAAGATGAAGCCGATCGCGCCGCGGCGCAGCGCGCTGGTGGCTGCGCTCGATGTCGGCTCAAGCAAGGTCGCATGCGTGATCGCCCGGTTGCGGCCGCATGCGCCGCAGCAGGTTTTGACACGGCGGACGCACGCCGTCGAAGTCATTGGGCTCGGCCATGCGGCGGCGCGCGGCACCAAGGCCGGCGGTGTCGTCAATCTCGCGCAGGCCGAACAAGCGATCCGCCGAGCGGTTGATGGCGCCGAGCGCGTCGCCGGCGTTGAAATTGAATCGGTGGTGCTGTCCATCTCCGCCGGCCGGCTGGCGAGCGAATTGTTTGCCGCCGAGATCGATATGGCGGGTTCGGCGGTCTCCGAAAACGAAATCGCGCGCGTGCTCGCCGCCGGTAACCGGCACGCCATGCAAGAAGGCCGCGTTCTCCTTCATTCGCTGCCGATCGGCTATTCGATCGACGGCGGCAACGGCATTCGCGATCCGCGAGGCATGCTCGGCGCCCGTTTCGGCGTCGACATGCACGTGGCGATGACCGACATCGCCGCTGCCCGCAATTTGATGCTCGCGGTCGAGCGTTGTCACCTTAACGTCGAGGCCATGGTGGCAGGCCCCTATGTCGCCGGCCTTGCCGTCCTTGCCGACGACGAGGCCGATCTTGGCGCGGCGGTGGTCGACATGGGCGCCGGCACCACCACCATCGCCGTCTTTCTTGGCGGCCGTTTTATGCATTCCGAGGGCTTTGCCCTCGGCGGGATCAATGTGACACGCGACGTCGCCCGCGGATTGAATGCCACCATGGCCGATGCTGAGCGAATCAAGACGCTTTATGGCAGTGTGCTGCTCGGCGGGTCGGACGAAAGCGACGTGATCTCGGTGCCGACAATCGGCGAAGACGAGCGCGACCAGGCGCAGTTCGTGCCGCGCTCCGCGCTCATTGAGATTATCAGGCCGCGGGTCGAGGAAATCCTGGAAATGGTTCGCGACCGCCTCAACGCCTCGTCATTTGCGGCCGAGCCGCGCGGGCGCGTGATCCTTACCGGCGGTGCCAGCCAGATGACCGGATTGTCGGAACTGGCAGCGCGCATCCTCAGGCGGCCGGTGCGCATCGGCCGGCCGCTGGGTATCGCTGGACTGCCGGATGCGGCGAGGGGCCCCGCTTTTGCCGCGGCGACCGGCCTGCTGGTTTATCCGCAGGCCGCGCATCTTGAATATTTCGAACCCCGCCGCAGCAGGCGGTATCTGATGAACGGCACGGGCGGCTATTTCGCCCGCGTCGGACAATGGTTGCGCGAGAGTTTCTGATGGCCCCAGACGCGCATCCAGTACTACAGCGGCCGGCGGCGGATCAGCCGGGGCCGGGCGTCCTTGACGCCCGCGTATCAAAGAAGAGGCAACCATGACCATCAATCTGAAAATCCCCGACATTCGTGAGCTGAAGCCGCGGATCACCGTGTTTGGAGTCGGCGGCGCCGGCGGCAACGCGGTGAACAACATGATCGGGGCTGGCCTGCAGGGCGTCGATTTCGTCGTCGCCAATACCGATGCGCAGGCGCTCACTACGTCGAAGGCCGAGCGCATCATTCAAATGGGCTTGCAGGCCACCGAAGGACTCGGCGCGGGCTCGCGTCCCGACGTCGGGTGCACGGCGGCCGAGGAAGTGATCGACGAAATCCGAGATCATCTTTCCGGTGCGCATATGGTGTTCGTCACCGCGGGAATGGGCGGCGGCACCGGCACGGGCGCGGCCCCGGTGATCGCCAGAGCGGCGCAGGAAGCCGGCATTCTCACGGTCGGCGTGGTGACCAAGCCGTTCCACTTCGAAGGCCAGCGGCGCATGCGCGTCGCCGAAAGCGGCATTATCGAACTGCACAAATGCGTGGATACGCTTCTGATCATCCCCAATCAGAATCTGTTCCGGGTGGCGAACGAAAAGACGACATTCGCTGATGCCTTCGCCATGGCCGATCAGGTGCTCTATTCCGGCGTCGCCTGCATCACCGATTTGATGGTCAAGGAAGGCCTGATCAATCTCGATTTCGCCGACGTCCGCGCAGTCATGCGCGAAATGGGCAAGGCGATGATGGGCACCGGCGAAGCTGAAGGCGACAAGCGGGCGTTGACCGCCGCGGAAGCTGCGATCTCCAATCCGCTGATCGACGATGCCTCGATGAAGGGAGCGAAAGGCCTGCTGATCTCCATCACCGGCGGGCGCGATTTGACTCTGTACGAAGTCGACGAAGCGGCCACCCGCATCCGCGAGGAGGTCGACCAGGATGCCAACATCATCGTCGGAGCGACCTTCGACGAAAACCTCGACGGCATCATCCGCGTCTCGGTCGTTGCGACCGGAATCGACAACGCCCGCATCGAGCGGGAGCGGCCGACGATAACGGCGGCGGAAGCCCGCATCGCCGAAGTTGCGCAACGGCTGCGCGCCGACAACGACCGCTTGCCGGAACGTGTGGAACGCCGGGAGCCAGCCCGGCATGCCCCACCGGCGCCCGAGGCGATGCGACATGCGGAGCATGCACCCGCGCCGCCGCGACACGCGGAGCCTGCACCGGCGCCGGCGGCTTCGCCCGCTTC
>Ga0302325_10036504_pt1 | contig 10018 bp, 7 predicted proteins | sample Palsa_T0_2_FD_201948 | JGI IMG/M metagenome (GOLD analysis project Ga0302325, IMG submission 201948) | Peat permafrost microbial communities from Stordalen Mire near Abisko, Sweden - Palsa_T0_2 | ecosystem: Environmental > Terrestrial > Soil > Palsa > Peat permafrost | place: Sweden: Abisko... | reverse complement strand
ACCGGACATGAGTTCTACGTTCGCGATCTGAATGCCGCGCCGAACGCGCGCTTCACGGTCGTGCACGTCGGTGAGCCGCTGAAGGACCCCGACACCGGCCGCATGATGGGCTACCAGGGGATCTACACCGCAACCGCCGTCATTACGCGCCCGGGAAATCCCGCCAAGGGGCTCTTGACGGATTCGGCCCGCGAGACCCTGCCGGGCGATCTGGTGCTGGCTGCCAATACAGACACACCGGCCAGTCTCACGTTGCGCGTGCCGCACAATGAAGTCCGGGGTCGCATCATGTCCGTGATCGACGGCGTGCGGCTCATCGGCCAGTACGACGTCGTCATCATCAATCGCGGCAAGGACGACGGCGTGGATGCCGGCGACGTGCTCGCAATCGACAACGTCGGCGGCTACGTGCGCGATGCGGGCGACGGCAGCTCCTCGGAATATGGCTTTGGCCACGGCCGACTTCAGAAGCTGCCGAACGAGCGCGCCGGCACCATGCTCCTGTTCAAATCCTTCGATCACATGAGCTATGGCCTCGTGGTCGGAGAAGCATACCCGGCGCGCGTCGCGGACATCGTCCGCAACCCGTAAAACCAGGCCTGGCGTGGTGCGCGGCCCGGCCACGCCCATGCGTGTTTTCCGCGCTGTATTGGACACGGCCAGGGAAATACTGTTAGATGCGCTCGGCTTTAAAGCCACGGACGTTGGCCCCTAAATCGCGTCGATGTCTTTGATTTTAAAGCTCAAAAGGCGCATCGCGCCTCACCTTGGCGGCCCTTTCGGTGCGCGTACCTTAGATGATGACCGGCAGCGTTCTTGACATCCTGATCTACGTATTCGACCGCTATATGCTCGATGAGGCCCCTGAGGTGCCCGAGCGAGAGGAGCTAGCGCGCGATCTTGCGTACGTCGGATTTACACACGCCAACGTTGAACGGGCCCTTGATTGGCTGGCGGATTTGGCCTGCGTGCGCGAGCGCGCGCTGCTTGATTCGAGCATCGACGCAAGCGCGCCTGCCGTGCGCATCTTCTCCGAGGCTGAGCTCGTGCGTCTGTCGACCGAATGCCGCGGCTTTCTGCTCACGCTCGAGCGTTTAGGAGTGCTGCTGCCGCTGCAGCGCGAAATCGTGATCGACCGCATGCTGGCGCTCGACGCCGACGAGCTCGACACCGAGCAGTTGAAATGGGTCGTCCTCATGGTGCTCTCGAGCCAGCCGGGCCAGGATCTCGCTTTTCAGCGCCTGGAGGATCTGGTCTCGAGTGCTCATGCGAGCGGACCGCATTGAGCCACCGTCCCGGCTTGCGCGCGCATGACTGAGAATCTCGTCATCGTGGAGTCGCCCGCGAAGGCGCGCACGATCAAGAAGTACCTGGGGAAGGACTTCGATGTGCTCGCCTCCTACGGCCACGTGCGCGACCTCGTGCCGAAGGAAGGCGCGGTCGACCCCGATCACAGCTTTGCGATGCAGTATCACGAGCTCGAGAAAAGCGCCCGCCATGTCGATGCGATCTCGCGCGCGCTCAAAAAAGCCAAGGCTCTGTACCTCGCAACCGATCCGGATCGCGAGGGCGAGGCGATCGCGTGGCATCTGCACGAGATCCTGAAGTCGCGCGATGAGCTGAAGGGTAAGAAAGTGCACCGCGTAGCGTTCTACGAGATCACGAAGAACGCCGTGCGTGCCGCCGTCGCCGAGCCGCGCGAACTGTCGCTCGAGCTCGTCAATGCGCAGCAGGCGCGGCGCGCGCTCGATTATCTCGTCGGCTTCAATCTGTCGCCGTTGTTGTGGAAGAAAGTGCGCCGCGGCCTATCCGCCGGCCGCGTGCAAAGTCCCGCGCTGCGCATGATTTGCGAGCGCGAGGCGGAAATCCTCGCCTTCAGGCCGCAGGAGTACTGGACGCTCGACGGCGAGGGCGAGCACTCGCAGCAGCGCTTTCCCCTGAAGCTCATCGAATACCGCGGCGCGAAGACCGAGCAGTTCAGCTTCGTCAACGAGTCTCAGGCGCGCGAGGTCGAGAGCACGATCAAAGCCGCAGCGGGGGCCACGGCCGAGCGTGCCGGAGAACTCACGGTTCTGTCGATCGACCGCAAGCAGCGCCGCCGCAATCCCGCGCCGCCGTTCACGACCTCAACGCTGCAGCAGGAAGCTGCGCGCAAGCTCGGCTTCAATGCGCGGCGCACGATGCGCGTCGCCCAGCAGCTCTACGAGGGAGTGGAGATCGGCGCCGACGGCAGCGTTGGCCTCATCACCTACATGCGCACCGATTCGGTGTCGCTCGCGGCGGAAGCGGTGAGCGAGCTGCGCGCGGTCGCCGCCAAACTCTACGGCGCCGACAGCGTCGATAAGGAAGTGCGCGTCTACAAGACCAAGTCGAAAAATGCCCAGGAGGCGCACGAGGCCATCCGGCCGACCTCCGCGTCGATCACGCCCGCGGACATCGAGGGCAAGGTCGAGGGAGATCTCTTGCGCCTGTACTCGCTCATCTGGAAGCGCGCGGTCGCCTGTCAAATGAGCCACGCGGTCTTTGACACGGTCGCCGTCGACATGCTCGCGGGCAGTGATGGTCCCGAGCGCCATGTGTTGCGCGCCAACGGCTCTACCCTCGTCACGCCCGGATATATCGCGGTCTACCAGGAAGGCACGGATGATCTGAAGACGGACGATGATGATCACGTGCTGCCGCCGATGCAGGAGGGCGACAAGGTTTCCCTGACGGCGCTCAAAGCCGAGCAGCATTTCACCGAGCCGCCGCCGCGCTTCTCCGAGGCGTCGCTCGTCAAGGCGCTCGAGGAATACGGCATCGGCCGCCCGTCGACCTATGCCACGATCATCTCCACGCTGCAGGACCGCGAATACGTGGAGATGGACAGCCGGCGCTTCATTCCGACCGACATCGGCAAAATCGTGAATCGGTTTCTGACGCAGTATTTTCACCGCTACGTCGAGTACAGCTTCACTGCCGAGATGGAAGACGAGCTCGACGCGGTGTCACGCGGCGAGGAAGACTGGAAAATTCCGCTGCAGAAGTTCTGGAAACCTTTCATCGAGCTCGTTCACCACACCGACAAGAACGTCACGCGCGAGCAGGTCGCGCAGGCGCGCGAACTGGGCAAGGACAAACCAAGTGGCAAGCCCATCACGGTGCGCATGGGGCGCTACGGCCCATTCGTGCAGATCGGCACCAAGGACGACGACGAAAAACCGCGCTTCGCGGGTCTGCGGCCGGGCCAGAAGATGGATCTCATCACGCTTGCCGAGGCGCTCGAGCTGTTCAAGCTGCCGCGCACGCTCGGGGCGACCGCGGAGGGTGAACCGATCCTCACCAACGTCGGCCGCTTCGGCCCGTACGTCAAATACGGCGCGAAGTACGTATCCATGAAGGATGACGATCCCTATACCGTCACGCTCGAGCGGGCGTTCGAGCTCATCCGCCTGAAAAAGGAAACCGACGCGAGCCGCCTCATCGCCGACTTCGCGGCAGATGGAATCCAGGTGCTGAATGGCCGCTACGGTCCATACGTGACGGATGGCAAAAAGAACGCCAAGGTTCCCAAGGATCGTGAGCCCAAATCGCTGACGATCGCAGAGTGCCGCAAGATGCTCGAGGAGGCGCCGGCTCGGGGCAGCCGCTTCGGCCGCGGTAAGCGCGGCGCCACCGCCAAGGCTGCCGCGACGGGTGCGCCGCCGGCCGCGGATGCGACCGCGCGTCAACCAGCGGCGCGTCGCAAGGCCACTTCACCGCTGGCCCCGAGCGCGACAGCCGGCGCGTCCGCCGCGCCGCTGCGCCGCAAGAGCGCGGCGCGCGCAAGTCAAGCCGCGCGCCCCGCTGCAGCGCAGGCCCGGGCCCGCAGCCCTGCATCGAAGACGAAGAGCCCGCCGCGTCTTCTCAAAGCGGCGGCGAAGCGCGCGCGCGTCAAATAGACGAATTTCGCGCCGCTCGCGCGCGAGCGCGCGGCAAGCGTTGCAATGAAGTACCGCCATCATTTTCATGCCGGCAACTTCGCCGATGTGCACAAGCACGTGACGTTGCTCGCGCTGCTGGCGGCACTGAAGCGTAAGGAGGCCGGGTTTCTATACCTTGAGACCCACGCCGGCAGCGGCGCCTATGACCTTGCGCAGCCGAGCACCGAGGCGAGCCGCACGGCGCTCGCGGACCTGCAGCGCCTTGCGGCCGCCAACCCGGACACGGCAGAGCTGCGCTCGTACCTCGCGCAGCTGCAGATGCTGCGCGTGCACCTCAACAATGCGCACGCCTATCCTGGCTCACCGCTGTTCGCGGCGCAGCAGCTGCGCCCGCAGGATCGTGCGGTCCTGATCGAGATCGTGCCCAGTGAAGCCCGCGCACTCGAGCGCGAACTGCGCGGATACGCACGCATGCACGTCGAACAGGCGGACGGCTTCGAGCGGCTGCGTGCCTATTTACCGCCGCCGGAAAGGCGCGCACTCGTCCTCATCGACCCGCCCTATGAGGAACGCAGTGACTTCGAGCGCGTCGCGACCGCGGCCGCCGAAGCCCTGCGGCGCTTGGGCTCCGCCATTATCATGGTGTGGTATCCGATCAAGGATGCGCGCACAACCCAGACCTGGCAGAAAACTCTCGCCGCGAAGTTCGACTGCGAGAATCTCGTCTCCGAATGGTGGCTGTATCCGCGCGATTCGCGTGTGTCCTTGAATGGCTCCGGAGTGCTGATACTTAATCCGCCCTATGAGTTCCACGGGGGCATGCAACTGTGGCTCGCCGAACTGCACGCCGAATTGAACGCCGCGGGTACCGGCGGAATGAGTATTGGCAGGCTGCCGAGCGCGGCCTGAGCGTGCCGACGGACGACCGTCACAGAGTTGAACATATGTTCTGGTCGGAAGCTGTGCGGCTCATGTATAAAGAGCCGATTAACGCCTACCCGCCTGCAGACCATGGCCGCACCGCTGCACCTTAGACATTGGCGTCGAGCCTCGACAAATTGTCGACGGAGCGCTCGATGAATACCCCCCCGGATCAATACGGCGTCATCGGCCATCCCGTCGCGCACAGCTGGTCGCCGTTCATCCACGGACTCTTTGCGCGCCAGACCGAACAGGCCATGGTGTATCGGCGGTTCGATGTTCCGCCGGCAAAGTTCAGAAGGCACGTGCTGCATTTCTTTCTGCACGGCGGTCGCGGCCTGAATGTAACCCTGCCGCATAAAGTTGCCGCCGCCGAGCTTGCGAACGAGCTCACGCCGCGCGCCGAGCGCGCCCGCGCGGTCAATACTCTCATGATGCAGAGCGAGAACGAGATACTCGGTGACAACACCGACGGCGAGGGCCTGGTGCGCGACCTGCGGGACAATTATTCGGTACCGATCACCGGCACACGGATCCTCATTCTCGGTGCGGGCGGCGCGGCGCGCGGCATATTGGCCCCGCTGCTCGAGCTCAAACCGGCCGAGATCGTGATTGCAAATCGCACCGCGGCGCGCGCCAGTGTGCTCGCGCGCGAGTTCGCCCAGCTTGGCACATTGATCGGCTGCGGTTTTGATTCAGCCATGCCCACCGACTTTGATCTCATCATCAACGCTACGTCCGCAAGCGTGGACGGGGATGCGCCGACGGTCGCCGCGGGCCTCGTGACCGACCGCACCATCTGCTACGACATGGCCTATGGCAAAGAGAAGACGCCGTTTGTGATCTGGGCCGAGAGCGTCGGCTGCGCGCGCGCGCTGCAAGGCTGGGGGATGCTGGTTGAGCAGGCCGCAGAATCCTTCAGCGTATGGCGCGGCATCCGCCCCGAAACCGCTCCGGTGCTCGCCGCTCTCAACGCAGCGTAACGAATTCTTCAGCGCTGGTCGGGTGAATCGCGACGGTATCGTCGAAATCGCGTTTGCGCGCGCCCATTCGCACCGCGACTGCAAACCCCTGCAGCATCTCATCGGCCCCCGGGCCAATCACATGCGCCCCGACAATATGCTGCTCGGGTCCCACCGTGACGAGCTTCATGTGGGTGCGCGGCTTACGGTTTGTCATCGCGTGGTAGAGCGGCACGAAGCTTGTGATGAACACCTGCACCGCCTCGCCGTGACGCGCGCGCGCCTGCTCTTCTGACAGACCCACGGTGCCGATCGGCGGGTGGGAAAATATGACCGTCGGCACGTTCTCATACTCCAGGCGCCGCTCCTTCTGTCCGTCGAAGAGCCGATCGCTCAGGCGTCTGCCCGCTGCGATCGCAACCGGCGTGAGCGGCATGCGGCCGGTGACATCCCCGAGCGCATAGATCCCGTTCACATTCGTCGCCTGATAATCATCCGTTTCAATGAAACCGCCCGGGCTCAAATGCACGCCGGCGCTCTCGAGGCCCAGTGACTCCACATTGGGCACGCGGCCCACGGCCCAGATGACGCAATTGAGGTGGGCGAAATGCCTGCCGCCATGCAGTGTGAGCTCCAGTGCACCATCCGGCGCGCGCACCAGCGACTCGGCGCGACAGCCGGTCTGGATCGCGACACCGCTCTCGCGCAGCATTTCAAGCGCCGTCTCGCCCAGAAGCTTGTCGAACACTTTGAGAATCGCGTGGCCGCGCAGGAGAAGCGTGACCTGTGAGCCGAGCGCCGCGAGAATCCCCGCGAACTCGACCGCGATATAGCCGCTGCCGGCGATCGCGATGCGTCGCGGCCGCTCTACCAGCTCAAAAAAACCGTCCGAGGTGATGCCGAGGGAAGCGCCCGGGATCGCCGGAATGCACGGTCGCCCGCCGGTTGAAACGACGACATGGGGCGCGGCGAGCGTGCGGCCCGCGGCATCAATGCTGTGCGCATCGATGAAGCGCGCGCGCCCGACGACGTGCTCGATGCTGCGCGTGGCAAGAGCGTGTGCATAGTGCCCGTTGAGGCGCGCCACGTAGACATCGCGCTTGGTCTTCAGAAGTCCCCAGTCGTGGCCTTCCGGGGCTGCCGGGAAACCGTAGTCGGTGCTATCCGCGCGCGTCTCTGCAATCTCCGAGGCATTCCACATGATCTTCTTCGGCACGCAGCCTACATTCACGCAGGTTCCGCCAAGCGGCCCGGGCTCGACGAGGGCAACGCGCGCACCATAATCGGCCGCGCGCTGCGCGCAGGCGAGCCCGCCGCTGCCGCCGCCGATGACGACCAGGTCGAATTCTTCCGCCATATACAACGCCCAGGAAGCTCGTGGAGCTCCCCATGTTACATCTGTTGCCGCCTCGGCCTGTGTGAGGGTCAATGCATGCGCGCGGTTCGAGGAGGCTTTAGAATGCGCGGCTGAAAAGGTAGGTCAAAAAATGCCAAATCCGCTCCTCACCGACCACACTCTGCCGGCCTTCACGGAAATACGCCCCGAGCACGTGGAGCCCGCCATCCGGGAGCTCCTGGATGCGAGCCGGGCGCGCATCCGTGAGCTCGCAGTCCTGCCCGATCCGAGCTTCGCAACCTTCGTCGAGCCGCTCGAGGAGCTGGACCACCGCGTTGCGCGCACCTGGTCGCCCGTAGTGCACCTGAACGCGGTGGTCAACTCCGAGCCGCTGCGCGCGAGCTACAACGCCTGCCTGCCGCTCCTGTCGGCTTACCACACGGACCTTTCACAGAATGAATCGCTGTACCGGGCCTACACCGCCATCAGCGAGCGCGACGCGGCTGCCTTGGGGGCGGAGGAGCGGCGCGTGGTGGAACACACGCTGCGCGACTTTCGTCTCGCAGGCGTCGGCCTCGACGCCGAGCGCAAGCAGCGTTTCAAGGATGTGCTGCTGGAACTCTCGCAGCTGCAGTCGAAATTCGAGGAGAACGTCCTCGATGCGACCAATGCCTGGCGCCACCACGTGAGCGACGCCGCCGAACTTGCGGGCCTCAACGAGTCCATCATCGAACAGGCGCGCGAGCGTGCGCACGCCGAACGGCGCGAAGGCTGGACCTTTGCGCTCGACCAGCCAACCTATGTTGCAGTGGTGACGGATGCCGAATCCCCGGAACTGCGCCGCGCGTTCTACGAGGCGTGGACCACGCGCGCATCGGACCGCGGCCGCTTCGCCGGTCGCTGGGACAACTCCCAGGTGATGGAAGACATCCTCAGGCGACGCCACGAGGCGGCGCAGCTGCTGGGCTTCAAGAGCTATGCCGAATACGCGCTCGCGACACGCATGGCGCGCAGTCCCGAGGAGGTCATGCAGTTCCTGCACGAGCTTGCGCAGTCGGCGCGCGCAGCCGCGCGCCGCGAGATCGCGGAGCTTGCCGCCTTTGCCGGCCACCCGCTTGCCGCCTGGGACGTGGGCTTTTATGCCGAGCGCCTGCAGGGGAGCCAGTACTCGGTATCACAGGAGGAGCTGCGGCCGTATTTTGCGCTGCCGCGGGTTCTGATCGGCCTCTTTGAGGTCGCAGAGCGCCTCTTTGACGTGCGCATCCGTGCGCGCGATGGGGTCGAGCTGTGGCACCCGGATGTGCTCTTCTTCCAGATCGAGGACTCCGGCGGACACGCCCTCGGCAGCTTCTACCTTGACGCCTATGCGCGCCCCAACAAGAGAAGCGGCGCGTGGATGGACGACTGCATCGGCCGCAAGCACATGGCGGCCGGTTCAACCCTGCCGGTCGCCTACCTCGTGTGCAATTTCCTGCCGCCCGCGGGCGGCCGTCCGGCACTTCTGACTCACGACGATGTGCTGACGCTGTTCCACGAGTTCGGTCACGGCCTGCATCACCTCCTGACGCGGGTCAACTATCCAAGTCTCGCCGGCATCAGAGGCGTCGCCTGGGACGCGGTCGAGTTGCCGAGCCAGTTCCTGGAAAATTACGCCTGGCAGGCGGACGTTCTGCAGCGCATCTCGAGCCACATCGAAACCGGCGCATCCTTGCCCGAACCCCTGCAGGCGCGTCTCATCCAGACGCGCAGCTTTCACGCCGGCCTGCAGACGGTGCGGCAGCTTGAGATGGCGTTGTTCGACTTTCAGCTGCACGCCAATTACGACCCCGAGTTGGGTGGGCGGATCGCGCAGGTGCTGGCCGAGGTGCGCGCCGAGGTTGGCGTGACGCCGGTGCCGGAGTGGAATCGCTTCGCGCACAGTTTTGGCCACGTCTTTGCGGGCGGCTACGCCGCGGGTTACTACAGCTACAAATGGGCCGAGGTGCTGGCGGCAGACGCGTTCTCCGCGTTCGAGGAGCAGGGTGTGTTCGACCGCGCCACCGCACAGCGTTTTCTTGATGCAATACTCGCGCGCGGCGGCAGCTGCGATCCGCTCGACGCGTTCATCAAATTTCGCGGCCGCAGGCCCGATGTGCGCGCGCTCTTGCGGCAAAGCGGCATGGAAGCTCCGGGCGACATCGCTGCATGAGGAGCCTTGCGTGCGTGTGCGCCGCGTTCTGCGGCGCCCTTCTGTGTACGAAGGTTCGCGCCGAAGCGCAGTATGTCATCGAGCAGCTTGTGGTGAGCGTGAGTTCAACCGCCGCAGAGGCGGGCGAGCGTATCGCCTCGATTCACAGCGGGGACCGCGTCGAAGTGCTCGAGCGCCAGGACGGCTACGCGCATGTGAAGCTCGCCTCCGGAACCGAAGGATGGGTGAAAGCAAGCTACCTCTCGGCGGAGCTGCCGCTGCAGCAGAAGCTTGCGGCGCAGGCCCTGGAACTGGGCCAGCTGAAAGAGGAACTCGCGCGCCTGCAGGAAGCGGCGAGCGCGGCGCCCGCGCCCGCGCCGGCTGCGCACGAGGCTCCAAATGATCCACCCGCGCCGGCCGCCGATGAACACCGCGATGCCGGCCATCCGGTGTGGCAGTGGGCGCTCGGCTTCTCGAGCCTTGCGCTCATCGCAGGCTTCGTCCTCGGCTGGCGCATGCTCGATCGGCGCATCCGCCGCAAGTACGGCGGCCTGCGCATCTACTGATGCCGCGTGCGCGCCGGCAGCTGCCACGGCGGCCTTTGACGGCGACGACAAATAACCTCTGCGTCGTGACTTGGCATGTGCGCAATGCCCTGCCGTCGAGTTCGCCGCAGTGCCAATATGACTGGGCGTGTGGATATTCTGCGGCTATTCGCCGCACCCGCCGC
>Ga0302325_10036503_pt1 | contig 10018 bp, 10 predicted proteins | sample Palsa_T0_2_FD_201948 | JGI IMG/M metagenome (GOLD analysis project Ga0302325, IMG submission 201948) | Peat permafrost microbial communities from Stordalen Mire near Abisko, Sweden - Palsa_T0_2 | ecosystem: Environmental > Terrestrial > Soil > Palsa > Peat permafrost | place: Sweden: Abisko... | reverse complement strand
AGCTGATCTTCGGGGCTGCCAGGCTCGTTCCGTCGACCCGTAATGCCAAGGTGCTCAACGCCACGGTGAGCTGGGACTACACGACCTACCTCAATATTGTCTTCATTGTGGTTGCGGTCGTGCTGCTCTGGCGCTTCTTCCGTTCCGGCGGAGCCATGATGCTCAAAATGATGGGCGGGAACCCCGAACCGGTGTCCGAGCCCGTCACTTGAGATCGGCGGACTTCTCAGGGCTCGGGGTCGACGCCGCACTCGTCGGGGGGGCCTGGAGCGGCATGGCGACGCGGGCCACCACCACGTCGGTGCGGGTGCGCAACGCCGCCGAAAGGACACGGTCGATCTGGTTGTGGAGGATGCGGTACCGCTAGCGTTCGGGTATGACGACGGGAATCAGGACCACGATCTGCTTGTCGTTGGGCTCCCGCAAGCCGTCGATGAGCGCGATGATCGGCGCCACCACCGACGAATACTCCGTCTGCAGGATCCGCAGCGGTACGCCGGGGTTCCACTCCGCCCATTCACGCTCCAGCTCCTCGGCGCCACTCGGACCGTCGTCGCACGGATCGGGCGCCACGAATACCGCCACCACCCACTGGCCGAGGTGAGGGCATCGAGCGACAGGGCCGAGAGGCCCTCGACCGGAGTGATCTGCTCCTTGGAGGCCTCGGCCCTCAGTGGCCTTCCGATGAGCAAATTCCAGGCAGATCGGCCGGTGGCGTTGCGCACCTCGCGTGGATCCCGCACGCCCAGATCGTACGATCCTGGTGCGCCGACCTGGGGTCAGACGCCCAACGGATCACGCGTTGAGGCGACTCAACTCGTTTCTGCCATCACCGCCGCCTCCACTATCTGAATGTCGGGAGGCTGAATGGCGGTGGGTCCCCCGGCAACGGGGATCTGCCACACCATGGTCAGATACGGCGTGGGCCGCTGAACCGAATCCGAACCGCACGGCGTCACGCCCGTGATGTTCAGGACGTCCGCCGAGCCAGTGAGTGGCCCGCAGACCTCGGTGCGTTGGTGCCACTGCACCAGAGCTCCGAACGGCATCGGTGGCTTGCTGAGTGTCGAAGGGAGGACGTACATGGCGGCAGCCAACACTTCTTGGCCCGATGGCGTCTGGGCATAGATCAGACCGTCGACATGCTGGGGACTGAGCGTCCGTTTGGATGCTGCATTTGCCGCCTCCATGCCCGGGTTCACGTAGTACACGACGGGGTAGTCGACGGGCGACACCGCCACGTAGCCGGCGGCTGTCGCGGCGGCAGGATTTGCGTATTGAGCCACGGCCTCGCTGGTGGACTGTACGTACTGCGTGGCGTTGATCTGTTCGGAGAAGGTCGGCTCAGCAGCACACCCGGTGACCGCCATGTGGATCTGATCGGGGCCGTTCTCACCATCGGCCAGCAGCTCGTGGGCCAGCGCGGAGGGGAAGGCCGGACCGCTGTAATTCCAGTTGGCCTTGGTGGAGTTGAGCCCGGCGGCCGCAGATGCGTCGGCACCGTTCATGTTCATGCCGGCGTCACCGCCCATAATCATGTAAGGGGTGTTGGTCAGGTCCAATCCCGATCTGGCCGTTCCCCCGTTACCCGCCGTGCACGAAGCGGTACTGGCGGTGTCCTCCGAAGGTGTGGCGCCGGACATCCCCGCCATGCCCGACATCGCCATGCCTGTCGTCTCCTGGGCCGGTGCCGGGTACGCCGCGCTGAGCACGAGCGCGACGACCAGCCCCACGCCTCCACCGATTGCGAGCAACGGGTTCCATCGCAGCAACGACGCCAGCGGAGCGCGATCGAAGAATGCATCGGCTTCGACGGTCGGGGTCATCGAAAGCGCGAGGAGGATGACGAGGGGCCCGGTGTTGGGGTCGGTGCCCGACCCTGTGAAGATGGCGCCGAGACCCTGGCCGGTGACCCAAAAGACCAGCGAGAGCAGTCCACCGGCAAGAAGGAAGACCCGCGGTCGTCGGGCCACCAGAGGACCCGCGCCGATGACGAGCGACGCCACGGCCACAAACCAAGCGGTCTGCGTTCCCACTGAGCCGAAGTGATTGCCGAAGTGGGTCAAGAAGTGGGCGTACGCACCCGGCTCCCCCGGTGACATTCCGCTGATCGCACTCGAGACCGATGTCGCCGTCCGATTATCCGGGAGGAGGAACAAGATGGCGGCCAGGGCCCAGAACCCGCTCCACACCGCGAGTGGGGTGACCGCCCCACCGATCCCTTGGGCTGCGGCCGATGACGCCACGCCCACCTTCTGCTCGACCTCGAGACTCTCGTCGGCCCGTGCCCCGGCCCGGCGCGGCCATGCCATCAGTCCGATCAGCCCGTACATGAGGACCGAGCCCGGTGCGCCCGTCAGCGCCGAAGCCGATCCGGTAAGGATCAGGCCCAGGCCTTCGCCGAAGAGCCAGACCCCGGCCACCCAGAAAAACGAGATGACCAGGGCCGGCCGTACCGTGCGCCGGAACAGCAACCCCGCCCCGATCGCCACCTGAATGAGCGCAAAGAAGGTGTTCCACGCGGCAACGTGAGGAGCCACGAAGTGGCCGACATTGGTGATGACCCAACGGATGACATCGGGCTGCCCTTGCGCATTGTTCAGGAGGTCGGTGGTGGCGAAGCCGTGGCCGAACATGAACGGCTGGAATTGCAGTCCGGCGTCCAGCAGCCAGAACAGGCCGAGGACGATCTGGAGCGTGCGCTGGGTCCTGACGAGGGGAGAAGATCGGCGGGGACGAGCGGTGGACGGTCCGGAGTCCTCCTCCTCAATGTTCGTCATTTCGGTTCCCGTCGGCACGGACCCAGGCTAGGCACGAGTGGTAGGAAATGTGGGGCAGCCGGGGATGTCCGGTGAGATTCTCTATTTACCACCTGAGCTGGGCGGAGGGATTCGCACCGAGGCCACCGCGGCTGAGCTCAGGCCCGCGAGGGTGGCCCGAGCCGGCTGCGCCGGCCGGCCACCGTGGCCGTCACCGCAGAGGCCGGCGATGATCGGCCGCCGCACGAAGAACGTCGAGCCGCCCCAGTACCCCTGGCGACACGTCGCTCGGTGTCGAGATCGGCGGTCGAACACCCAATGCACATGACGATCGATCTTCGCCCAACGTCACCGTTCCACCAAAAATATGTACGGCGTGCATGAGCCTGAGCGCAGCCTCGAGACCCGACCCGTCGATGGTACGTCACTCCCGACACATCGAGGGCGACACGAGCTTCATTTGCCAGCATCGGCTCGATGCTCCACAAGGCCGCCCGTGTTTCCGAGACGAGGTCGCCGCTGAGTCGGGCGAGACACCCGTTGGCGATCTCCATCAGCTCGATCTCGAGGAGCGGTGCCTCTTTGTCGGCCGCGTTCTCACTCCGGGCGACCGCCCTCCCGATGCTCACATCCGGATTCATCTGTCTCCTCTCAATCGGAGTGCGTCCTGAGCGTGGGCCCACAAGGACCGTGGAACGGTCGGAATCAGTGTTTCCGTTGTACTCGGACCCCCGAAGGAAGGAATCACGTGTCTGCGTGATTCGCCCCGGGACGGTGGAGGCGCACGCTGGCCTGGGGCCAGAGAGCAGTTTTGGCTCGATCGTTGTACAATCCGCCGACAGAAAGGACCTTCCGGTGTTTCGCTCCTTGTCCTCCTCGTTCCTGTGGCGCGGTCTGCTCCTGTTGCCGTCGGCATCGTCGCCATTGTCTGGCCGGGCGTGACCATCCTGGCCGTCGTCATCATTTTCGCCATCGCCGCATTCGGAGCCGGCATCAGCGAGGCCGGCCGGGCCTTCTCGGGCGACGGGGCCGGCTCGGTGATCGGCCACCTCCTGCTCGGCCTCCTCGATGTCACCGCCGGAGTCGTGGCCATCGCCTGGCCCGGCATCACCGCGTACGTGCTGACCATTTGGATCGGCGCCTGGGCCGTGGTGAGCGGCATCGGCGAGTTCGCCATGACCTTCGCCTCCAAAGAGACCGCCGGTAAGCGTGCGCTGTTCGGGTTGGGAGGGTTGCTCGCCGTCGCCTTCGGCGTCGTCCTCTTCGCCCGCCCCGACCTGGGAGCCGTTTCCCTGGCCGAGATCTTCGGGCTGTTCAGCCTGGCCTACGGCATCTCCAGCCTGGTGCTCGCTGCGACCACTCGGGACACGGGCATCGCCCTGTCCCGAGCGGCTGCTTGAAGCCCGACAGCCAGCCCTCCCAGCGGGCAAGAGCCCGCCCACACCACAGAACCGCCAAGTCGATTGCCAAACGGGTGGCCGCGCTGGTTGTCGCGGTCATCGCCCTCTACGTCGTCCTTCCCAGTCTCACGGCGGTCATTGGCGCCTGGCCACGCCTTTCGACACTCGCTCCCGGGTGGTGGATCGCCTCGGTGGTCGCCGAAATAGCCAGCTTCACCTGCAATTTCGCCCTCCAACGGTTGGTGCTGCGCACCAAGGACTGGTCGGCCGTGATCATGGCCGGATTGACCGGCAACGCAGTCACCAACGTGCTGCCGGGTGGGGATGCCGCCGGGGCGGCCGTGCAGTTCCGGATGCTCAACGTCGCGGGCATCGATCCCGGCAACGCCGCGGGCGGCCTCGCTGCCTCCTCGTTGCTCGGCGTCGGAAGCCTCCTGGCGCTCCCCATCTTCACCCTTCCGGCCGTGCTCGGGGGTTCGCACATCAGTCGTGGACTCGTGCGTGCCGCCCTTCTCGGGCTCGGCGGCTTCGCTCTCTTTGTCGTCGGTGGCATCGCCGTTCTGGCGACTGACCAGCCGCTGGCCCTCCTCGGGCGGGCCATCCAGTGGCTCTTGAACAAGGTGCGCCGGCATCGAGCACCGATCACCGGACTGGACCAACGCATGCTCCAACAGCGCGACGACATAGTGGCGGCACTGGGTAAGAGAAAGACCGACGCAGTCCTCCTCGTAGCCGGACGCCTGGGCTTCGATTACCTCTGCCTCCTCGCCGCCTTGCGGGCCAGCGGCACCGACCCCAGGCCAGGACTCGTGCTCCTCGCCTATGCAGCGGCCAACATCGTCGCCCTGGTACCGCTCACCCCCGGCGGTCTGGGCCTGGTCGAAGCCAGCCTGAGCGGCATGCTCGTGCTCGCCGGCGTCAGTCCCGCGCGCGCCGTTCTGGCAACCCTCACCTACCGGTTGGCTTCCTACTGGCTCTCAATCCTCGTCGGCCCGGTGGCGTACTTCTTGTTCCGCCGGCGTTACGGACCCGTCGATCTGGGTCACCCCGGATCCACCGACGCCAAGGGGACGACCTGAGGAGCCACGGTTCGGCGACCCCCTCGGTGGTGGAGGGCCCGTTGCCCGCCGATATCTAAGCTCACGCTCTCGCGTGATGTCGTCGTCCGTGTCCAACGTGCACCCTTGAGCGTGGCGAAAGAAACGCAGCACCATGTCCTTGTCTGACGTGTCCGACGGATCTGACGTGTCCGGCCGGACCCCGCCGCCGCGCTCGCGGCGTGAACGCATCCGCCGGTCCGCCGAGTCGAACCACGTGCCGCTTCGGGCGATCGTCTTCACCGTCGCAATCGTGGCGGGGGTCTTTCTGGCCGGAAAGCTCCTGTACCGGTTGCGCGACGTCCTGATACTCATGGCCGTCGGGGGATTCATTGCGCTCGTGCTGAATCCGCAGGTGGTTGCGTTGCAAAGGTGGAGGGTACCGCGCCGGGGAGCGGCCGTCGCTCTCGTAACCGCGTGGTCCGTGCTCGTCTTCGCCGGCTTGGCCGTGATGTTCGGGTATCCACTCGTCAATACGATCACCCACCTCGCCAACAACCTGCCGGCGTACATCAGGAGGGCAGAACACAGTCGGGGCTGGATCGGCCACCTCATCCGGCGCTATCACATCGCAAACTGGGTCCGCAAGAATTCCCCCAAGCTCGTGAGCTTTGCCGAACGTCTCGGCAAGCCGGCGCTCGCTCTCGGCAAGGGAGCCGCGTCGGTCACCCTCGAGTTGGTCACCACCTTTGTCTTCGTTGTCCTGCTCCTGCTCGAGGCGCCGAAAATGAGGGCCGCCACATTGAACGCCATGTCCCCCGACAGAGCAGCGAGGTACGCGCGCATCGGGGGAGAAATCAGCAAGTCGGTCTCCGGCTACATGCTGGGGGACCTCCTGACGTCGCTCATCGCCGGGATAGTGGTCTTCGTGACACTGACGATCTTGGGGGTTCCTTTCGCCGGTCTCTGGGCCCTCTGGGTCGCTCTCGTCGATTTTCTCCCCACCATTGGAGGCGCATTGGCCGGAATACCGACGGTGCTCTTCGCACTTGCTCATTCCCTCACGGCGGGGGTGGCGACGGCGGTCGTGTTCCTCCTGTACACGTTCTTGGAGAATCATGTCCTGAATCCCGTAGTCATGAGTCGTACGGTCAAGGTGAACCCGCTCCTGGTCATGATATCGGTGCTGATCGGTGCTGATCGGTGCTGATCGGTGCTGACATCGGTACATGGGTCGGGGGGTTGATCGGCGGTTTTGCCGCGGCTCTGCTCGCCATTCCGGTTGCCGGCGCGGCCCAGATCATCGCTCGTGAGATTTGGAAGGTCACCGGCCCCGAACGGACCGAGGCACCGACAGGACCGATCCAGGCGGAGAGTATCGAAGTGTCTCCGCCAAATCACGGAACCGCGTGATGTCGCGGTCGAGGGCTGCAGCGCACCATGGGGTGACACTAATTCCACGCTGAAAGGAACCTCATGCATAAGCCGAACAACCTTCTCGAATCCGACGTCGTCGACGCGCTCGACTGGGACGACCTTCTGGATGACAGCAGGATCGTCATCAAGGCCAACGACGGGAACGTCACTCTGACCGGCACCGTCCCCACGTACTACGAAACCACCCTGGCCGCCGAGTACACCTGGAGCGTGGGCGGGGTGACCGGCGTCGACAACGAGCTCGTCATCGGGTTGGTGGGCGCCGCCATGGCCGATGCCGACATCGCCGCCGCGGCAACGCTCGCCCTGAACGCCAACCGGTTCGTGCCCCAGGGCGCCGTCACCGTCGAGGTCGTCAACGGATGGATCACTCTCGGTGGTGAGGTCCGTCACCACTACCAGCGCCAGGCGGCCGAGCACGCTGTCCGGCAGGTAGACGGACTCCTCGGCATCACCGACAAGATCGCCCTCACGAGCGACCCCATTCCGAGCGACGTGGTCGACCGCATCAACAAGGCCCTCCGTCGCAACGCGATCATCGACGACTCGCTGATCCAGGTCACCAACGTCGACCACACGATCTACCTGGACGGCACCGCCGGCTCCTGGGCGGCCATGACGGCGGCCGAGGACGCGGCGTGGGCCGCCCCCGGGGTGACCGACGTGATCGATCGCCTGGTCATCGTTCCCTGACGCCCTCGCAGAGCCCAGGTCCGTGGAACCCCCGACCACGGGCTTGGGCTTTCGGGGCCCTCAGGCGGACCGGCCCAGAGATTCTCTAGGATGGTGCCGTCCAAAGGAGGCACAGTTGAGTGATTACGATGTACGCATGGTCGTGTTGTCGACCGACGACCTCGACGAGTCGATCCGGTTTTACACCGAAACCCTCGGGATGGCGCTGAAATTTCGTGACGGGGCCCATTACGCGGCCCTCGACGGCGGGTCGATCACCCTCGCACTGGCGACCGCGGTGGACCACCCGATGCCCGGCCATGTCGTCGTCGGCATCAAGACCCCCGATGTCGATGCTGCGGCGGAGGCCATTGAGGCCCACGGCGGCGCCATCGTGAAAGGACCGTACAACGACGCGCACGAACGCCGTGCCGTGGTCTACGACCACAAGGGGAACGGCCTGGTCTTCTACAGTCCGCTGCCCAGCTGAACGGGGCACGGCTGCCTTCTCGCTGTGAACCGGCCGGTGCCAACCTCCCGCCTCGGCTCATGACCTGCTAACCGATCGCCGCCACGGCAGCTCGAGCCGTGGCGAACTCGATGTCGGGTGCGGTGATCGTGGCGTGCGGGGCCGTGAATGTCCAAGACTCACCCCCAGACGAGGTGGCCATGGCAAGCAGACAGGAAATACCCATGAAGGGGGGGCCGCTCGCCCGGTACGAGCAGGGCGTCATCGACCGCATCAACAATTTCAACGATCCCCACCAGGAATGGCGCCGTCTCTGTTCGGAACTGTTCGGCACGTTCCTCCTTGTGCTGGTAGCCGCCGGCGCGGGGATGATGGATCATGCCTTCCCAGGGGTGATCAGTCGCCAAGCGACCGTTGTGGCCCCGGCCCTGATGGTCATGGCGATCATCTTGTTCATGGGCAGGGTGTCCGGGGCGCATCTGAACCCCGTCGTGAGCATCGCGTTCGCGCTGCGCCGGGATTTCCCTTGGTGGAGGGTGCCGGGTTACATCGTCGTGCAGTTGGTCGGCGCCACGCTCGCCGCCCTCTTCCTGCACGCCGTCATCAACGTCTCGGCCGTCTACGGTTCCAACTATCCGACCCACCGCTACTCTGACGTCGCTGCGTTCGGGATGGAACTGATACTGACCCTGGGACTGGTGAGCGTCATCCTCGGTACCGCGTCGGGGGCCCAGAACGTAGGCATCATCGGCGCGTTCGGGGTGGCGGGCTATGTCGCGCTGGCGGGGCTGTGGGCGAGCCCCATTTCGGGCGCCTCCATGAACCCGGCCCGCACCTTCGGACCCGATCTGGTGGGCACACACTTCACCGGGTTCTGGGTCTACGTCGCCGGCCCGCTCGCCGGCGCCGTGCTGGCGGTCGGCATCGCCTTTGTCCTGCGGGGCACCAGTGATGGAGCGGCGGCCGGGGCGGCACAAGGCGACCTGTTCCCCGAGGTCGAGGTTTCCTCGCCCTGACACAGGCGGCCCTCGGAGTGGGTCTGCCGCAGGTGCCGGTCTGGATGGCCCGCTTCAACGCCGGGTTCGCCGTGAAGGTGACCAACGGGGTGGGCACCATGTGGTGCGCCTACGCCTTCGCCGCCATAGCTCTCGTCAGCCTGCCCCAAGCCATCAAGTCCCACAACGCGGTAACCCTGGTGTCCTGGGTGTCGCAGACCTTCTTGCAGTTGGTCCTGTTGTCGGTGATCATCGTCGGCCAGAACGTGCTGGCGGCCTCCGCTGACAAGCGATCCGAGGCGACCTACAACGACGCCGACGCGGTGCTCCATGAGGCAGTGAAGATTCAAGAACACCTTCTGGCCCAGGACGCGATCCTCGAGCGCCTGATCAAGGACACGGCCAAGAACGCGGGTCCGCCCGCTACGGGACGGGTGGAAATTGCATAACCTGTCTATCGACGGGGCAGGTGGGCGAAGGGGGCGTTGCGATGCCGGGGAACGATCAGGTCGACATTGAGCTCGATCCCTTCCGGGCTGAGGACCACGTCCCTTATGAGCAGCTCCGGACGATGCGCCGGGAGTGCCCCGTGGCCCGCATCCCCGTCGGGTGGTTCCTGTCACGACAGGCCGAGGTGCTCGAGGCAGTTCGCCAGGTGGACACGTTCGTGGCCAGCTTCCGCGCCCCCGGCGTCGTGGTGCCCGAAGAGGAGCAGTTCATCAACGAGATCGCCGAGCCCCGCCACAGCCGGGTGCGAAAGATCATCAACGCCAGCGTGGCGTATCACAAGGCCATGCGCCTCGAACCGTTCATCCGCGACCTGTGCGACGATTACCTGGACCCGCTGATCGCACGTGGCTACGGCGACCTGGTCGCCGACTTCGTGGTGTCCATCCCGGTCAACGTCATCGCTCATCTGATCGGCGTGCCCCGGGAGGACTGGCAACGGTTTTGGCGCTGGAGCGATGAAGTGGTGGAGGGGACCTACCCCACCCTCTACCGCACCGAGCGGGGCGAGGGGCTGGCCGGTGCCCACCCGGAATTCACCGCATACGTCGACGCCCTCATCGCGGCGCGCCGGGAGGACCCGACACCACCCGACGACTTTCTCACCCGCCTGCTGAAGAACGAGGTCGAGGGCCGGCACCTGTCCGACGTTGCCATACGGACTCAGCTCGTGTTCCTGATCATCTCCGGCAACGAGACGACACGGCACCTCATCGCTAACCTGCTGGCCACATTGGCCACG
>Ga0302325_10036502_pt1 | contig 10018 bp, 9 predicted proteins | sample Palsa_T0_2_FD_201948 | JGI IMG/M metagenome (GOLD analysis project Ga0302325, IMG submission 201948) | Peat permafrost microbial communities from Stordalen Mire near Abisko, Sweden - Palsa_T0_2 | ecosystem: Environmental > Terrestrial > Soil > Palsa > Peat permafrost | place: Sweden: Abisko... | reverse complement strand
AGAATATTTCGGACTTGTGAAAGGAACTCGAGTGGTGGTGCTGATTCCACTTCCAAATTGAGATCTGCAAGACGGCGCTCCAGTATTGCCAGTTCAGCACTACCTAAGTTGCTTGCAGAGGTGGCTAGTTCCTTCTCGACAGAAGCCCTCTCATCAGTAAGAGATCTTTGAATCTCGACTAGCATACTGTCTGGTATTTCATTGTCTAATCCCATGCTCTGCGCCAGTGTCCTTGCTTTGACGCGTTGTACCCACTGCCACAGTTGTCCAAGCCTCCGCTGTCGCCTAGTTGTGATGTCCTCATCACCAAAACCACTCTGTGCCTTGTTCCCTATCTGGACGATGACGAGAGAAAGCAATCGAATGGCAATTTTGCCGATTTGCCAGATTCCCATCCCGCTTCCCATGTAAGACTTCATGTTGAGAAAGTCGAGTGTGCGACTGAGGTCAACTTCATATAACGTTGTACCGAATAGTAATTCCACTTCTTCCAATAAGGCCAAGGTCTCATCAACCGTCCGAGCTACCTCTGCCGGGTCGTTGGTAATTCCAAACTCAATCCTAAGCTGCGTGATGGTGGAGATATAAATCACTTCCGTGGCAAAGAACTGAGAGTTCTCAATGCGTCGCCAATACGCAACTTGATCCCTCGCAATCTCGTCCGCACGAGCAAGAAACTCGATAAGCCCATCACTTAGCTTATTGCCAGGATTCTGACAGCAGAAAAAAAAGTTCAAATACAGCTGGGAAAGGATAGATCGAGCAATCCACCACTCCCTCCCAAAATGGTCATTGCTTCTAGGTGATACCAATTTCATCTCCCTCAAATCAAGTCGTTCTTGTATAGCACTAATTAACTCACAATTGACTTGAAACCAGCCAGGAGTAATGGTGTGAACACTTTTTCCAATGCAGTCTGCGTGAACAAGCTTTGGGGACTCTAGCTTTCTGAACTCCTTGTCAGCTAATTTTAGCTGAACATGTTCGCTCCAAGCGTTGGATCGACGGTTATGGATGGCAATCCAAAGACATTGGCGGAGACGGTAATCGTGACAAGAATCATCTAGGAGCCAGGATCTTAAAGTTGGTCGCCTTTGAGCCCATTGTTTCGCGTGGAGAGGATGTTCGGGTGTGCCCACTAGATTATTTAGCAGCTCCTTCCCCTGCATCTTCAGAATATGGTCCGTCTCGAATTTTGTATCCTTCGCTCCCGAGCCGAAAAGCCGGGAAAGTGCATGCTCTGTGAGATTCCCAGACGCCACCTCCTTGAAAACTAGCCTTTGGAGCAATTCTGGGACTACAACTTGCTCAGGCCGGGAATGAAAACTGTAGTCCATATTGAATTCGTGATTTTCAACTTCCCGTTGATCGAGAATGTCTTTGACCTTCAGCGACTGCTCGTTTGGTGTAGTGATCGATACTTCGCGCCTGAAGGTGTCGCCAGAGGGCATACTCAAGGCAAATGCATGGTGGGTTGCTTGCATTGCTCCTATTAAGGCCTTCTCCTCTCGCTGTCCCACTTGAGTCTGGAGTCTCAGTAACATGCTTGAATGCATGTGCTTCACAGTAGGTAGGGTGATATGAGGATGCATGCGTTCGAACTCCTGAAGCGCCTCGATTCTCCTCGCCAATTCGACGTAGGAACTTGTTCTTGCAACTCCGCCTTCGGAATTTAGTACTGGAGTCATAATATCAACTAGATTCGTCATCTCCGAAGAAACTCGGCCCTGGGTTCTGAAAAGATTTTGACTGCGAAATTGTATGTCTGTTTGGAGCACTGCAAACTCATTGGATGGATAGAGCTTCTTAGCCCATGCAATAGCAAGAAAATGAGCTGATTCGGTCTCAATGTGACTGGCGGCCTGCATCTTGTCTCCGAGGATCAATAGTTGTTGCAAACGTGCTTGCGTGGGCTCCTCTTTTTCCACCATCTTTAAGCGATGCAATTCCACGGTAAGAAGATCTAGAGAGTCGGATGCTTGCAGAGTGCTGTCAGTGTCGTTCATAAGAGAAATACACTCAACGAATTCTGCCTCTAGATTGTTGAACCAGATTTCCGCTTGAGGTTTAGCACCCAGAGATGCAAACAGCTTGCCAAGATCCAGCTTATACCCAAGCATGGCAATGCGCCAGGGAATCTCATCCTTGGTGTTCTTTACTTTTGCGCAGTAGTCCATCGTAAGCTGGAGCAAGAGACACGTAGTTTGGTAGTTGTCCATCGCTGTGCCTGCACTTCTTTCGACGGCGCTGAATCTTAATGCTTCCATGAAGCGAGACTGAGAGATCAACGAGATACGAAGATCGGTGAGACCTTGCCAAGGCTGAGGAAGAGCATGTTTTGGGTCAGGCTTGGGTATGAACTTCATTTCGTTGGTGACTAGGTTGGAAGATGCACCAAGAAAGGTACAAGCAAGACGGTATTTTCGAACGCAGTTCACCTAGAGGTGCGCATTAGCACAGCTTGCTTTCTTCGTGGCATGACACCATGATTACCTGAATATCTGTATACTGATCCACAGGCTTCGATACCCAATCATTCTGAAGCCGAACGACTTCCTCTAACGCTGGCTCATATATGCCCTCAGTCAGCATTTTCGCGATTCCAATCGTCAGTGCTATCAAACGGTGCACATCAGTCTGTTCTTCGAATCTCGAAAGCTCTCCGACGGGTACTTTGCCAAGCACCTCCAAAATTCGATAGTTCTTGTACCGATGAAGTAGAGTTTCGCCGTGTTCGATGGCAACTACAGGTACTTGGCAGTATTCGGAGAGTTCATGCTTGAACACATGCTCCGCAGCGTCATACAGCCTGGCTCGACTCTTGAGAATTGCATTTTCTAAGATCGGAATTACGTTCGAAGGCAGGCTCTTGTAGAGCGAAGTGTGGGTTCCGCAATAAAGCATTGCCAGGGTTTTGGAATGGAATCGAGTAAATCGCGTCTTCAGAGCAGACGTATATGACCGAAACGTGATTGTGGTAAATACCTCCCCATCATTCTTCGTGAAGTCCGCTCGCGCAATTCTTCGGGCGTGGGATCACGAGTCCTTCCAGACGAGCCCCTGCAATGTGTTGGCTCAGCGTTGATATTATTGGGTCCCTTGATGCAATGCAAGACTCTTTCAGTCGATATTGGCGCTTTGTGGCGTACATTCAATACATTACAGCTGGGGGCTGAGACCTGTACACGCGGCAGAAAAGTCCCTCAACTTCTGCGCGCCACCAAACTCGTTTTCCTCACCGACTTCGGAAGATATCGTCCCACATAACTCAAAACAACGAGCAGAAAGTGTTGAGAAAGTAATTACAACGTCAGTGAGGATGTCGAGCTCTCAATCAATCGAGATCAATGAAATCGCAGAAGTCTATCCAGAGCTGGAAGATTACCAGTACGACGACGACTTGTCAGAGGAGGCTATTCTTGTGACACTATTTGAAGTTGTTCCCACCTCACTCGGCGAGCTTTCTGGAGGAGGTGACGAGGGTGTCGATCCTAACTCGTTCTGTGAAGAAGAAGGTGAAACATATTCGTACATGATCAAGAACGCACGTGTTCGAGCAGCCCTCAAACGACCTATCAGACTCTGCAAGTACGTCGGCAGCCCGATATGCCTCATGGTCCTTGAAGTCGAGTTCCCAGAGACAAGAAGGAGCCGGCAGATGCCCCGGCTCTTGCGTTTCAAATCGGTCGAGATTACCGCCGAATTCAGAGACGCCGAAGGAAAATCCAAGCTAGGCCCCGAGATCGTGATGTTTTGCCCAGAAACGTATACAGGAAAACCAACTTACGTTTCGCATCGCTACAAGACTACTATCAAGTTAAGAACCGGAGCTCCAAGCACAATCCCGATTGGACTCAAACTAGAAATTGACAGAAGTCATACTCAGCAATTTCAGGAAAGCTGCCATGTTGCCATTACAGGTGAAGCACATCTCTACGGACAGAAAAGGCGAATTGTGAAATGGGATATCAAAGAGGACGCGGCACTCAAGCAAGGCGTTCCAAAGAAGCTGAGATTAGTGGTTGCGGTCAAGAATCCCGACGAACGGGCATTCAACATCAAGCTGAACTTTTCTGCATTCCTGGGGTTCAATGCTGTTGAGTTTCGGGTCAAGAAGACGGAGGCTGTGTTGTCAACAAGGGTGGATCCAAAGGCACTTAGAGAGCTAGGGCTGAGTGACGAACATGGTCCGGAGCATGGCCGAATCTCGCAGTGCAGAGCTGATGAGCAGGAGTTGACGGACCTGATGCTTGAAGAGTTGACAAATCTGAAAGGTTCAACTGTAGGAAAGACCTTAGCTTAACAATGAGGAATTCGAGTCAGTAAAGAAAGAAGTTGTAATCGAAGACATGGATCTACGATCGAATTCTCTGCAGATTCCATCAAGTGGTACCACTTCAGCTTAATGCCCATGTAACGAACTGGACGTGATAATAAGAATTAGTAATTGAATACGAGTCAAAATAATTCGAAAAATCACTTTTAAGAGAAGGGGTGCAGTCCCTACCTCGTGAACAATGGCGGCAGTAGGAGGCAAGCGGCAGGTGAGGTCGAAAACTCACTTGCATTCGACAGTGTGAGACCCCGAATAGTATAATCTTGTGGGGCAAAGGTACGGTATTAAGGTTAAATCCATATCATCTCTTGCTCACAAAAGTATTCAATAACCTAGTCTTCGTTTGCATCGTTCAGGACGATGAAGTTATGCTGCTTCCCCTCTGTCGAACACTGAGTTTTAATCCAAGCCTATCTCGCATACTTTCCAGTCTAAAACTCCGCACCACCATGGAAAGGTTGCCCCATTATTGAATCCCAGAGCCAGTTTGAGACTTTAACTACTGGTATTTCGAGTAGCTTCAAGAAAGCTTCTAATATCACGGACCGATTTCATCGCACAGATCTTGCTAAATGGATTTATAGCAGGACTCGCTCCTCCATACAAACTGCCAAGCTCCAATTACGTCTGCTACTTCTCTTCTGCTTCAAATTCATTTGAGAAGCATTTAACGATTGTCCTGCAATTTTTGAGAGGAGAGAAAGCTAATGTTGAGTAGGGCCTCAAGGAGTGAAATGGATAGTTGTATTGATAGCGCCCCTGTCGCTCCACTAAATATGCTAACACTGTTTCAATTCCATGCAGCCAAGCAGCACAATGAACTCCAATAAGTTTTCACTAACCACAACAATTTATATCCTGTCCGTATAGGCATGACTTGCTTTCTCCCGCTCGGATTTCAGAAAGGAACAAGTACGCATTAAAAAGAGAATAGGCTCCTGCCGGCTATTGAATCTCACCATTTTTGCACCAAACGACGGATCTTCAAACCATATCAGTACTTTCCTACTCATCTGCCCCTATACCGGTTGATAAGGCGACGATCTCGCGTCACCCCGGTACGAATACGGTGCCGTATTCGCTCCTCTGTACGATGTGTCGGCCTCATTGATCGGGTGCAAATTATCCATCTCCTCTTCGGCTTCAACTACGCCTCCTGACAACGCCCTCTCAGCTTCGATATCTTTGATCGCGATCGCCATCTTCTTGCGAATCCAAATACTCGCGAAGACTTCAGCATCAACAATTAGCAAGCTGGGTTAGATAGCTTAGGGGAAGGAATAATTACTTGTTATGACCACCAGAACGCCTATCGCTATTACCTTGGCGTATTTAGTTCCCTTCGCATTCTCTGAGCTTGGGGTACCTAGAGCCACAAAAACCATTGATTTGGGGAGGGATAGGATAACTGTTGTCATGTAGAGCCAGAAGGCCATTCCAGTACAAGCGAATAAAGGATTAGCCAGATCTAATTGTTCATGTCAGTATTTTTTCATTGCTATTTGAAAAGGTTTGACTTACGTGGTGGGACTATGCTGTATCGAATAACCAAGACGCCTCTGAACCCAGCTTCGTTGGCAACTCTGGCAGTCGCTGCCCACTTTATTTTTGTTGCGATTTTTTTGTCAACCCACCAAGTGAATCCATACTTGAATACGATGCTGACGCGAAGTTAGCCAAAGGAAGAAGTAGCAACCAGGGTAGGAACTTACAAACATGCAGCTTCTCCCAGAATGGCGCCCGCACAAGCAATGCCGAGTGCGACACCGAGAGGATAGGTCAGCTATTAGTCGCGTTAGCACATCCATATCCGGCAAGAGGTCTAAATTTGGGCCACCTACACCAACAATGAGTTGGACGATCTCATGGCCGAACAGAGGAGGGAAGCTGAGGACGATCAGGATGACGACGGGTAGAACCCAAGACCAGGACTCCCTCGCGCGAAGCCAGTCGGTCAGAGGCCTTGCCCAACGTTCAAAGTCTGTCTTGTAAACTTCAAAAAGCACAGCAATGACGATGAGAAGGATCCCTAACGGCACCATCCTATACCTTATGTCAGTACTCGTGACCTGCGACAAGGGGTAATTGCACGCGTTTGGACTCACCAGTAAAGTCTGTACTGCCACTTCTTGCTCAACCGCTTTCCCTCCTTCACGACAGAATCATTCGGATGCGCTTCCTCATATTGATTTGCGATGGGGTCATTGGAGGTGTGCTGATGGAACGGAACATCGTCTTGCAGAGGAGCTCTGTATGAACTTGACGATTGCTGGACAGGGGCAGATTGCGGGATCGCCTTATCGGGTTGTGATCCGAGAAGTCGGTCCTGGGGTGGGTTACCAGCCCTATCGTCGGGATATGGAGTGTCCTGATATTGATTGCGGTCCATCTTTAGTATTGAGACAATTCTCTGCGTGGCATGCGATCTAGATTTTTGAGATGTCGTTGAGCTTCTGTCTTACATGTAGATGCCGCGGCTAGCGTCATGCCAAGACTGCTTAGCCGCATGTGGACTCTCAGTGACATTCCCCCTTATTATTAGTGGGCCGATTGTTTACAACCTGCAACCGCCAGGTAACAGGATTCTGTGCCATAAATCAAGGACAAGATTTCACGCCCTAATTTCCCAGATCTTTAACATTTCGTACACAGGGGTAAGCATGTCGAATCGTGGTAATTATAACAATCACGTGATAACTAGCACTGCATACCTAGGTAACGATCCTAGCGACGAGGTAACTCGGGAATCATCATCCCTCTTCATCATGCTGTAAACAGATCCGAAAGCCTCAGCAGAATCTTCTCAGTCGGGGACTACAACCCATCATACTTCTTATTGCTTTGGGCCGAAGACTCCCAGAAGCTACGTGTCCTTTTGGGCCCCAAAATCCTCCGGGATGAGAGGCACGAGAGAAGCACTCCAGAAGTCAGCTCATGGGTAACTAAGCGGCCCTGAGCTGAGCCCTCCTAAAGGAGATCAGGCGAAGTGCATGTAGACCATATAAGAAGGCCTAGTAACTGTGGTAAAATGGTAAGTCTTAGTCCTTGAATAAGTGAATCCGAGGGATTACGACCGCGGAAGATCTTTGGACCTAGAACTGTGTAGCTGCGAAACAAACTAACTTGAACGCGCCAGAGTAAAAGTGTTCGGTTTTCTAACGTGTATATTATATTTGAGTCTGCTCCCTGATAGATAGCCCATTTCTATATTTTACCTAGATTGAATCAACAATGAATTCTTGACTATTATGCTATTAACATTACATCAAGATTGACCTTCTCCTTTTATGCTTCGCTGGTTCGAGTATAGGATCCTATTAGCTTCTAAGCCGAGTTATATAGAGTATGTTATTTCGGAGGACATAAGCTCTTAAGAGAAAGTAAACACATTGCCTCTTTCTTCCTCTCAAGTATATTCTGTTCACCGGCATCTCAGTTGCATGAGCTGATCATATTTGAAACATAATATTACTGGACTCTATTCATGGGCTGGCTCTGCTGCAACACAAGCTCATCTCGTTGAAAGGTCAATCTCACTGAAGCTAAACCCCCAAGACAAAGGCTAGGAACGATTTTTGGTTCTGGAAGAACACTAACCAGAAGCACTCGGATACCAACCCGTGCCGCTGAAGTTTCCACTCGAGAATCGTGATCCGCAAACAGAACTGGCAGTACTGCCTCTAAGGAATGAGATTTGAGCCGAGCTTTCACAGAGATTATGGCAAAGGAGCTGTTTCCAGAACTCGTCAAAGATTGCTCTGACTTACATCTTATCTCCAGATGTCAGTCAGTCGATTAAAGTCATACATCAATCCGAGCTAGCGAGTTCAGTAATTGTAAAATCACCAATGTGACAACGTCTTCTGCTCAAGAATCGAGTTCGTCGTAACAATGAACGAACAATTTGGACTGTATCTCCGCCTTCTACTCTTTTCTTAAGGTAGAGAAACTGTGCAATCTTTCCAGCGTCTGAGGAACTCCAGAGCTCGCTGGTCACAAAAAGCTTCTGTTTCAAGTCACAAAATTCACCAGCCAAAGGCTATTAACTATTGAAAGTGTGCTCTGGTCAATAGTCCGTTCATTCTGGGTATCATTTGACAAGCGTGAGTGTCCGAAATATACGTAGAGTATAAGCATAACTCAATGCAACGTGCCCAAGAAACAAAATTTAAGTTCACACGCCAGACCCCGATTCCTTCCCAGCCCACAAATTATTAAATTTCTGAAATCTCTCGCCACTTTTAGGCCTGTTTTTGCTAGTACTTTTGGGCTTTCTCTCGTCGTTTTCGGTCTGCTGTATGATAAACACACTTTCTTCGCTTTTATTGTCTTGCTTAGGTACGGGAGTCTGATCACTCGGCGGCACATCAGGTAAACCCTTTTGCGTTTCACCATTGATGTTTATGTAATCAACGGGGCTCACAGGAACTAGCTCAACAGGACTTTGGGTGTCATTCCGGAAAGGCGACCCTCCCTCTAGACGATCCACACGTTGATTGTTAGCGGATCTTTTACGAAGTCCGACACTGCTTGAACTATGACTTGAAGAGACAAGATATCGTCGAAACAGAGGTTTTAGAACTGGTGCAGAGGCGCAGATGAGCGCGATGTCGACTTCAACTGCTACGAATATCCAGAGTTTGTAGCCGAACCCTAGAGTTCAACGTCAGTGTCCGGTTTTATAGAATACATTGGCCCTCCAGTTCTTACATGTAGTATCATATGTCTTGCTCACAAGGTAGAATATATAATATGTGCGAACTATGTCTGCGAGTACGACTCTGTAATGATGTTCTCATCAGCTAACTGCAAATAGGATATGGGCGAGATGTGGCCTCACAGTGAACCTAGCATAAACACCCCGATTAGAGCCCCTTTCTGTCTTTTTGGCAACTTTAGACTCCATATGGTTGGAAGCGGAAGCACCATGATGACGAATTCCATGATGATGTTCAAGACAGCCGCAGTTGTCTCGAACCCTATTTGATTGAAACAGTGATGAGGCACTTCGATGTTCCAGAATCCTGCCAGTGGTCTAATGATCGACCAGTCAATTTTGAGTTCCCCCCCTGAATAAATATTTGAAATGGGGAAACATACTTGCAGACTGTGATGAGGCTAACTGTCATGGCAATTGTGTAGCAAACGACAAATGTTAAAGTTGCAAATATGCAATAATGAAATATCTTCTTCATGCTGGAACCAGAAAGCCGTAGATAAAAGAGAAGTATTGACAGTTTGGTAAGGCTAGTGGCCCAGAGGAAGAGAAACTGTGCAGCCCAAGTTACCTATTCAGGTTCGAATCAGTCACAGTTATTGTGCAGCTATCGAGATAGTTGCATACCTGGCGACTTGGAATGATATTCTCAAGTGGTACATCCCAGATATGAATATCCCATGAGTATCTCGAAGCAGCTTCACATCATCAGCATATTATTGAGCTACGTCCAATTCCAGGACTCAGTACCTAGACAGACGGCAACAGTCAAACCAAAGGCAGGGACCTGTGGCTGGTCAGACAACATGGCGAATGTTTGAATGGGGTTGCATACCACTGCCAGAGCAATAAACAAGTCATCGAGGCCAGCAGATCTGATGATAAACAGTCGTGTGTAGAGTCTCAAACCGACTACAACTATAGCTAGTGGAAGTAGCACAGAATTCACTATCACCAGTGCTGGG
>Ga0302325_10036501_pt1 | contig 10018 bp, 7 predicted proteins | sample Palsa_T0_2_FD_201948 | JGI IMG/M metagenome (GOLD analysis project Ga0302325, IMG submission 201948) | Peat permafrost microbial communities from Stordalen Mire near Abisko, Sweden - Palsa_T0_2 | ecosystem: Environmental > Terrestrial > Soil > Palsa > Peat permafrost | place: Sweden: Abisko... | reverse complement strand
CAGCCTCTTCACGCAGGAGGCGATGGCCGAGATGCACCTGCTGCGCCCGGTGGCCGGCGCGGCTGTGTCCACCTCGCCGGCGGCGAAGCCCGAAGGGCTCTCCGTCCCCAGTCCCTTGAATGCAGCGCCTGCCGCATCCGCTTCTCCCACTGCCGCTCCGTCGGCGAGTCCGTTCGTGCCGGTCATTCCCGGCGGCGCGCCGCCTTAGCGGCGGGGGGCTTGGCCATTCCCATGCCTCCCATACTTCCCATCTGCATCATGGGAGGCATGGGAGGCATGGGAGTTATGGGAGGCATGGGAGTTATGTCCGCTCCTCACGTTGCCGGGCGCAGCAGCATCTGGTTGCCGCCCAGGTCGAGCTTCTTTTGACGCGCCCTGCCCTGTTCGGCGAGCGGCAATTCCTGCTGCTCCTCGGGCTGCTGCCCGATGACCAGGTCGCCGTGAAAGATTCCGCCCCGGTCGATCTTGATGGATTTTGCCGTGACCGATCCCTCGAGCGCCCCGTGCTTGTTGATGGTCACGGAGTCGGCGAAGATGCGCGCGGAGATTTTTCCGTTGATCTCGGCCGTACCTACGTGCAGGGGACGCACGAAATCGACCTCCGCTCCCTTCTCGATGATCAATTGCCGCGCCTGGAGGGACCCGAGCACCCGCCCCTTGCTCCGCACATGGGCGCTGGTCGAGCAGATCAGGTTTCCACTCAACTTCCCCAATACCACCGCTGCCGCGCAGGCCACCTTCGGGCTCGTCAGGTCGCCGGTTTTGGCGATTGTGATCGTCCCGTGGGTCTCGATGCTCTTGCTGAATACCCCTTCGACCTTGAAGTCGCGGAAATCGAGGTATTGCCCGCATTGGGCGCAACTGCCTGACCGGGCCAGGGAGCTGACCTTTTGCGTCGCACGGCAGTGCAGACAATTGACCTGCCGCACCTTTTCCTGGTGGAGAAGCCGGCTCAGCCGGTCCATCAACCCAGGGCCTTCGGGCGTTACGGCCGCGGGCGTTTCCCCCCGCAGGCGCACTTCGATGTGATGGCCGCAACTGCGGCAGAACGTGCTTTTGGCGTATTCGGACTCCTGCTGCGTCGCGCCGCAGGAGGGGCAGGCAACGGTGATCTTAGCGAGGCCCTTCGTCATCACAGGACACGCTAACGACCCGCCGCCACCGCTTTGGGCTGTTGGTCGGGCTGCCGGAGGATTTCCGGCTTCATTTGCGTGACTTTGTTCGGGGTCACCTCGGACTTGCCGACAAATGTCGCGCCCTCTTCGATCACCAGCCGCGCCGATTTGAGGTCGCCGTGCAATTGGGCGTTCGCCTTCAGCTCGCAGCGCTCATCGACGGTGATGTTCCCATGCACCCGGCCATACACCGTTACCGATTTGGTCTTGATTTCGCCGCGCACCTCGGCGTTTTGTCCCACCACCAGCATGCCGTTGGGCGAGGAAATCTCTCCCTCCACTTTGCCGTCCACGCTCAAGTCCTGCTGGAACTTTATCGAGCCCTTGATTTCAACGTCGTTTGCCAGGGTGTTCTTGGGAGAAGCGGTCGAATTTAGATCTGCCATAAATTGTTTTTCGGAGGCGCCGACAGGGCCGGCTATTGTCTCATTGGGGTCTGCAGCGTGTTGGGGGGGCGGTTGCGTGGGTTTATTAAACACCAGCCATTATTAATCCCCATAACGTTGGTGTCAATGACAACGATCCATCCCTGCCGCGTCCGTGGTTTTATCCCATGGCCAGTTCTTCCGCCGGGTAGGTCCATATTTCGCTCAGCGTGGGGTGGTAATGCGGGATGCGCAGCAGGTCTTGCGCGGTCGCCCGGAAGTACATCGCCGCGGCCAGTTCGTGGATCAAGTCCCCGGCTTCCGGCCCCACGGCCGCCGCCCCCAGGATTTCGCAGGTACCGACTCTCGCGATCAATTTCACGAACCCGTCGGTCTCCCCCATCACCGTCGCCTTGCCAAGGTCGGCAAAGGCGTAGCGCGCCACCGCGTAGGGCGCGTTGGCGGTCATCAGCTCCCGCTCGCTGAAGCCGATGGAGGCCACCTGGGGCTCGGTGAAAACTACGAACAGCTTCAGCCGGTAGTCGATTTCCTCCAGTGGCTCCGCCAAGCCCCGCACCAGCCTGTGGGCGTTCCGGGCCGCCACTTCCCCCTGCTGGATGCCAATGTGCACGATCTCGTGCGGCCCGGCGGCGTCTCCGGCGGCGAAGATGTGCGGCACGTTCGTCTGCTGCATGGCGGTCATGCTCAGGCGGCCATGCTGCGCCTTTACCCCCGCCGCCTCCAGCGCCAGCCGCTCGATGTTCGGCGCCCGCCCCAGCCCATACACGATTTCCTCCGCCTCGACGGCCCGCGCTTCCCCTTCGTGTTGAAAGACCACCCGCTTCCCCGCCTCGCATTTCTCCACCCGCGTCAGCGTGCTCCCCAGGAAGAACCGCACCCCGCGCCCGGACAGGGCGTCGCTGGCCGCCACGGCCACGTCTCCGTCCATTTCCCGCAGCACCTGCTTGCCCCGTTGCACGACGGTCACCTCGCTGCCCAGCGCCGAGTAGTAATGCGCAAACTCGAGCGCCACCGGTCCCGCCCCCAGCATGATCACCGATTTTGGGATATGCGCGCTCTCGAGCACCGTGTCGCTGTCCAGGAAACCGGTTTCCATCAGCCCCGGGATTTGGACGATTTTCAGCGACGATCCCGTGGCGATGAGAAAACTCTTCGCGCGCAACTGCCGCTGGCTTTCCCCCTCTACCTCGAGGGTGTGGGCATCCACGAATTTTCCCCACCCCCGCACCAGCTCAAAGCGCCCGCATTCCAGTTGTTTGCGCCGGTGATCGGCAAATTCCTGCACCAGCCGCCGCTTCCGCTCGATGATCTCCTCTCCCCGCACTGAGATTGCTTCCGCCCGCAGCCCGAATTCCCTTGCCCGCCGCAGGGTCAGGTACCGGTTGGCTGATTGGATCACCGTCTTGCTCGGCATGCATCCCCGCAGGGCGCAGAGGCCGCCCATCTCCCTGGCTCCCTCCACCAGAGCCACCTTTAGCCCCAGCGTCGCCGCCAGGCTGGCCCCGGCATAGCCGCCGCTGCCTCCGCCGATCACGACAAAGTCAAAGTCGTCCGCCTCCGCGCTCATCGGACCATTGTCCCGTGGTTCACTTCGAAAACCTTCACCACAATGTTGTCGAACACAATGTGCAGGAACGGCGGCGCGCTGTGCGGCTTCTCCCACAGGATTTCCGCCATCGTGTTTCTTCGCTCCGGCTCGCCGAGGATTTGCAGGGATTGATCCAGGACCGTCCCCGGATCGCCGATCACCACTGTTTCCACCTGCCGCTGGCTGCAGATCGCCTCCGCTACCGCCGGATCGGTCGCGGTGAAGAAAAGGGCCGTGTCCACGATTCCAGACAGGCTCTCATGCGAGCTGCCCGCCACGGCAGGCTCCCCGGACCAATATGCCAGCGCGGGTGACCACCACCATGGCGCCAGGATGCCGCCCGGCGCCTTCTCGTGGATGAAATCCGCCGCCTGCCGCAGCCGCCTCTGGTCATTGAGCTGGCCTGCGCAGAGGTCTTGATACTGAGCCGAGAAGAGCCAGTCGTCCCATTGCCGCGCGACCGGCCACAGGCTCAGCAGGAACAGCGTCCAGACCAGCCACTTCCGCTTGAAGAGGGAAAGCTGCCACGGCAGGCTCATCACATAGACAAGCGCAAAGAAATACCCCCAGCGCACCTCCGTCATCGTGAAGGCAAAGGTGGCGATCAGCAGGGCCAGCAGCAGGGTGGAGCGCTTCGTGTCCCGCAGCCGTGCGATCAGCAGCAGCGGCGCCGCCAGCAGTCCGAAGCCCACCCACCGAAAGAGCAGCTCCGAGAAGACATTCATCCCGGCCACGGTCATCCCCGTCAGATTCAGCCCCGTCATTTCCCCAATGGTCCCCGACCAGTTCCCGAAGTAATTCCTTAGCGTCGGATCATGCGCCTCGATGCTGAAACTCTTCACCAAGTACCGGCCCTCGAGCAGATACGCCACGCCCAGGATGCCCGCCATGACCCCCAGGCCCCACAGCCGCTCTTTGACGAAGAGCTTGGGCCGGTAAAAGATCAGCTTCGTCACGTAGATCACCACGAACATGACCAGCGGCTCGTAGAGCGAGACCCACAATGCCAGCCCCCAGGCCGTGCCGCTCACGATGCCCCAGCTTACCCGCGGCGCGCGTGCCATGATCAATTCCGCGCCGATTCCCACCGCCAGCAGGAAGATTTGCAGCGAATGATGGGATGGCCGCCCCAGCACCGTCCCGTGAACCAGGATGGGGCTTAGCGAGGCCAGCAGCAGCATCAGGCGGCGGTATTGCTGGTTCAACTCTCGCGCCCAGAGCGCCAGGAAAGCCGTCGTCAGCACCCCCAGCAGCGGCGAAACCACCGCCCCGGCCATGTCGATATAGTTCGCCATGAAAGGCTTGAGCACCAGCGCGATGCCCGCGATCAGGTAATCCATGGGCGCCGTCGTGTGCGGCCAGACCCCCTTCGGCCAATTCTCCCACGCGTGGTAATGGATGACTCCCCAGCCCTCCAGCACCTCCCTCACCCGCGTCATCCGCGAGTAGCAATCCGGGTCCACATAGTAAATCTGCTGCACGGCCCCCGCCTCGCTGGTCACAAAGATATTGCGGTAATTCGCGCAGCGTGTGGCCGCCGTAAGCGCCAGGAAAAATATCATCCACAGGATCGTCTTCGGCGCGAAAAGGGGCGGACGATCCACGTGGTGGATCGTCGTATGCGTCCTGGGGTTCTCCACCTCCGCCGGAGCCTGCTCGGAATCGCCGCCGCCGGGTGGTCCGGGCTGATCTGGACCGGAGGGTTGCGCTGCGTCATCGGCTGGGGTGGGTTGCTCCTCGGTCACAGACCCGCGAGGCTATGCTCCCCCCTCGCGCCTTGCACAGCCCAAAAAAACAAGGGTCCAACGCGGCGCATCTCCTTTGCCCGAACGGCGGTAAAGGCTTGTGAGCAGGGGCGGGGCGGGATAGATTGGTTGCTTCCCTTTTATCTGAATTTTATGTCCCAAAAGCCCGACGATTCCGAAAAGCGCGAGGATCGCCTTTCCCCGACGCCCGACATCCCTCTGGACCTCTATGATGCGTCGAAAATCGACAAGCTCGAAGGGCTGGCCGGCGTGCGCCAGCGCCCCGGGATGTACATCGGGCCCACCGATGAACGCGGCCTCCACCACTGCGTCTTCGAGGTCCTCGACAATTCCATCGACGAGCACCTGGCCGGTTATTGCGACCGCATCGAGGTCACCATTCACGTGGATGGCTCCTGCTCGATCCGGGACAATGGCCGCGGCATCCCCGTGGACATCCACCCGAAGTTCAAGATTCCCGCCATCGAGCTGGTGCTGACCAATTTGCACGCGGGCGGCAAGTTCGGCCAGGGGGCTTACAAGTACTCCGGCGGCCTCCACGGCGTCGGCGCCAAGTGCGTGAACGCCCTTTCCGACTGGTTCAAGGTCGAGGTCACGCGCGAAGGCAAGGTCTACCACATGGCCTTCGAGCGCGGCGTCACCACCCAAAAGCTCACCGTCATCGGCGAGGTGAAGAACAAAAAGCACACCGGCACGCTCATCACCTTCCTGCCGGATCCCACCATCTTCACCATCACCACCGAGTTCCAGTTCGCCCACCTCGCCGCGCGCCTGCGCGAGCTCGCCTTCCTCAATCCCGGCCTGGACATCCGCCTCGCCGATGAGCGGGGCGATTCCCTCAAGCGTGAGACCTACCTCTACAAGCTCGGCATCGAGGAATTCGTGCGCCAGCTTGGCGAAAACAAGCAACTGCTCCATCCCAAGGCCATCATCCTCTGCGGCCGGCGGAAGGTCAGCTTCAAGAGCAAGGACGGCGTCGAGATCGAGGACGACATGATCCTGGACTGCGTCCTCCAGTACAATGACAGCTACAACGACCAGCTTCTCTTTTTCACCAACGCCATTGCCAATCCCGACGGCGGCACCCACTCGACCGGCTTCCGCACCGCCCTGACCCGGGCCATCAATCAATACGCCAAGCAGAACAACCTGGTGAAGGAAAAGGACCCCTCGATCAGCGGCGATGACGTCCGCGAGGGCCTCATCGCGGTCGTGTCCGTCAAGCATCCGAACCCCAGCTTCGAGTCCCAGACCAAGGTCAAGCTGGTCACTCCCGAGGTCGAGGGCATCGTCTCCTCGATTGTTTACGAGGGCCTGATGAATCACTTCGATCAAAATCCGCCCGTGGCAAAGCGTGTCGTCGAGAAGAGCCTCAACGCCGCCCGCGCCCGCGAGGCCGCCCGCAAGGCGCGCGAAACTGTCCGCAAGAGCGGCCTCACCGGCGGCGGCCTGCCCGGCAAGCTCGCCGACTGCTCCGAGCGCGACCCCGAGCTGACCGAGCTCTACATCGTCGAGGGCGATTCCGCCGGCGGCTCCGCCAAGCAGGGACGCGACCGCCGTTTCCAGGCCATCCTCCCCATCCGCGGCAAGCTCATCAACGTCGAGAAAGCCCGCCTGGACAAGGTCCTCCACAACACGGAAATCCAGACCATGATCACCGCCATCGGCACCGGCATCGGCGGCGGCGATATGGAAGGCTCCTTCAACATGGCCCGCCTCCGCTATGGCCGCATCATCATCATGACCGACGCCGACGTGGACGGCTCCCACATCCGCACCCTTCTGCTCACCTTCTTTTACCGCCAGATGCCCGAGCTGGTCCGCGCCGGACGCATCCTCATCGCCCAGCCGCCGCTCTACCAGATCAAGCGCAAGAAGCGCGAGGAATACGTCGACGACGACGTCGCCCTCAATCGCATCCTCATTGGCCTGGGCGCCGATGAAGTCCGCCTGAAAAACCTCGCCGATGGACGCGAACTGACCGCCGCTCAATTGAAGGACATCCTCGACCTCCTCGAGAAGCTGGCCAAGTACTCCGAATCGATCCGCCGGCACGGTGGCGACTTCGAGCAATACCTCGCCCATCGGGCCGCCGCAGGCGGCACCCTGCCCACCTACCTGGTCAAGGTGCGCGACGGCAATGACGAGTCCGTGGAGTATTTCTGCGCCGAGGAAGACCTCCACCGGTTCGCCGGGGAGCACCTCGACCTCAACCTTTTCGAGAACGAGATGGACACCCCGCCCCTCCCCTTCGCTGCCAGGAAGGAGGGGCCCCGCCGCCGCGGCAAGCTGGTCGAGATTCACGAGCACGGCGCCATCCAGAAGCTCATCGCCGAACTCGCCCGCAAGGGCCTCAAGATCGAGCATTACTCCGACAGCGACAAACCGATCTTCGAGCTCATCGAGGGCGATGGCGAGAGCGCCCGCGTCCACCCCATCTTCTCCATCCCGCGCATCCTCGAGATGATCAAGGAAATCGGGCGCCGCGGCGTCCAGATCAAGCGTTTCAAGGGTCTCGGCGAAATGAACGCCAAGGAACTCTTCGAGACCACCATGAACCCCGAGCGACGCAAATTCCTGCGGGTCGAGCTCAACGATCAGAACGTCGTCGAGGCCGACCGCATGTTCACCATCCTCATGGGCGACGTCGTCGAGCCGCGCCGCCAGTTCATCGAGGACAACGCCCTCAACGTCCGCAACCTGGACGTCTGATCCGCCTGAAAAGCGTGCGCCGGCCATGCGAGTCCTCATCGTCGATGGCCACAGCGTCATCTTCGCGTGGCCGGAGATGCGCGCCATGCACGCCCGGCGCACCGCGCTGGCGCGCGACGCCGTAATTAAGGCCCTCACCGAATACCAGGATAGCTCCGGCATGCACGTTGTCGCGGTCTTCGACGGCAAAGGCTCGCGCGCCAACGAGACCACCGAGCCCGGCGGCATCCAGGTCTTCTACTCCGGCGCCGATCAAACCGCCGATGACATCATCGAGCGGCTCGTGGCAAAATACGCCGGCCTGCACGAGATCACCGTAGTCACCTCCGATCGTCTCGAGCAGATGACCGTCAATACATTTGGCGCCTCATGGGTCGCCGCGGAAAATCTCCCCGCCCTCCTGGACGAGGCCCGCCGGACCCTCGACCAGGAACTCAAGAAGCTGAAGAAAAAATAGGCGCTATATGACCTGCCCCCGAACCGCAATCGGCTCCGGCGCCCTTTCCGCCGGAATATTGGGAGCCCCGTCGATCCAGAGCGATCCTTCCGGTTTCGCCCAGCGGACCGCGTTCTTGATCACCTGTTTGACGTGGGCATTGTGATACGTGGGGTAGCTCTCATGCCCGGGCCGGAAGTAGAATATCTTGCCGTTGCCCCTGCGCCAGGCGCATCCGGACCTGAATACCTCTCCGCCCTTGAACCAGGAAATGAATATCTGCTCATCGGGCGCCGGGATTCCGAAAGGTTCGCCGTACATCTCCTCTTCCTCTATCTCGAAATAGGGCCCGAGGCCCTGGGCGATCGGATGACCGGGATTGCATACCCAGACCCGCTCGAGTTCTCCCGCCACGCGCCAGCAGAGGCTGCAACTGCTGCCCATCAACGCCTTGAATATCTTCGAATAATGGCCGGAGTGAAGCACCAGCAGGCCCATGCCCTGCCAGACCCGCGCCTGGACCCGTGCGACGATCTTATCCTCCACCTCGCCATGCGCGCAGTGGCCCCACCACGCCAGCACATCGGTGCGGGCGAGCACCTCTTCGCTCAGCCCATGCTCGGGCTCCTGAAGCGTGGCCGTCCGGGCCTCGATGTCCCCGGCTTCGTTCAATCCATCGGCGATGCACTGGTGCATCCCTCTCGGATAGTGAAGGCGGACCTCTTCATATTTCCTCTCGTGGACGTTCTCACCCCAGACGGTGACCTGCAATTGGTTGCTCATAAAAACATTCGGGACAGGCGGCAGATCGTGACAGGCGGCGAGCCATGCGGTAACAGAAAAATCCAAAAAAGTGCTAACCCACGCTCGATCCATTTTGCCACTATGGAAGAAGGAAACCTAGATTTTTCGCCCGCCGATGGTCGTCAGCCGGCGAATCTCTCCTCCTGATCAGATTTCTCGCGTTCCCGATCACTCCCGCAATGGCCAAAGTCTCCATTCAGCATGTCTCAAAAATCTACGCGGCGGAAAAAGGCCGGGAGGTCGTCGCTATCCAGGATTTCAACCTCGAGGTCAACGACCGCGAGTTCGTTGTCTTTGCCGGCCCGGCCGGTTGCGGCAAGTCCGCCATGCTCCGCATGATCGCCGGCCTCGAGAAAATCTCGAAAGGCGACATTTTCATCGGTGACAGGCGCGTGAATGACTTGCCGCCCAAGGATCGCGACATCGCCATGGTCTTCCAGAATTACGCGCTCTACCCCCACATGAGCGTTTATGAAAACATGGCCTTCGGCCTCAAATTCCGGAAATTCCCCAAGCCCGGGATCAAAAAACGCGTCACTGAGGCCGCCGCCATTCTCGGCATCGAGAAATGCCTCGATCGCAAGCCCAGCGCCCTCTCATGCGGCGAGCGCCAGCGGGTTGCCGTGGGCCGCGCCATCGTCCAGCAGCCCAAGGTCTTCCTCTTTGACGAGCCTCTCTCGAACCTCGACGCCGGGATGCGCCTCCAGATGCGCACGGAGCTCATCAACCTCCACCAGCGCCTCCAGGCGACGATGATCTGCGTCACCCGCGACCAGGCCGAGGCGATGACGATGGGCGATCGCATCGTCATTATGAAAGAGGGCCTCATCCAGCAGACCGGCGCGCCCATGGCCCTCTACCGCGAACCGGAGAATCTGTTCGTCGCCGGCTTCCTCGGCAGTCCCGCCATGAATTTCATCCATGGAAAATTGCGCGAGTCCGGCGACGCGCTCATTTTCAAGGAAAACCAGGGAGGCGTTATCGAGATCAAGCTCGGCAACCGGCCCGAAGCCAGACCCTTCGCCGGACGCGAGATCATCGCCGGCATTCGGCCGGAGAACATCGAAATCGTCACCGGCCCGGCCCGTCCCGGCGGGCTGCGGTTCCAGGCGCTGGTGGACGTCATCGAACGCCTGGGCGCGGAGGCGAAC
>Ga0302325_10036500_pt1 | contig 10018 bp, 9 predicted proteins | sample Palsa_T0_2_FD_201948 | JGI IMG/M metagenome (GOLD analysis project Ga0302325, IMG submission 201948) | Peat permafrost microbial communities from Stordalen Mire near Abisko, Sweden - Palsa_T0_2 | ecosystem: Environmental > Terrestrial > Soil > Palsa > Peat permafrost | place: Sweden: Abisko... | reverse complement strand
TTCCCGGAGGGAAAATTCGACCTCGTTAAGGCATTTCAGAAGGAGGGCCACACGGTCGGAATGTGCGGAGACGGGGCCAACGATGCCCCCGCCCTGCGCCAGGCCCAAATGGGTGTCGCCGTCTCCGCCGCCACGGATGTCGCAAAGTCAGCCGCCGGAATCGTGCTCACCGCAGCGGGATTGGGCGGCATCGTCTCCGCCGTGAAAGAGGGTAGGGAGGCGTTCCAGCGCATCCTCACCTATACGCTCAACTCGATCACCAAGAAGATCGCCAACGTGCTCTTCCTCACCATCGGATTCATTGTCACGGGTCACGCGATCCTCACGCCCATGCTCATGGTGATCATCATGCTGACCGGCGACTTCCTGGGCATGTCGGTGACCCGGGACAACGTGCGGCGGTCGATAAGACCCAACCACTGGCAGATCGGCAGGCTCACGGCCGCCGGTGCGGTCCTTGGCTCATGTTTCCTCGGATTCTGCACGGGCGTCCTCCTTATAGGAAAATTCGAGCTGGGCCTCGGCGTCAGCGCGCTCCAGACCCTCGCCATGATCACCTTGGTGTTTGGCGGGGAAGCCGTCGTCTATTCGGTTCGGGAACGAGAACGCCTCTGGAGTTCCCGCCCGGGAAGATGGGTTATCGTCGCCACGGCATTTGACATCGCCGTCATATCCACCCTCGCGATCAGGGGCGTCGCCATGCAGGCCCTGCCGGTCGCCGTCGTCGGGTGCACGCTCCTGGGCGCCGCGCTGTTTGCGCTCCTATTTGACCTCGTCAAGGTGCCGGTCTTTCGGCGGCTCCAGATTTCCTGAGATTCCAGCGATGATCTGAGCAAATGAGGTCTCAATTCCCAAAGGTGTCTGCCACGTTGGAGGATCCTCGATTCATGTTCCGACAGTCCCTTTTCATTCTTGCTCTTCAATTGGCGGCATTCGTTTTGATCGGTTTGCCGGTGCACTGCCCGGGCCAGGACAACAACGAACTCGCCATAGGCGGCGCCACGCTCGTTATTTCCTTCGATTCCGAGCCCACGCCCGAATTTCGCCGACTCACCTTAGAATGGGTGACTCGTGCCGCCGACGCGGTGTCCATTTATTATGAGCGCTTTCCGGTCCGGCTTGTCGAAATCACCATCCATGGGAGAAGTGGCGCCGCCGTCGGCCCAGGCCAGGCTTCGGGCGAAGGCGGCCCGCACATCACCATGTCTCTCGGGAGAAGCGTAACATCCCGCAGCCTCACTGAAGGCGGCAGCAGCTGGCTAATGACCCATGAAATGGTTCATCTTGCCCTCAGCGGTGTGGAGCGGAACCATCACTGGTTGGAGGAGGGCCTTGCGACATACGTGGAGCCCATCGCGCGTGTCCGCTCCGGGGAGCTCAGCGCGCAACAGGTCTGGCGCGACATGATGGAAGGTATGCCGAACGGTCAGCCCGGTTCGGGTGATCGGGGGCTAGACCATACGCCGACTTGGGGTCGGACCTACTGGGGAGGGGCCATGTTCTGCCTGTTGGCCGATGTCGAGATCCGCAAGAAAACGCAGAACAAGATGGGGCTTGAAAATGCACTCAGAGGGATAGTTGCGGCGGGGGGCACCATTGACACCGATTGGGGGCTGGTGCGGGTATTGGCAACAGGGGACCAGGCGATCGGTACGCCAGTCCTCGAATTACTATATGAGCGACTGAAAGCTGATACGAGTCCCGTGGATCTATCGGCGTTGTGGCAGCAATTGGGCGTCGAAGAGAGGAACGGCTCCGTGGTCTTTCACAATGACGCGCCGCTCGCATCGGTGCGCGAGGCGATCATGAGCCCAGGCCAGTAAGGTTGCGACAAGGCCAAAACAACAACGCTTCACTGCGCCCTCGATTGCGGTATTCCGGGTCCCTTAGAGTAAGGGGACGTCAACGGTTGTGGGCGGCGGCTGATGTTTGTGTGACCAGGCGCGCGCCATCACCGTAACAGACCAGTTACGGTAGGCCGCTTCAGTTGGCGCGAGTTCGGCTGAACTCTGGCGCATGTCCAAGAGTCCGGAAAATTACGTCGGCACGGGATTCGCAGTTCCGAACGTGCATCCGAGGCGCCAGGAATTTCCGGCAATTGATGCGGAAAAATGAGACGACGACCGAAAACCATGAAAATAGCTGCGTTCCTCCAGCGTCGTTTTGGTTGGATGAAGCTGTCCTCAGCAACGCTTGTAGCATTGCTGCAGCGCACGCCAGTTCTTCGCGTCGCAGCCGTCGCTGATGAATTCTTCGCCTCGTCGCCGGTGGGCGCGCTCCTGAAATCCGCAGCCGCGGCCGCGGCGTCGCTTGGCGCCATCGACTCGGTGGCCGGCGCGACGACTCTGGCGACCACGCTCACCCCAAATCCTGCCGGGGCGCTCCCCCAATTCGACGCGACTGTCGGCGTGGCCATCACTCCTGTCGGATTCACGATCACCGACACGCTGACCGTCGGCTCGTGGGAGGTGACGGGAACAATCCCGCCGGGCCTCGTGCTCACGACCGCGCAGGCAAATGGCGGATCGCTCACGGGACCGGGCGTTCTCGATGCGACGACACCTGGGACGACAGGGGATCCATGGAACCCGGGCATGGCAGGCAACACACAGACGACGCCGGTGCTTAAAGGCACGCCGACTACGGCAGGCACCTACACGTTCAACCTTCAGGGCTTCGCCTCGGGCGGCGAGAAGGGCGGTTCGGGAGGCACCTTTGTGGGCACCGGCATTTCTGCCGTATTTCCGTTCACCGTAGTGGTGTCCGCTGCTGCCACCCCCACGCCGACACCGACTCCCACGCCGACCCCAACCCCCACACCCAGCCCTACGCCTACGCCGACCCCCACGCCGAGCCCGACCCCCACGCTGACCCCCACGCCGACGCCGACGCCAACGGCAACGTCAGCACCCACGGCCGCTCCGACGCCGACCCCAGCATCCAGCCCCACTCCCACCCCCACGCCAACCCCGACCTCGTCCCCCACGGCGGCTCCGACACCCAGTCCGACTTCAAGCCCCACTCCGACACCTGCGCCGACGGCAACTCCGAATCCAACGTCCGCCCCTACGACCACTGGCGCGAACCCGCCTGTCTTCACCACCGAACCGATATCAGTGGAGGTGACGGGAGGGACGGTCGCGCTCAATGCCTTTGCGGGCAACACGACGCAGGCGACTTCCGTCTCGGGACGGGGAAGGAGTTTGGATGTGGACGCTGATGCCGGCGACGCCACGTCATACCAATGGATGTTGAACGGATCGACGCCCGTGGAAGGCGCGACCAGCACGACGCTGCTTCTCCACGTCACTGCGGCAAACGTCGGGACCTACACCTGCGTGGCCACGAACTCCTCGGGATCGGCGACAAGCAGCCCCGCAACCGTGACTCTGGCGACGAGCGGTGTTGGCGGGAGGCTCGTGAACATCTCGGCGCGTTCGTCCGTTGGGACCGGGGGCAGCATCATCTTTGGCGGATTCGCGATCAACGGCCCCGGCTCCATGCCGCTCTTGATCCGCGCATCGGGACCGGCGATCGCCGCTGCGCCCTTCAACGTGCCCGGCACCTTACCCGATCCCCAGCTGCAGCTCTTCAATGGCGCGGGCGATGCAATCCCCGGAGACGTCAACGACGCCTGGGCAGGCAATTCCCAGGTGGTGACCGACGCCGCGGCCGTAGGCGCCTTCACCTGGGGAAATCCGGCGAGCCATGACGCGGCACTCGACCTTCCTCTCTCGGGGGGAACCTACACGGCTCAGGTCTCGGGCGAGAGCGGCGATACCGGTGTTGCGATCATGGAGGTCTACGACGCAACCCTGGCCTCGGACTACGGGTCGACTGAGATTCACCTCTCCAACCTTTCGGCCCGTGTCCTCGTGGGCTCGGGCTCAAACGCACTATTTGCGGGCTTCGTCATCAAGGGGTCGACGGCCATGACCGTGCTTATTCGCGCCTCCGGGCCGGCCCTCGCGGCATTCAACATCACGGGCTTCTTGCCCGATCCCATGCTTACGCTCCAGAACCAGACGACGGGCGCCACGCTTGCGATAAATGCCGGCTGGGGCGGCAACTCAGAGATTTCGAGCACCGCGACAAGCGTCGGGGCCTTCGGGTGGTCGAATCCCTCGAGCAACGACTCGGCTCTGCTCATCACGCTGCCGCCCGGCAACTATACAGCCGAGGTTGCGGGAGTCAGCGGCGACACGGGCATCGCCTTGGTCGAGGTCTATCAGGTCCCTTAATCTGATCTAGTTGCGCTGCGGCAGCACAGAGAACTAAAGCCAACCCACAGCAATCGCGGGAACAAGCGGCCTGTTGCAACGCAGGCATCGGCCGAACTCTAGGATTATTTGTTGGATTGAGTATCCGTGGTCGTCGTTGTGACGGGGGCCGGGACTGTGGTCTGCGACGATGTCGTCGTCGTGCTGTGCGTGGGCTCGCTTGCGCAGGCTGAGAGCGAGATGACGGCGGCGGCGACGAGGCAAGGGATGAGGAGCTTCTTCATGGGGAGGTTTCGGTTTTGGATTAATATGGGACAACCCATGATAGGCCAATGAGGCATCGCAAGGTATGGGGTGTTAGCCCCTGTCAGCCGGGCAGTCGCGGTGTCAGTGGAATCGCTCCGCCCTTATTCCAATCGTGCCCGGGGCCCGTCTAGAACGAATAGAGCGCCTTTCAGCTCTGGGCTTCTCGCCATAAGCGGAGTCTACGCTGTCTCAAACGCCGCGGCCCCAAATGGTGACATCATCGACATTTCCAATTTGGTGCCAATTGCCGGGCATCATCTTCCGAAGAACATTCCAATCGGTCATCTCAAAAGGAAAGAGCACCGCATACAATGGCCGGTTTGAGGTTCGGATTGCAGACTCAAGTACTCTTACATTGTTTGGATTAATGGAATCCAAACGTACAAAGGTGAAGTTTGTGAAATAAAAAATTGAGCCGGACATCTGCGTGGATAGGCAAATGGAGTTCGACGGAAGATTGTTAGTCATCCATCCGGCGACAATCCCGTACTTCCGCTCCCCGCGGCCGATTTCGATATCGTGAAGTTTTCGATTCCACCAGAGTGAATTGAGCGCCACCAGTATCAGAGCGACGGCAAGTGCGCCCTTGAGGTGTATTGTTTCCATTCGCCGCGCAAGACGGGAAGCGATACGCCTGCAAATGAGTAGCGAACTTACGACAATCGCTGGGATTGCCGGGAGAAGATATCGGAGATACCACCATGTTTCATGGGTGCATCTGTAGGCTGAGTAGAACGCGGCGAAAATACCAATCCATGTCCCGAGAATCCACCGTGTTCGCGGCTTTGTGCTCTTATCAAGAGGGAGGACCAGACACAGAGCCGAGAGAGGAGTTAATAGAATAGGAACCCAGAGAGCGTAGTGAAGCAGAGTCTCTGGCACATAGCTGGCCGCGAAAGAATGGATTTCGCCGTAGCCGGTTTCCCACAGTCTGCCATATGCTGTGATGGCATAGCACATGTAGAAAATGGCGCCGGGCGCTGCACCGAGCATTAACAAGAGCCAACGCCTTGGTGAGGCGCCAAGAGCGATGCCAATTGGCACCAACGCAAAAATGTTGGTTGGACGTAGGAGTACATCGACTGCCAACGCGCCGCCAGCAGCCAGAGCAAACGGCAAGCTCGTCCGGCTTTTCAAGGCCGCCAGTATTGCGGCAGTCGTCCAAACTAGGGAGGGCAGGTCGCTCATTGCCTGCAATGACATGAATATGTACAATGGGCTGGCCGCGACTAACGCTGTGCCGAAGACGGACCAAGACTTTGGCAGGCCAAGCACTCGACTGAGCGCGTAAATTAGAATCAGGCCGGCCAACGAGTGAAGTACCATCGTCACATCGGCGGCATGACTCCAGCCGGCAATTGGTACGAAGAGGGCTATTAGGAGCGGTAGGCCCGTCGGGTAGGTCGGGACCATTCCGTTGCCGTCAAACGACGGCTTAAATCCCAAAGGCATATACAGAAACGGCGGAGTGTTTGACTGCGGAAGGCCTGGGAGAGTCCGTGCTGGGACGTGAATATTCCCATTCACGAGCAAGCGAGCGAGATGCACGTATCCGGATGTATCTGAGCCTCCTGCAACGGCGCCGACATTGACGGCTATTAGCAACGTAAACAGCGCCAGCGCCAATATGCTGAATGCAGGAAAAACGAAACTCCAAGAGTGCGCGTTCGGTGGAGTCTTCTGCCACTTGTCTGGAAAGTGTTCTTCCAAGCAAAGGTCATGACAATCGGGACCTCCTAAACCGCTATTCTACTCAGTAAATTTGTTGAGACCGTTTCACTGTGTTGCAGAAATGCCAGATGCATATGAGGTTAAATCGACATCCAGAGAGAAATTAGTCATCTGTTCCGGATGGCATTACCGGGGGATTTATCGGCGCTTTTTTTGCGCTCCTTCCGTAGTCCTCCAACGGCGGCAGAGTGACCTGGGCGTTTTTAGGCCGCCTACCCGAAGTTCTCACGGAGTAAGAATGGTGGTGTCCGTTTTGGTGTCCGTTGTGGACCCCGAACCCCCAAGGTCCTTGCTGCAGAGACAGTTCAGATTGGAGGCGCGGGTCGGAATCGAACCGACGCGTACATTCGGGACCTTCTATGGGGAGCGCGCAACCTGCGCGCCGTAAGCAAGATTGACGCCTCCATAGGCGCCCTAAACGCTGCCAATTATTGACCGTGGACACTCCAGATGAGGCTCACAACGAGCGCGCCAAACGGCTCGCCAATCGCAGTTCAGATCAGCTCGCGTCGTTCATTTTCAAGCTCGCCCAAGACATTGACGGCGTTGATGAGCGGATCGAAGCCTTTCTCGCTTCGGACAACAGTCAAAAGGCAGCTCAATTGGCAAAACGCCAGCTAGTGGCCTTCTGCCGTTCTCGCAAAATTTATGACTACCGCCGGGCGCACGAACTTAGCGGCCATTTGGATCAATTCCTGGACTTGGTCGAGACCGCAGTCCTCCCCGCGGATTCCTCTGCCGCCTTCCATCTGATCGTCGAATTCATCGAATGCGACGCGCATGCAATCGAAAGCGCCGACGATTCCGATGGGACTGTTGGCGGAGTCTTCCAGCGCGCCTGCGGCCTATTCGCGCGGGCAGCAAAGAACCTTCCTTCAATGTACGTATTGCCGGTCCTTCAGCGTCTTCTGGCTGCGAATGACTACGGCACTCGGGATTACCTTCTTGACGGTGTCGGCGAGTTTCTCGACCGGCCACATCTCGATGCGTTTATGGCCGAAACCCGGGCTGCGATTGCGGCCGGCGGCGAATCCGCGCGGCGATCTCGCTGCCACCTTCAATCAATCGCGGAATCAATTCAAGATCCTGTTCTTTTTGAGGAAGCAACCTATGCTGGCCGCGAGCATGAACTCCCTCCTAACGTCGCTGTGGATGTTGCCCGCCACTTCCTTGAAGCCGGGCGCCCAAACGAAGCTCTAGAGAAGCTTCCACCAAGCGCCGAGGGGCTGCACGGTTTCACTTCTGACTACCTGCAGCTTCGCGTACGAATCTTGCAGGCATTGGGCGATGCTGAAGGCCTACGACCGACGCTCTGGGCTCGGTTCGCCCACGAGCCGTCGCGCGAAACGCTGCGTGAACTTCTCGCCGCCGAACCGCCGGATACTCGAGCATCGAAGCTCGATGCGGCGTTCGAGCATGTTCGGGGCCGGCTTCCGCCCCAAGAACAGGCGGAATTCTTTGCTGAAGTCGGCGAACTGAACGCCGCCGCGTCGGTCATCGTGGGCGCGCCGAACAAACTCAACGGCGACCATTACGATGGCTTAGTCGCGCTGGCCGAACAATTGGAAATGGCGTACCCGCTCGCCGCTTCCCTCGCCTACCGCGCACTGCTTGACTCCATCTTGCGTAGGGCCGCACCGAAAAGTTATTACCATGGCGGCCGCTATTGGCGAATCATACACGAACTCTCTGGACGAATTGACGACTGGACGGGTCTTGAGCCACATTTGGCCTATCGCGAGCGGATCGGAAGGGAACACGCTCGCAAGACGGCTTTCTGGAGGGCGGTTAAGCAAGAACTGTGGTCTGCTGTCGGGAAATAGGACAGCATGGCCCTCCACGAAGGCCCTATTCCGATTCGCGGATTTGCGCGATACTGTCCGCATGAGCACATTCGAGTCCATTAGTTTCTCCCAATCCGCCGATGCAGTCGCGTCACCGGTAGTCACCACCGAAACGCTGACTTACTCTGTCGCCGAGGTTGCGTTGGCCCTCGGCGTTTCGGCTCCTACGGTTTACCGACTGATCACTCGCCGATTCCTCCGATCGTTCGATTGCTTGCGGCACAAACGGATTCCCAAACGCCAAGTGTATGCGCTGGTCAGCGGGTCGGGAAGGGGCGGTCCTTAGCCCTCTACCTCTTTTAAGCGGCCGACCGGCAAAAAGATCGGCAAATTATGGGTGATATTAGGGTTGTGCGATTTATAACTAATTGATAAATGGCTTGAAGTAATGCCATGACATCGGCAAAAAGATCGGCAAATGGCACTTACCCGCACAGCCATCGAACCCATACTCCCCGAACAGTATATGGCTGCACTGCAGGACATGGCTTGTTCCGTGATCGGGAGCTCCGCGGTCCTTGCTGGGAAAGTGCGCAACCCATTGCGGAGGGATATCGCGGAACTAACCCGCTGGATGCATTGCTACTATTCAAACTTGATCGAAGGCCAACAAACAAGAGTGCCGGATATCGAGGCTGCACTCCGTCACGATTTCTCAGCGGAGCCGAAGAAGCGTGATCTTCAGAAGCTCGCACTCGCCCATCTCGAATGTCAGCGCTGGGCGGCTGGTTATTCGGCATCTCCGTTTGCGCCGGACTTCATCTGCAAGCTTCACCAGCACTTCTACTCTCACCTTCCCGCTGAGATGCGAGTGGCTACGACTAAGAGTGGTTCAAAAATCCCACTTGAGCCAGGCGTCTTGCGAGTAACAGATGTCGAGGTTGGAAGTCACATAGGCCCGCCCCACGAGCTTGTCCCAAAATTACTCGATCATTTCCAGAGCCGCTACGAGGAACCAGGTCATTCTCGCATAGAGAAAATTGTGGCCGTCGGCGCCAGTCATCACCGCCTTGCTTGGATCCATCCATTTCGCGACGGCAACGGCCGCGTGGTGCGCCTATTTTCCGACACATTGATCCGCGACTTAGGCATTGATGCAGGAGGACTTTGGTCGCTTTCCCGTGGGCTCGCGTTCAAGCGCAAGGAATATTACGAGCGATTAGCCAACGCTGACCAGAAACGAAGCTCCTCGTCAGCGGAAGACGGACGCGGGCACCTCAGTGAGCGAGCCTTAAGGGATTTTTGTGAATTCGTGCTAACGGTCATGCTAGACCAGATAAGCTTTATGGATGGCCTACTTGAATTGGATGCATTGGCCGGTCGTATCGAGCATTATACCCACATAGAAGGTCGCTTCGGCAAAGACGGTGCGCGCATCTTCCTCTTGTTGCGCGAGGCGCTTTATCGGGGAGTATTCGAGCGCGGAGAAGCAGGACGCATCGTAGGCGCAGGCGAACGCACGGGACGAGCCACTTTGGCAAAGGCCGTGGACGCAGGGCTGCTCAAATCCGACAGCCCAAAATCGCCGGTACGGCTGGCTTTGCCCGTCAAAGTCCTTGGAGCCTATTTCCCGCGGCTGTTTCCCGCCGACCAATTGCACGAATGAAGGCCGCACCTATCTCCGCCGGGAAACATCTGACGTTCACGATTTCGCGGGAATGGAAGGATTCCTGTGCCGCGAATTTTGCTACACTTCTGCTACACTCGGGCCTTATTAGTGTATAAGATACTAAATTATAATGACTTAGAACTGGAGGCGCGGGTCGGAATCGAACCGACGCATAGAGGTTTTGCAGACCTCGGCCTTACCACTTGGCTACCGCGCCCAATCCTGATGTTTTCAGCCACTTAAGGTAGAGAACCGTGGTGACTGGAGTCGATTTCGCAACCGTCACATCAATCGACAGCCTGCCATCC
>Ga0302325_10036499_pt1 | contig 10018 bp, 9 predicted proteins | sample Palsa_T0_2_FD_201948 | JGI IMG/M metagenome (GOLD analysis project Ga0302325, IMG submission 201948) | Peat permafrost microbial communities from Stordalen Mire near Abisko, Sweden - Palsa_T0_2 | ecosystem: Environmental > Terrestrial > Soil > Palsa > Peat permafrost | place: Sweden: Abisko... | reverse complement strand
CGCGAAAGCGGTGTACATATACCGATCTGCTATCACGATGAAACCCGCTTGCAGCGCCGGCAGAATCTCATGCTCGAGGCGATCGGCGAAGTCGGCCGCATAGAGCAGGCTGAACGTGGTCGGATTCAACTGATGTCCGGCCTTGGCCTCTTTGATCGTCGCCGAGAGCAGCGGCGATCGAGTCCATCCGGTATTGCTGACAGCGTAGCCCTCGAGTTCGAGCCACCGGCCCAGCAGTTCGATTTGAGTTGACCGGCCGACGCCGTCGGTGCCTTCGATAACGATCAGGTGGCCGGGCAACGGCTTGTCGCCGAGATAGGGCAGGCCGTGCCCGTACCATCGTTTGCTAGTGCCGTTGCGCATGGCCGTTCGCATTACCGTTCAAATGGTTCGCGCGCTCATGGTCGTAGTCGCGCAACGCTTCCTGCACCATCTGGCGGAAAGCTTTTTGCTGGGCCGGAATCTCGCCGATCGCATCGATAGTCCGCAGCCCGAACTCGGTCGTCAGTTCGTCATATATATTCAGGACGCGGCTCTGGAACATCCGGAAGCTTTCGACCGGATCGCCCGACAGTCCCAGGTCCATGCCGGCTTCGTGGTATTTGAGCTTGGCGCGCCCGGCGAGCAGCCGCTCGAGTGAAACTTCAATCGGCACGCGGAAATATAGCGTCAGGTCCGGACGGGGCGCGTGGCGATATACCGATCGCACCCATTCGGGATGCACACCGCGGGCGACGTCGCGCGCAAACGCGGTGAATACGTAGCGATCGGCCAGCACGATCATTCCAGCCTTCAGCGGCGGCAGAATCTGATAGGTGAATCGATCCGCAAAGTCCACCGCGTGGAGCAGGCTGAACGTGGTCGGCGTCAGCAAATTCTTCTGCTTGCCCCGTCTCAACGCGCGACGCACCAGACGCGAAGAGTTCCATTCGGTAAAGTGAACCGGGTAACCTTGGGCCCGGAGCCATCGCTCGAGCAATTGAAGCTGCGTCGACTTGCCGGACCCATCTATACCTTCGACCGCGATCAGGCGGCCCGGATAAGGATGGGGTATGTTGAGCGGATTTTTTGTCTTGACGGTCTGGCTGGTCGGAGCGTTGTCGGGGTTACGATGGACGTCGATGTTGCGCGGATGCTCGAATGCCAGAAACGATCCGTCGACCAGTGACGCCCCATTGGCGTGCCGATCTTCATGACCGTTGCCGTTATCGTGATCCTGAAAATTCATAAAGCGAGACCGGCTCTCCCTGCTCGCATTCCGCTCTCGGCTCGTTAATAAATTGTTGCGGAATAATGTAAATCATAACCGCGGGTTCGCTGTCACCCGATCCGCGTGGGGTTTTGGAGATGAATCAACAAAAGCATCAACAGGACTTCAACAGTTAGCGGAAACAACGTTTGCAGGCATCTTTCATACGAAGTGGATGTGAATGCCGTGCTACAGCGTAATGGCCATTAGCGAAACTTCGTGAAAAATTCGCTCCGCGCTGATAGATTTCATCGGGCCGATGGCTGATTCCGCGACCACCGCACTGCGCACCGACATTCCGGTCACGCCGGACTTCGATCCAGCCCATAAGTGGCTGATCGCGATTGCCGTGATGCTCGGCGCAACGCTCGAGATGCTCGACAGCTCGATCGTCAACGTATCGCTGCCGCATATGCAGGGATCGTTTTCCGCCAGCGTCGATCAGATTGCGTGGGTGCTGACCAGCTACCTCGTCGCCAACGGCATCATGATTCCGATGACCGCATGGATTTCCGGCCGGTTCGGCCGCAAGCGCTATTTCCTTACCTCGATGGCGTGCTTCGTCGGCGCCTCGATGCTGTGCGGGGCGGCGCGCTCGCTCGATCAGATCGTCCTGTTCCGCCTGCTCCAGGGTTTTGCCGGCGCCGCGATGATTCCGACCTCGCAGGCGATCCAGATGGAGACCTTTCCGCCCAGCGAGCAGCAGATGGCGATGGCGGTCTGGGGTATCGGCGTGCAGCTCGCGCCGGTCGCCGGCCCCACGATCGGCGGCTGGATAACCGACAATCTTAACTGGCGCTGGAATTTCTACATCAACGTGCCCGTTGGAATTATCGCTTTCCTGATGGCGTGGACGTTCCTCAAGGATCCGCCGTACCTGAGCCGCCAGCGCGCCAACAAGACGCCGGTCGATTGGGCGGGAATTATCTATCTCGCAGTCGGTCTTGGCCTGCTCGAATTAGTTGTCGATCGCGGGCAGCGCTCCGACTGGTTCGCCGCCGACTGGGTGCGTGTACTCAGCCTGGTTTCGGGCGGCGCGCTGATTATGATGGTTATCCGTGAGTTGCGCTTTCCCGCGCCGATCATCGACCTGCGCATCTTTCGTATCAGGGATTTCACCATCGCGGTGATCATGGGCACCGGCAATATCGCGGCACTCTATATAGTCAATCTTTTGAACCCGCTCTTCCTGCAGGAGCTGCTCGGATACACCGCCTGGAAGGCAGGTATGCTGATGATTCCGCGCGCGATCGGCACCCTCACCGGCATGGTGTTTATCGGCCAGATGGGGCGTAAGGCCTACGACACGCGGCCGGCCCTCGGAATCGGGTTCGTCATACTGGCGGCAGGCTTCTTTATGGCGACGAGCTGGGATCTGCAGGTCGATTCCCACGAAATCGCCAAGACCACGCTGGTCCAGGGTTTCGGAATGGGAGTCGTATTTCCGATCATGTCGGCCACCGCGCTTTCATGCGTGCCCCGCGAGCGGATGGGCAACGCCGCCAGCCTGTACAACATGGTGCGCAACACCGGCGCGGCGGTCAGCCTGGCGGGCGCGACCAATTCGTTGGTCAACCAGGAACAGATTCATCAGTCGCACTTGGTCGAGCATTTTTCGGTCTTTGACGCTTGGAGGATGAGCGACCAGTCATCGCGAACGCCGGGCGCGCAGAACTTTCGGTTTCTGCCACAGATCGAGGGCGGCCGCAAAGAGGGGATCGGGCGCGTCTACCAGGCGATCCAGGCGCAGGCCGCGATTATGTCATTCAATGACATCTATCGTCATCTTGCCTTCTGGATGCTCGTGCTGGCGCCTCTGTTCCTGCTGATTCGGCGCAGGCGCATTTCAGATGCGCCCGCTGGCCATTAAATTTCCACGCGCTCACATCCGCCGTTCCTCAGAGCACGCGAATCGCATTCAGCGGTGCGCACGCCATTGCTACCTGAGTCGAGGCAGCCTTACCCTTGAATAGACAATTTAACGGCAGAACAAGGGAGATATGATAATCGTGAAATACTCATTCAAGACGGCTGCGCTGGCTTTTGGTATTGCGGCGCTGCTCGGAAGCGCATCGATTGGATTCGCTGACAGTTCCGACACCAGCACCTCGACGACGACAACCGTGTCGCCTGCGCCGGCCCCCGTCGCCGTCGCGCCTATCGTCGTTGCGCCCGCTCCGATCGTCGCGGTCATACCCCCGCCGGCGATAGTCGTCGCGCCTGCCCCAATGGCGCCGTCAAGCTCGGGCAGCACCACGACTGAAAATAGCTCGACTACCACCAGCAACTAGGAACCAGGTTTCGTCGCGAAGCGGCAGACCCTGTGCGCTCGCTAACTGGTGTCGCGCCGGGACTGCCGCTTTCCGCTAAAGCCACCCGCTAAGAAATTGTTGATGCGCGCGCTAGCAAATCATTGAAGAAATAGTTCGCTCGAAGACTTTCCGCGCCGCCTCGTCATACAGCACTATCTCGACCCGTTCGATCGACGTGGAGCTGGCCAGGTGGCTGCGAATTTCGTCGAGCATCACCTTTGCGCAGCGGTCGAGCGGAAAGCCCGCTACACCGGTGCCGATTGCCGGAAACGCGATCGATCGCAGCCCTATCTCCGTCGCGCGCGTGAGCGAATTGATCGTTGCCGCGCGAAGATTCTCCTCTTCCGTCGGCTGCCCGAGGCACATGCTCGCGGCGTGAATGACGTGGCGCGCGGCGAGATTCCCGGCTCCGGTCACGGCAGCCTCGCCGAGCGGAATTGGTCCGATACGGTCGCATTCGGCTTGAATCGCCGGACCGCCCTTGCGGCGGATCGCTCCGGCTACGCCCGCGCCTAACTGGAGATCATTGTTGGCGGCATTGACGATCGCGTCGGCTTGCGAATCGGTAATATCGCCCCGACTGATGAAGACTTGCGCGCGCCAATCAGAAGCCATGATTCCCCCACCTGAGGCGGCAAGCGCCCCGCCTATACATCTGCTATTATCGCGCCCGCGGGGATTGTGGCTAGCGGCGCGAAGGGAAGAAAAACGGTGGCGTCCGCGTCGTGGCGCGCCGCATCGGTGTCATTCGCGCTTGCCGTCGCGCTGATCGCGACAGGATGCCGGACCGTTCCGGCAGGTTCGCCCGCCAATCCGCAGGGTAATTCTCAGTCCGATCTCCAAGTTGATATTGAGACTTCCCCTACGTCGCTCGATCCGCGCACCGCGAGCGATGCGATTTCGCAGCGGCTCGACGAGTTGGTATACGACTCGCTCGTCCGCCCCGGCCGCGACCTGGCGATGATCGGCGATCTGGCCTGTTCGTTCGAGCGCAAGTCGCCGACCGTGATGGTTTTCCATCTCTGCCCCGGCGCGCGCTTTTCCGATGGACGCCCGCTCACCGCGCGCGACGTGAAATATACTTACGACTCGGTGCTCTCACCGGTGACGCTTTCACCCAAGCGCGGTGCGCTCGCCGAACTTCAGTCGGTAACTACACCCGATGATTCGACCGTCGTGATGACGACGCGCGATCCATACGCGCCCGCGCTCGAGATGGCGACGTTCGGCGTGATTCCCTATGGTGCGTCCGCGCCGGGAGCGGGTTCATCTATAGCGCCGCCCGGCTCGGGTCCGTTCGCGATCGAGAGCTTTCGTGGTGATGAATACATTGTGCTCGCGCGCAATCCGTTCCATGTGCGGCCGCCTGGTTCGCCCACGCGGATCGTCTTCAAGGTGGTGCCCGACCCGACGGTGCGCGCGCTCGAGTTGGCGGAGGGTATCTGCGGATTCGCGGAAAATAATATCAAGCCGGACTTGCTCGGCTATCTGAGCGATCGCCACACGCTCGCGATTAACCGCTCGCCGGGAACTACCTATCAGTATCTGATGTTCAGTTTCCACGACTCCCGTCTGCGCGACGTGCGGGTGCGTCGCGCGCTTGCATACGCGATCGATCGCGGTGCGATTGCCGAATACATGCTGCGCGGCACCGCGCGGCTCGCGTCGGGTCTGCTGGCGCCGGAGAGCTGGGCCTATTCGGCCGACGTACAAACCTACGGTTACGATCCTGCGCAAGCCGGCGCGCTGCTCGATCAGGCGGGCTACCCACGCCACGCCGATGGTCTGCGCGGATTGCGCTTCGTCTACAAAACGACGCCGGAGGGCGCTCCACTGGCCGAGGCGATACAGGCGATGCTCCTGCGAGTTGGCGTGAGCCTGTCCGTTCGGGTCAATGAATGGGGCACCTATTTTGGTGATATTCAGCGCGGCGATTTCGACCTGGCGTCGTTGCAATGGGTCGGGATTAACGATCCGAATCATTACTACCTGGTATTCGATTCCAAAATGACACCGCCGCTGGGATTCAACCGCGGCGACTATGTAAACCCGGCGATGGATCGCCTCGTCGAGGCGGGCCGCGTGACGCTCGATCAGTCGGCGCGCCGCAAAATCTACGCTCAGGTCCAGCGACTGGCCGCGACAGATCTGCCCTACGTTTCGCTTTTCTGGACCGACAATATCACCGTGATGAGCCGCGACTACTCGGGCTTCGTCGCTTATCCAAACGGCAGCCTGCGCTCGCTGTCCACACTGGTTATCGACAATTCGGCGCATCCTGCCGCCGCGCAGCAGGCCAGCCGATGAGATATCTCGTCAGGCGGATAATCGGACTCGTTCCGGTCGCGCTCGGCGTGGTGACGCTGACTTTTGCGCTGATCCATCTGATTCCCGGCGATCCGGTTGTCGCGATGCTCGGCGAAAATGCGATGCCAGCCGATATTGCGGGACTGCGCCATCAGTTGGGCCTCGATCGTCCGCTAGTCGATCAGTACGGCGACTTTTTGTGGAGTCTCGCGCACGGCAACCTCGGCAATTCGATCGCGATGCATCAGCCGGTGACGCGCCTTATCGGCGAGCGCTTTCCGGCGACGCTCGAGCTCGCGCTAGCCGGCCTCGCCGTCGCAATCGTTATTGCGATTCCGCTGGGCGTGTTGGCGGGAGCGAATCCGGGTGGACCGGTCGACCTCGGTGCGATGGGTTTCGCGATCATGGGTATCTCGATTCCGCACATCTACCTGGGACCGTTGCTGATGATCGTTTTTTCGCTCGACCTCGGCTGGCTTCCGCTCACCGGCCGCGGCGGATTGGCCCATCTGGTGCTGCCCGCCGTCACGCTGGGCGCGGCGCTGTCGGCGATTCTCGCCCGCATGCTGCGCCAGAGCGTCGCTCAGGTGCGCGGGGCGGATTACATGCGCACCGCTATCGGCAAGGGATTGAGTCCGAAGAGGGCGCTCATCCGCCACGGGCTGCGCAACGCGCTGACGCCCTTCATCACGATTCTGGGACTGCAACTCGGCGGACTGCTGACCGGCACGATCGTGACGGAAATGATTTTTTCGTGGCCCGGAATCGGCCGCCTGCTGATCACCGCGATCAACTCCCGCGACTATCCGCTGGTCGAGGGGATCGTCCTCACCTTCGCGCTTAGCTACGTCGGCGTGAACCTTCTCACCGACATGGTTTACGGTCTCATTGATCCGCGCATCCGATTGTCATGAAGCGCATCACGCATAATCCGTCACTGGCCGCGGGTGCGATTGTGGTCGCCGTGATCGCGATGACCGCTCTGTTCGGACCGATTCTGATGACCGCCAGCCCGACCGCGATCGATCTGCCGCGCGTTTTGATGCCGCCGGGACCCGGTCATTGGCTCGGATGCGACGCACTCGGGCGCGACGTTCTGGCCCGTGTTCTATGGGGCGCGCGGATTTCGCTCGGCGTGGCGCTGATCGTGATCAGTGGCTCGCTGATAGTCGGTGGTGCGATTGGCGGCATGGCGGCGATCGCCGGCGGACGGATTGACGATCTCGTGATGCGATTCGTCGACGTGTTACTGGCGTTTCCCGGTTTTCTCCTGGCGCTCGCGCTGGCCGCGATTCTCGGGCCCGGCCTGCTGGATCTGGTCATCGCGCTCACGGCGATGGGCTGGACCGGCTATGCGCGGCTGGTCCGCGGCGAGGTTCTCTCACTGCGCGAGCGCGACTACGTGGAGGCGGCGCGCGCGCTCGGCGCCCCGACCGGCCGCCTGCTGATACGCCATATGGCGCCGGCGATCGCGGGACCGATAGCGGTGCAGGCGACGTTCGGAATCGGCGGAATAATCGTCGCCGAGGCTGCGCTGTCGTTCCTGGGACTGGGTGTGCGGCCGCCGACACCGAGCTGGGGCAACATGCTCGACGCGGGCCGGGCGTATCTGCTCGTCGCGCCCCATCTGACGACCGCGCCCGGTGTCGCGATCGGACTGGCCGTGCTCGGCTTCAACTTGCTGGGTGACGGTCTGGCGCAGCTCGCCGGGCGTCGCGACTGACGATCGGTAACACTTATCGGTACGTGTGGTGAAATACTTCAGTGCCCTGCGGGGTGATCGCCAGGAAGTGATTCGTGAAGAATTTTTACCCACGTGCCTCGCGCGGGAGTCAACGCAAAGAGATCAGGAGTTCCGCTTTAGCCGGGCGAGACTTTCGATGTACGGGGCGCGAGCGACGCCGCGTTCGGTAATGATCGCGGTGACGAGTTCGGCGGGCGTGACGTCGAAGGCCGGGTTGAAGGTTTTGACTCCGACAGGAGCGATTCGGCGTCCCGCGAACTCCGTGAGTTCTCGGCCGTCGCGCTCCTCGATCGGAATGTCGCCGCCGCCGGCGCATTCGAGGTCGATCGATGACAACGGAGCCGCGACGTAAAACGGCACGTTGTGCCGATGGGCCATCACGGCCAGCGGATAGGTACCGATTTTATTGGCGACGTCGCCGTTGGCGGCCGTCCTGTCGGTGCCGACCACGACGCAGTTCACGCGGCCGTCGCGCAGGACGGTGGCCGCCATATCGTCGGCAATGACCGTCACGGGAATCCGATCCTTGCGCAACTCCCACGCGGTCAGCCGCGAGCCCTGCATATAGGGCCGGGTTTCATCGGCAATGACGCTTATCCGTTTGCCGTCCGCGCGGGCAGCCCGAATTACGCCGAGCGCCGTGCCGTAACCCGCCGTGGCGAGCGCGCCAGCATTGCAATGGGTCAGCACCGTCGCCGGATCGTCGAGCAGCCGAGCGCCGTGACGGCCCAGTGCGCGGTTGATCTCCAAATCTTCGTCGTAAATGGCAATCGCTTCCGCGCGCAGGCGGCTGAACAGCGCGCCGGCCTCCAGATCGAGGTTGTCGGCAACCACGCGGCCCATCCGATCGAGCGCCCACGCAAGATTCACAGCGGTCGGCCGCGTCGCGAGCAGAGTTTTCGCTACGCGGATGAAACGTGCGCTCGCGCGTTTGCCGCTGTAGCCGCGCATCCCGAGCGCCGCGCCCATCGCAGCCGCGACACCAATAGCCGGTGCGCCGCGAATCACCATTGTGCGAATCGCCTCGGCAACACCGACATGGTCGCGATATGTGCGAATCAACTCACGATTGGGCAGCAATCGTTGATCGATCATGCGCACCGTATCGGCGCGCCACTCTATCGTCTTTACCAACACGGGATTTATAGGAACCTAAGCTGGTGAGATGGCCAGCGGAGGCGGACCAGGTAGCACTACCTCACGCGGCGGCAACTGATATAGACGGCGATTAATCAATCAGGCGCCGGACTTGTACCTTTTGGTACAACCCATTTCTGGCCAAGAGATTAGTGGTTAGACCCTTTCGTAAGTCCCGCGTTGACGACGCTTTACGACACCTGCTTCCATCCACCGCGTGATCGCGGCGAAGACCTCGGACGGACGCTTGTTCTTGAGTCCGCGGACCGCGCGGACATCGGAAGCCTTGAACTGTTTCGGCAGCTGCTCCAGAACGACGCGCCAATTAATTCGGCCCGAGCCCGCCTTGGCTGGTCCACGTGCGGCGCGGACGGGAGTGCCAGTCAATGCGCCGAGGCTCGAGGCGTCCGCTTTCATATGCGCGAGCTCTTTTTCACGTTCGCCGATTTCCTTGAGCAAGCTCTGCAACAGCAGCCGGGCTTGCTGTTGTACTTGCTGAATTCCGGCTAAGGCACTAGTCCGTTTTTTTGGTCGGGCCATCCCAATTGGCTCCTTTAAGCTCAAAGTCTATCCATCCAGAGGTATAATAACGTACCAGCAAGCTCAAGACTGATGATTGGAAGATGTATAGTCAGAATCATCCACAGGGCTTCGCAATTAATCCATCGAATCGCTATCGCGTTCACCGAATCGCTATCGCGAGCGAGTTGGTTTCCAAATAAAATTCTGAAAGTGAATCGCCTGCGGCAATTTTCCACAGAGCGCGTGTAGGGTTTTGCGTCGTTTGCCGATAAAAGAACGATTAGCGCGTTTCGAACCTCAGACGATCGAACCCTCGGCGCACATGGCGACAGAATTACATATCCTCTTCCACCAATATGATTCCTTTTGAGCGAAGCAAATATATGCCTACCTATATCTCAATCATGAAATCCGAGTCCCGAATGAAATAGCTACGAACCGGCGATCTAACCAGTTGCCGTCGCGCACCTGGGAAAAAATTACCGGTACACTATCAGCGCTTAGGGTGCGGCCAGCGAAATTGCGCGCCGATCATGAGCGGGCGTTTATTCGCGGTCGAAATATATCTGACGATGCCGTCTTCTGGTGTTCGTAATGGGCCGCTCTCCGATCGGCCACGCTGACCGGTCGCTCAGGCGGCGAGCCGACGCCCCACAGCCCAATCGTAAGCGACCCGGACCCATCGAAAGCATACCCGGCCTTTGCCGTTTAACGCTTACTGATGCTGAGTTTTTGGACCGGAAATGG
>Ga0302325_10036498_pt1 | contig 10018 bp, 4 predicted proteins | sample Palsa_T0_2_FD_201948 | JGI IMG/M metagenome (GOLD analysis project Ga0302325, IMG submission 201948) | Peat permafrost microbial communities from Stordalen Mire near Abisko, Sweden - Palsa_T0_2 | ecosystem: Environmental > Terrestrial > Soil > Palsa > Peat permafrost | place: Sweden: Abisko... | reverse complement strand
GGCGTATTCGAAGTTTATTGTGACGGCTCACGAAGCGAGGAAGCGGGGTTTGGACAAGTCCGCAGACGTCGAACTGATGATGGAGTTTGCCCGTCTACAAATTCTGACGGAGAAATTAAATCGCACTTTGCAAAACGAGGCGGCACGAATCTCCGATGAGGACATTTCAGACTACTACCGGAAGAGTATCGCGACTTATGAACAAGCCACGTTGCAGAGGATCTTTATCCCTCGCACCAGACGTCTCGAACAGGCTGCAAGTGACGGCAAACCGGAAAGCAAGAAGGCGGAGCCGATGGCAGGCGATCTGATGAAGCAGGAAGCCGACTCGATTTATGCGCGCGCGGTTGCCGGAGAAGCCTTCGAACAACTGCAGAAGGAAGCATTCGCGACGGCAGGCGTGAAGGGGACTTCGTCCACTAATATGGGGGTTGTCCGGCGCAGTAGCTTGCCACCTGCACACGTTGCGGTATTTGAATTGAAGCCCGGAGAAGTTTCTCAAGTCATCAGCGATTCTACTGGCCACTATGTGTACAGGATGGTTTCCAAAGGAGTGCTTCCTCTCGAACAGGTAAAAAACGAAATTTCCTCGACTGTGCAAGGCCAGCGCATGAGCGAACTCGCTCATGGCATCCAAGGGTCCTCGACCATAGAGCTGAACGATGCCTATTTCGCTCCCCCGCCGGTTGATCCCGCGCCCGTTGCGGCGACGTCCAAGACAGAGACCAACATTACACGACGGTGAATATGCATTCCCTCGGATGCCGGTAATTGCCCGGTCGGCAGGCACGGCGTTGAACCCATACAGAAAGTAGTCACTAACTCATTGGTCGCTGTCACCGCGATCAAATCACATCATCGGCTGACCAAACTGCCGAGAAAAGCCTCTTTCAAGGAGAATGACTGTGAGCTTCAACATTCTTGCACTCAGGCGCGGCGTCCTTCTGTGGCTGCCCGTAACCTTCGCTTTGTTGCTGCCCATAGCTTCTAAAACCGCTATCGCGCAGACGGTGCCCCCAGGGTTGACAAACATCCAGCATGTCGTCTTCATAGTCAAGGAAAACCGATCTTTTGATGAATATTTCGGATCCTTTCCGGGAGCCAACGGAGCGACCACGGGACTGACCTCGACAGGTCAGGTGGTGCCCCTTGGCCAGACCAACGATGCCATGCCGAATGACATTTGCCACGACTGGGCCTGCCTGCTTGCCATGATGGACTATGGTCGCATGGATCATTTCGATCTCGATCCGACTTGTACCCAGGACGGGCGACTATACTGTTATTCGCAGATGACGCAGGCGGATATCCCGAACTATTTCGCCCTGGCCCAGAATTTCACTCTCGCCGACAACAACTTTTCCTCGCTCCACGGCACCAGCTTTCCAAACCACGTCTATATGATTGCGGCGAGCTCGGCAGGCTTCATCGGCCAAGCCCATCTGCCCACGAATCAGTCACTTCACGAGGTGGGGTGTTCGGCAGATCCGACCTCAACTGCTCAAGTGATCGATGAACATGGAAACATCTCAAATCAATACCCCTGTGTCGACATTCAGACTCTGGGCGACAGCTTGACTGCGGCCGGGGTAAGCTGGTCTGAATACGCTCCTGGTCACGTTATTTACAACGCCTACGAAGCCATCAATCATTACTACAACAACCCCACTCTCTGGGCCCAGCATATGCTTCCTTACTCGCAATTCTCATCGGACGCGCTAGCTGGCAAACTGCCCGCGGTGGTTTGGCTATCGGGTAACAATGAAAGCGAGCATCCTCCTTTCAGCACGTGTGACGGCGAGAACTGGACCATTGAGCAGATCAATGCAATCATGCAGGGACCTGACTGGAATTCCACGGCAATTTTTGTCACCTGGGATGATCCGGGTGGCTTTTATGACCACGTAGCTCCGCCGTACGAGGACCAATTCGGGCTCGGCCCGCGGGTACCGCTGCTCATCATTTCGCCTTATGCAAAAGCAGCGTACATTTCGCACACGCAATATGAACCATCTTCGGTTCTAAAATTCATCGAAGAGCGTTGGGGTTTGCAACCTCTTACTGAACGTGACGCAAACGCCAATGACACAACGGACAGTTTTGACTTTACACAAACGCCTTTGTCACCCGTCGTGCTCTCAACGCGCTCCTGCCCAGTGGTCGAGGCGTCGCAAACGTTCCAGCCCCAATCGGTAGGGACAAAGAGTGGCGTTTACCAGATCGGTGTCTCCAATCCGACAGAACAGACGATGACGGTTTCCAACATTAGCGTGACCGGGGATTTCTCGGAAACCAACAATTGTAACGTGCCACTTACTGGTGACAATTTCTGTACGATGAATGTTACCTTTGCACCCACAGCAGCAGGTGTCCGGGCGGGCACGATCACTATAACGGACACCGCCGCCGGGAGTCCGCAGGTAGTGAACCTGACTGGAATTGGGACCCACGTCAGCATTTCACCAGCAGGTACGCTGAACTTTGGTAGTGAGCCCGTGGGCACCGCCGCACCCGCCCAAACGGCGGTCTTCACAAACTCAGGAACTGGGCCGATAACAATCTCCAGTGTTGTGGCCACAGGAGATTTTTCGCAGACTAATACTTGCCACAAGGTGCTGGCGGGATCCACTTGCAATATTGTTGTCACTTTTACTCCCACGACGCTGGGGACTCGTTACGGAAGCCTTACCATCACCGACAACTCGGCCTCCAGCCCGCAAACCGTGAATCTCACAGGGGTCGGCGAGGATCTTTCCGTCTCGACCAATACTCTGGAGTTCGGCAACGTTGGGGTCTTGACTACCAGCGCCCTTCAAACGGTCACCCTCTCGAATCTGAGCAGCTCGCCGGTTCCGCTTATTTCCATATCGATCGCCGGAATAGCGGATTACGGAGATTTTGTGGAGACGAACGACTGCCCAAACCCGGTGCCTGCCACCAGCACGTGCACCATTCAGATTTCATTCACCCCCACCAGGCTCCTATTGAGTAACGGCTCAGTATTACTGGTTAAGTTTGACTCTGCCGACAGTCCTCTGGCAGTAACACTGATCGGGACTGGAGTGAAGTCGAGTAACAATGCTGTTCCACATCTCAACCAGCCACTCGTACCCGCCAGTGTAGTTCCGGGTGGGAGCGGCTTTACGCTGCAAGTGACTGGTACCGGATTTACATCCCATTCGGTTGTTCGCTGGAACGGGAGCTCTAGATCTACGAAGTACGTCAGCAAGAGCGCTTTGACGACGACGATTCTAGCGACAGACATCACTACAGCAAGGACGGCCTCCGTTACCGTGGCCAATCCGACTCCTGGTGGTGGCGTCTCTAACTCCGTTTTCTTGCCGGTGACGTCATCTGTCACCACTGTGTCACTCAGTGATCACGATTGGGGAGTAGGCGACAATCCAGTTGCGATCGCGACCGGCGACTTCAATGGAGATGGCAACCTGGATGTGGCCGTGGCTAATCAGAGTGTGGACACAGTTTCAATCCTGTTTGGGAATGGCGCGGGCACATTTACTGCGGGACCAACGCTAAGCACGGGCGGTAACCCAACCGCGATTGCAACTGGCGACTTCAACGGCGACGGGCACCTGGACCTGGTCGTGGCTAATGCTGACGATAGCACCCTAACGATATTCTTGGGGGACGGCAAGGGCGACTTCACGGCAGCTTCAACAGTTACTGCAATTGGCGCGGTTGACCCAGTCTCCGTCGCAGTGGCAGATTTCGATGGTGATGGGCGTCTGGATCTTGCCGTTACGAACTACTCCACGAATACCATTTCGATCTTCCTTGGCAACGGTGACGGCACATTCCGCATAACGTCAACGCCGACGCTAAAGCTGAAAGGTCCGTCCTTTATTGCTGCGGGTGACTTCAACGGGGACGGCATCCCTGACCTCGCGATTGCAAATGGCACTGGCAACACGATTACAATTGCGACCGGCAAAGGAGACGGCACGTTCACGGCTGCTGCCGGCACGATAACGACCGGAACAGCTCCAGCGTGGATTGGAGTGGCCGACTTGAATGGCGATGGTAAGCAAGATCTGGCAGTCGTCGTCAACAACAGTGTGTACACAGTCAGCGTTTTTCTAGGAAATGGAAACGGCACCTTCGGAACCGCAACAAACTATGGGACTGGATCGGGAGCAAATTCAGTGGCTATTGGTGACGTCAATGGCGACGGGATCCTGGATCTGGTCGTAGCCAATAGTGGTTCGAATGACGTAAGTGTACTGCTGGGGTCGACAGGTGGTGTCTTTCAGCCGCAGACCAACTTTTCCACAAATACCGCGCCAGTATGGGTGGTGCTTGGAGATTTCAACAACAACGGCAAATTAGATGTCGCGGTGGCGGACTCTCAAACGAGTCTAGTGTCGGTTCTTTTGCAATGATCGGCGGCTGCCTCCGGTGCCTGTTGAAATTAAAGCAAAGGAAAGTGGTGCCCGGTCTGCTGTGCATCCTGCTTACGGCTGGACCCAGCATCTCGCAGGTACAACCTGGTTTTTTCGGGATGCATGTCAACAAACTGACTTCCATGCCGGTTCCGGTTCCGATCGGCAGCATGCGGCTCTGGGATACGGCGACCAACTGGTTTCAACTATGTCCGTCCAGTGATTATTCGCGGTGCGATTGGCGGCACCTGGATGATTGGCTGGCCGCGGCGAAAAGCAATGGGATCTCAGAGGTTCTGTACACCTTCGGCAAGACTCCGGAATGGGTCTCCTCAGAGCCCCGTGGCGATTGTTGGCAAGCGAGGCCGGGGGTCTGCTATCCTCCGCGCGACCTGACGGCTGACGGCGGCGGAACGGACGATGCATTCCGCCGGTTCGTCGAGGAGATCGTCGAGCACAACCGGCGTCTCGATCCGGCTACTTATGCGAAGATCAGGTTCTGGGGAATCTGGAACGAGCCCACTGCGAAGTTTTTCTGGCGAGGAACGACAGCCCAGTTGGTGCGCATGGCAAAGGATGCGCAGCCGATCATAAAGAAGGCTGATGCCGCAGCGTTAATTTTGACTCCCGAGCCTGCTGCCAATTCCAGGAACAACGCTTTCAGTTCCGCCGGCGACTGGCTGGATGACTATCTGGCGAAGGGCGGAGGCAAGTATGCTGATGTAATCGCATTCCACATCTATGCCAACAACAATGACGGCCATCCCGTTCCAGAAGATGTAATCAAGATCGTTGAAAGTGTGAAAGCGCAATTAACTCGTCATCCGGAAGTGGCCGGTAAACCGCTTTGGATTACTGAAGGCAGCTGGGGCCGGACCGATCAGACCAATTGGGGTCACCATGACGAGGACAGTGCCTTTCTCATCCGTTTTTACGTGATGATTGCAGCTGAAGGCATCGAGCGGCTGTATTGGTATGGGTGGGACGTGCCTACCGGAACTTTGTCGGCAAACGGTAACGCCTTGCCGGTGGCCAACGCCCTCAGGGAAGTACACAAGTGGCTGACCGGGCGTACCGTAACCAATTGCCGATCCACATCCCATGTATGGTCTTGTGACCTCGAGGCTTCGGGTTATCAAGGCCGCATCGTATGGGATGAGGAGTACGAAAAGACCACGGCGTACGACGCGAACCCCTTTTCCAGATACCGGTCGGCGACCGGCGAACAAAAATCCATCGACCAGAAAGCGCATTTATTGATGCTTGGAAACAGTCCTGTTCTTCTCGAGGGACCACGCTGAACCGGACTTGGTCCGAGCCTGAATCTACCTCGCCAGGCCGGCATGTCTGACACAAGAAAACCAATCATAAAAAGGAGAGATAGCATGAACCGCATCGTTTGCGCTTGTCTATTGGCCCTTCTTTTCGTCGTGCCATCCAGAGCGGATTACACAATTAGCCGCACCACGATTAACTTCGGCAATGTGGGTGTCGGATTATCCGAGACTGCCGGGTTCTCCTTCACGAATACAGGGTCCACATCGGTAACAGTTTCGAGCGTGACGCTGACGGGCACGGGATTCCAATTTGCCACCGGAACTTTCCCGCAAGTAATGAGTGGGAAAGGCGACACTACCTCGTACGCGTTTAATTTTGTTCCTAGCGCTGGCCAGCGTTACACCGGGACCGCCACTTTCATGGTCGACGGGTCCCCGGTGAACATCACTTTGCAAGGTACCGGTGTTGCAACAACTGCGGTGGCCACGCCGAGTGTAAGTGGCTTGACCTTCAGCCAGCCACAAGGACACAAGAGCCGGCCATTATCGGTCAAAATCACGAACACTGGCACCAGCACAGTGAAGATTCTAAGCGCAACCACGCAACAGCCCTTCTCAACGCCGCCCATCAAAACCACTCCACTGGCTCCCGGTGCCTCTGCCAGCGTCTCGGTGAGCTACTTCGGCAGCAACTTGGGGAGCACGACCGGGGATTTGCTGATCACGTACGATGTGCTGGCTCCTACCGGGATCAGTTTGTTAGGAACCACGACCGCGGCGACGAACTTCGAGATAACGACTTATCCAACTTTACCGCTAGGCACTGCCGGGTTCTCTTATCTGGCTCAACTTACATCGGCCGCCGGGAGTGGCAACGTTACGTGGAGCCTGGCTTCTGGCTCGAGTTTGCCGTCGGGACTGACGCTCTCGAGTGGCGGCACGATTAGCGGCACTATCAGTTCTACCGCGACGCTGACGACGTATACCTTCACCGTGAACGCGGTCGACGCTCACTCCCACACCGCGAGTGAAGTGTTGCCGCTTCAGGTGCTGGCTCCTACTGGCTCCGCCTGTAACGACATTAGCTGGGACATTGCGAGCACGACTGATCCTCTCATTCCGATTATCGACCTTGGAACCGGCACTTATTTTGGCACCGAGGGCGGACTCTACGGGAATGGGAGCAACACACCACCGCCGCAGCATGATTCCGACGGCATAGCTTTTGCCAATGCAATTCAGCCATTGGACTCCACCGGCAACCCGAATCCTAGCGGCAAGTATGCGTTAGTCGGGATCGGAATTTCGACGCTTCTGTACGAGATGCAAGCATTTGTTCCCATGGCCACGGCCGATGCGGCGACCAATCCGCACCTGGTAATAGTAAATGGCGGCGAGCCGACGGCAAGTGCTACTGACTTTGCCAATTTATCTTCGCCGTTCTGGTCGACGCTCTTGAATAACATCGTCCCGAATGCAGGCGTTACGGCACAGCAGGTGGTAGCTGTGATGTTTGAGGATGTCGATGTCTTTCCCACTGGGACGTACCCCAGTGACATGCAGCAGCTACAAGGGGAATTCGAGACAGTCGCGCAGAACGTGCTGGTTGAGTTTCCAAATGTGAAGCTGATGTACTACGCTACGCGCACCTACTCCGGCTATTCCGGTACGTTCGATAAATCGTCTCCTGAGCCCTATGCGTACGAACAGGGCTTCGCCATCCAGGGCGCCCTCCTCGATCAGATTAACGGATCAGCTTCGCTGAATTACAATCCGGCGAATGGACCAGTGAAGGCCCCCTGGCTGGGATATGGCCCCTATACGTGGGCGAACGGATTGATCGCACGGAGCGATGGTCTAACCTATAACTGCCAGGATTTTTTGTCCGACGGCCGTCATCCGTCGAAGCTGTACGGTGCGCCAAAGGTTGCATCGCAATTCCTGAAGTTCTTCAAGACCGACGACTCGACTACACCGTGGTTTCTGGCCCAGCAGTGAAACTCCCGGTCAGATTGAAGCCACGATGCTTGCAGTACGAACAGGGCGCATGCCTCCTATCGAAGCCAGCAAAGGTTCTTCTGGCTGCCACGCGCTTGACTCAATAACCAAACCGTCACCTAAAACGCTTGCACAGCCCGCGCCCGAAAGCCCGGAAAAACTCAACGAACGAGAAAAATGAACTCCTCTAAACCCGATTTTGAAGTCGGCATTATCGGCGGTGGTCCTGCAGGTTCGAGCATGGCAGCGTTTCTGGCCAAAGCAGGCGTCAATTGTGTAGTTTTCGAGCGAGAACTGTTCCCGCGTCCGCACGTTGGGGAGTCGTTGGTTCCGTCTTCCACTCGTGTCTTCAGGGATTTGGACTTTCTTCCTAAGATGGAAGAGGCGAAGTTCCCGCACAAGTTTGGTGCGGCGTGGACCGCCGCCGCCGACGCAAACGTCTATAACATGGACTTCGGGGGAGTCTCGGCTGACTGCTATGCTGACGTGCGCTTCTCCGAGCGCCAACAACCCGGGGTTGACAAAAACTATACGTACCACGTGGACCGGGGCAAGTTTGATCTACTGCTCCTGCAACACGCTCATGAGTTTGGTGCTCAAGTTCACGAGGGCGTCGGGGTGAGCGGTGTCGACTTTAGCAATCCGAATCATGCCACCGTGCAGTATTCCATCGGAAGAAAGACCTGCAGCAGCACCTGCCGCATTGTGGTGGATGCCAGCGGGCGCAAGACATTGGTTGGCAATCAGTTGAAATGGCGTATTCAGGATCCGGTGTTCGATCAGTACGCCATTCACACCTGGTTCGACGGCTACGATCGCCGCTGCATGGCGAAGGACAAGAACACGATGGGGGACTTTATCTTCATCCACTTCTTGCCCATCTCCAACACCTGGGTCTGGCAAATTCCCATCACCGACACGATCACGAGTGTTGGTGTCGTGACGCAGAAACAGACCTTCGCTAAGTCGAAAGAAGATCGCCACAAATTCTTCTGGGAGTGCATTAAAAGCCGGCCAGAGCTTTACGAGGGATTGAAGGCGCAAGGCTCGCAAATGATGCGCCCATTCAAAGAAGAGGGCGATTACAGCTACGCGATGAAGCAACTAACCGGTGACCGTTTGGTGCTGGTCGGAGACGCTGGTCGCTTCGTGGATCCTATTTTCTCCACCGGTGTCAGCATAGCGCTGAACAGCTCGCGTTTTGCTTACAAAGACATCCTACGTGCGCTCGAAAGTGGCAATTGTAGGCGCGAGTCCTTCGAGGAGTACGAGAGGACGCTCAGACGGGGTACTCGCAATTGGTACAACTTCATCACCGTATACTATCGCCTGAACGTGCTGTTTACAGCGTTTGTCGCGGACCCGCGATACCGCCTGGACGTTCTCAAGCTTCTTCAAGGCGACGTCTATGATGATGCCGAACCTCCAGTACTGACCCGCATGAAGACGATCGTGTCCGAAGTCGAGAGGAACCCACGTCACGCATTGCACCGCTTTCTGGGCAACTTAACTGCGAATACATTCTTGGAACCTTCGGCTTGAGCCGCGAAACCATTTTTGGCCGGCGCCCGGCGTTCTGTCTGCAAAGGTCGGCCACCAAACGCTTCACTGAATATAGTTCGGAGATCAATCGTTGGTAAATCATTCTGAACCCGACTTTGATGTAGCAATTATAGGAGGCGGTCCGGCGGGCTCCAGTATGGCGGCTTATCTGGCCAAAAATGGAGTCCGGTGCGTCGTGTTTGAACGGGAATTGTTTCCCCGTCCCCACGTGGGCGAATCCTTAGTTCCTTCCTCGACCCGTGTCTTCAAGGATCTTAATTTTCTTGAGCAGATGGAAGAGGCTAAGTTTCCGCACAAATTCGGCGCCGTGTGGACGACCGACGATAAGGCGACGCCCTATGTTCACGATCTTGAGGGCCTGTCGCCGGAATACAATGTAGATATACGCTTCGAAGAGCGGCAGCAGCCAGGCGTCGACAAGAACTATACGTACCACGTCGATCGGGGCAAGTTTGACCTAATGCTCCTGCAGCATGCGCACCGCCTTGGCGCCTACGTTTACGATGGTGTTAAGGTCAACCACGTTGATTTTGCTCCGCCGCAGCCGAACGTGTATTTCAGCATCGGGCGAAAAGAGATGTCGGTAAGCTGCAAGATGGTGGTGGATGCCAGCGGGCGCCAAACGCTGCTGGGGAATCAACTGAAACTGAAGATCGCCGACAGAGTTTTCGATCAGTACGCTATCCACTCGTGGTTCGAAGGCTACGACCGCAAGGCATTCGCTAAGCGGGAAACGAATCTTGACTACATCTATATTCACTTCCTGCCCATATCAAACAC
>Ga0302325_10036497_pt1 | contig 10018 bp, 7 predicted proteins | sample Palsa_T0_2_FD_201948 | JGI IMG/M metagenome (GOLD analysis project Ga0302325, IMG submission 201948) | Peat permafrost microbial communities from Stordalen Mire near Abisko, Sweden - Palsa_T0_2 | ecosystem: Environmental > Terrestrial > Soil > Palsa > Peat permafrost | place: Sweden: Abisko... | reverse complement strand
CGTCGCCGGGCCAGGGTCGAGCACTTTGCCAATGGTCATTTTCTCCAAAGTGCGCCTGGGCGTGAGCCCGGACGTAAACGCGCTTGCCACGCTGATGGTGTCGCTGGTGGCCATCGGGGTCGTGGCTTCAGCGCTGTATCTGCAACGGCGCGAGCGGCGGTTGGCGCGCGAGATGCGCATGGCGTTGGCGGGCTAGGTCCGCAAGCGCCATGGCGGAAACGATCCTGCTCGGCCTCGACGTCGGCGGCTCCTCGATCAAGGCGGGGCTGGTGGACACCGAACGCGGCACACTCACAACCGCCTTGCGCTCGGTGCGCACGCCCATTCCATCTACCCCCGAGGCGGTGCTGCAGGCCTGCGCACAGATCGACCGCGACTTCCGTGGCGCCGGTCCGGTCGGACTGGCGTTTCCTTCGGTCGTGCAGGGAGGCATTGCGCGAACGGCGGCCAACGTCGATAAGGCGTGGATCGGTTGCGCCGGCGGCGCAAGACTGTCGCAGCTGATCGGCCGTCCGGTGACCTTTCTCAATGACGCCGACGCCGCCGGTGTCGCTGAGATGTCGGCCGGCGGTGCCGGCAAGGATATGCCAGGGGTCGTGATCCTGCTGACCTTCGGCACCGGCATCGGCTCGGGGCTGTTCGTCGATGGAGAGCTGGTACCGAATACCGAGTTCGGGCACCTGGAGTTTCATGGCCAGGATGCGGAGCTCACTGCTTCAGCGAGGGTGCGCACCGAGGAGCGCCTGGACTGGGATAGCTGGTGCGCGCGCGTCAATGACTATCTGGCCCGCCTGCACGCGCTGTTCTGGCCCGACCTGTTCATCATCGGCGGCTCGATCAGCGAGGATTTTGACCAGTTCGGGCACCTGCTCGACAGTCCGACCGAGATCCGGCGCGCAGCCCACGGTGCCCAGGCCGGGGTGGTTGGCGCGGCGTTCGCGGCCGCGCGCCAGCACCGGCGTTAGCGCAGCGGAGCATGTCAATTCAGCCTGAAATGACATGAGCGTTCGCAGCAAGCTGCCGCGCGTCGGCACCACGATCTTCACCGTCATATCGCAGCGTGCCGCCGAGCTGCAGGCCGTCAACCTCGGTCAGGGATTTCCGGACTACGACATCGACCCGCGTCTGGGCGAGCTGGTGCACGAAGCCATGCGCCAGGGGCACAATCAATACGCGCCGATGCCGGGCATGCCGCAGCTGCGCGCGGCGATCGCTGCCAAGCTCAATCGCAGTTACGCGGTGCAGATCGATCCGGAGCTTGAGATCACCGTGACACTCGGTGCCACCGAGGCGATCTTCTCGACCGTGCAGGCGCTGGTCGCCCCCGGCGATGAAGTCATTGTATTCGATCCCGCCTATGACTCGTACGAACCCGCCGTACAGCTCGCCGGCGGGGTGTGTATTCATGTGCCGCTGCAGCCGCCGCGATTCCGCTACGATTGGGAGCGCGTCAAGGCCGCGTTGACGGATCGCACGCGGCTGCTGATCGTCAATTCGCCGCACAATCCGGCCTGTACCTGCATATCAGCACAGGATCTGGCCACCCTCGCCGGGCTGCTGCGCGGCCTGGATATCTACCTGCTTGCGGATGAAGTCTACGAGCACATGGTGTTCGACGGTCAAAGTCATCATAGCGTGCTGGCGGAACCCGAATTGCGCGAGCGCAGCGTCGCGGTTTTTTCCTTCGGCAAGACATTGCAGGCCACTGGGTTGCGCGTTGGCTACGCGGTCGCGCCGCGCGCACTGACGGCAGAACTGCGCAAGGTGCACCAGTTCAACACTTTTACGATCGCCACCCCATTGCAAGTAGCGATAGCGCGCTATCTGGAGGAGCGACCGGATTGCGGCGATGGCCTGCTCGCGTTCCTGGGAGCCAAGCGTGACCGCCTCGTCGATGCGCTGACCGACAGCGATCTGTCACTGCCACGGGCCGAAGGCTCGTTCTTTCAGCTGATCGATTATGGCGCGCTCAGCGATGCCCCGGATACGCAATTCGCCGAGGAGTTGCTCACGCGTGCGCGAGTGGCGACGATCCCGTTGAGCGTGTTTTATCAGCACCCGCCTCCCATGACGCTGCTGCGCCTGTGCTTCGCCAAGCGTGACGAGACGCTCGACGAAGGTGCCGCGCGGTTGCGGGCTTATTTGCGCCGGCGGCGCGACGTCGCGCCCACCGCGGTGGCAGCGGTCGCGCCCCCGGGGACAGGATCGTGAAGAAATCCACGCGCGTGAATCATCCGCCGATGGTGGACGTTCCGGCAGGTAACCGGCCGGTGGTGGCGCCGATCTATCAGACCGTCAAATTCGAATTCGAGACGGTCGATGACACGCTGCGCTCGCTGAACGGCGAGCGGCCCGGATTTTTCTACTTGCGCAGCTCCAACCCGACCACACGAGTGCTCGAGCTCACGCTCGCGGAGTTGCAGGGGCGCGACGACTGCCTGGTATGCGCGTCGGGTGTGGGTGCGATCGCACAGACACTGCTGTCGCTGACGCGGCAAGGCGATCACGTGCTGTGCTTCCTCGAGAGTTATGGGCCGACGCGCTACCTGATACGCCGCACGCTCGCTCGCTATGGGGTGTCTCACACGTTGCTGTCGATTGAGGATCTGGAGGGCGTCGAACGCACGCTCGCGGCGCGCCCGACCCGCCTGCTGGTATTCGAGAGCCCGACCAATCCCATCAATCGGATCGCCGATATCGCCGCAATCACACGCCTGGCGCGCGCGCACGGCGCCATGACTGTGCTCGACAACACCTTCGCCGGTGTGCATCAGCATGGCCAGTACGACATCGACATCTACGTCCACAGCCTGACGAAATTCGCCTCTGGCCACGGCGACGTCATGGGCGGCGCGGTGATCGCGAAGGCGGCCGTGATCGGCGCACTGCGGCCGGATTTCACGGTGTTGGGCGGGGTGCTTGATCCGCATGCGGCCTTTCTGCTGCAGCGTGGACTGAAGACCTACTTCGTGCGCTATAGCACGCAATGTGCCAGTGCGCAGCGCATCGCCGGGTTCCTGTCGACTCACGCGGCAGTCGAACGCACGCACTACCCCGGTCTGCCGGCTCATCCGGGGCACGCGCTGGCGCGCGAACAGATGAGCGAATTTGGCGCTGTCGTGAGCTTCGATCTGCGCGCCGGGGCGCAGGCAGCGCGGCGCTTTGCCGAGGCGCTGCAGCTGTTTGCAATGGCCGCGAGTCTGGGAGCCACGGATTCGCTGGTCATGCCGCCGCAGTTGCTCGGCAGCCGCGATCTGAGCGAGGAGCAGCAGCGCCTGGCCGGCATGGCTGCCGGCACCGTGCGGCTGTCGGTTGGTCTGGAGGACACCGACGACCTGATCGAGGATATCCAGCAGGCGCTGGTGGTGTCGCAGGACTGCTAGAGCAGACCGAACACCGCAACGCCGTTGCGGGTACCGACGAATACCTTGCCGTGGGCGACCACTGCGGTGATGAATTTATTGCCGTTGCCGAAGGCGTCGCGGCCCCCCGCAGCCTGAGTGCTGTCGTAATACTCGACCGCGAGATTGGCGGGGTTGTAGGCGTACAGCACCGCGGCCGTGCCTGGATTGCTCATGACCGCCCAGACGATGGCGTTGCTGGTGCCGTTGGCCGAAATCGACGGCGATGCGCCCGGAAAGGCAAAGGTTGCGCTCGACTGCGAGGTCGGAGTGGCGGGCAGCCGGGCGGCGCTGAGCGCGAATTGCTTCAGGGTGCCCCCGATCTCGGCCATGTAGATGCTGCCGTTGAAATACACCGGAGAAGCAAGGAGTGCCGCTGACAGCACGCCGTCGAGTTCCTGGTAGACGCTATCGCTGCTGGCAATGTTGCCGTTGTATTTGCCCAGGTTGCCGCGATCGAGCAGGTAGAAATTGGTGTCCTTGCCCACCGCCAGCATCAGCTGCCGCGTGGTGCCGGTCGAATCGGCCATGTCAGGAAGCAGCAGCGGGGATCCGGATCCGAGATCGACGTCGTCCTGGGACTCCGTAGTCGTGTCCCACATCGTGAAGTAATCAGTCACGGCCAGACTATTGCTGGCGCCGGTCAGGGAGAACTTGACCGCCGCGTTGCCGTAGTCTCCACTGACCGGAAAGCCGCCGCCGGTAAGCGTGGTATCGAACAGGCCGTTACCGATCAGGGCATAGAGCGCGCCCGCGCTGTCCGCCGCGACGCCGGCGGCGTCCCAGATGCCACCCTGGTTGCCGTTGGGCGTCAGGTTGAGCACCTGGGTCTGAGTCAGCGTGGATTCGTTGTAGGCAATAATCCAGCTGTTGTATTGCCCGGCATCGCAGTGTCCGGCCCAGACGGTGACGATCTGTCCATGGCTGAGCAGCAGCGCGCCGCGCTCCGTGTACATGCCCGGCGCGAAGGTAGTCTGGCCGGCCGCCCCGTAGGCCGTGCCCGGGTAGGTGGCCTGGATCACCACCGGCGTAGTGAGATCGGCCAGTGTGGCGAGATCCAGCGCATGCAGGCGCTGGTAATAATTGCCGCTGCTGTCCTTGGACATCGCCTGCACGAACATGGTGCCATTCGGGCCGGCGCCGCGGTCGATGACCGGAGTCGCCGTGATGCCTATATTCGGCCCGTCCTGCGCGCAGCCGCGGTCGTCGCTGGGCGACTCGCCAGTGCCAAGCACCGATACCTGCTGCAGTAACGCGCCGGTGTCGGCGTCGTAGGCGTAGACACTGTCGCTCTCACTCGCGACATAGACTACGTTGTGCAAAGCGCCGTTGACCATGAGGTTGGATGCCACCACTGGCGTGGCACTGACCAGATCGTCCGCGGTCAACTGGTACAGCAGTCCGAACGTCGAGCTGTTGACGTTGCTGGGCGTCAGGACGGTCTCGGTCAGATTCTGACCGGTGCGCATCGTGTCGTTGTGGTAGGTCAGCACGTCGGTGGTCGCGCTGCCGCCGCCGCTACTGCTGCTCGACGAACCGCTGCTCGACGAGCTGCTGCTGGAAGACGTAGCACCGGACGAACTACTACTGGACGAACCGCTGCTCGACGAGCTGCTGCCGGACGAACCACCGCTCGAGGAGCTGCTGCTGGAGCTGCTGGAACTGCTGGAGGAAGATCCGCCACTGCTGCTCGACGATCCTCCTGCGGCAGGACCTGCGGCCACGCCGTGATTCGCCATGCATGGATCGGTGCTGTAGGTGACGGTCAGCCCGGGCGTCTCAGCGATCTGGCAGATCACCACCTCGACGGCATTCTGATACGGCTGAAAGACGTGCGTCGCGGCAGAGTATGCGGGAACACCGGCGGTAGCCACGGTGGACGATTCGACATAGACACCGGTGGCAGGAACTGCGTAGACGAGCTTGCCGCCAGGGCAGGCCGCGAATTGAACGGTGGCTGTTGCCGTGGGGCAGGAGAGCGCCAAGCCAATCTGAGGCACTGCGCCAGCGCCCGAGCTGCTGGAGGAGCTGCTGCCCGAGGAGCTGCCGCTGGAAGAGGTGGAGCCTGAAGAACCGCTGCTGGAGGAACCGCCACTGGAGCTGCCACCCGAGGAGCTGCTACTGGAGGATGTAGCGCCTGAAGAAGTACTGCTGGACGAACCGCCGCTGGAGCTACCGCTGGAAGATGTGGAGCCCGAGTGACTGCCGCTCGACACACCGCCGCTGGAACTGCTGGAGCTGCTGGAGCTGCTGGAGGAAGATCCGCCTGTGCCAGGCCCTGTGCCGCCTACATTACTGCTTTGGCTGGCGGTGACGGATGAAGGGCTATCGCTCGAGCTGTCGTTGCAGGCCGCAACCGTGGCGAGCAGCGCGCACAGCGCGACACGCGTGAAGATCCTGTGTCCCATCACCAAGTGCCCGCATCGCGATGGCCGTTACAATGCCGAAGACTCTCACCACGTCCATGCCGCCGAACGCGCTTCGCCAGAGGTAATAGCTCGCTTCCGAAAGGCCGTGCTCGCAGCACGCCTCCCTTATCGGCATGGCCCTGATCAGCTTGCCACAGCAATGCGATCATCTGCAGTTCCGTACGTCCTGGCATCACGTCCAACCTCTGGCGCTGGGATTAAACCCTACATCTCAACTGCGACTCAAAACCGGGTGCGCATACTGCGACTCAAAACCGGGTGCGGATGACATAATCTTTCGAATTCCCGTAGGCACTGGTGGTGGCGCACGGCTGTTAGAGCAGACCGAACACCGCCACGCCGCTCGGGGTGCCGACGAATACCTTGCCGTGGGCGACTACTGGCGTAATGAATTTATTGCCGTTGCCTATGGCGTCGCGGCCGCCGGCGGCCTGGGTGCTGTTGTAGTACTCGATCGCGAGATTGGCGGGGTTGTAGGCGTGCAGCACGGCGGCGCTGCTGATGTTGCTCTGCACCGCCCAGAGGATGGCGTTGGCACTGCCATTGGCAGAAATGGACGGCGATGCGCCCGGAAAGGTAAAGCTTGCGCTCGATGTCGAGGTCGGAGTGGCCGGCAGCCGGTCCGCGCTGAGCGCGTATTGCTTCAGCGTGCCGCCGTTGTCGGCGAAGTAGATGCTGCCGTTGAAATACACCGGCGCAGAGTAAAGGCCGCCTGAAAGCGCGCCGTCGAGTTCCTGGTAGATGGTATCGCTGCTGGTGTTGTTACCGTTGTATTTGCCCAGGTTGTTGCGATCGAGCAGGTAGAGATTGGTGTCCTTGCCCGCCGCCAGCATCAGGCGCCGCGTAGCGCCGGTGGAATCGATCTGATCCGGAACCAGCAGCGGCGAACCGGATCCGAGATCGACGTCGTCCTGGGACTCCGTAGTCGTGTCCCACATCGTGAAGTAATCGGTCACCGCCAGGCTGCCGCTGGCGCTGCTCAGGGAGAACTTGACGGCGGCATTGCCGTAGTCGGCATTAATCGGAAGGTTGCCGGTCGTGAGCGTGGTATCGAACAGGCCGTTGCCGATCAGGGTATAGAGCGCGCCGGCGCTGTCGGCCGCGACGCCGGCGACGTCCCAGATTCCGCCTTGAGTGCCGTTGGGCGTCAGGTTGAGCACCTGGGTCTGCGTGAGCGAGGATTCGCTGTAAGCGATAACCCAGCTGTTGTAATTTCCGAGATCGCAGTGTCCGCCCCAGACGGTGACGATCTGACCCTGGGTGAGCAGCAGCGCACCGCGCTCCTTGTACTGGCCCGGCACGAAGGTGACCTGGCCGCTGGCGCCGTAGGCCGTGCCCGGGTAGCTGGCCTGGATCGCAACCGGGGCAATGCGATCGGTCAGCGTGACGAGATCGAGGGCATGCAGGCGCTGGTAATAGTTGCCGCTGCTGTCCTTGGACATCGCCTCCACGAACATCGTGCCGTTCGGACCGGCGCTACGGTCGATGACGGGAGTCGCGGTGATGCCGCTTTCGGCCGCGCCCGCGCCGCACCCGACGTCATCGTCGCCGGGGGTCTCGCCAGTGGCGAGCAATGACACCTGCTTCAGCAATGCGCCGGTGTCCGCGTCGTAGGCATAAACGCTGTCGTGCGCGCTCGCGACATAGACCACGTTGTGCGAAGCGCCGTTGATCGCAAGGTTCGATAGCACCAGAGGCGTGGCAGTGACCAGGTCATCGGCGCCCAATTGGTACAGCAGTCCGAATGTCGCGCTGTTGACGTTGCTCGGCGTCAGCACGGTCTCGGTCAGATTCTGACCGGTGCGCATCGTGTCGTTATGGTAGGTAAGAACGTCGGTCGAGGCGCTGCCGCTGCTGCTCGACGAGCTGCCGCCGGACGAACTGCCGCTCGATGTGCTGCCGCTGGACGAACCGGCGCCGGAGGAGCTGCCACCCGAGGAGCTGCCGCTGGAAGAGGAGATGCCTGAAGAACTGCTGCCCGACACCCCGCCACTGGAACTGCTCGAGCTGCTGGAACCGCTCGAACTGCTGGACGAGAATCCGCCACTGCTGCTGGAAGATCCCCCCGCGCCCGGGCCTGCGACCAGTGCGTGAGACAGCGTGCAGGGATCGGTGCTGTAGGTGACGGTCAGTCCGGGGCTCTCGGCGATCTTGCAGATCACCACCTCGACGGCATTCTGGTAGGGCTGGAACACATGCGTTGCAACCGAGTATGCGGGGATCGCGGTGGTCGCCACGGTGGACGATTCGACAAAGACACCGGTGGCCGGCACCGCGTAGACGAGCTTGCCGCCCGGACAGGCCGCGAATTGCACGGTGGCTGTTGCCGTGGGACAGGAGAGCGCCAGGCCGATCTGCGGCGCGGTGCTGGCGCCTGAGCTGCCGGAAGAGCTGCCGCCCGATGAACTACTGGCCGGTGAACTTCCACCCGAGGAGCTGCCGCTGGAGGATGTGGCGCCTGAAGAGCTGCCGCTCGACACGCCGCCGCTCGAACTGCTGGAACTGCTCGAACTGCTCGAACTGCTCGAACTGCTGGACGAGGATCCGCCACCGCTGCCTGAAGAGCCTCCTGCGGCCGGCCCCGCGGCCACGCTGTGATACAGCATGCAGGGATCGGTGCTGTAGGCGACGATCAGTCCGGGGGTCTCGGCGATCTTGCAGATCACCACTTCGACGGCGTTCTGATAGGGCTGGAACACGTGCGTTGCGGCCGAGTATGCGGGGATCGTGGTGGTCGCCACGGTGGACGATTCGACGTAGACACCGGTGGCCGGCACCGCGTAGACGAGCTTGCCGCCGGGGCAGGCGGCAAATTGCACAGTGGCTGCTGCGGTGGGACAGGAAAGCACCAGGCCGATCTGCGGCGCAGTGCTGACGCCTGAGCTGCTGGACGAGCCGCCACCCGATGAACTACTGCCCGACGAGCTGCCGCTGGACGAGGAGATGCCTGAAGAACTGCTGCTCGACACCCCGCCGCTGGAACTGCTCGAGCCGCTGGAACTGCTGGAGGAAGATCCGCCGCTGCTACTCGAAGTGCCTCCCGCGGCCGGCCCTGTGGCCACGCTGTGATACAGCATGCAGGGATCGGTACTGTAGGTGACGGTCAGACCGGGGCTCTCGGCGATCTTGCAGATCACCACCTCGACGGCGTTCTGATAGGGCTGGAACACATGCGTCGTGGCCGCGTATGCGGGAATGCTGGTAGTTGCCACGCTGGACGATTCGACGTAGACACCCGTGGCCGGCACCGCATAGACGAGCTTGCCGCCGGGGCAGGCGGCGAATTGCACGGTGGCTGTTGCCGTAGGGCAGGAGAGCACCAGGCCGGTCTGCGCGGCTGCCGCAGCATTGCGCTCAGCAACGGTGCTCGGATCACCGCTGTCGACAGGCGCGGCGGCGGTAGAAGAAGAATCGTCGCTCGAGCTATCGTTACAAGCGGCCAGGGTGGCGAGCAATGCGCATAACGCGACGCGCGTAATGAGCCGATCGCCTGTCACTTGGCGTCCATGCCGACATCGCCGCAATCACGTGTCGGTCGCGCGCACCGTGCCATAAGGGCGCCCGACAACGGGTTTGCCGGCGTGAAACCGCCTCGAGGGTGCGACATTGACTTCTATATGCACATTTTGAGTGTCGATCCGTCTGCAACACGGCCGCGACATTATCAAGGTCACTTTCAGTACAGACGTAATCCAGCATGCGCTGGCGGTGTCGCAGGACTGCTAGAGCAGACCGAACACCGCCACGCCGTTACGGGTGCCGACGAATACCTTGCCGTGGGCGACCACCGCGGTGATGAATTTATTGCCATTGCCGAAGGCGTCGCGGCCGCCGGCGGCCTGGGTGCTGTTGTAGTACTCGGTCGCAAGATTGGCGGGGTTGTAGGCGTGCAGCACCGCGGCACTGCCCGGATTGCTCATCACCGCCCAGACGATGGCGTTGCTGGTGCCGTTCGCGGAGATCGATGGCGATGCCCCCGGAAAGGCAAAGGTTGCGCTCGACTTCGAGGTCGGAGTGGCGGGCAGCCGGGCGGCACTGAGCGCGAATTGCTTCAGGGTGCCCCCGATCTCGGCCAGGTAGATGCTGCCGTTGAAATACACCGGAGAAGCAAGGAGTGCCGCTGACAGCACGCCGTCGAGTTCCTGGTAGACGGTGTCGCTGCCGGACGCGTTGCCGTTGTATTTACCC
>Ga0302325_10036494_pt1 | contig 10019 bp, 7 predicted proteins | sample Palsa_T0_2_FD_201948 | JGI IMG/M metagenome (GOLD analysis project Ga0302325, IMG submission 201948) | Peat permafrost microbial communities from Stordalen Mire near Abisko, Sweden - Palsa_T0_2 | ecosystem: Environmental > Terrestrial > Soil > Palsa > Peat permafrost | place: Sweden: Abisko... | reverse complement strand
CCCCATGTTGAACGTGCGGGCCATCTCGGCGTCGTCCACCCCCGCCGCACCCTGCACGAGCCTGAATATGAGGGGTACGGGCCAGGTCCCGAGGTCGACCACGGCGTCGACGTCGGCCGGTAATGCCCGGGGCAGGTTGCCGGGGATGCCCCCGCCGGTGATGTGGGCCACGGCCCGCACCTCGAACTGCGCCAGCAGGGCCAGCACGACAGGCGTGTAGATCAGTGAGGGCCGCAGCAGCTCGTCGGCCAACGAGCGAGCGGCGCCGGGCCAGGCCTCGTCATCCAGGTGCCGGCCGGCTCGCCCCAGCAAGGCGGCGCGAGCCAACGAGTACCCGTTGGCGCGCAGCCCCGGGGAGTGCAGGCCGACCAGGACGTCGCCCTCCCGGGCGTGGTTGGGGGTATTGGGACCGAGCAAGCGGTCGCGCTCGACCACGCCCACGGCGAAGCCCGCCAGGTCCATCTCGCCGTCGGCCAACTGGCCGGGGTGCTCGGCCAGTTCTCCACCGAGGATGGCGCACCCGGCCTGGCGGCAGCCCTCGGCTATCCCCCCCATGACGGTCGCCACCGTCTGGGGGTCGAGGCGGCCCCAGAGCTGGTAATCGAGCAGGAAGAGGGGCTCGGCGCCCTGGCACACGAGGTCGTCGACGCACATGGCCACCAGGTCGATGCCGATGGTCCCCAGGCGCTTGGCCTGGACGGCAACGGCCAGCTTGGTGCCCACTCCGTCGGTAGAGGCAACGAGCACCGGCTGGTGGTAGCCGGTGGGCATGGCGAACAGGCCGCCGAAGCCCCCGATCCCACCTATGACCTCGGCCCGGGCCGTACTTGCGACGGCGGGGGCCATGAGGCGCACGGCCTCCTCACCGGCGTCGATGTCCACACCGGCGCTCGCGTAGGTGAGAGGGGCGTTGTCCGCCACCGCCGCCGGCTGGGGGTCGCTAGGGCCCGTCACGCCCGCCCGGCCGCAGGCACCGGCTCACCGGGGGCCTTGGACAGCCGCACGGGTACGGGGACGGGGTAGTCACCGGTGAGACAGGCGTCGCAAAACCCGGCGCCGGGCACCCCGGTGGCCCGCTTGAGGGCGTCCAGGGACAGGTAGGCCAGGCTGTCGGCGCCTATGTAGTCGCAGATCTCGCCCACTTCCAGGTCGGCGGCAACCAGCTCGGCCCGGGTGCCCGTGTCCAGGCCGTAGAAGCACGGCCACCGGTAGGGGGGCGACGAGATTCGCAGGTGGACCTCACGGGCGCCCACCTCACGGAGCATGGCCACCATAGCCCGGGTGGTGGTGCCGCGGACGATGGAATCGTCCACTACCACCAGGCGCTTACCGCCAATGGCCTCGCGCAGGGGGTTGAGCTTGCGGCGCACCCCGAGGGCGCGCTGGCTGGCGTCGGGGTTGATGAAGGTCCGCCCGATATAACGGTTTTTTACCAGGCCGTGGCCATAGGGGATGCCGCTGCGGCGACTGTAACCCTCGGCCGCCGGCATCCCCGAGTCGGGCACGCCGATGACCATGTCCACGGCCGCCGGTGCTTGTTCGGCCAGCAGTTCGCCCATGCGCACACGGGCGGCGTGCAGCTCCTGGCCGTAGAGGCGGCTGTCGGGCCGGGCCAGGTAGACGAACTCGAACAGGCACAGTTTGGGCTGGACCTCCGCGGCCGGCCAGGGATAGAAACTGTGGCACCCGTCGGAGCTGATGACCAGGACCTCGCCGGGCTCGACCTCGCGCACGAAGTGGGCGCCGGCGATGTCCAGGGCCGGCGTCTCCGAAGCGAGCACCCAACCGTCGTGCAGTTTGCCTAGGCACAGGGGGCGGAAGCCGTTGGGGTCCCGCACGCCGACGAGCTGCGACCGGTCCGCCAGGACCAGCGAAAAGGCTCCCCGCAGGAGGGGCAGCACCTCCACCAGGGCCTCCACCAGGGGGGCGACGCCGTCGGGGCGGGACGCAGCGTGGATGTCGAGCTGGCGGCCTAACAGCTCGGCCATCAGGTCCGAGTCGCTTGTGGCCAGGCCCGGCAGCATGCCAATGGTTGTTGCCAGCTCATCCACGTTGGTGAGGTTGCCGTTGTGTCCGACGGCGAACTCGGTCCCCCCCGCCTGGCGGTACATGGGCTGAGCGTTGTGCCATGACGAGGCCCCGGCGGTCGAGTAGCGGGTGTGGCCGATGGCCAAGTGGCCCACCAGCCCGGCGATCTTGTAGTCGTTGAAGACCTGGGCGACCAGGCCCATGTCCTTCATGACCATCATGTTGGAGCCGTCGCTCACGGCCATGCCGGCCGACTCCTGGCCCCGGTGCTGGAGGGCGGTGAGCCCGTCGAAGACGACGGGGGTGACGTTACGGCCGGGGGCATAAATGCCGAAGACGCCGCACGCCTCGCGCGGGCTGGAGTGCTCGAGGGCGCCCTTCATGCCGCCATTCTCTCACGACCGCGCCCGCCACCGGCGAAATGAAGGTGGTCGGGCGGTGGTCCTGGCGAAAGGGCGGCCCGAGTACGGTTATCACCGTGATCGACCTCCATGTGCACTCCAATGTTTCCGACGGCAGCGACACGCCCGAGGCCCTGGTCGACTTGGCCGTCGAGGCGGGCCTGACCGCCTTCGCCCTCACCGACCACGACCGCCAGGACGGCGTGGCCGCCGCCCGCCGCCGGGCCCGCCAAGCCGAGATCGAACTGGTCCCCGGTGTGGAGGTCTCCTGCGACCATGCCGGCACCATGCACATGCTCGTTTACTTCCTCGAGCCCGGGGAGGGGCCCCTCCAGGACGAGCTCGTACGGCTCCAGGTGGCCAGGGACAACCGCAATTTGGTCCTCATCGAGCGCCTGGCCGAGCTCGGGCTGCCCGTGACCATGGACGAGCTGCTGGCCGAGTCGGGCGGCACCGGGGCTGGGCGCCCCCATGTCGCCGCCATCCTGGTGCGCAAGGGGTACGCCACCTCCGTACAGGACGCCTTCGACAAGTACCTGGCCAAAGGGAAGCCCGCTTACATGGAAAAGGAGCGCCTCGACCCCGTTGCCGCCATTACGTTGGCCCTCCAGTCCGGCGCCTTACCCGTCCTCGCCCATCCACTGTCCCTCAACCTGTCGCCGGCCGAGACTCAGTCGACGGTAGAGGAACTGGCCGGTGCCGGCCTAGTCGGCCTCGAAGCCATATACGGCCGCTACAGCCGTGAAGAGCGCGCCGAACTGGCGGTGACGGCGGCGCATTCAGGCCTGGCCATAACCGGCGGCTCGGACCACCACGGGACCTACAAGCCCGATCTCACGGTGGGGACGGGCCGGGGCGACCTGCATGTGCCCGACGGGGCGTTGGCCGCGCTGCGCGACCGGCTGCCGGGCTGAGCGGGCGCCGGCGGCCTGGGAGCTCCACGATGCCAACCGCCCTGTCCCGGGCGCCCCGATGGCTGGGACCGGCCGCCCTGCAGGCGACGAAAACGGCGATAGCGGCTGGGCTTTCGTGGTTCGTCGCCGCCAATGTGCTGCGCAACAACCTCCCCGTATTTGCTCCCCTGGCCGCCCTCTTGACCGTTCAGGTGACGTTGTGGGAATCGGTGTCGCGGGGGTTGCAGCGGGTGGTGGGCGTGGTGGTGGGTGTCCTGGTCGCCTACGGCTTCGCCCGTCTGGCCGGGATAAACGCCTGGTCTATCGCGCTGGTGATATTCGTCTCCATGCTCGCCGGCCGCGCTCTACGCCTGGGCCAGCAGGGGTCGATACAGGTGCCCGTGAGCGCCTTGCTGGTCCTGGCCCTGGGGGCGACCACCAAGGGGTACGCCTTCGACCGCGTCGTCGACACCGCCATAGGCGCCGGCTTCGGGATCGTCGTCAACCTCGTCCTGGTACCCCGGGCCCACATCGACCAGGCCCAGTCTGCCGTCTCACGCCTGGCCGGCGACATGGGTGAGCTGCTGGCCGACATCGCCAGCCAGTTGCCGGCGGTAACGCCCTCCCCGAGCTGGTCTGACTACCTCGAGCGGGCCCGGCGCCTGAGCGATCTGTCAGCTACGGCGGGGGACATCCTGCAACGGACGGAAACAGCAACTCGCTGGAACCCAGCCGGCCGTCGGGACCGGCTGGTCGTGCCACGTTTGACTGCTACCTTGACCACCCTCAATATCGCCGAGCGAGCGACCCGTGGCATCGCTCGCGCCATGGCCGAAGAACCCGAGGGCTGGCACCTGCCAGCGCCCGTAGGCCGCCCCCTGGCCGAACTGCTCCGGGCGGTGGCCGGCCAACTGGAGTGCTGGGCCATATGGGCCGGCGCCCCCGGCGAAGAAGGCCCGTCGGGGCGCCCCGGGCCAGCCGAGGCAAGCTCAGGTGAGACATCAAGCTCAGGTGAGACGTCACTCGACAGCTTGTTCCATTCGACCTTGGTGGCCGTCCGGGCGCCCGAGATATCGCCGGAAGTGGCCGCCGTCGCCTCTGCTATTGCTCTCGATGCCCACCGCATAAGCGAGGAACTACACGTCAGCCACGAATTGCCGCCTCCCGCCCGGTTCAGCTGGCAGCACCTTTTCGGCCCTTGAAACCCTTTCCGCTCCGGTCGCGCACCGGACGCTACGGGCCGGCCACCCAGGACACGCCGAGCTCGGTCAAAGACCGCACGCTCATGTCGCCCGGGCGCCAGGCGGGGGCGCCGGCATCGAGCTGTAGGCGGGACAGTTCAGGCAATATCGCCTCCAGTACCACCGAGCCCTGCTCCCGTGCCAATGGGGCACCGAGACAAAAATGAGCGCCCCACCCGAACGCGAGGTGGCGGTTGGGCTGACGGGTCACGTCGAAAACGTTGCCGCCGGCAAACTTTGCCTCATCCCGGTTCGCCCCGGCCAGGTGCAAGATCACAGTTTGACCGGGCTCGATCGTCTTGCCGGCGAGCACCACCGGGCTCGCGGCCAGGCGGGAGGCCATGGGGATCGGGCTCTCGAAGCGGAGGATCTCCTCGATGGCCAAGGCCACGTTGCCCGGCGCTGCCAGGGCCTTTTGGGCGTCGTCAGGTCGGCCCAACAGTAGGTACAGGCCGTTGCCGAGCAGGTCGCGGGTCGTGGTGTGACCGGCGGCCAGGATGAAAACGGACAGCCCGATGAGCTCGTCGCTGGAAATGAGACCGTCGTCAAAAGCGCCCACCAGGTCGCTGAGAATATCGTCGGCCGGGCTTGTCCGTTTCTCGACTACAAGCCGGCCGAACAACTCCTCCAATGCCAACCAGCTCTGGTTGGCTCTCTCGATCACACTCTCGGTGGCCGGGCTCCACGTCGGGTCGACCTGCCCGGCAAACTGGCCAACGTCGGTGGCCCAGTTGTGGAAATCCGTCACATTTTCGTCCGGTACCCCGAGCAACCGGCATATGACCGTCAACGGCAGGCGCAGGGCGAGGTCGTCCACGAGGTCGAAGTGGTCACGTCCCCGCAGGTTGTCAAGGATCTCCTTGACGGACGATTCGATCATTGGCCGCGATCTGGCCGCTGATGCCGGGTTCACGAGCTTGCGGGCCACATCGCGCATCTGTGAATGCTTGGGCGGGTCGGTGAACCCCAGCCAGTTGGAGACATGGGTGGTGAGCGAGGCGTACCGGGGCCGGAGCGCTTCGGGCACGGCCCTGGCGTTGATGGAGACCCGGTCGTTACGTAGCTCCGGTTCTCGCAGCGCCACGACGACCTCCTGGTATGTCGTCACCACCCAGGCGTCGAGTAGAGGGCTCCAGTGCACCGGGTCGGTACGCCGGAGCTCGTCGAGCACACCGTAGGGATCGGCCAGTTCCGAACGGCAGAAGGCCTGGTACTCGACGCTGGCCATAAGCGGGCCGCCGGCCCCACCGGCGCCCATGGTCCCAATGTTGCTCATTATTTTCCTCTCGCAGACCAGCCGTTTGACATCCCCCTACCCCACTACCCACACTATGGTGAGCCCTGCAAGTGGTCAAGCCACTTGGTTGCCGAGATCACGAAAGGGATGTGGATGGACCTGGGGGAGCGACTGGACCCAGAACTGCGCCACGACTTTGGTGGCCTCCCGGCGATCGATTTCACAGACCTCGCCCGGGCCCGGCGCATGTTGCAGGCGGTACTGGCGGGCGCCCCCATAGCCACGGGCCTCGCTCCCCGGGTCGTCCGCGAGGAAATAATGGTCCCCGGACGGGACGGCGCCCCCGACGTCCGCCTCCGCCACCACCGGCCCGTGGGGCTGGACGGCCAACTGCCGTGCCTGTACTGGGTGCACGGTGGCGGCCACATTATGGGCTCCGTCGATGAGGACGACGCCATCCTGGGCGACATCGCCGCCACTGTTGGCTGTGCCGTCGTCGCCGTCGAGTGGCGGCATTCGCCCGAACATCCCTTCCCGGCCGAGATCGACGACTGCTATACCGGCCTGTTGTGGACCCACGAGCACGGCTCGGAGATCGAGGTCGACCACCACCGCCTGGCCGTGGGTGGCGCCAGCTCGGGTGGCGGTTCGGCCGCCGGGCTCGCCTTATTGGCCCGCGACCGCGGCCAGGTCCCCCTTTGTTTCCAACTGCTCGTCTACCCCATGCTCGACGACCGCAACGTGACGATGTCGAGCAATGCCATTACTGACCCCCGTGTTTGGTCCCGAGGGCCCAATCTGCTGGCCTGGCGCCACTACCTGGGCGATGCCACCGGGACTGACCGCGCCTCACCGTACGCGGCACCCAGCCGGGCCACAGACCTCGGCGGGCTACCACCGACGTTTATTTCGGTGGGCGAGCTGGACCTCTTTCGCGACGAGGACATCGACTACGGCCAGCGCCTACTCCAAGCGGATGTGCCGACGGAGGTGCACGTGTATGCGGGCGCCTACCACGGCTCGGACCGGTTCTCGCCCACCGCCACCGTGTCGCGGCGTATGGTCCGTGACCGCCGTGACGCGCTGCAAAGGGCGTTCCAGCCGCCAATTTCCTAGCGCCGCGGTGGCAAAGCTCGCCGCCGCGCTAGCGTTTGGCCCTTGCCACAAGCCCGGGCAGGGACAATCGGGGCCGGCCCGGGCCGGCGCCACGCGCCCGCCTCCCGGCGGCGTAAACGGCGCCTAGCAGGATGAGGCCATCGGCGATCTCGACCCCGGCGGCACTCGTCCAAAACAGGGGCAACAGCGCCGACACGAGGGTGAGGATCAAAGCGCCAGCAATGGTGCCGACGTAGTGACCCGAGCCGCCCAGGATGGAGGTGCCACCGACGGCGACGGCGACGGCCCCCGTGAACAGGTACGGGTCCCCCATGGTGAGGAACGCCTGACCGGTGAAGCCCATGAGCAAGAGGCCAGCCAGCGACGCCCCCAGGGCCGAAACGATGTAAGGCACGAGGAGGACGCGCTGGACGCGGACCCCGGCTAGCTTCGCCGCCGAGGCATTGGTGCCGACGGCGTACAGCCGCCGACCGAAAGCGGTGGCGCTGAGCACGACGATGGCGATGACAGCGACGACGATCCAGCACAGCAGTATTACCGGGACGCCGAGTACCTGGTCGGTCACGACATTGACAAAACCCTGAGGCGGCGACGATGAGATCCCCCCATCGGTGTAAACGAGCAGGAGGCCTTGCAGGGCGCCGTTCATGCCCAGCGTCATGATGATGGGAGGGACACCTACATAGGCGACCCCGATCCCGTTGACCAGGCCGACGACGATGGCCAACCCGGCGACGAGAAGGCAAACGGGCACGAAATTGGCATCGCTCCCGTTCAGCAAGACCGAGCTCAGAACGGCAGCGCCGGTGAGGGTCCACGGGACAGATAGGTCGATGCCACCGGTGAGGATGCAAAGTGTCTGGCCGAAACCGATGATGCCGATGAACGATCCGTAGACGAGCAATGTCCTGATGTTCACCCATTGGGCGAAATCGGGCGAATGGACCGTGCCGATTATGAACAGGACCAGCACCAGCCCGTAGGCGATGAGGGTGGAACGATAGCGCCGCCCGCGGTCGATGAGCGCGCTCACGCCGTCCTCCTATCTCTCATCCGGATCACCAGGGCACTGAAGGTGACAGCGATAATGAGGAGGAAGCCCTGCAAGAAAACGCTCCAGAACGAACTGATATTGATGGCGGCAATCAGGTCAGGGATCATCAAATAGGCGATGGCCCCGATCATGGACGCCGCTGCCGACCCGGTGCCGCCGAAGATGCTGGCGCCACCGATGACGACGGCGGCGATCGATGTGAGGATGTACTCGTCCCCCGCAGTCGGGGAACCCGAAGCCTCCTGGACGGCGATCCAGACGCCGGCTATCGCCGCGCAGCCGCCCGAAAAGGCGTAGCACTGGACCGTGCGGGTGAACAAGCGCACGCCCACAAGGCGCGCCCGCTCGGCGTCCGAGCCCATCGCCCGCAGGTCCCGCACGAAGCGCGTGTGGCGCAACCACGACCACACCACGAACAGCGCCACCATGCACAGGACTGACTTCGGGACACCGGCAACCGAGCCGAGGATCAGGTTCGTTGCCGGCGCGGGGACCGAACCACCCTCGATGGGCAGGACGGCCAACGCGATGCCGTCCCAAATGGTCCATGTGGCCAGGGTCACCAGGAACGGCTGCAGACCGCTGTAGGCGATCACCACGCCGTTGATGGCACCGATGACGATGCCGAGGCCGAGCATGCCCACCAGCTCGAGGTAGGCGTCAGGGCCCTTGACCGATCCCGAGACGGCCAGGATCGCAGTCGTGACCGAGATAGTGCCCCCGATAGACAGGTCGATGCCGCGGGTGAACAGGTTGAGCGTTTGCGCGAATGCGACGATGGCGAGTGGGAACACAGCAGAGAAGCGCACGTCGACGGCTCCGGGCCCGTCGATCAAGGCCGGTTCGATAAACAGGATGGCCACGGCCAGCACGGCGACGTAAAGGTAGGGCATCAACGTGGCCAAGCTGGGGCGGGGCAACCGGGAGACGACGCCCGTCGGGCTCGAGGGGGGCGCTCCCTCGGTGGTCTGGCTGATCATGTCGGCGGCGGTACCACCGCGCCGCCGGCTCCCACCACGGCGGCCACGACCTGTTCTTCTGTCACGGGCGCCTGCAGCCTGCGGTGGACGGCCCCGTCGTGCAATACGATTATGCGGTCGGCCATATTGACGAGCTCGGCCACGTCGCTCGAATAGAAGATGATACCGACACCGTTGTCGCACTCCGTGCGCATCAGCCCGTAGATCTCCGACTTCGTGCCGACGTCGACGCCGCGAGTGGCGTCGAACATCAACAACAGCCGCGGCGAACAGGCCAACACCCGGCCCAGGAGCACCTTTTGCTGGTTGCCCCCGGACAATGAGGCCACCTGCTGGCTGGAGTCGGAAAACTTGATCGCCAATCGGCGCTGCTCCCTGACTATAAGGTCCCGCATGCGGGCGCGGCGCAAAAAGCCCAGGCGCGACACCTCGTGGAGGCTGGACAGTACCAGGTTGTCGCGTATCGTCATGGACAGGCACAGCCCGTCTTTGGCCCGGTCCTCGGGCACCAGGCCCACTCCGGCTCGCAGCCGGGCGGGGACGACGCCATGCAGGTGCCGCCCCTCGAGGTCTACGTCACCGCGAGAAGCTCGCGCCCCGAAAAGGGCTAGGAACAGCTCGGCCTGGCCCTGGCCGTCGAGGCCGGCGACACCGACGATCTCTCCGGCTCGCACCTCGAGGTCGACCCCGTGCAACGCCGGCGGCGAGGACAGGCCCTTGACCCGGCAAACCACGCGCTCGCCCACCGGGGACTGCCGAGGGGGGTAAACGCGCTGTACCGACCGCCCGAGCATCATTTCAACGAGCTGGGCCTCGTCCACTCCCTTCGCTGAGCGCGTCCCCACGTCGACGCCGTTGCGGAACACGGTGATGCGGTCACAGATCGCCTCTACCTCAGCTAGGCGGTGCGAGATGAACAGAACCAGGCCCCCGTCCCTGGCGAACTGGCGCACGGCCTGAAAGAGCCAGTCCACCTGCTGGGGCAGTAAGGCGCTGGTGGCTTCATCGAGGAGCAGGACGCGGGGCCGCCACAGCAATGTCTTCACGATCTCGAGCACCTGGCGCTCGG
>Ga0302325_10036492_pt1 | contig 10019 bp, 5 predicted proteins | sample Palsa_T0_2_FD_201948 | JGI IMG/M metagenome (GOLD analysis project Ga0302325, IMG submission 201948) | Peat permafrost microbial communities from Stordalen Mire near Abisko, Sweden - Palsa_T0_2 | ecosystem: Environmental > Terrestrial > Soil > Palsa > Peat permafrost | place: Sweden: Abisko... | reverse complement strand
AAATCTTGGGGTGGCCCATTCAAGCCTTCTCTTGGCTTGAGTGGGGTTGCTGCGGACCCTCCGGGGTTAACAGTCTGGTAACTAAGTAACCGGCCGGCCTAGTGACACCACCTGGCGAAATGTTTTGTTGTTTAGTGCCACTACTGATGGTAGAGTTCCTGTTTTTGGTTCGACCAAAGCTTTGTGTTCGAAGTCCGGCGGCGGGCGCCCGGGTTCCCCCGGCGGCGGCTCTAGGCTGAGAGGAGCGTATGGAACGGGCACAAAATATCGAGCAGGAAATCTCCTTTGCCGTCGTACTGTACGGCGGGGTATCGCTTGCTGTCTACATCAATGGGGTGGTACAGGAAATCAGAAACCTGGTCCGCGCCACGTCAGGAGATCCACTGTCGGATGCGGAACGCAAGGGACCTATCCCCGTCTATCAGAGGCTGGCGTCGCTTCTCGAACGAGGGAAAATCCCGTCCGGACCGCTGCCACCCGTGGGTGTCCAAAGCCCCGAAATTCGCACCCGGTTCAGGGTTGACATCATTTCCGGTACTTCGGCCGGCGGAATTAATGGCGTCTTTCTCGCCAAGTCCCTGGCCAACAACGTGTCTATGACAAGTTTGCAGGACCTTTGGTTTAACGAAGGCGCGATCGAATCCCTGCTCAACGATAAGAAGTCGTATTCCAAAACCAGTCTCAACCAGCCCCGGGACACCGAGTCGCTGCTGAACAGCCGCCGCATGTACCTGAAGCTGCTGAACGCATTCGACAGCATGGACGGGCAGAGCCGCCCCGCTGAGTCGCGCGACGGCAGTGAGTCTCCGCTGGCTGACGAGATCGACTTATTCGTCACGACAACTGACATCGAAGGCATTCCTGTGCCTATTCAGCTTTTCGATAACATGGTATTTGAACGGCGATACCGCAACGACTATCACTTGCGCTTCGCCGGTGGCAAACAAAATGATTTCCAGGCAGACAACAACCCATTTCTAGCCTTTGCCTCGCGCTGCACTTCTTCTTTTCCGTTTGCCTTTGAGCCGATGCAGCTGCGCAGCATGGACGAAATCCTGTTGCGTAGCTCTATCTATGCCAGCAGGCCGTATTGCCTATCCAAATCAACCCGCTGGCAAAAGTATTACCCCAACTACCTGGCAGGGGTTCTTCCGGGAAGCACGCTTTTTCCGGAGCGGTCGTTTGGAGACGGCGGGTACCTGAACAACGCTCCCTTTAGCTATGCGGTCAACGCCCTGGTGCAAAAGCAGTACGATGTGCCGACGGGCCGCAAGCTGATTTACGTCGAACCCAGCCCCGCCCACCCCGAAGACGCTCCCGATAAGCCCGCCCCCCCCAATGCCATAGAGAACAGCATCGACGCATTGGTGGTGATACCGGGCTACCAGACGACCCACAACGACCTGGTCAAAGTCCTGGACCGCAATCGTGCGGTCACCAAGATTAATAAAATTCTGGCAGACGCCGAGCAAGAGATTGAGGCGCGAGCGGCGTCGCTGCCGGAAGTAGAAAAGAATCCTCAGGAAATTTGGTTTTCTAAAGAAGTGTCATCGCGCGCCTATTACCGCATGCGATCGTCGGAACTGACCGACCTGATCGCGCGGATGGTCGCGCGCCTTCGCTCCATCGATGAAGATTCGGCTTACTTTCTCGCGTTGCGATCGCTGATCAGGGCGTGGCGGGAAAAGATTTTCGCAACTGAGCCGAGTCCTGACGGCGCCAACCGGCCAGAACAGGCAGCCGATGGTTTGGAGAAATTCCTGGAAGGCTTCGATCTGCCCTATCGTCTGCGACGCTTGCGTTTCCTGGCCCGGAAGCTGGACGGGCTTTATGGCCTGAAGCTCAACCAGCAAAACCGGGCCTACGCAGACGCTTTGGCAACCTTGCGTTTTGGGCTGGCTAAGAGCAGTCCTGCGGCCGCAGTGCCTCAGGGACTAAAGCAACTGCGCTTACTGGTGGGTCAACAGAATCGAATGCTGAAGGATCTTCTGGACGATCTGTTGCAAGTGCCTCAGCCGGAGGACAAAGATACTCCTCCGCCGCCCGGCGCAATACCGTCAAATTACGGCCGAGGCTATGTGGAGCAAATTCTGCCTGAGCGGGAGCAAATTCTTCAGATTCTGGATGCGATTTTGCAAATCGGGCGCGACAAACCTGCCGCGGCCGAACCAGGACAGCAGCTCTATGGAACCGAACCCACGAAGCGGACCTCCAACGAGCCGGGCGATCAGGAGGTGCTTTGCGATCTTCGCGCAAGCGCGCTGCTGACCAGTGACAATGAATTGCTGGAGAACCTGGAGCACCTGGGCGATATCCTGCGGTACAGTCTGAAGGGCGTTCTGGATGACGTTCATGGCGCGATGACTTTATCGTTCACGCAGAGTGAGGCCGGCGACATCGCTCGCCGGCTTTACCTCTACTTCGATCTGTTCGATACGGTGCAATTCCCAATGATGTTTGGCACCGACGTGGTGGCCTCTGAGACGGTGGAGATTGTTCGGATTGCTCCTGAAGATGCGGCGCGGCTTATGCCGGATTTAGAGGAGCGGCGGACGAAACTGAAGGGTCTCGCGGTGGCCCATTTCGGCGCGTTTCTAGACCGTGATTGGCGCGTGAGCGACCTGCTTTGGGGAAGGCTGGATGCAGCGGAACGGCTGATTACGACGTTACTGCCGTGGGAGGACTCCAAACAGATCCGTGATGAACTGATCGACCAGGCACACCAAGCCATCTTTGCCGATTTCGACATTTATAGAAAGCTCAAAGAGATGGCGACTCGCCAGGTGGTTGCGCAAGGGCCGGAAAACAAATTAAGCCGGGACATCATAGAAAAGTTGGTGGAAGTGGTGGTTCCCGCTGCAACGCCGTCGGGGGTGGAACAGCACCAGGAACTCATGCAGGTCTGGCAAGACGTTGTCCCCAGGGAGATGAATCGGCGAAGCCAGTTGCAATCGCTGGCCAGAGGAACCGCCATCCTGGGCAAAATATTGGAAACCATCGCGGCGCAACGGAATCTGCCGTCCAACGCACCGCGTTGGCTGACCAGCGTGGCACGGGCGTTCTGGGGCGTGGTGGAGATCTCGGTGCCGCGGAGTGCGTTATGGCATCTCGGCACCTATTGGCAATCTTTGTTATTGCTGATTTCCCTGCTTTTGATAGTCGCCGGAATCTTTTCCAGTCAACCCGGCGTGGCTGGGGTGGGCTGGTCTTTGTTCGCCATCGTCGCGGTGTTGTTCGTGCTGAGAACCGCTCTCGGATACTATTTGCGAGGCAGGGATCCGCGTCGTGCACTCGCCATTATTGTGGCCTTGGTCGTGCTGCTGTTTTTCGGGATAGGAATTTGGCAGAGTTATGAGTGGGTGGTCGTGCACACGGCGACGCTTCATAGCTCGCTGCGACGGTGCTTTTAGACACTAAGGCAAAGGAATTCGAAAACCTTCGGATGAATTAGCGCCAGCTGGCTTATCGTTTATGAGCTCACCCTATCGTCTCCTTCATATTGCGGATCCGCACTTCAGTGAGTGTCATTTTCTGGACGGAACGCCCTTCGATATCGGACACCGCCACGCTCAAGAACTCGAAGAAGTGCTGATGCAGCATGAGCGGCTTAGAACTGCCTTCGATGCGATCATTCTTTCGGGTGATTTCAGCTTCGTGTGCCGGAAAAGCGGTTTCGAGGCGGCCGCGGTTTTCGTCGAGAGGATCTCACGGTTCGTAAGGGCGGGTGGTCTGCTGGTCCTGCCCGGAAATCACGACATTGACCTAAGCAAGCAAGTCGCCTTGGGCGGTCTTTCTCTTCCTACATCGAAGGCCGAAGCGGAGGGGCCTTTTCGCGAGTTCCTGGCGGCAATAGCAAAGTATGTCGGAGCACCAAATCATTACCTCTCCAGAATAATTAGAATCCAAGGCGACGGGAAGCCCGGACTGGTATTGGCGGGACTGAACTCTTGCCGGGTGGAACGCTACGACGCCAGGGGATGGGGATACATTGGGACTGACCAGATTTATGATTTATATTCGAAACTTTTTCATGGGACGCGCGAAGCCCAGGCTCAAGAGGGCGATTCGGTTCTTGCCGTGACTCATCACAATCTACTGCCCATCTGGGATGTCGATTTACGCGTGCTCTTTCGTCCCCCTGAAAAACGCAAGTTCAGCTTTGTGATGGATGCAGGCGGCACGCTTAATTTTCTATCCGATCTGGGTATCAGTGCTTTGCTGCATGGCCACACTCACGTGCAGTCAGAGAAGCGCGTCTATGGATATGGGTCCGGCGATAGGACTGAATATCGCAATCTGATCCTGGGAACGGGAAGCCTCGGAATTGCAAAACAAAGGGTCGCTCTTCCTCATCATTTCCGAATTATAGAAATAGACGAAAGATCCTTTTTGCAATATGAGGACTTCACTGCGGATCTCTGCTCCCCTAACACCCTCCGAACCTGGAGGAAAAGTAAAATGACCCGACCGCTTCCCTTGATGGCGCGATGGGAGGCGGATCAAGTGAGGAAGGTGTTGGAAATGCATAACGCCGCAGCTCACACCGGCAGGTTCGACAGTGAGAATCTTGAATCATGGTCTTTGCTGCGCGTTAAAGCTTTATACCCGAATCTGTGGCCTGGCGTTTTTTCAGGATTATGCAAAAGGGTTCGGAAAATTCGACCCCTCGCAACCGATGAGGCGATTTCCTCGGCAGTTGAAAGTATTCTTGAAAGGTCACCGACTGATGATCAACTCCGTAATTTCAGCCTGGAGCAAATCGTAATTCTACGGACGATGGAATCGGAATAGTCATGGAAAGTTCATCCTCGCCATTCGAGACATTGTCTGACGAAGACTTGTGCGCGGCCTGTACCGTGCGTCCGGTAAACGAAGCGGCCTGGCAGGCATTTTACGAGCGTTTTTTGCCCTTTGTGTACAGGCGAGTGAGGCATGGGCTTGGACTGAATTCGACTGAGGTCTCGGACCTGGTCCAGGACGTATTCCTCAAGGTATTTCTAAAGCTCGATCGTTTCGATCCTGGCAAGTCGAAATTTAAGACCTACCTTTCCAAGGTGGTTTCAAACCTGGTCATCGACCATTTGCGGCATGGCTCGGAACTCAGGGCCGGTAGTTTTTCGCTGGAGGCCGAAATCGGCAACCTGCAGCTCCGGGCCACGCAGAACCCCGAAATTCTGCGTCTCGCAGCGGAACGCATCGTCGACCGGGCGGGCGGAGCAGCTGAGGTTCCCCTGATTCGCGATTTGCTGAGCGGGACGGATATCAAGGATCTCTGCCTGAAATATGGGCTGTCTATGTCCGCCGTTTACAAAACTCGGGCTAGGGTGCTGGGGCAGTTGCGGGAGGTCAGCGGCGAAATCCCCGAATATTAGGCTTTTGTGCGAAAAAATCGCGCCTGTCCAAAAAACTGCGTGTTGTCTCCGTATATAGCAATCAGGACGGACATGCAGATGAAGAAGCTGGTCGAATCCGATAGGCCTGTCGACGGTCGCGAATCATGCAGCAACCTGGGGCTGGGCTGGGAACCTCGCGGACCACCAAGGCTTCAATCCAGATCGGTCCGGTCGACAGGGCTGAACCCAAGGCAGTTGATTGGGATCGGCCCTGTCAATCCGAATGTCTAAAGGTTTTCGAACTCTTTCCTGATCGAAAGGATACGTCGTTATGAGCCGTGAAGCGGAGAAATTACGAACCGGCAGGTCTCTGCCAGAGCCTGTTCCAGATTCCGGGTTGCGCCTGCGTGGTTCGCAGGTTGGTGAACAGTGTCCGGACGACTTCCTGACCCCCCGCGAGATGGTCGGCTTTTTGCGTGCATCCGAGGAGGGCAGCCTTATTCCCGAGGATGTAGTCGAGCACCTGAAGGCTTGCTCTATCTGTGAGCAAAATTGGGAATTTATCGCGACAACTGATCCAGCGCTCCGGGAATTTCGTGAGAAGCGGGTCGAGATGATCATTCAAACCGTAATTCAGGATGAGAATTCCGGGCTGCAGCGCGTGCCCCCCGAACAGCGCGAGCGCTTAGTCGGCGAGCTGGAGCAGGATCTTTCCCGCACACGAAGCAATTTCTTGACTGAGGATACCGGCTTGCAGATTGCCCTAACCAAACCCGAGGGGCCCTCAGTCGATCAAATGCTCGAACGCATTGCGCGCGTTCAGGAAATTGAAAATGACAAAAGTCGATACGAGTTTGCTAACGAGTTAGCGGCCGCATTCGCCAAGCGGGTGGAATTCGATGCGGAGCGCGGGACAATTAAGGTGGATTTTCTGAATAAGCTCATGGGTGAGGAACTTGGCACAATCGATCTGTCCGCCAAGGACAGAGGTGTGAGTCCCGAAGCTGCCGTGGCGTTTGTCGTCAGTCTGCCCCACACAAGTTACTTCCGCCCCCCCCTGCTGGAGAAGACAGAATCCGGCATCCTCTTTGATCTAGGACGTTTCAAGTCCCTCCGGCCCGAGTTCAAAGCGTTGGCTAAAAAGTTTGATGATCTCACTCGGCCGACGACTGCAGCCGTGATCTAGGTTTCTGAGATAGAAGTCTTTTCGTCACGGAAGCCATCCTGAGCAGCTAACTTGCCTGCGGCAAGTTGAGGGAGAAATGACCGAGCAAAGCTTGGGTGGCCCATTCAAGCCTTCTTTTGGCTTGAGTGGGGTTGTTGCGGCCCCAACCCTCCGCTCCGTGTCATTAGGAGCGTAGCGACGGACCAAAACGAAGAACGAATGAAAACATGGGGCGATGAACGATGGAGGCGATGAATACAGAGTTGGCAGTCAGCGGGGTCCTGGGCTTGTTGCGGCTGCTTTGGCGCGAGTCAGCAGTGGAAACGAGCACGGCCGAGACTTTGCCGAGTGCCATGGGGCACGACATGGAACTGGCGGCGCTGCTCAAACGCGAGTGTCCCGCGGTTCCGGCGGGAGACTGTAATGCGATCGTCGAAAAATGGTTGGCTGTCCAGCACAACACTGGTCAGTCCACGTGGGTCGGCTTCACTCGCATGTGCGAACTGTTTTTGCCCCCTTACATCTACGCTGAAGATGCCCGGTACTATGCCATGCGGTCAATCCGCAGGACTCATGGCGTATTGCTTTCGTCGTATACGGCGGCGGCTGCGCACCATCTTGCCCGCATATTGTCGGCGCTCCTTTCTGAGCTGAGTGGAGAATCGATACCCTACTCGACTCTCAGGTCCTCGTTAATAGCGGGGCTTGAGACACGACAACACAGGGACGATGCACTACGCATATTCAGCACCTTCTTGGATGTTTGCCTGGTGCTCGATCTGCTGACCTTGAAACCTGATCGCACCGTCAGTCTGGCACAGGAGTGTGCCGACGCTGAATATCTGATGAACCATCTCTTCGGGGTTCCGACGCGCATACCAGGCTTCGATGCTCTCTTTGGCGGCGGCGGCCTGATGTTCAGCGATTCCATGCAGCCCGGAGCCTCGGATATCCCGATGCAGGCCGCGCAGGCGCAAATGATAGGAGGCCGCTCGGTACTGTGTATCGGTCCCTTTGGCAGCGGCAAGACACTACTGAGCCTCCAGATTGCGGTTGAAGTTGCTCGAAAAGGGGGAGTAGCGTGGATCATCTCTTTCGAGCAAACCGAGGAGGAATGCCTATACGCGCTCGAGGCGATTGGAGTCACTACGTATCATCCAGCCTTTAGGGTTGTAAAAGGAGGCCTGACAGACTCATTCCTGGCTCTCAGCGACCCTTCCCCAGCGCAGGGAGCGCTGGTCTTTCTGAGACCTGGCGAATTAAGACCTAACGAAGAGCCCGCGGATTATCCGAAATTTCTGGCGGATACAAAAGAACGTCTTTCATGGATGTCGCAGTACCCCCTGCGTCTCCTTGTTGTCGATCCGGTGAACGCGATCGTTCAGCCGGCTGAGAAAAGCGAGGCACTTCGCTTCAAAACGCAGAAGCTGTTTGAGGCGGCAAAACGCGCGAACGTTAACATCTGGTTTACCAGTGAACGATTTGTCGATCGAACCGAATCCAATCGTTTCGAGGAGAATATTGCCGATACTGTGATTCACCTCGGATCCGACTATGAACTCGGCCAGCCGAGACGATACATCGAGGTGACCAAATCCCGCTTTCAGCATGAGTCTACCGGGCGCCATGGACTTGTGATCGACTCCCTGGACGGGCTGAAAATTTATCCGTCGAGCGCACTGGTTGCCAGACTTACCTCATCGCGTATCCCCAGGTCGGAGGGTACGCCGCTAAAGTTCGGGATCCCTGGAATGGAATCCCTGCTTGGATCGGAACCGATCCGCCAGGGCGACCTGATCGTTCTGGCTGGTCCTGGCAAGGGTAAGACCTTACTGGGCGCATACTTTTTAATGGAGACTGCAAGTGATGACGACAGGGGCGCCCGGTCTCTCTTTGTTGCGGATCACCCGGTGGAACGGATGAATCGACTTCTTGGCATGGTGGCTGGAGCTGAATGGCCACAAGTCAGGCAAAGGGTGGAACGTTGTTCGTTGCCTACCGGGTATATCGATCCGGGAAGGATTCTCTGGGAGATTGAGGCGGCACTTAAACGCTGTCAGGAGCGCGGCGCCGGACCGACACGTACCCTCCTGGCGACTATTTCCCGATGGGAAGAAGAGATGCCTTTCGTTGCCGCCGATCCTTCATTTGGACTCGCGCTGGTGAAGTTGTTGCGGAGCTACAACGCCCCCGCGATTGTGGTTTGCGGCGACACTCCTGACGGAGGCTCGCAACTGCGTGACGCCCTCATCGATCAGGCCGACATATTTTTGCAGTTTAACCGCATCGAGTTGCAAGGGCGAGTGACGTCGCTCATGCGAGCGGTCAAATCCCGGCGCATGACCCATCAGCGGGAGTCATTTGAGCTGATTATCGACTCTTCCGGAGCGCGAATTTGCCCTGCGCCATTGTTTCGCATTCGTTCTTCCGGTGCCATTGACCAGGTCAAAATTACCCTCTTTCTGCACGCGGAGACCGAAAACCACAAGAATTTCAACAACAGGATCATGGAAGGCCTGAAGGCAACAATCTCCCCCAATGCCTCGATCGAGGCGCAGGAGAGAAAGTTCGATCCCGGCTTCCTGTCCATGTCCCAGTATTCAGCCATTGACGAGTTGCAGATATTCCAGATTGATGAGTACCAATTACCGACCTCGCCATCGACAGCACTTGCGCCAAGCGCTCTGCATTCGTTCAGCACAGGGCTCCATGGACAGCTGCTTGCGGATCGATTGCCCCAACAGGCCACTCGGGTCGTTTTCGATGGTGGAGAGCGGTTTCTCGCAGTCCCGTTTTATACCAACCTCAGCTTACTCGCCGTATATTGGAACAGATTTGAAAAGCTCGCCGAGCATTTCCGGTGGACCTCATTCCCTCAGTCCTGGGAGGAATTATCGGAACTGTGCGCGCAATTTGATGCTGCTCACGCTCACACGCCCGATCTTTTCTTCTCCTGTGCCGTGCGAGACGAAACAATTGAAACGTATAACTGTCTGTTCTTCGAAATATTGCACAGCCTTCAGGCGCCCACCGATGGGGAATTGAATGACCTATCGCAGTGGCTTGATCAGCCGGCCGCGACGCGCGCGGCATGTCTCTTCCACCAGATCTGCAGAAAATCACACGCGCACAGGTGGCAACCGCAGGAGGGCATTGTGGCGCGTCACTGGTTCAACACCCTGAACCAGGTGTTGTCGCAGTTGGGACCGGAACAGCGTGGGCAAATCGAGGTCAAACCACTTTTCGGCGCTGTCACTACCGCCGGCGACTGGTACCTGGCGATACCTGCTCATTCAGCGTCACCGGAAGTGGGCCTGCGGCTGATTGAGCATCTGACTTCCCCCGATCGTGAGACTGCCCGGCTCGAATTGGGAGTGGGATTGCCTACTCGCCGCGCTTACTTCGAAGAAAAAGGCAGGGACGACACGTCCGTGTCCCCATATTTTAAGTTCTCGCCAGCCAGTGTCAACAGCCTCATGAATAATGCGGTGCGCCGCTCGAACATTCGCGGATACCAATCG
>Ga0302325_10036491_pt1 | contig 10019 bp, 8 predicted proteins | sample Palsa_T0_2_FD_201948 | JGI IMG/M metagenome (GOLD analysis project Ga0302325, IMG submission 201948) | Peat permafrost microbial communities from Stordalen Mire near Abisko, Sweden - Palsa_T0_2 | ecosystem: Environmental > Terrestrial > Soil > Palsa > Peat permafrost | place: Sweden: Abisko... | reverse complement strand
TGGGCTGCGCCGCTTCGCATTTTTCGCCTCCTGATCGCGGCCAGGAGCGAATGGCCGCGCGATCAATTTCCTGCATAATACGAATCTAATGCAGGTACAATTGAATGAATATTGTATCAGAGAAATATCTATTTCGTCAAATTATTATGTAATATTTACTATATAATGCGTGTATCTAACTGCGTGATATTTATCGCGCCGCAGCGTAGTGTAGCGTGGCGATCATGCGGCAGCGCATCGAAGATTCCGGGTTCAACACCGGGGATTGCGGGGCGGACAGAAGGTGGATGTCAACTCCCGCATGAAACGGCGCGCCTCTTGCCTCTTCCGGGAGCCTTGTCCGCTGAACTCACACCGCGCTTGGCGCAGGCGCCCCGCGAGATCGACGACGACCCAGGACCCCGAGGACACTAACGCCGAGCAAGCCGTGCCGGGTTCGGGGACTTTTTGTGGAAATCCAAGCTTGGATCGAGATTGGTTCTACCGGCATCATCGAGCCAGGCGACCTCTGTCACCGCCAGGCATCGTCCAGTCGACAATTTCCTCGCTTTGTATCGGAACGGGTGTCCGCGTCGGTGGTTGTGACCGTGCCCTTGCCGTTTTCGGTTGCGGTTTGCCGTCAAGAATCCCGGGATCAGAAAGAACGCGCTTTCAAAAGAAATTATCGTGCTCTACTTCCGGGCAATTGCCCAAACCTCTAAGCGGTTCGCGAGTTGCCTTAAACGGCATTAATCTTGTCACCGCGATTCCAATCGCGGCTGTAATCGGCAGTACCAAAGGCACATCCTCTGTACTTACTAACCCGGACATTCTTTCTTCTCGGCTAGGATCAATCGGTTATTTCTGTGACCTGATAACGATGCGTGTAGGTTCTTGAATCAGCGCGGGTTTTCCGGCGAATCACGGCGGCGGCGATTCAAAGGACAGGTTTAGCAGCGGCACGCCCAGGGTATCTTTGTCAACATCAGCAGGCCGCCAACGGCAACCAGGGCGAGGCTGCCGGGGTCGGGTGTATCCGGCGCATCAGACAGGCTGACACTATCGAACAATGCATCGCGGCCAAATTCGTACTCGCTGTCATAGAGAAGCGACACATTGATTGGCTCGCCTACTAAGCCGATGTCTAGGTGTAAAGGGTGTTGGGTGCGAAGATACCGGGGTTATCGGAGGTCAGCTCAGCTAACGAGCCATCTGCCGGGATTATTGGGTTGGGGTTGGCTGTATCCGTATTATTGTGGTCGATATGAACGCCCACTAACTGCGAGCCGGCTACTCCGGTGACCACTGGAAACACGGAGCCGTCATTGGTGACTACTTGAACGTTTGAACCAAATGTTGGTGAAGTGCTGTCGGTGAACAGCGTCCAGCCTGGAGGGTTGCCGTACCCGGGCGGACTGTTGTCGAAAAGAGCGTTTCCCACGGGAATTATTCCGCCAAAGGCGCTTCCCGCCCCCAGTAGGCCAATTAGTGGCGGACTTCAAAACGTGCGGCGCTGTCCCATCTGCCCTCGGAATTCGATTTACTGCGACGTTGTTCCCCATTAGCTGCGTCGAAAAACTTTGAACGAAGGTAGTGGTGAGGAACTGACTTAGCTGTCGTCGCAGAAGACTCGTTCTTGATAATGCCGCGATCGTCAGAACGAATCGGCCTTGTATTAGCATTTTGGACGATTCGGAAGGCCGGCCCATTGCGCTCATGCTATAGGCAAGCTGACGGACCAGGCAGTGTGACGAAGGGAAGGGGTTCCCCGATCGCGGTGGTATTTTTGCGAATCGGCCCCCAAATTCGCCGCCGGCCTATCCGGGAGGGAGGGCAAAGATAATGTTAACGAAAACTTCGCATTTGAAAGGTTTTGTGATCCGGGCTACGGACGGCGAGCTTGGAACCCTGGATCAGTTCTATTTCGACGACGACACATGGTGTATCCGCTATCTCACGATAGAAACCGGCGGCTGGCTTGGCGGTCGCCGGGTTCTGATCTCGCCCATCTCCGTAGTCGATACGGACTGGGAAGCCAGACGACTCGATGTGGCGCTGACAAGAGAGCAGGTTGAGAAAAGCCCCGCTATCGACACGCACCGGCCCGTTTGCCGGCAGCACGAGGCCGAGTACCTCGGGTATTACGGGTATCCTTATTATTGGGGTGGTCCCTACCTGTGGGGCGCAGCATTCCATCCGGCGGGTCTGATGGTTTCACCCACGGCTTCAACCGAAGAGATGGCGCGTGAGATACGGAACGAGTCGACGGATTCGCATCTGCACGACAGCGAAACCGTTACTGGCTATCGGATCGCCGCGGCTAATGGCGACATCGGCCATGTGGACGGGTTTCTAATGGACGACGGAGTCTGGCAGATCCGGTACATCGAGGTGGCGACGTGGGATTGGTGGCCGGGTGGGAGAGTGCTGGTTTCACCCGCGTGGGTGATACGGGTCAGCTGGGCGGATTCGAAGGTCTACATCGGCCTCTCCCAGGAAGCCATCAGGAACGGCCCCGAGTACGACGACTCTACGCCAATCACTCGAGAGTATGAAAACCGGCTCCACCTTCACTATGGCCTGCCGCCCTATTGGTTACGGGAAGCCGGACACCCGTCTCCTCTCCCACGCGACTGACGCCCCCAAAACCTCGCCGATACCCCGGCGCACACCGCGCGAAACGTCGTGCATCGCAAGGGCCAGGCGTTTCCCCGATTCCTGTTTCCCGATTCATTATGGATTCGCGCTGGACCAACCATTGCGCTCGGTTATCACACCGGCCACTGGGAGGCCGCCCTGGCTGGTGGATGCGGCGCGCGCCGGCTCGCCCGAACTGCCGGCTATATGTATGCCGGGGCGGCCTCTCGCAGTTGGCGGAAGACGGGGCGGATGCGGGTAAAGTTCAATCCGTCAACTCGCGCTTTGCGCACGGCCAGGTAACGCTGCCCCATCTCTCCGATGCCCTCTCCCAATCCCGCGCTTCGCCAGGCGGCGGTTGTCAATTCCCCGGTATCGTCGCCAACTCGCACGCGGCTGCCGAAGCGCTGGGCTTGAGGTTGCCGCATTCGGCCTTAGCGCCCTCCGCGCCGCCGATCTTGTTGGATATGGCTCGCCGCTCTGCCCGGGGCAGAAACCAAAACATCTGCCTTAAGACCAAGACCAAAGCCGCAAACAGCATCGAGACCGCGATCTTCTTGCCCCGCCGAAGTTTGGCCGACGACCGCGACGCCTCCCTATGTTATCCGCATCGAATATCGATTAGTGAGAAGCCCAGAAAGTCGCGATAATAGCCTAGATAACAGCCGATAGGTAACATTCCGGTACGGCTATTACATGTGGTCATGAGTCAATGTAGGCTAGAATACGGTCAATGGCGACCGAGACGGTCCTTGTCGTCGATGACAACCCGGTAAGTCTTAAATTAACGCGCATTTTGTTGGTCAACGAAGGCTACAAGGTCGTAACCGCCCGCAGCTTGGGAGACGCGGTTGAATTGCTGCGCAGCCTGAGTCCCGATCTGGTGCTGGCCGATCTGGCTTCGCCAGGCATGGACGGGCTAGACCTGGCGCGGCGATTAAAGCGGGACGAGAAGACCCGTGCCTTGCTGGTGATGGCAGCCGCCAAGCCTGGCGATGAACAGAAGGCCTTTGACGCGGGGTGTGACGCCTTCGTTGCGAAACCGTTTGACGCCCGCGCCCTCGCGCCCCGCGTTCGCGCGCTGCTGGACGGCCGCTCAACCGACGGCGGAGCCAAAACCGCCACCACTGAGCTGCAGGGCTTGCGTGTCCGGTTTCTTGCCGAAGGGCGCGAAAAGGCGCGCGATCTGCTGCTCCAGTTGGATGGGCGCTTCGAGGAGAAGGATGCCGCTCACGCCATCCATCAGTGGGTGGGTACCGGCGGGCTCTTGGGGTACGGGGCCATCAGCCACCTTGCGCGGGAGGTGGAGGCGATTCTGGCCGAGCAGCCGTTGGACAATGCACAGCTCCGCGAATCGCTAACCAACCTGGCGCTGGCTTTCTCGTCGCCGCGGGAAGCGCGTGAGGCGCCGATGCCCGACTCCATCGTGCAGGCGCTTTCCGGCAAGCGCATTGCTGGCGTGGGGTTTCCAGTCCACGAGCAGCAACGGCTGTACCTGGCCCTCGAGCGTGTAGGCGCTTACGGAACATTTCCGAGCGCGACGCAGTCGCCCGATTCCGCCGAGGCGCTGGCCAACGATTTGATCGTGGTTCACGTCAACCCCGAGACCACTGCGTCGGCTTGGCTGGACCCGGCGGCGCCGGTCGAGGGCCGCCGGCCGATGGTCCTCTCAGGCAAACGCGAGAGCCTTTTGGCGCTGCCGATGGCGACGCAATCGCTGGCGCGCGAGTTTCTGATGGATTCCTGGCAATCCGGCGAGGCGCTGGTGCGGTTGAGTCTGGCGCTGGCCTACCACCCGTTGCAGCTTCAGCCCAAAGCGGCGCCGTTTGTCTCGGTCCGGACACATGTGGTAATTGCCGACGACGAACCCGCGGTGCTGGCTCTGGTGCGCACGGCGCTGGAGAATTTCGGCATGGATTGCCGCCTGGCCTCCGACGGCGCGAGCGCCCTCGAAGCGATTCGCCAGACCCGTCCCCAAGCTGCGATTCTCGATGTCAACATGCCGGGAATGGACGGATATGAGGTTTTGGCCGCAGTTCGCCGGGAGGAATTGCCGGTGCGTGTATTGCTGCTCACCGCGCGCCAGCAGGAAAGCGATGTCATCCGCGGCTTCACGCTCGGCGCCGACGATTACGTGGTGAAGCCGTTTAGTCCCATGGAGCTGGTGGCGCGGCTGAAGCGGCTCCTGGCACGATGACTGAAGCTGCGCTGCGCGTTGCCGCCTTGCTGATGGGCGTCTACGCAATCGTCATTCTCGCCCTGTTTGCCGCCGCGCTCATCCGCGGCTTGCGCTGGAAAGAGCAGACCCGGCTCACGACGGAGCTGTTGCCGCAAATCCGCACGTCGCTGGTGGATTACCTGGCGGGAAACGACGATCTGGAGCCGCTGCGGCGCTTCCTCAAGGTCAGCCGCAGCGACGTTTTGAGCGCGATTCTGAGCTTTCAGAGCGCGGTTTCCGGGTCGGCCCGCGACCGGCTCTGCGGGCTGGCTCTCGATCTGGAGTTGCTCGATGAATGGCGCCGCGACGTCCGCTCGCGCGACGTCGCGCGGAGACGCGCTGCATTCGCCGTCATCGCCTTCGTCTACGCCTTCGAGCCTTGCCGCCGCGCCGTGGGAGACCTGCTGGCCGATTCGCTCGAAGACCGCGACTGGGAAGTGCGGGTGTGCTGTGCGCAGGCGCTGGCGCGCTTCGGCTCACCCGCCGAGGTGGTGGCGATATTTCGCATCGCGACCAAAGAGAATCTGCTGACCCGTATTCTGCTGGCCGAGCCCCTGCGCCCTCACGCGCTTGAGCTTTCAAAAGCCGCCGTTCCCGATGAGTTGCGCTCCGGAGATGCGGCGCGGGTTCTGGCAGCGCTTCAGATTGTGGTGGCCTGGGAACGCGCGCTGCCGCTGGCGGGGTTGGACGAATGGATGCTGCATCCGGAGCCGGAGATCCGCATCCAGGCGCTGCGCGCCGCCCCTCTGGTGACGGCTTCGCGCGAAAATGAGTTGTCTGTAATGCAGTCGTTGGCCGATCCCGATCCGGACGTTGCCATGGCAGCCGCCGCGGTAGTGGGCCGCTTGCAAATCCTGGCGGCGATTCCGTTGCTGGTCCAATGCCTCTCCGGTGGAAACTCGGCGCTGGCGCGCACGGCGGCCGCGGCCCTGGCGGCTCTGCCTCCGCAGGGATGGCAGACCCTTGAAGAACTGGCGGCCGGCGGCGACCCCACAACTGTCAGCCTGGCAGAGGACGTACTGCGGCGCGTTCGGCCTGCGAGGAGCAAGTGATGCAGACGCTGTTTCAGGAGATCCTGGAGGCCATCGTCGCCTTTCTGCTTCTGTCGGGCGTCTCTGGCCTCGCCCTCATGGCGAAAGGGGCGTTCGTGCTGCGCCAGTTGTTCCGCCAGAACCCGCGCGAGGACGGCGTCTCGCTGCTGAAATCCCGGTTGGCGCCGGCGGTCTCGGTTATTGCCGCCCCCCTGGACGCCGGTGTGGAATCGCGAGCGCGGGTGCGGCTCCTGGTGGGATTGCAATTAGGCAACCACGAAGTTGTGCTGGTTCTCAGTGGGCCTGGCGACGCGGATTTGACCGCATGGCGCCAGGAGTTCCATCTGGAGCCTTCGCTGCGCCGGATAAGCGGCTCGCTTCCCATGGGAGATGTGCGCGGCGTGCTCGAATCGCGCGACCCCATACGGCTGACGGCGATCGTGCTTGAGCCATGCAGCCGGGGGCAGGCATTGAACGCGGCGGTGAATGCAGCTCAATGCCCGGTGATTGGCCTGTTTGGCGACGGCGGCGAGTTCGACTCGGAAGCGCTGTTGCGGCTGATTCGCCCCATGCTCGAAGATCCGCAGGGGACGATCGCGGTTTGCGGCATGGCGCCCGCGGCCACCGGCGCCGGTCTGGTTTCGCAGTTTGCGGCGCTCGATTTTCTGCGTGCGTGGCTTAGCCGCCAGGCGGCCCTTTCGGGTTGGAATCTGCTGACGCCGGCGCCTGGTTCCGCCGTGCTGATCGGGCGCGAGTCGATAATCAAGCTGGGCGGCTTTCGCGCCGGAGCCCTGGATCTGGTCTTGCGTCTGCACGCGGATGCCAGGGCTTCGAAGCGCGCTTACCGCGTGGCCTTCGTGCCTGGTTCCGGTTGCCTCCAGCGCCGGCCGCGATCGCTGGCCCAGCTTCGCAGCGAGATCGTTCGCGACGGGCAAGGCGTGGCGCGCGCCGTGTTCACGGCAGGAGCCCTGCCCTGGTGGCTGCGATGCGGAATGTTCTCGGTCCGCTTCGTGCGTCCGCTCCTCGAAACCCTGGCGTATGTCATGACTGTGGCGGGGCTGGCGGCGGGTTGGATCCGGTGGCCGCTGGCGCTACTGGTGCTGCTCTCCACGGCGGGAATGGGTATGCTGGTCTCTATGGCGGCCGTCTCGCTTCGGGAACTGGCCGAGTACAGGGGCTCCGACCCGGCGCGCCTGGCGCAACTATTTCTCGCGGCGGTACCGGAGAATCTGGGCTTCCGGCAGCTCAGAAACCTCTGGTTGCTGGCGCTCTGGGGCAAGCGGGCGGACTGGTAAAGAGAGCCTTCAGCGCACAATACCGTGGGCGTGGACAGCCGGTGGATGCCATTAACGGCCGCAAGCGGCTTAGGGAGGAACAATTTGCGTTTTCGTGAAAGAATCTTATCCGTGAAGCTAATCTGCCTGGCCGTCATTCTCTCCGCCAACGCGGTCCTCCTCGCTGCGGGTCCTGTCATCAAATGTGGGGCCCTCGCCGCTAAACCTTTCGGCGATGACGTCAAAATTACCTCTTCCACGCTCGTGTCGGCCAAGGGCAACATGCCGGAATATTGCGATATTCGGGGCGCCATCTGGCCCGAAGCCGGCTTCGCCATCAAGCTTCCCACGGATTGGAACGAGCGCTTTCAGATGTTGGGCAACGGAGGCACCGCTGGCACGATTAGTCTCGGCGCAGTCGACAGCGCCGTGCGTAAGGGCTTTGCCGCCTCCTCTACCAACACAGGTCACGACGCTGCAAAAGAACCCCTCGCGACCTTTGCTTACGTCACTCCCGAAAATCCCAACGGCCGGCGCAAACTCATCGACTTCGCCTATCTCTCGGTCCACGAAACTGCTGTGCTTTCTAAACGCGTGATAGAAGCGTACTACGGCGCCGCGCCGAAATACTCCTATTGGGTGGGATGCTCCACTGGCGGCCGCCAGGGCCTCCAGGAAGCTCAGCGCTACCCCGACGATTTTGACGGCCTTGTGATTGGCGCGCCGGGCGTGTCGCTTACCGGCAACGTCACGCGCCGCCTCTGGATAGGGCAGTCCCAGGTGGGCGCCGGCGCGATACCGGCCGAAAAACTTCCGCTGCTCACGAAGGCCATCTACCAAAAGTGCGACGTACTCGACGGCCTGAAAGATGGTCTCATCGACGATCCCCGGGCGTGCCCTTTCGACCCCGCCCGCGATGTCGCGAAATGCGCCGGAGCCGATGGCCCCGAGTGTTTCACTTCCGCGCAAATCGGCGCCTTGAAAAAAATCTATGAAGGCCCGCGCGATTCCAAAGGCAGGCAGATTTTCCCCGGCGAGTTGGTAGGCAGCGAGCCCGTGTGGCCCGACAACTTCATCCCCCCGAGCACGACGGTCTTGCCGCGCTCCGAAAGTCAGATGAAGTTCGCCATGCTGAGTCCGCCTGCCGGTCCGTCCTGGGACTACACCATGTTCAACTTCGATACCGATCCGCCAAAGGTTGCCGATGCCGCAGCCATACTCAACCCGCAAAATCCAGATCTGGCGGCGCTGAAGAAACGTGGCGGAAAGATTGTGCAATATGCCGGCTGGGCCGATCAACAGGTGAACCCCCAACCTGGGATCGAATACTACAGCACCGTGAGCAAACGCTTCGGCGCCACAGAAACCCGCGACTTTTACCGCCTGTTCATGGTTCCGGGCATGTTCCACTGCAGCGGCGGCCCCGGCTGTGGCTCGGTGGACTGGCTTTCTGTCGTAGTGGATTGGGTCGAGAAAGGGAAAGCACCCGCGCAGACCGTCGGTGCGCATGTTGAGAGCGGCAAGATTACTCGCACGCGACCGCTCTGCCCGTACCCTCAAGTGGCCCGCTATACGGGTTCGGGGAGTATAGATGAGGCTGCCAGCTTCTCCTGTGTAGCTCCGTAAATTGAACGGCATTTGGCCGCGCGTCTCCTCATCTTCGGAACTAAAGAACCGGCCGAGAGCCGGCCGCGCGCAGAGCAAAGGCAGGAAGTTCGAGGTGACGCCGCCGGCTTTGATTTGCTCCGCCTGCTTTTCGCCGGGCGGCGTGCTGTTCGTGACCCAGATCCCGCTAACCTCCGCCGCCAACGCCATCCATGGGCTCTATCAAGCCAGCGCGCTACGCTTCCGGCTGAACGGAAAATAGATCGCAAAGCCGATGAACAGCCACAAGAAGAACCGGATCCACGTCACCAGCGGCAAGCCCATCATCAGCACAACGCAACACACAATTGAAATGATCGGGAATAACGGAACGAACGGTACGCGGAATGAGCGCGGACGCTCCGGCTGCTTCCTGCGCAGCACAATTACGCCCAGCGAAACCAGCACGAAGGCAAACAAGGTGCCGATATTCGAAAGCTCGGCGAACGTGTCGATGTCCCAGATGCCCGCCGGGATTCCCACCACGAAGCCCGCAATCCAGGTGCTGATGTACGGCGTGCGAAATCGCTCGTGTACCTTGGAAAACAGTCCCGGCAGCAGCCGGTCGCGCGACATCGCGAACCAGATGCGCGCCTGGCCATATTGATAGACCAACAGCGACGACAGCATCCCCATCAGCGCGCCCGCAGTCACAATCAACCGCAGCCGGTTATATCCGAGGGCCTTCAACGCGTCCGCCACCGGCGAATCGGTGCCCAGCGTCTGGTAATTCGCGATGCCCGTCAGCACCAGCGAAACGCCGCAGTAAAGAATGGTGCATACAATCAGCGTGGCCATAATGCCGATAGGCAGGTCGCGCTGCGGGCGATTGCATTCCTCGGCGGCGGTGGAGATGGAATCGAAACCGATATACGTGAAGAAGACGATGGACGCGCCGGTGAGAATGCCCGAGAATCCATGCGGCGCAAACGGATGCCAGTTGCTGGGATGGATGGCGTTGGCGGCGCCCAGGCAGAACAGCAGGATGGCCGCGATCTTGATGATCACCATGGTCGTGTTGACCTTGGCGCTCTCCCGCACGCCGCGCACCAGCACCCACGTCACCAGCATCGTGATGAGCAGCGCCGGAATATTGAACCACCCGGCGGGACCTCCAGCGGCCGGAAAGGGCGGATAGGCAAGTTGCGGCGGCAAGTGGAACCCGAAAAGATTGTCGAACAGGTCCTGCAAATACGCCGAGAATCCGACCGCCACCGACATATTCGAGACGGCATA
>Ga0302325_10036489_pt1 | contig 10021 bp, 7 predicted proteins | sample Palsa_T0_2_FD_201948 | JGI IMG/M metagenome (GOLD analysis project Ga0302325, IMG submission 201948) | Peat permafrost microbial communities from Stordalen Mire near Abisko, Sweden - Palsa_T0_2 | ecosystem: Environmental > Terrestrial > Soil > Palsa > Peat permafrost | place: Sweden: Abisko... | reverse complement strand
AACCTCCGCATCGAGTCTCTCCGACAGAGCCCGGAATCTCTCCTCGCATTAGCGCAGCGTTTTTACGCTCCGCTTCTGCAGGGTGATTTCATTGTTCGCATCGAGAATGCGCCTCTGATTCCCGCTGCTGTCCTGATCAAGCGTCCAATGGGTGGCAACTACGATTTGGCTGCCGTCCTTACATCCATGAATAAGTTCGCCGGTCCAGCGTTTATTATGGCGAAGCTTTTCCATAATGCGCTCGAGCGGCTCGGGAAATTCGGTTCGAAACAGCTCATGGGTGACGCGACCGAGTGCTTCCTCCCGGCGATAGCCGTACAGTTCGGACGCGCTTTTGTTCCAATATGTAATACGATCAGCTCCGTCGCGAACCATGATTGCGTCGTTGCTCAAGTCGAGCAACCGCGCTCGTTCCGCCAGCGTTTGCTCAACCTGCTTTCGTTCGGAGATGTCTCGGGCTACCTTCGAGGCTCCCACCACGCGGCCCGCGCTATCCCTCACGGGCGAAATTGTCAGTGAGACATCCAGCAAGGCGCCGCCTTTGCGCCGGCGGATGGTGTCGAAATGATCGATTCGTTCTCCCGTCCTGAGGCGGGCCAGAAATTCCACCTCCTCATTTCGCCGATCCGGCGGGATAACCAGCATAATGGACTGGCCGATCGCTTCTTCAGCGGTGTAGCCAAACAGCCGCTCCGCAGCTTTGTTCCAACTGGTGATGACGCCGTTGAGATCCTTGCTGACAACTGCGTCGTCGGAGGAATCGACGATAGCCGCCAGCAAACTCGTAATCTGTTCGGATTGCTTCTGCCCTGTGATATCCGTGTGGGTGCCGATCATGCGTATCGCGGTACCGCTTGCATCCCGCACAATGCGCCCATGAGCCCGAATCCATTTGGTTTGGCCATCGGTCGGATTTAGCCGAAATTCAAAGTGAAACTCATCCTTTTCTTTTGATAATTGCGCCGCTTCCCCGGCTAGCCTCTCGACGTCTTCAGGATGAATTAATCTTCTCCCCTCCTCGGCCGTGATGTATCCATCGTGAGGATTAAAATCGTAGAGTGCCGCCATCTGCGGATTCCACTTGCCCCGCCCTCGCATCACATCCCAATAGAAGATCGCCGTTTTCGAGGATTCCAGGGCAAGCGCAAGCTGATCCTGACTTTCGCGCAGCGCCTCTTCAGCCTCTTTGCGGGCACTGATGTCCTCAATCACCGATATAAAGTGCTTGAGTTGTCCATGCTCGTCCCGGGCGCCAGAAATCGTCAAATGAACCCAGACCAGTGAACCGTCTTTGCGAATGTAGCGCTTCTCCATCGAAAAGGTTCTTAAAGCTCCGGTCCTTACCTTTTCGGTCTCCACGAGATCGGCTGGAAGGTCATCGGGATGGGTAATGTCCTGGAATTTAATCTTCAACAGTTCGTCTTCGCTGTAACCGACGATCTTGCAGAGATTGTCGTTCACGCGCAGCCACTGGCCGTCGGGGCTTACATGCGCAATTCCCACCGCCGCCAGATCAAATGTGGAGCGATACAGTTCCTCGCTCTCCCGCAAAGCCTTCTCCAAGGCCGCGCTCTGCTGCAAAATTTCCGTAGCATCAACCGGGCCGGATCGATGGGTAATTTCAGTGATTGCCGGATCAAAGAAGCTCGTGTGCTGGCTGACTTTGTTCAGAGCGACGAGCAAGTCTTTGCCCATCGAAGACTTCACCACGTATCCGCGGGCTCCAGCCTTGAAAGCCTCCAGAATCATGGCGGGCGTGTCGTGCTGACTCATGATGAGAACTTCCGAGCCTGGCACCTCCTTGCGGATGAGTCGTGTCGCTTCCAGCCCATTCAGGTTGGGCATGCTGACGTCCATAACGATCACATCGGGCTTCAATTGCCGTGCCTTTTCGAGCGCATCGCTCCCATCCATCGCCTCGCCGCAGACATGGTAGTTTGATTGGCTGAGAAGGGATCGCACGCCACGACGAACCACCTCATGGTCATCGACAACCAGCACGCGCATGTCAAACCCTCACACTAATGGCTGGGAACGACCCGAATTCACGATTCACGATTGCTATACCTGATTGCCCATGGGTGCTCGCCCCGAACTTGCGCAAGGAGAGTGGGCAGCTATTGAGGATAGGGTCAAACTGAGTGGCACTGAATACAGTGAAGACTGTAGAGGTTCGGCTCAACCCTGTGGCGGGAGAGCCGTTTCCCGAGCCTCGCCGACGCGGTGCAATCGGGTGCTAAAGTCCGGCGGGTAGGGGCCATCCTATTGCCGCTGGGCGTTCGGGAGAGGACCCGCGTAGACTGACCACGCGGCTGACTCTCTGGATGTTCGTTTCCGGGCCCGTGAATAACGTCGTGATTGTCATTGCCAGGTCATGGCGAGGTCATTGCGAGGACTGAACAGTTCGCGTTAGTCGCTCTTTTGTTATAGTTACCCTCATATTTTTCGGGCGTTGCGGTGGGGACGTTCCGGCAATCAATGCAGGAGGATGAAATCATGCCTGGTGCGCTCGCCACGCGAAGCGCGTCCCCGGAAATGGTTCGGGAACGGGCTGAGGTCGGGCTTCGTGAGCGCAAGAAAGCGCGCCTGCGGCAGCAGATCATCGATAGCTCGATCAAGCTCTTTCGTCAACGCGGGTACGATAATACCCGCGTTGACGATATCGTGCAGACGCTCGAAATCAGTCAGCCCACCTTCTTTCGCTATTTCCCCAGTAAGGACGCGGTTCTGCGCGAGGTTGGGGAACGCGGTTACGCCTGTATCTGCGACAGGCTGCGTTCGGAGCTTTCAAGCCAGGCGGCAACCCGCGAACGCCTGCGACGCCTCTACGTGACGATGGCGAGAGAAGTAGAAACTGACCGTCAACTGTGGCAAGCGGTGGTCTTGTCGGGGGCGATGGATCCTGTGCGTTCAGCGGAGCTACGAGGACACGAGGAAGCCGCCATGAGCCTGCTGCGTGAAATTCTGACGCAAGGGCAGAAGCGGGGCGAAGTGACGCGCGCCTTTCCGGTGGTGCACCTCGCCGAGTTCATGGAAGGGCTCTACAACACGGTCGTGCGGCAATGGGCGGTGGACCTGACGGGCCCGCATAAACTCACCGACCGGGTGCGCAGCGCGGTGGACTTTTTCTTGCGTGGCATCCGGCCGTAAAGCTTATGGGGAGAACCGAATGAGGGCCGCCGTTCTGCACGAATTCAAGACCCCGCTATCGCTCGAGGAAGTGCCGCCTCCGCAGCCCGGCCCGGATGATGTCTTGATCAAGGTTGAGGTTTGCGGTGTGTGCCATTCGGATCTGCACGTGGCCGACGGCGACTGGAAGCAACTGGCGGGCATCGTTAAAAAGCCGCTGATTCTGGGCCATGAAATCGTGGGCCACGTGGCGGAGCGGGGAGCAGCGGTTCAGACCATAGAAGTGGGAGACCGGGTCGGCGTGCCCTGGATGAACTGGACCTGCGGGCAATGCGAGTTTTGCCGCGACGGCAATGAGAATCTGTGCGTGCGGCAGCGCATCACCGGCGTTATGGTCGACGGCGGATATGCAGAATTTACGAACACCCCCGCCAGCCACGTGGTCAAGATTCCTGAGACACTTTCCTCGGAGCAGGCTGCTCCGCTGCTTTGCGCGGGAGTCACGGTGCATCGCGCACTGAAGCGGGCCGGGATTCAACCCGGCACGACGGGTGCTGGACCTAGTGCTGGACAACTTACGGTAAAACGACTGGCGGTTTTCGGCGTCGGCGGCCTCGGACACATTGCCATCCAGATTGGCCGAGCGGCGGGAGCGGAAGTGACCGCGATCGATATTTCGGAAGAAAAACTGGCGCTGGCAAAATCGCTGGGCGCCGCGCGAACACTGCACGCCGCGACCAGCAAAGTGGTAAAGGAATTGCGCAGCGCCGGCGGAGTGCACGTTGCTCTCGTCGCTTCGGCAGCCAAGTCGGCGTATGACATGGCATTTCCTTGCGTGCGACCGACGGGAACCCTGCTGGCGGTAGGATTGCCCGCACAGGATATCTCGTTTCCGGCGATTATGATGGCGGCCGGCGAGATTCAGATCAAGGCTTCCTCGGTGGGCACGCGGGAAGACCTGCGCGAAGTTCTGGCAATGGGTGCAGCGGGAATCGTCCATTGTCAGGTCACGGCGCGCCCGCTCGCCGCCGTGCAGGAGGTGTTCGGGCAACTGAGCCGGGGCGAAGTCTCGGGACGGATCGTGCTTCGCCTGTAGCGTCGTGCGTTGACGTTAGCGACTTTAATATGATATTAACTATCATTTTTCCGTGGCGCCGCATCAGAAGACCGTTCTTGGGGATGAACGTCGGGTTACGAATCAAGTGAATGTCAAACGACTTTTCGATCTCACCGGCCGCGTCGCCATTATTTCCGGCGGATCCATGGGGCTCGGACGCCAGATGGCTGAGGGACTGGCAGAGATGGGTGCGAATCTCGTCGTCTGCGCCCGCAAGAAGGAACGCTGCGATGAAGCCGCGGAGGCGTTGCGCAGCCTGGGCGTAGAGACCTTGGGGTTGGCCGCCGACGTCAAAGACAAGGCGTCGATTCAACACGTAGTCGAAGACACGCTCGCAAAATTCGGCCGGATCGATATTCTGATCAACAACGCGGGCACATCGTGGGGAGCTCCGGTGGAAGAGATGACGCTCGAACAGTGGGACAAAGTTCTCTCCACCAACCTGACCGGCACGTTTCTGTTTTGTCAGGCGGTGGGTAAGGCCATGTCTGCGCAAGGGTCAGGCAAGATCATCAACATCGCATCGGTGGCGGGTTTGAGCGGGGCGTCGGCGGAACTGCAGGCGATCGGATACCACGCGAGCAAAGGCGGAGTGATCGCTTTCACCAAGGATTTGGCGTGCAAGTGGGCACCCCACAACATCCAGGTTAATGCGATTGCCCCGGGGTGGTTTCCGACGCACATGTCGGCATGGGTCATCGAGAATCGTAGAGATTCTCTGCTGACGAAGATTCCCCTCGGTCGCTTTGGCGGCGATCACGATCTGAAAGGCGCGGCGGTGTTTCTGGCATCGGACGCGTCGGCATACGTGACGGGGCATGTGCTCGTCGTCGATGGCGGCCAGACTGCCTGGTAGGAACGTTGTCGGTTAAGAACGCGGAGAGTAAAACGGTACGAGTAAAAACGCTCCGAGACGAACGTTTATGAATCTTCCTCTAACCCCGGTCCGATTTCTTCGTTACGCCGAGCAGCAGTTTCCCCGCAAGACTGCCGTGGTGTGTCAGCACCTGCGGTTTAGCTATGCGCAGTTTGCCGACCGTGTGGGGCGATTGGCCGGCGCGCTGCGCAGCGTCGGAGTAAAGCCTGGGGAACGCGTCGCGTTCCTCAGCCTGAACTGCCATCGACTGCTCGAAGCCTACTTCGGAGTTCTGGAGGCGCGCGCCGTCCTGCTCCCACTTAACATCCGCCTGGCCGCGCCCGAGCTCGCCTACATTCTGAATGATTCCGGTGCGACCGTGCTATTCCTGGAACAAGAGTTTGCCGGCCTCGTGGATTCGTTCCGGAGGGATCTCCGCACGGTACGCTCGTTTCATCAGCTCGATTTCGAGCAGAATGCCGCGACGCCGCCACCGGAGTGGCTCTCCGATCAAACCTACGAACAGATGCTGGCTTCCGCCACCCCCTACCGCGAAGATCTCATGGCGTTCGACGAAAATGCCGTGGCGGAAATGTTCTACACGAGCGGAACCAGCGCCAGCCCAAAGGGCGTGATGCTCACGCACAGAAACGTCTATCTGCACGCCATGAGCATCGCTCTCTACCATCACACCCGCTTTGAAGATGTGATGCTGCACACGATTCCGCTGTTTCACGCGAATGGCTGGGGAGCGGCTCACACGATCACATACGTCGGCGGAACGCATGTCATGATTCCGCGCTTCATGCCGGAGGAAGTATTCCGATTGGTGGAGCGGGAGCGAGTGCGCGCGCTGACTCTGGTTCCGATCATGGCCACGGTTTTGGTGAATTCGCCGGCGCGCTCCAAATACGACCTCAGCAGCGTGGAATGGGCCGTGATCGGCGGCGCGGCGTCGTCCCCAACGCTGATTCGCGAGGTTGAGACGAAGTTGGGATTCAAATGCTATTCGGGATATGGACTGACGGAATGCGCGCCGTCGCTCGCTAACGCCGAAGCGAAACCCGGCATGCAGTGCTCGGATGAAGAGCGCTACGTGCTGCAGGCCATGACCGGCTACGCCTTTCCGGGGTGTGAGCTGCGTGTCGTCGACGCTGAGGATAAGGACGTGCCGCACGATGGCGCAACCATGGGAGAGATCATCGCTCGCAGTGACGGAGTGATGGCGGGCTATTGGCAGCAACCCGAAGCCACGGCAGAAGCCTTGCGGGGCGGATGGTTTCACACTGGAGACATGGCCGTCATCGCGGAGAACGGGTACATCCTGATCGTCGATCGCCTGAAGGACATTATCGTGAGCGGCGGAGAAAATATCTCGTCGCTAGATGTTGAAAAAGTTTTGCTGGCGCACCCTGGAGTGTATGAAGCTGCGGTGATCCCCATCGCGGACCAGAAATGGGGTGAGGTGCCGAAGGCGGTCGTAGTGGCGAAACCGGGAGCACAACTGGGCGAAGTGGAATTGATTGAGTTTTGCCGGGCGCGCCTCGCTCACTACAAATGTCCACAATCGATTGAGTTCTGCGAAAGCCTGCCCAAGACCGCGACTGGGAAAGTTTTGAAAAGAGAATTGCGCAAGAAATATCAGCCAGGAGCCGTGACGCTTCATTCGGACACCCTATGAATAATTTCGTGAAAGTTACTAAAGACAACGACGTTGCCGTCCTCACCATCGACAATCCTCCCGTGAACGCTCTCAGTCCCGGCCTCCCCGACGCAATCGCCGCCGCCATCGATGAAATGAACGGCGATTCCGGCGTCAAGGCGGCGGTCGTCATCGGCGCCGGACGCACGTTCGTCGCCGGTGCGGACATCAAAGAGTTCATCAAGATGACGTCGGGCGGAACCCGCCGTTTAACCCTGCTCCCTCTGCTGCTGCAAATTGAAAACAGCCGCAAGCCGGTGGTGATGGCGATTCACGGCCAGGCCTTTGGGGGTGGGCTGGAACTGGCCATGGCCGGCCACTACCGCGTCGCATCGCCCACGGCACAGGTGGGTCAGCCGGAGGTGAAGCTCGGCATCATTCCCGGCGCCGGCGGAACGCAGCGTCTGCCGCGCCTCGTCGGTGTTGCCAGAGCAGTCGAGATGTGCGCCGAGGGCAAGCCGATCTCCGCGCGCGAGGCCGGCGCTTTTGGGTTGATCGACCGTTTGATCGAGGGTGATCTTCTCGCCGGAGCGGTATCTTTCGCGCGCGAAATCGCCGGCAAGCCCGCGCCCAAGACGCGCGAGCGAACAGAAAAGCTGGGCACGCCCGCGGAGAACTCAACGATCTTTGCCGCGGCACGCGCCACAGCCAGCAAGAAACAACGCGGACTAAAAGCTCCTCTCGCAGCGATCGATGGCGTAGAAGCGGCGACCCGACTGCCCTTTGAAGAAGGCTGCCAGGCTGAGGCGAAACTTTTCGCCGAATGTCTCTTCTCCGATCAGTCGAAGGCGCTCATCCATGTTTTCTTTGGCGAGCGTGAGGTGGCGAAGATTCCCGACGTGCCCAGGGAAACTCCGGTGATTCCGGTGAACCGCATGGCAGTCGTCGGCTCGGGAACGATGGGCGGGGGCATCGCGATGGTCTTTGCCAATGCCGGCATTCCGGTGCTGCTCAAGGACGTGGATGAAGCGGCGCTGGAACAGGGCATGGGAAAGATCCGGAAGAACTATGCGGGTTCGGTGCAACGCGGGCGTTTCACCCAGGCCTTTGTGGACGAACGCCTCAAGTTGATCACGCCGGTGCTCAGCTACGATGCGTTCTCCGAAGTAGACCTGGTGGTGGAGGCGGTTTTCGAAGGCATGGCGCTGAAGAAAACCGTGTTTGCCGAGTTGGACCGTGCTTGCTCGCCAGGCGCGATCTTGGCGAGCAACACCTCAACCCTCAATATTGACGAAATCGCCGCAACCACTTCGCGACCGGAAGCCGTAATCGGAACACACTTTTTCAGTCCCGCCAACGTAATGCGATTGCTGGAAATTGTGCGTGGGAAAAAAACGAGCAAAGAAGTGATTGCCACTTGCATGCAGCTCTCCAAGAAGCTGGGCAAGGTGGGAGTGCTGGTAGGGAACTGCCGCGGTTTTGTCGGCAACCGCATGTTCGGGCCGTATCGCCGGGAAGCGCAATTCCTCATAGAAGAAGGTGCGGACATCGAAGCGGTGGATCAGGCGCTCGTCGATTTCGGCAATGCCATGGGCCCGCTGGCGACGGGCGATCTGGCAGGTCTCGACGTGGGCTGGCGTATTCGTAAAGAATATCGCGACCTGGAAAAACCCGGTATCCGCCAACCCTTCGCCGAGGACCGTCTTTGTGAATTGGGCCGCTATGGGCAGAAAACGGGCAGAGGATGGTACCGGTACGACGAGAACCGCCGCGCCAGTACCGATCCGGAGGTGACCACGCTGCTGCGAAAGTGGAGCGCGGACGCCGGAATTCCGCAGCGGCAAATCTCGGCCGAAGAAATTGTCGATCGCTGCATCTATGCGCTGGTGAATGAGGGCGCGCGCATTCTCGAAGAGGGATTCGCGCTGCGAGCCGTCGATATCGACATCATCTACATCAACGGATACGGATTTCCCGCTCATCGCGGGGGACCGATGTGGTATGCCGACACGGTGGGATTGCAAAGGGTCTACCAGCGCGTTTCGGAATTCCACCAACAGCAGGGAGAACTCTCGGCACCGGCTCCTCTGCTCAAGCGTCTCGCGGAAACGGGCAAGACTTTTGCTGCGTTCGACAAAGAGCAGGTTGTGGCCGCGTAGGATCTCAACCTGCAGGGGACAGCATGAGCGAAATTATCCTGGTGCGTCATGGGCAAGCGTCTTTTCTGGAACGGGATTATGACAAGCTCTGCGCGAATGGCGAGACGCAGGCCAGGCTGCTGGGGGAGTACTGGTCACAGCGCGGCATGGTTTTTGGCGGCGTCTATTCTGGCCCGCGTGTCCGGCAAAGGGAGACGGCCCGGATCGTGGCTGAGTCCTATCGCCGCGCCGGTGCCGATTTTCCCGAGACTGTAATTATGAGCGAATTCGACGAATATCAAGCCGAGGCGGTGCTGCGCGATTGTCTTCCGCAACTGCTGCGGGGAAATTCCGAAATCGATGACTTGCACCGTGCGTATAAAGCTTCCGCCGAATCCGGCGAATTTGGCGAGCTGCCGAAAAACGACCGCCGCAAGACCTTCCAGAAATTGTTTGAGGCAGTGATTGGCAAGTGGGTGGCGGGAGAGGTTACAGCTGCCGGCGTTGAATCGTGGCCCGACTTTTGTTTGCGGGTGCAGCGGGGACTCGAGCAAGTGGTTCGCGAAACTTCCGCCTCGGCTAACGCGGTGGTCTTTACATCGGCAGGAACAATCGGCGCGGCAATGCGCCTGGCTCTGCATCTCTCTGCCGAGGACATGCTGCGGCTGACCTGGATGTCGCGCAACGCTTCGTTCAGCAGCTTTCTTGCTTCGGGCGAGCGCTTCACCCTGAGCACATTCAACGCCCATCCACATCTCGATGGCGAGGGATTGCTGACGTACCGCTAGCCGCTCTAGGAATGGCGATCATGTTGGACATTGGCGATCAAGCGGGAACGGTAAGAGCGGGCGAAGAACTCGACATGGCCCGCCTGCAGCCGTTTCTGCATCACCACTTCCGAAACAGCGGACCGTTTTCTGTCGAGCAGTTTCCAAGCGGCCACTCCAATCTGACGTATCTGGTTCGGATGGGGAACGAGCGGCAAGGAAGCATGGAAGTCATTTTGCGACGGCCGCTGGCAGCAAGGTCCGATCCGCGCATGACATGGCGCGCGAGTTTCGCGTGCTATCAAAACTGCACACCGCCTACCCGTTGGCGCCGCGGGCTCTCCTCTATTGCGATGATCTTTCGATTCTCAA
>Ga0302325_10036488_pt1 | contig 10021 bp, 15 predicted proteins | sample Palsa_T0_2_FD_201948 | JGI IMG/M metagenome (GOLD analysis project Ga0302325, IMG submission 201948) | Peat permafrost microbial communities from Stordalen Mire near Abisko, Sweden - Palsa_T0_2 | ecosystem: Environmental > Terrestrial > Soil > Palsa > Peat permafrost | place: Sweden: Abisko... | reverse complement strand
CAAATTCGGCATCGCGAGTCACATGATGGCTTATCGCCCTGATCCGCGAAGAAATCTTGCACATCAAGAAATATCCCGTCGACCGACATCGACCTCAATTCACCTCCTCGCAGTCCCCATGAAACCGCGTATACGACTCCCGATGACCTCGCGTTACTCAACTACTACGCCCGCCTCCAGCAATTCCTATCCCCCTTCAACAGGTCCCGCTCCTTCCAAGGTGCGCTTCATCCCTTCATCAGGAACATATCCGAAGGACTTTCTCGTCGCGGGTCTCCATGCCGGAGTCAAAAAAAATCCCCGTCTCCTCGATTTGGCAGTCATTACCTCGCGCAAACCAATCAATGCCGCGGCCGTGTTCACCACCAATGTCTTCCAGGCTGCGCCTGTGGTCGTGTCGAAGCGAATTCTGGATGCGACGGGCGGATCCGGGTTAGGAGGTCTGGTAGTCAATTCTGGATGCGCCAATGCGGTGACTGGCGAGGGGGGCATGAAGGACGCGGAAAGTATGGCTGCTGCATTGGGAGGCGGGAATGCGTTGGTGATGTCGACGGGAGTGATTGGGCAACGGTTGCCGATTCAAAAGATATTGGATGGGATTCCTGTTGCGGTGGAAAAGATGGGCGATACTCATCAGCATTGGCTGGATGCTGCGACGGCATTTTGTACAACGGATACGTTTCCTAAATTGCTTTCTCGAGAAATTCAGACAGAGGGCGGGAGTTATCGAATTGCCGGAATCGCCAAGGGCGCTGGCATGATTCACCCAAAGTACGTAACCTCTGCCTGTTCTTATCCCTCGACATTCACGGGTTTGGAGACGCTAACCTTTGTAGTATGGCTACGTTACTATCAAGTTTATTTACCGATGCACCAATCTCTCCATCACTACTCAAAGGCGTCCTCTCCCACGCTGTAGAACGCTCCTTCAACGCAATCTCCGTAGACGGCGATATGAGTACAAATGACACTCTTGCCATCCTCGCCAATGGAGCTGCTTCAATTCCCGAAATCACAGGTGGCAAAGCACTCGATCAATTCCGAGAAGTAGTCACTGAATTTGCCGAGGAGTTGGCCAAATTAGTTGTCTGGGACGGAGAAGGCGCTACCAAATTCGTGACAATACGAGTGAAAGTAAGCTCCTCCTCTTGATGAATACGTAGTAATCATAGGATGCGGCCAGTTTTGCCGATGCAAAGCAGATTGCCTCGACGATTGCTCGATCTGCGTTAGTTAAAACAGCTCTATTCGGCATGGACGCAAATTGGGGTCGAATTCTCTGTGCAACGTATCCATTCCTTCTGCCTCTTTTTAACTTTAGTGGCTATGCGGGCGTTCCCATTGATCCCAATACGACATCGGTGAGTTTCATCCCACGAGGCGGACTGGACGGAGAAGCCATATTGAAACTCCTAGTCAACGTACCTTTCCAACTTGACGAGATCTGACTATCAGGGCGAACCGGAGAATGTTGATGAGGAGCGAGCTTCGAAGATTTTGGCTGAAGAGCAATTGGAGATTGAGGTTGATTTAGGTCTTGGTGGAGGATTCGAGGCGCGGTATTTCACTTGTGATTTTAGCTACGATTATGTGAGGTATGTCTCTCTCTGGTTTTGGTCTGCTAACAATGTAGTATCAATGGAAGTTATCGTACCTAGATTATGGAAGTCAGAAAGGCGAACAGGATGTCATAGTAGAGCGAGACAATGTATTAATACTCCCGAAATTGACATAGGCCTTGTCGTGACCTTGTAGTTTCAGGGAACCGACTAGAAATTCTGGCCTTGCCTGTTGCATAAATCCTTCACAAGCGAAACATAGCGTTCCCTAGCTTCATGTCCAGACATTCCTACCATTAACCACATTTACCAGGACTCTCACCTCGGACGGAGCTCCAGGCATCCCATTTCCTCTGGCCTTTCAGATCCCATCCTCCAGGTCGTCCTGTATTACAATCCCCAAAAATGGCTTGCTTATACCTACCATCAGCTTCTCTCCGCCAGAGTGAACTACAATTTATACAACTCCAGAAGCTCCTGGTTATTCGGCGTCTGAGGCAAATCCCACACCCGGTCCTTGGCATAATCAAATTCGTCTGCACCCATTGTGTGATTCTTTAGCTAGTGACTGTTCGAGAGTCAATCCTGTCCGGGGAGCTAGTTTAAATAAGTCTCACGTATGAGAGACATAGATCGTAAATCGCGCCTCTGCGCAAATAAACAGATTTCCATAAACAGATTTCCTAATTGACTCTTTGGATCTGATCTTCGTGGTCAGATGTCAAATGTTACACATGATCTCACGTCGCGACGTCCGATTCGTCCCCGCGTCTCGGATCAGTCAGGTCCGATGATCAATCACGCTCCAAAGTGGCTATTGTTGGCGGCCCTGGCCCGCGAATAGCCGATCAACAAAAGATTTCACGCTTCGACTTGCTTTCAAGTTACTTCGCATAGTGACTTCTTCGTTACGCTGTTGCACTTGTCTTGATATTTGCACGCGATGGTCCAGCTATATACCGCTTCGAAGGCAGAAGTGAAAGATGCAGCGAGCACTATTGTCAAGGCGTTTATCGACGACCCCTTTAACTTGTACTTCTATAGTTTAATGGCGGATCCCGCGACTCCGCCTCGGGGGACCGAGGAGATGATGGCGTTGCATATACGGAATAGGATGATTACGGATCCAGTTCTCGTTGTCGATGATGGAGATACGAGATGTGCAGGCGTAGCGCTCTGGGATACGCCTAAAACTGCTCAACTGGGATGGTATGACTGGGGATTCAAGAAACTGCATTCTCTCTATGAGACTATGATGGGATATTTATGTTATCGCAATAGGGGTATAAACCGACGGGTATCGCACTCGCTTGTCGAACCTAATCTTAGCGTTATCGGGAGTTTCGCAAGGTTCAGACAGAGGTTATGCAGCGCGTCCTGGGGGACGGATTCAAGGAGGATACATACTACTTGCATTATTTAGCGACCCATCCTGATCATCAAGGACGTGGAATTGGAAGTGCCCTTATACGACCTGTGTTGAAAGAGGTATTTTCGCGGGTAATCAATCTGACGTTAGGCGGACGAACATGGATGTCGATGCTTCTTAGAAGCGTCAAAGTATTACCCTAATGTACCTATATACGAGCATTTTGGGTTTAAATTGGTGGAAACAATTGAGATGTCGGATGGGAAGGATTCGGTCAAGGTACGTCCGTCAGATGGCAATGTTAAAAGATAGATATATTGCATGCTCAGAGAGCCACTGCCCTCGAAATCATAATAAATCACAGGCTGCAAGAATGGTAGGAAGGAGGGTCAGAGGACAAGAGGGCCGATGCGGGGACCTAATGAAAGGAATACTTTCAAAGTGAAATCTTTGATACGGACTCTGAACAAATATTGCTCTTTGTAGCGGTTCGTGCATGATAAAATGAAGACACCTAGGGCAGAGAAGAGTTAATCAAGGACCAAATTGAGCATATGCTTACCGCCATTTCGTCGAGGTTATTATCGTTTTTGCATTGATGTCAAAATATTCGAGATCGAAGACCACATTTTCAAGACAGAATGTATAAACCCGAGGATACCCCTCCTGTCTCTCCATATTGGGAAAGAGATAATCTCTGAGGGAGGGAACAAGAAGGAGAGAATGAAGATCAGGGAAAAGACTGAGAGGGATTGGCATCGTAATATTTTATGGCAGAAAGTTTTGGTTCGTTGGAGCCGGATGCACATAATAATATTATTGTGGCGAGAAGGATGTTTGCCAATGCTTATGGATAGCCGGTTATTCGGCTTCTCAAAGACGGCCTCAGGTTCCTGATGCCTTACCAGGAACTACTGAAAAGCGGATACGAGTTAAGCAGATAAAGACATAGATAAAGACAGGGATATGCATTATGGATGAAAGCTATCTTGGGTATCTGTCAACATTCTAGTGGCGATCTCGTTTCCGCATAGGTGCCCGGAGGATATGATCAACTCGAATAAGTTGTTCAGCAGCCTCACTAGCTCCAATAACAACCTTTTTCTTCAACAGATAACTTTCGATAACCCCCATTTCCCGAGCATCAGCCACGGTCCCATTAATAAGATCTAAATCAGCCTTCATCTCAAGATACAAGGAAATACCTAGGCCATAGGAGGTATATCCCTTGTAGTGCATGCTTCGTAAATTGGCAACCAATTCGCTTGAGTCGAATCCGGCATTGTCGGCCAGAATGGTAGGTAACTGTCGTAGGGCACGAGCGAAAGCTTCGACAGCCATTTGTCGCTTTCCGCCCTCCTTTGCAGCAGCACCGTCCACGGCCTTGGACATGAGCATTTCCGAGCACCCCGCTCCGAGAACAGTCCTCGTCTCCCGGACTGTCTGTGAAATCACCGCAAGAGCATCATGTAGAGACCTCTCCGCCTCGTCAAGAAGCTGATGTGTGGCACCCCTGAGAACGATGGTGCAGGCTTCACCGGCCGCCACACCGGAGAATTTAATCAGTTTGTCTTCCCCGATTATGACTTCCTCGATGAGGTCGCAGGCTCCGAGTTTGACGAGCTCGGGATGGTCGAAGGTACTTGCTATTTCTCCGCCCGTGACAAGTGCAAGACGTTCGATGCCGTCGAAATCAGCGTGTTCAATTGACATTATTCCGGCGTCGGCGAAAAGTTGTTCGGGCCAGTTGTAGATGAGTTGACGGTTGATGAAACAGTTGACTCCGTGTGCCTTGATCTTCTCTACCTTCGCTTTCATTTTTTCCTGAATGTTAAATAACGAAGTGGATGGATGGTACCTTCTCTGCACGCTCGAGTTCAGCTAGTTTTCCAGTTGCGTCCACGCGAACTCTTGCACCGAAGACCTTGACCTTGTCCGTGTCCATCGGTGTGTTCGCCACAAGGATCTTCGCATTTTCAAGTCGTTTAGGTTGATTGACACCAATTTTCTTGTCAAGAATAAAGCCTTAAATCAGCTGAATAGGAGCGCAGAATTACCTTCATCGAGATAAGAATCCACGAGACGACCGCCGACTTTCTTGATGATCTGAATATTCTCCAAGTTCGTGCTCCCTTTCAATCGTAAAATGGCATCGACCACCAACTTGGCAAAATAATTCTTGTCCTGTGAAAGGACTTTTGAACTCAGTGTTGTGCGAGCAATATTCTCCAAATCATTTCGAAAGGCATTGATATTTTTCCTAACATCAACCACATCCAAAGTCGCCGAAGCGAGTTTCGGGCAAAGAGAGGTACCCATGATCCACCGCAGAATCAGTCAGAGCCTCCAATGCAGCTCGTTCAGCAATTCTGAATCCCTCGACAATAGTTTGAGGATGTATTCTCTTGTTGACGAGTTGCTCTGCCTCTCGGAGAAGCTCCGCAGCAAGAACACAGACAGAAGTAGTTCCATCGCCGACTTCATCATCCTGGACCTTACTGATATTAACGAGGACCTTGGCAGCTGCGTTGTCCAAAGCTATCGATTTGAGAATTGTGGCGCCGTCATTCGTGACCGTGATATCTCCACTCGATGCAGATTGCAGAATTTTATCCTAACGTAAGAACAATAAGACGAATGCAGGAATACCATTCCTTTCGGGCCGAGAGTGCTCTTGACGAGGTCGCCTACTGCGATTGCTCCTACGAAGGAGGACTGAAATTAGCGCGACGGTTCACATTGAGGGAAGGTACTAATCGCGCATTCTCGCCTCTTTCCTCTGTGGCATCGTCGCTGAAAATCTGCACTGGCGCAAGAGACTATAAGTAAGATATCTTGGGTCATTCAAGAGCGTACCATGGCTGTGCGTGTATCAAGAACGGGAGACGAAGTATCAGGGCAGAATTTCGTGGACGATGATCAAAAAAGTTCACAAATCAACTGGGCACCGTGTTCTGTTCGATTACATACAATTTCTATCCCATTCTCCCACAGTATGCGCGACATGAAAGCACTGTCTTGACGTTATTTATCCTTTAAGATGTTCTACGAACTCTAAGCATGCCACATCACCGGCGTCCCATCCTCCTGCTATACGGCTCGGCTCTACCACGCCGTTGAAGCCAAAATGCAACCGTTGCTGTGGCAACTGACGGTATGAGCGGATCTGATCTGACGAATCTCAAACTGAGTGAGCGTATAAGACATTTAGAACAAGTTGCAGCTCGCTGCTGTGGAGAAAAAACCGGTGCCGGAGAATATGATTTAAAAGACATAAGAAATTCTCAAAATAACTTAAAACTGTGCTTAGCTATTCACTGTGACCTGCCTACTCAAGCAGCTTCGTAACAAGACTAATACTTAACTAAATTAAACGACGACGACTAGGAATAGTTGCATTTGTCGGAGAAACGGTCACGTTCGAGGATGCAGAAGTGTCGGAACTATTGGTTTCGACCTGTCCATCACCCTTCCCCTTCTTATTTCCATCAAAGATTCCCTTGATGTCATCCCAGATCTCCTTGCCAACTTCCTCGGCCGTGTTGACAAGGTCCCCAAATTCGTCCTTGATTTTGTCAAACCCGGACTTGCCATCTTCGATGACCTTTTCGGTGCCATTGGCGGCTTTTTGGGCGAATTCTTTGTCTCCTGGAACATTAGATCTCCGTGAGAAAGTAGGGAATATACCGTCTAGATCTCGTTTGGAGAGATGATAAGGTGTCTCAGAGACGATGTCTCCTTCATGATACCAATCCAGGTCGTCATCCAGGAACTCCCTCTTGCCGAGGGCGCCAACGACCTCGGCCAACTCGTCCTCCATGATCTGTTCCTCAGTGACCTCTTCCTTCTCCTTCTCCTCCTCCTTCTTCTCGGCAGTGGGCTTCGGATTCCACCGCCCCTTCGTGAAAGGCCACTTGGGAGGCTTGAATTTATGCTCCACGACCAAAGCAACAGCAGTGGCGAAGCCGAAAATGGTGCCCAAGGCGCCGAGCACGCCCATGTACCTGTCGTGCCAGGGCTTGATTGTATCCCAGTTATCTTGGAGGGGCTTGAGCGGCTTGAAGGCTGGAACGGGTGCCGGAACGGGTGCCATGACGGGGACAAGGAAGAAAGACAATGGGGATGGGGGGATGGGTGTGCCGGTAGTAGTGATATTTGTCTATCAGAGACATGGAACGTAACTCGTTGTTTGAGACGCACTGTCTGCGCTAATTACCTGCGAAGATCGCTCAAGTTCACTGCTCGTACTCAATAGTAGAGTCATAGTCATATCTTCTGAAAAGGGTGCCGTGCTATGCTTCTAGAATTTTTTAAAAACAGCTTTACGAGGGCGCATCTAGCAAGAGCCACTTATATGCACTTAACCGGCTCAATGTTTCTTGCCCGTCACCGCGTGCGTACCCCTGAATTCGAAGTCTCCATCTACCACGCCTTTGGGCAGGGTAAAGGACTCGAACTATTCTTCATAATGTGTACTTTGGGGCATTATAGTCAAGCAACCGGTTTGAACCAGTTCACATCTGACCTAAAAGTTGTCTGTATATCTGGCCGACCTGGAAAATTCAACGCAGATCTTTTGGACTGATCTGATCATTGACCTAGTAACTAAGCCCATGACAAACGGAGAGACTATCTGCTAACTCAGAGGCAGGACAATACAGATGAATATATGCAAAAATTATGTTCACGTTGAGATATGATGTAAATCGGAAACAGTGCTCACAGCCCCTGATCATCATCGCTCCCCGTCTTCCTCCCGCCATCTCAACCCCACTCTAATACACTTTTTTCTTTTTGTCGACGCTCAGACCACCGAGACCGATATTCAAAAGCAACAACAACCCCCAATGATTGAAAGGGTCTGGAAAAGTCGTACCTAAAGTAAGCTGTGATCTCTCGAGTTGAGATCCGGAAATCCCGGTTCAAGCCTGAAAGTCACGTGACCACACAATGAAATCAGCTAATCAACGAACGGCGGCGGACTTTCATTGAACCACCCACACCGAACATATCCTACGCACAACCATGGATATCGAAGAACTCGAGCGCCTATCGCTTATTTCGCGAGTCATGCAGGAGCTGTCGAATCATGTTGGCGTTTCTGACAAGACGCTTGCCGAGTTCATCATTGACAGGAACAAGAATTCGAGGTCCGTGGCGGAGTTTAAGAACACACTCAACGCTCTGGATGCTGGTCTCTCGGACTCATTCATGGAGAATCTTGACCGTCTGATTGTCAAGATGCTTCCCGGACATCCTCGCAAGGAGAAGAAGATCAAGGTTGAGGAGGAGGAACAGAAGCAGGTGTTCAAGGGTCTTGCTTTACCGGATCAAGTGAGAGATTGGGACGTGGAGGAAGAACGAGCGAGAAGGAACAAACTCGATACGACGGAGATGGACAAGACGGTGGGAGACCTAATAGGACTGGATAAAGCGATAAAGTCAGAACGGCCGCGTAAACGGGAACGGTCGGCGAGTTTTGTTGAAGATCGAGATCGTCGGAGTCGACATCGAAGTCCAGATGATCGGGAGAGACGAAGACGCAGAGAAAGAGAGGGAGACCGGCGGGACAAGCACGAGCGGAAACGAGCTCCCAGTCCTCTCGACGATGAGCCTATTGTGGGGAAAATCTACGATGGGAGGGTTACGGGAATCAAGGATTTCGGTGCTTTCGTAGCCCTGAGTGGTGTCCGCAGTGATAATAATCGGCGCACAGATGGACTGGTACATATCAGCGCACTACACCAGGGTGGTCGACTGAATCATCCAAGCGAAATCGTCGAGCGTGGACAACCCGTCAAGGTGAAAGTACTGGCGATCAAGGATGGAAAAATTAGTTTGTCAATGGCGGAAGTCGATCAGAAAACAGGGAAAGACTTGTCCTCCCGCCGCGACGAGGTCACATCTAATACTGTCGTCAGCAGTTACACAACATCTCGAAAACGTTTAACTTCTCCGGAACGGTGGGAGATTCGGCAGCTTATTGCCTCTGGCGCGGCGTCTGCGGCTGATTACCCGGATCTAGATGTCGAATACCAGGACATTGTCAATGGGAAGGACGACGTGGAACAAGATCTCGAGATCGATCTGGATATCATCGAAGCTGAACCACCCTTCCTACAAGGCCAAACCAACAAAACCATCCAGCTCAGTCCCATCAAAGTCATCAAAGCGCCCGATGGAAGTCTGAATCGTGCGGCTGCTCAGGGCGGCCAACTGGCTTCAGATCGTCGTGCGGTCCGTCAACAACAAGCCAACCAGGACGCCGAGGAGGAAGCTTCGACTCGAGACATGTCAGCACAATGGAACGATCCTATGGCTGGTCCAGAGAAGGTGTTTGCGCAAGACATCCGAAATGGTGTAATGAATCGCAAGGCAGGCGATTTACCTGAATGGAAGAGGGCGACTTTGAAGAAAGATAATCGGTTCGGTATTCAGACCAGTCTCAGCATTCGGGAACAGCGAGAAAATCTGCCCATTTTCCAATTTCGGTCAAAAATTGTCGAGGCTGTGCGAGAAAATCAGTTGCTCGTCGTTGTTGGCGAAACAGGGAGTGGCAAGACGACTCAAATGACTCAGTATCTTGCCGAAGAAGGATTCGCAATGAGAGGGAAAATCGGGTGTACGCAACCTCGTCGTGTTGCAGCTATGTCTGTTGCAAAACGTGTTGCGGAGGAGGTGGGATGTCGCCTTGGAGGAGAGGTTGGGTATACGATTCGATTTGAGGATTGTACAAGTTCGGACACAAAGATCAAATACATGACGGATGGTATGTTATTACGAGAATGTCTGCTCGATCCGGATATGAAACAATACTCGGTCATCCTCCTCGATGAAGCACATGAGAGAACTGTCAGTACGGATGTTTTGTTTGGCCTGCTCAAGAAGGCTGCCAAAAGAAGACCAGATCTCAAAATCATCGTTACTTCAGCCACTCTTGATGCGGAGAAATTCTCCTCATACTTCTTCAACTGTCCGATCTTTTCCATTCCAGGTCGGACGTTTCCAGTTGAGATCCTGTACACCAAGGAGCCAGAGTCTGATTATCTCGATGCAGCACTAATTACTGTGATGCAAATCCACATCACCGAGC
>Ga0302325_10036487_pt1 | contig 10021 bp, 6 predicted proteins | sample Palsa_T0_2_FD_201948 | JGI IMG/M metagenome (GOLD analysis project Ga0302325, IMG submission 201948) | Peat permafrost microbial communities from Stordalen Mire near Abisko, Sweden - Palsa_T0_2 | ecosystem: Environmental > Terrestrial > Soil > Palsa > Peat permafrost | place: Sweden: Abisko... | reverse complement strand
GCCATCGTGCTCGCGCAGGCCGGACTGCAAGTTGACGTGCTCGAGGCACAGCCTGATCCAGGCGGAGCTGCTCGCACGCTTGAGCTAACTCTGCCGGGCTTTCTTCATGATTTCGGATCCGCCGTCTATCCGCTAGGCGCGGGTTCCCCATTTTTCTCGTCGCTTCCCATGACCGATCATGGCTTGCAGTGGATTCACTCGCCGGCTCCTTTGGCGCATCCTCTCGATGACGGCACGGCGGTGTTGCTCGAACGTGATCTCAGTCAAGCCAAGGACAGCCTCGGAGTTGATGGGCCGGCATGGGACCGGCTGATGCGTCCGTTCGTTGAGTGCTGGACTGAATTTGCTCCGGAGGTATTGCGTCCCGTTCGCTTCATTCCCCGGCATCCCTGGCTGATGGCGCGTTTTGGCATGGTCGCGCTACAGCCGGCGCGAGCTGTCGCTCGCCGGTTTCGGAGCGAACGAACTCGAGCCCTCTTCGCGGGCCTGGCCGCTCACTCTTTCCTCAGCCTGGATGAGCCGTTGAGTGCGGCGTTCGCCATCATGATGGCCGCGCCGGCGCATGTGGTTGGCTGGCCGATTCCTCATGGCGGCGCGCAGGCCATCACCGATGCGTTATGTGGGTACCTCGTGACGCTCGGAGGGACGGTCAAAACTTCGTCGCCGGTTCGGAACCTGGAAGCACTGGCGACCGCATTTCCTAAATATGACCTTTATCTCTGTGATCTGAGTCCTCGGCAGCTTGTCGAGGTTGCGGGTCAAAGATTGTCCGACGGTTACAGGCGGCGCTTACAAAAATATCGCCACGGAGCCGGCGTGTTCAAAGTGGATTACGCTCTCAACGCTCCTATTCCGTGGAAAGCGCGCGAGTGTTTGCGAGCCGCCTCGGTGCATCTCGGGGGAAGTTTTGAAGAGATTGCAGCGGCGGAAAGGGCCGTGCGAAATGGAGAGAACGCCGATCGTCCGTTCGTTTTGCTGGCGCAGCCCAGTCTTTTCGACAGCACGCGGGCTCCGGCTGGCAAGCATACGGCGTGGGCTTATTGCCATGTGCCGAATGGGTCCAAGGTCAGCATGCTGGAGAAGCTGGAAGATCAGATCGAGCGTTTCGCTCCCGGTTTTCGCGACTGCGTTTTGGCGCGGCACGTTTTTTCTCCCGCCGACCTTGAAAGCATGGACGCCAACCTGGTAGGCGGCGACATCGGAGGCGGAGCACTGGACCTTCGTCAGTTTCTGTTTCGACCGACATGGCGACATTATGCCACTTCGGCGCGCGATATTTATATTTGCTCGGCATCTACTCCGCCGGGTGGGGCAGTGCATGGCATGTGCGGATATCATGCGGCGAAGATGGCGTTGGCGCGGTTGGGCACCGGTTAGGGCTCGGATCAGGGATGTCCGCCGAGCGGCAAGTTGGCCCCTAATGACATTGAAGCCTCGATCGTCGTCTTGTTCGATTTCGGACAACGATTGTCGGTTTCGAACAAGAGCCGTCTCCGAGAGATCGGCTCAGGAGCGTATTTGTTTGTAAGTCAACGAGATACATCGGCGACCGTTTGGTACGGAACGTGAAGCGTCCGGAACACGTAAACGTCTCTGTGGAGGCTGGTATGGGGACCTTGTTCCAGGATCTGCGCTATGCCTTGCGCCAGTTGCGCAAGTCGCCGGGGTTCACCATCGTCGCGGTCCTGACGCTAGCGCTCGGGATCGGCGCCAACACAGCCATTTTTACGCTGGTGCACAGCATCCTGTTGCGCTCGCTGCCGGTGGCCGATCCCGCCAAGCTCTATCGCATCGGTGACACCGACAATTGTTGTGTCAACGGCGGCATTCCGGACGACAACGGCGATTTCGATATTTTCTCCTACGACCTTTATCTGCACCTGAAGAACTCCGCACCGGAGTTCGAGCAACTGGCCGCGATGCAGGCAGGGCAGGACGAGTTCACCGTGCGCCGTGGAAATGCATTGGCGAAGTCGTTGCGCGGCGAATTCATCTCGGGCAACTACTTTTCCACCCTGGGGCTGGGCGTCTATGCCGGTCGCGCGCTCGGCGAAAGCGACGACACTCCCTCATCCGCCCCTGCAACCGTGATCAGCTTCAGCGCCTGGCAGACGGAGTTTTCTGCCGATCCAGCGCTTGTCGGATCCACCATTCTTATTCAGGCACGGCCCTTCACGGTGGTTGGCATCGCTCCGCCAGGCTTCTTCGGGGATCGAGTCTCTGACCGTCCGCCTGCTTTCTGGATGCCTCTGGCGAGTGAGCCCTACGTCGATGGACTAAGCTCCGTTCTGCATCGCGAGGACTCGAACTGGCTTTATCCAATTGGCAGGCTGCGCCCTGGAACCAACATTGGCGCATTGCAGGCTAAGCTTTCTCTGGCGCTGCGTCAGTGGTTGACCACGCGTCCGAGGTATACCGAAAATGGCGGGGCAACCGAGATTGTCAAGCAGCATGTGACCATTGTGCCCGGCGGCGGCGGTATCCAGAATCTGCAACAAAAAACAGGCAAGGGCTTGAAGATGTTGATGATCCTCTCTGCGGTCGTGCTGCTCATTGCCTGCGCCAACATCGCCAACCTGTTGCTGGCGCGCGCCACCGCGAAGCGTGCGGATATGGCGGTGCGCACGGCCTTGGGCGCAGGGCAGAGCCGACTCATCCGCCAGATTCTTACCGAGAGCATATTGTTGAGCTGTATCGGTGGGCTGGCTGGCTTGACTGTCGCCTATGCCGGCTCGCATACGATTCTCGCCCTCGCATTCCCCGATGCCAGGAATATGCCCTTCGAGGCGAGCCCTTCTCTGGCCGTGCTGGGATTCGCTTTTCTCGTCTCGCTGGTCACGGGCGTCCTCTTCGGGACGGCTCCCGCGTGGTTGTCGTCGCACGCCCAGCCGGCCGAGGTGCTGCGCGGGGTGAACCGCTCCACGCGCGACCGCTCTTCGCTGCCGCAGCAGGCGCTGGTCGTTCTGCAGGCGGCATTGTCACTGGTTCTTTTGGCGGGAGCGATTCTGATGACCAAATCGCTCGCCAATCTGGAGCATCAGAATTTTGGCGTCGCTACCGCCAACCGTTATGTGCTGCACGTCGATCCTCAAGGCGCGGGTTACACGGCCGAACGGTTGCCCGCGCTCTATCGGGAATTCGAAGATCGCTTTTCCGCGCTGCCCGGAGTGACCAGCGTCGCCATGGGGCTCTATAGCCCGCTCGAAGGCGACAACTGGGGCAATTGCGTCATCCGGCAGGGACATCCCGCTCCGCAGCCCGGGGACTGGTGCGTGGCGACTTGGGATCGCGTGAGCTCCCATTTTCTCGACACCATCGGTGTGCCCGTTCTGCGCGGCCGCGGACTCAGCGATCAGGATACGGCAACTTCGCCTCAGGTCGCCGTGGTTAACCAAGCCTTCGTCAAGCGTTTCTTTCCGAACGAGGATCCAGTGGGCCAGCGCTTCGGCACTGGGTTTCCAAAGTATTCGGGCAGTTTTGAGATCGTGGGCGTCTTTGCCGATTTCAAGATGAACAACCCACGCGATCCGATCCGGCCGGTCTTTCTGCGCCCGCTCACGCAGAGCTTAGCCGGCGTCCAGGAGCCGGAAATGATGTGGGCGGAGGCGCGATCGCTGTTCATCAACGCCGTGCTGCTCAACTTCAACGCGCCGCAGCAGAACGTCGAGGGGCTTATTCGCCGCGCCCTCGCCGACATCAATCCCAATTTGACCGTGGTCAGTCTTCAGCCTTTCGATGTGCAGGTGGCGGGTAATTTCAACGAGGAGCGTCTGATCGCGCGGCTCACCAGTCTTTTCGGCAGCTTGGCGCTTATCCTGGCTTCGGTGGGACTCTACGGCGTCATGTCCTATTTGGTAGCCCGCCGCACCAGCGAAATCGGAGTCCGCATGGCGCTCGGGGCTACACGATCGAGCGTGCTGGCCATGGTGTTGCGCGGCGCACTCTGGCAAATTCTAGTCGGTCTTGGCTTGGGCGTCCCTGCCGCGCTCCTCGCTGGCCATCTGATGGCGAGCCAACTCTATGGAGTCGGCGGCTACGATCCGCTGGCGCTCGGCGGCGCAACCTTGGTGCTCGGGCTTTGCGCTGCTGCGGCAGGATTCATTCCTGCCCGCCGCGCTGCTTCGATCGAACCAATGAAGGCGCTCCGCACGGAATAGCTGGGTGCCATTAGAGGAGAGCTGGCGAGCCTTCACTCACGTGGAGCAGCCGTCGGCCATTCGACGCCACGTATGGTGCCGTCCGGTTCGCGCTCGATTGTCGGTGCGTAGAGCCCAAGGAATTGACGACGCCACCAGAGACCTAGTGTCCGTTTCTCGGGCATGGTTGTAAACCAGTACCGCCAAATCACCGCACGCACCTCGCGCGGAGGCTGCTGCGGAAACGGATTCTTCGCAAAAAGATTGAGTACGTCTTTGTCGTTCGAGAGCAGCCGCACTTCCGTGTTGGGCACGATCGGATAATCCCGCCATGCGCCGAGCGAAGCAAACCAGAGATTCCAATCGAATCGCGGCTGATAGGGCGCGTAAATGCCGGGTCGCGCATTCAACTCCTGAGGTTTGTAGCGAAACGGATAGGCCACCCAGGTTTTTCCATCATCAGAACCCTGGAACTCTATCTCGTATCGGCCGCGAGTCATGATCGCAAAAAGGCCGTATCGATTGGCAATCCGAAAAGGATCGAGCGCTACCACGGGTTCGGTGGGCAGGGGCAAGGGGGAGAACATCCAAACTAACTGTGCGGTGGTGGCGTAGAAAATCCAGCTGAGTATTACGACGGTCGCAGAAAACTTCAGCACCTTCAGTTGGTGACGAAGGTTGCCCCTCCGGATTTGCACCTCCATTGGGCCAGTGTGACCGGGCTCGTTCAGCGTGATGTCCGCGAATTGGGCCGTCTTAGGGTCGGTCTCCGTCCTCGTCTTCCATCGTTCGGGAAGAAAACGCAACAGAAAGCGATCATCCAAAAGAAGGAATCCCAGAACCAGAACAAGGTAGTTTAAGAATGTGTAGTTGGCGCTGAGAATGACTCCGACTTCCCAAGGAGTCACGATGAAGAAGCACGCGATGCGCCAGCGTCTTGGCAGAAACAACAACCAGACCAAGACCAATTCGAGCGCCAGCGTCGCAAAGACTGACGATGCATGAAACCAGTGCGGCAGATGCTGCATGTACCAGCCGATCCAGGTGGGCAGCGGCCCATTCTGGTAGTACTCGTCCATCGCGGTAAAGTTGCGCCACTCGGGATCTCCGCCGATGATTTTCGCGACACCGGATTCGAAGTAGATGCGAAACCACTCCCATTGCAACAGGAACAAACTGGCGCGTGATGGTGGCGAGGCGGAACCCATGCTGGGTCGAAATCCAGGCGGTGAAAAGAAAAGCGCAATAAATCCGGCTTCGAGGAGCATCCCGTCCGATTGATAGCCGGAAAAATCTTGGGCAGCGCTGACGAAGGAAACGAAGCATACGAAACAGACCAGTAGCATTCCGCGCGGCCACACATTCACCACCAACAGCAGAGATGCGGCCATCCCCATCCAGCACAACGCGGAAAGCATATGCGGGCCGCTCGACAGCCAAAGCAAGGTGGGCGCATACCATAAGCCGCGGCTGTAGCCTAACGTTTGCGCCACGGATCGCAGATACTCATGGGCCGGCAAAACGCCTTCCGGCCCTATGAGTCCGCGGATTTGGAAGACGAGCGAGAAGAAAGCCGAAAAATAAATACAGCCCAGGGCTCGCAGGAAGAGCCAGCGCGGAATCAGGCGGGCAGGGGCGCCAGGCTCCGAGTCGAACCACCACCGAAGAGCGGCCCGCCAATTCATGAGAGTGAGCAATTATAGCGAGACCCGGGAGCAGGGCGGCCTTTGCTCTGTCAGAACGGCCGTAGGCCCGTGTCGCAACTGGGCAACTACGGGCGGGCGATGGATTTTCTCCAACTCGATGCGGGATCCGAATGGGTGGGGGGCAATCTGGTGCGACAGTTTATTTACACTGGCGACTTGGCGAAAGCACGGGAACAGTCGGAGAAACTAAACGATCAACCCCGCAACAAGATGATCAGAGTCTGTCTCGCTCACGCGCCGTCGGCGGATGTGGACAAGATCGCCAGGGAGTTTGCGCCCGAAGCTTTCGCGAACCCTGACGCCCGAGAACCGGTTCTGGATTGCAAATGAATTTGCCTTCTGCGGACAGAAAGATCTCGCGCTTCGGCTCCTCAAGGGTTCTGTCGCAGGACACTACTGCGCCTACACCGGCCTGCAAAATGATCCCATGCTCGCAAACCTGCGAGGCACGCCTGAGTTTGGCGAGTTGCTCTCCGCCGCCAAACTGTGCCGGGACGACTTCCTGGCACAGAGGCCGGAAGCAACGCATTGATCTGCCGGCAGTGGATGGTAGTTCGCGGCTGCTCTGTAACCAAGCCCGTCCGGACTGAGTTGACAGGCACACGCACTTATTTGTTGGCGTAGCTGTCAGCCCCCAGAAAATGCAGCGAGACGTATGGCTCATCGCCAACCACCCAACTGTCGTGCCCGGGGTCCGGGCGGAATGTAAAAGAGCATGCCGGGGCGGAGTTCATGAATGGTGCCCGTGCCGTCCTCTATCGCGGCCGTGGCGCAGCCGGCGAACACGAGTCCAACATACTCGACGTTGCAACGCGACGCGCGTGGCGGCATTTTCAACCAGGCTACGTTGACGGTGAGCAACAGCACCTTCTCCGGAAACTCCGCGTCATCCGGCAACGGCGGCGGTATCGAAAACTTTGGCAGCGCGACCGTGATTAACAGCACCTTCTCGGGTAACTCCAGCGCCGGCGATGGCGGCGGCATCGCCAACTTCAACACGCTGACGGTGAGCTTCAGCAACTTCTCGGGGAACTCCGTCGAGTCCGGCTCATCTGGCGGCGGCATCTACAACCAGGGCACGCTGACGCTGAAGAGCACGCTTCTGGCGAATGAATCCTCGGGCGGAAACTGCTACATTTATAGCGGCACCGTAACCTCCGACGGCTACAACCTGTCGGACGATAGCACCTGCACCTTCCTCACCGCGACCGGGGACCAGAACGACGTCACCGGCGCCGCAACTTATCTGGGCCCCTTAAAGAATAATGGCGGACCCACCTCGACCATTGCGCTGCTCACCGGCAGCACGGCCATCAACGCCATCCCCGTGAGCCCAACCGACGAGTGCACGGACGCCTTCGGAAATCCGGTCCTGACCGACCAGCGTGGCGTCACCCGTCCGCAAGGCACAGGCTGCGACATCGGAGCCTTTGAACTGGTGCAGACGCCACAGGTGACTGCCTCCGCTTCCAGCCTCGCTTTCGGCAACGTCGAACTGTGCCGGACAAAGAAGGTCGTCGTGACGCTGAAGAATAATGGCACTACAAAAGTGCAGATTGGCCCCATTTCGTTCATTGACGTGGTGGGAAATCCGGGCGATTTCAGTTACATCGAATACTGCAAGACTCACCTCGCCGCTGGGAAAAGTTGCACCATCGCGGTGAAATTCAGTCCCTCCGAGGAGGCCCCGGAATCGGCGACGCTGAATATCGTAACCACCGCTCCCGGCAGCCCGATACAGGTGCCGATCACGGGCACGGGGATCGCGGATCCAAACTGCAAAGTAGAGTAGCGGGTACGCATCCTAACATCGTTGCGCTTGGCGTTAGGGTGGGCTGACCACGGTTGTGACGAACAAGGCTAACTTGCGCTGAAGAGTTTCTAGTGAATACAAAACACGGAAATGCCGCTCGCTTTTTTGGGCGGCCTTTTTTTTGCATCAGTGAAGGGGTGGGAGCGGTAGTTGTCTCAACCAGGCAATAGAAGCGCTCGGAACCCCGTTGCGGGGTCAGTGAGTGTCATGGCGATATACGACAACAATCCATAACAGAAATGTTCTCGCCGCTGTTACAAATTGTTTCCCATTGACGCGAACAGGGATTGAGAGGAGAATCTCAGCCGTTTTGGGCCCAGAAGGAACTTCCCAGGGCTAGATGACGAACGCAAGCAAAAAACAGGGATGAGGAGAGCACCATGATTTCCAAAACGTTTCGCATCGCTCGAATGATTGTTCTTGCCAGCTTTGCATTCAGTTCCGCTGCCTGGGCGGCGACTTGTTCAAACGCCTCTCTGAGTGGTACCTACGGGTTTCTGCACGACGAAACAGATAGCAGTGGCACTCCTTTCACCGCCGCCGTGAGCCAGATCACGTTTGACTCAACCAACGGTACGTTTACCGTAGAGACCACAGCATCCCATGATGGCGTGATAGCCACTGAGTCTCTCACCGGAATATACGCAGTCGCCTCGAACTGCACCGGCACGGGTACGCCCACGGGAGCCAGCCCCTTCTCAATTGTGGTTACGTCAACAGGGTTTTTGGCCCTTCACCTTTTTTCGGAGGGATTCGCGGTGAAGCAGGGCTCCCCGACCTGCACCAATGCCGGAGTTGAGGGTAGGTTTGGGTTTGAAACAACCGGCGTCTTCCTCGCGACGGGAGCGGTGGCTTTCATCGGTGAGTTGAAATTAACGGTCAACCCTTCTGGAGGAGGAGTGATAAGCGGACACGTAGCGAGTAGCGAGGGTGGCACGTTTCTAACGTTCGAGCCCGTCACCGGTTCTTACAGGGTCGGCACGGACTGCAGGGGCAGGGCTACCATAACGCCAAAGGGGGGCTCCGAAATGCACTTCAGCCTCGTGGTTGTGGACGGCGGGAACGAAATGCTAGGCGTTGAGACGGACGCGGAAACGGTTGTCAGCGGTACACTGCAGCGGTAAGTTTTCGATTCCGCCGATGTTTGGACGGCTTCTTCCTTGCGACACGCCGAGTACAGAGCGTAACTTCTGAGCACGGTAGGGACAATCATGGCTGATTGACCCGCTTGCGGGTGAATTTGCGCTATGCGATTTTGCAATAGTTATAAGCTTCAAGTGGGAGAAGTTTACTTCCCGCCATTGCCGCACGCTGGGTTCTTGCGCGTGACGGTCGCCTCTCCCTCTGTCTCAGGCTTTAGCAAATCGCACACTTGTGTGGAACGGGAGACCGTCACGTGTTGATAGTCGATAATCTCGAAGTCGTTGCATCCGCTCTTGGTGACTACACTCCGCAGTAGCTCTCCACGATCCGCTTCTGGTAGAACCTCGTCGATAATTTGGGTCACAACCTCCCGTCGCATGTATTTGGTTGGCTCATCGCGTGGAATTATCGGGCGCATGGGCTCAATCAGCATCCAGCAGGCAGCCCGATCCGTGCCGTAGGCAGCCGTCAGTGTGATGCTAGGACGAACAACAAATCTCTCAACAACGGGATCACCATAGCGAGTGTGAAGATCGGTGTTGTTCAGTTCGATGACAGGCACGTGGTTCCGGGGAGCAGTCGCTGAACTGCATGGCCCATCTTTGCGAACGACCGTCGCGGACTTCTCATCGTGATTGGCTGGTAGGTAGCGGACAAAATAACGGCTGATCTTCACATTCTGATACTCAACAACTTGGTACTCCCCAGCACCCATCGCTTCGATCATACGGTTTAGCAGAACGCCTCGTTCCGACTCCGGTATCAGTTCGTCGATAATCTTCGATACTTTACCGGTTGCCATAGAGTGCTCTTTGTCATCGGGTCGCTGGATTGAGTGTTCGGATTCGATCAACATTTGACATGCAGTTCGATCCTCGGCGTATCTGGCCATCAACGAAATTCCAGGACGAACATCCCGGGGTGGGTCCACTAATGTCGTTGGCCTTCGTGCTGATCATCGGGAAAGCGGATCGGTTTCAGTGTGGCAAGCAGATCGCGGCGTATCTGGGACTGGTACCGTTGGAGAAGTCGAGCGGAAACCAGCGCCGGCTGGGACATATCACGAAACAAGGCAACTCACTGTTGCGCTTCCTATTAGTGGAAGCCGCGCAAGTGACAGTGCGGAGCCTGCCGGAATGGCGGAGCAAGTATGTCCACCTGACGATGCGGCGAGGACGGAAAATTGCCAAGGTGGCGATGGCGCGGAAACTGGCAATTCGTTT
>Ga0302325_10036486_pt1 | contig 10021 bp, 10 predicted proteins | sample Palsa_T0_2_FD_201948 | JGI IMG/M metagenome (GOLD analysis project Ga0302325, IMG submission 201948) | Peat permafrost microbial communities from Stordalen Mire near Abisko, Sweden - Palsa_T0_2 | ecosystem: Environmental > Terrestrial > Soil > Palsa > Peat permafrost | place: Sweden: Abisko... | reverse complement strand
TTGCTGTGGAAGCTGGCTGATAAGCTGGTCTACTCAAAGGTCAGCGAGGCATTTGGCGGCCGCGTGAGGGTGTTCGTTTCAGGGGGTGCGCCACTCGGCATCGACACCGGGCAATGGTTTGCATCCGTGGGGATTGCGCTTCGCGAGGGCTATGGGCTTACCGAAACCTCGCCTGTGATTTCGCTGAATAACCCTGTGGTCCATCGCATGGGTTCCGTTGGGCGGCCTTTGCCAAATGTTGAATTGAAGCTGGCTGAGGACGGAGAATTGTTGGCGCGCGGCCCTTCAATCTTTGCCGGGTACTGGCAGAAGCCGGCCGCGAATGCAGAATGTTTTGACGCCGAGGGTTGGTTCCGGACCGGCGACATCGCGCATTTGGATGCGGATGGATTTTTATTCATTACAGACCGCAAGAAAGAGTTGCTGAAGACTTCGGGCGGGAAGATGGTCGCTCCGCAGCCGATTGAAAACAAGCTCAAGAACAACGTGCTGGTGGCGCAGGCCGCTTTGGTCGGCGACAAGCACAAGTTCATCTCCGTGCTGCTTGCGCCGAATTTTCCGGCTCTTGAAGAGTGGGCAAAGCATCACGGCATCGAAGCAAAAAGCCGTGCTGAGTTGGTGGCGGACAGCCGCGTGATTACGCTTTATGGCGAGATTGTCCGCGAGGTGAATGGCGGGCTGGCAAATTTTGAAGCATTGAAACGATTCCGCCTGGTTGCGGATGAGTGGACGCAGGAGTCGGGCGAGCTAACGCCTTCGATGAAATTGAAACGGCGAGCAATCACGGCCCGATACGCGGCGGTTATCGACGAGCTCTACGCGGACGAAGCAACCTCACGAGGTGAATCGGATAGATGACGCTTCGGCGAATCCCTTTGCTGACCAGGCTGCGATCGTCCCACAGCCTGTGCAGGCCGCGGAAGAATGGCGCGCCCCAGGCGCCCATGGCCAACAGGCTGCCAAACAGGATAATGGCGTCGATGCTGAGGCGCCCTTCGTGCGACCAATAGGCGTTGGGGTCCAGGCTTAGCCACAGGGCAAACTCGTCCAGCGTGAGCGCGGCGCCCACGCCATAGCTAACAGACATCAGGCGGCTCAGAAAGATGGAGAGATGCGTGTGATTGCGGCCCACGTCCATCAACCAGCCGTAGCCGACCAGCAATAAGATGAGAATGCCCCAAACCAGATGATGGATATGCTGGCCCCCTACGAGCACCCAATTAAATGGGCCCTTTCCTTCACGTATAAAGCCCACCAATACGCGGACTCCGATGAATGTAACGGCAAAGGATAACGAGGCAATGAACATGCGGCGGCGCGGGCGATCGGGAATGGTGGCGCGAACAAGCAGTCCTAGCCGAGTTAGTTCGAGCGATACGAGCAGCGAGACGACTACCAGCGCAGCAAACGCCAGCAGGATGAGAGCTCCGGTTCCGGGCATACCTTATTGAATCACTTCCACCCGTGTTGTTCAAAAGAGCCGCGCGCTTGCGCTGGCGGTTGAACAAACGTGCGGCCGGTCACGATTTCTCTTTTGAGAGGCGGGTTACACTATCTATGGCGTCGAGACCGGGAAGATGGCTCCGTGGAATAGCGTGGTTGGATCAGATTTCTCTTGACCAAGCCCATGCAGTGACGCAACTTTTTTTTGAGGAGAGCTTGAACCATGCGAGTTGCTTTATTGACCGGCGGCGGCGATTGCCCCGGATTGAATGCGGTGATCTATGCCGCCGTAAAAAAGGGCATCAACCACTACGGCGATGAGTTCATCGGCTTTCTGAACGGCTGGCGCGGCGTGCTTGACAACAACTTTATTCCCCTCACCCTGGAGAACACCGACGGCATTCAATTGAGGGGCGGAACAATCCTGCATTCCTCGCGAACCAACGTGAAAAAGATTCCCGGCGGAGTCGAGAAAGTTCAAGAGGTTCTGAAGCTCAACAAGATCGATGCCCTGATTGCGCTCGGGGGAGACGACACGCAGTCTGTGACGCTGTTTCTCAGCGAGAATGGCGTGCCCAGCGTGGGCGTGCCCAAGACGATCGACAACGACATCAACGGGACCGACACGACATTTGGCTTCGACACTGCGGTGATGATCGCAACGGAGGCTATCGACCGGATTCACACCACTGCCGATTCTCACAACCGGGTAATTGTTGTTGAAGTGATGGGCCGCGATGCCGGGTGGATTGCCTATGCCTCCGGCGTTGCCGGCGGCGCGCATGTGATTCTGGTGCCCGAAAAAGAAATTGACATCGACCACGTGTGCGCGCTGCTGAAATACAACTACGATCACGGCAAGCATTACGGCGTGGTGGTGGTGGCCGAGGGCTGTCACCTGCCGGAGGTGGGCCAGGTGATTGGGTCCGCGCAGGTTGATTCGTTCGGTCACGCGCGCCTGTCCGGCATAGGCGAAGCTCTGGCTGAGTTGATCGAGAAGAAGACCGGCTTTGAAACCCGGTCAGTCAACCTTGGCCACACACAGCGTGGCGGCGTTCCCACGGCCTACGACCGCACGCTTGGGCAGAGATATGGCCTGCACGCCATCGACATGGTCCACGAGAAGAAGTGGGGCCGGATCGCGGTGCTGAAGGGCCTCGACATCACCGACATTACGATCAAGGAAGCTATTGCCACTAATCGCAGGCTGGACCAGCGATTCTTTGATGTGATTGCGGACCTGGAAGCCAAGGTCTAACCGCGTCGAGAAGCTTCGCGCTTCACGGAAGGCCACTCTCGTTGCGAGGGTGGCCTTTCTTGCTGAGCTACTGCGGTGCAACGACGGATGAAGATCGACTACAGTTGTCCTGTGCTCTATCGCCTCTACAAGCCGGAGGATTTCGTTGCGCTCTATGCAATCGAGCAGGTATGTTTTCATCCGCCGGACAGATTCAGCCGCGGATACATGCGGCGCCTTGTCGAGCAGCCCAATTCTGCGACGTGGATTGCGGAGGAGGATGAGTCCATGTCGGGCTTTGCCCTTGTTGAGTGGACGAGGGAAGCGGAATTGGCGGCGTACATTCAGACGCTTGAAGTTGTTCCTGAGCGGCGCGGCAAAGGCGTGGGCGGGGAACTGCTGCGCCGTCTGGAGAATTCGGCAAGCGCTGCGGGTGCGGCATTGATCTGGCTTCATGTGGATGCCGAAAACGCAGCGGCGATTCGCGTTTACCAGGCACGAGGCTACGTGCGTCACGGCAGGGAAGAAGACTACTACGGACGCAATCGCGCGGCGCTGATTTATGCCAAGCCGCTCGGCGTGGAGCAAGCCATTTAAGTATCGCGGGCGATGTAATTTCCATTTCGGCGATTGTAATTTTGCGGCATGGTGTGCTTTACGTTGCGAGAAGGCACTTCCGCGTAAGATAGCAAATGACACCATGTCCATCAGCAATCCGAATCTGCCCAAGTCAATTCTCGCGTTCAGGACGTACACCGCCCAGATGTTCCTGCACGATCTGCTGGCGGGTCTTACTGTGGGACTGGTAGCTTTGCCCTTGGCAATGGCCTTCGGGATCGCTTCAGGGGTTACACCGCAGGCGGGCCTCTATACGGCCGTTGTGGCGGGATTTCTGATTTCGGCCCTGGGAGGCTCGCGCACACAGATCGGCGGACCGACCGGGGCATTCGTTGTGATTGTCGCGGGCATTGTGGCCCGCTTTGGCATCAGCGGCCTGGCCATGGTCACGGTAATGGCCGGGGTGCTTCTGCTGCTGATGGGGCTCACAGGCCTGGGCGCCGCTGTGCGCTTTATTCCGCGCACGGTGGTGATTGGATTTACCAACGGCATTGCGATTTTGATCGCCTCCACGCAGATCAAGGACTTCTTCGGGTTGCGCACGGGCGCGGTGCCCAGCGAGTTTCTGCCCCGCATGAGACTGCTTGCGGCTCATTTCAGCAGCCTGAACCCAGCCGCCCTGGGGCTAGGCGTGGCCACGCTGGCCATCATTCTGCTTATGCCGCGCATTACCAGGCGCGTGCCGGGATCGATTGTTGCCTTGCTGGTTTGCACCGGAGTCAGCGTCTTCTTTCACCTGCCGGTAGAGACCATTGGCAGCAAATTCGGCGGAATTCCTCGCGGGTTCCCACCATTCGCACTGCCCGACTTTCACTCCGAGCATTTTCTGCCTTTGATTCCTTCCGCGTTCACTGTCGCATTGCTGGCAGCCCTCGAGAGCATGTTGTCAGCTGTAGTGGCCGATGGAATGACCGGCGACCGCCACAACCCCAATGTGGAATTGGTGGCGCAGGGATTGGCGAACATCGTCTCGCCGCTCTTTGGAGGCATTCCAGCCACTGGCGCCATCGCTCGCACCGCGACCAACATCCGCTCTGGCGCTCGTTCGCCGGTTGCCGGCATGGTCCATGCGTTGACGCTGCTTGGAATTCTGCTGGTGGCCGCGCCGCTGGCCAGTTACATTCCGCTTGCAACACTGGCCGCGGTGCTATTTGTGGTGGCCTACAACATGGGCGAGTGGAACGAGATCGGTGCTGTGCTGCAGTTGGATTTCGCGGCTATCTCAGTGTGGCTGGTCACCTTTGCGCTTACCGTCTTCGCCGACCTCACGGTGGCTGTGTCTGTCGGCATGTCGCTGGCTGCGCTGCTTTACATCTACCGCATCGCAGACACAACAACAGTGGCTACGGTAACCGACGAGTACATTCGCGACGGCCTGCCGCATGTGCTGCAAGGGCGCATTCTTCCGCCTTACGTCACGTTACTGCGCATTCATGGCCCATTTTTATGGGGCACAACAGAGAGTTTGGTTGAGGCAACGGTGAACCTGGATGCGTTTGCGCCCGTGGTGATTCTGCGGCTGCGCAACATGACGGCCATCGACGCAACAGGCATTCACGCAATTGAAGGCTTCGCCAAACGCCTGCACGAATCGGGCCGCACGATGCTGTTGTGCGGAGCCATGCAGCAGCCCTCAAAACTGTTGCAAGGCAGTCGATTCCAGGACCGCGTGGGCCGTGAAAACATCATGCCCAACATACAGACCGCGCTGGATCGTGCGCGGCAAGTTCAAGAGGTAAAGGTGGCATGATTTCGCAAGCAATTTCTTCAGAAGGGTAAACTGCGCGTTCAACGCTATTGCGGCGAAGGTCCTTCAGAGCGAAAGTCGCGGGACGCCAATGGCGGCATCTCGACAAAGCAGGACTGAAGCCTAGTGCTTGCCTGCAATTCACAAGCAGCCGCGCGGTTCCTGCTATCTATATTTCCTCAATACGCCCAGCACACGGCCCTGAATGGCCACATCGGCTGCGCGGACGTAGATGGGCTCCATCTCGATGTTTGCGGGTTGAAGGCGGACCTGGCTTCCCTCGGCATAAAAGCGCTTCAGAGTGGTCTCGGAGCCATGCACCAGGGCCACGACAATCTCTCCCTGGCGAGCGGTCCGGGTGCGCTCCACCAGCACATAATCGCCGCTGATAATGTGCTCGTCGCGCATCGAGTCGCCGCGCACTTCAAGCGCGAAGACGTCGCGGTTGCCCACTACGTCGTGCAGCGAAATGCTTTCCTCAGTCTCCGCGGCCTCAACGGGCTGGCCGGCGGCGATGCGGCCGACCAGCGGCAACCTGTCGCTGGTTCGAGTGCGCGTACCCGGCGGCACCACGTCGATGGAGCGGCTGCGGTTGTGCACACGGTCCAGATGGCCCTTTTTCTCAAGGTTGGTGATGTGCTTGTGGACGGTTGCGAGGCTCTTCAGCCCCATGCCGCGCGCAATCTCCTCAAACGATGGGGAGTAGCCGTTGCGAGTCACAAAGGACTCCAGGAAGTCGAGAATCTCTTTTTGTCTGCGGGTGACAGCCATGGGACGGATTATAGCGAATAAAAAGCGAATTGCAAGCACTATTTTTTGTTCCCGGTTTGCGGTCGCGATCTCGCAGAAGAGTGCGGTGGACAATCGCAGTCTGGTCGCGGCTCGAGCTGGGCCAAGGTGATCCGGGAAAAGGTGAAGGGCTCGGCAGATGAAAGTTTAGTTGCCACAATCCTGAACGCCGGAAGGTTACTTTGAAATCTCTCACCATTTTGGGGCCTGTCTGCCGCCTGTGCCGTTCCCGGAATCCTTTCACTGCATTCGTAGCTTCTAATCTTGAGTTTCTTCGCCCCGAAGGAGAAGGTAAAGGAGCGTCCACCATTAGAACATTTTCCCTGTGCGCGTAATTTGAGCGGACAAGAATCGCAAATTGAAGTTCTCGCTCAAGACAGAGGCAGATATGAGGCTATTGATCGCCGAAGACGATAAGGCGCTGGGGCTGTTTCTAAGCCGCGGTTTGGAGGCCGACGGCCACCGCGTTCGAACGGTCTTCGACGGCGGGGCAGCCGTTGAGGCTTTCCGCCAGGACATGCCGGACCTGACAATTCTCGATTTGAACATGCCGGTCAAGGACGGAGAACAGGTTCTGGTTGAGTTGCGCGCCATCGATCCCGATCTGCCGGTGCTGGTGCTGACGGCGCGGCAGGAGGTGGACACGCGGGTCCGCTGCCTGGACCGCGGCGCGGACGACCTGATGCTCAAGCCATTCAGCCTGCATGAGCTGCGCGCCCGCTGCCGGGCGCTGTTGCGGCGCAAGAGGGAAGCGCGGCTGCAGTTGCGTGCCGGAGACCTTGAACTCGATCGCCTGGAGCATACGGCCCGGCGCGGCAACGAAGCCATCATGCTGACCAACAAGGAATTTGCGCTGCTGGAACACCTGATGCTGAATCGCGGCCAGTGTGTGTCGCGCGTCGAGTTGCTGGAAGCGGTCTGGAACCTCGAGCCGGCGCAAACCACGAATATTGTGGATGTCTATGTAAATTACCTGCGTCGCAAGTTGAAGGATCCTCCTCCCAGCCAACTGATCAGAACCGTGCGCGGCCAGGGTTACATGATTCCATCCGATTCTGTAGCTGTCGCTGTCGTCGCCGGGCAAGTGATTCCCGACGTTCTGTCCCTCGTGCCGCCCCGGTGGCCGGTTCCCGGCGCGGTCCCTGAAATGCTCTAGCCACGCTTCTTTCATTCAGATTGTCCCACCAAGATTGTCCCACCCAGATTGTTCCATCCAGATTGTTCCATCCAGATTGTCCCATTCAGGAGTTAGCCCATGCAGCCTGTTCCAGTATCACTTCTTCAGCCCGCGCCGCGCATCCGTACCCGGACCGCGCTCGTAGCCAGTGCCGACCGCAGCTTCCGCCAGCGGCTCACCGAGACCCTGACCGGCCTGCGCTGGAAGGTGCGCGAAGCCGAAAGCGGCGCGCAAGCCTGGGGAGAAGCCGAACTTGCCGCTCCAGAGGCCATCATTGTCGATTCCTGGCTGCCGGACCTGGATCTGGCGGAGTTTCTCACCGATTTCCGGGGAAGGTTTCCCCATGTGGATCTGGTAAGCGCTGGCGGTCCGCCTGACCAGGAGAGCCCGCGCGGACCTTATCGCCAGGAGCTTCTCTACGCTCTGCGCCGGTCACAGGACACCGACACCGCGGCATGGAACACGGCGCCCGCCCTGCTCAGCCCGTCGGAAATTGCGCCACAGATCCAATCTCCAACTCGACCCGATCTCTTCCCGGCCGCCGCACGCACCTTGCTTGCCGGCGGCGCCTCGAAGCTTGAATCGATCACGGTCCCCATCCAGTCCAGGTCTTCATCGATCACGTCCGCACCCATGACGCCCGGACCCATGACGACCGTGCCCACGCGCACGGATACATCCGTGCCGGGTACATACGGACTGGGTACATCCGGACTGGGCGACCAGAAATCCATCGACCGCCTGCCGGAGATGATCGGCAACGCGCCCTGCATGCTTGAGGTAAGCCGCCGCGTCCGCCTGGTTGCCCAGCGCATGACACCGGTGCTCATCGAGGGCCCTACCGGTTCCGGCAAGGAATTAGTGGCCGAGGCTCTGCACCGGCTATCAGCAAGAAGCAGAAAACCTTTTGTAGCTATCAATTGTGCTGCAATTCCTGAGACGTTGCTTGAAGCCGAACTCTTCGGACACACACGCGGCGCGTTTACCGGAGCGGTGCAAGGGCGCATCGGACGGATCGAGTCGGCGGATGGAGGCACGCTGTTTCTGGATGAGATTGGAGAAATGCCGCTGGCCCTGCAATCGAAGCTTTTGCGCTTTGTCGAAAGCAGTGAACTGCAGCGGGTGGGCGGCAATGAGACCGTCAAGGTTGATGTGCGCATTGTGGCTGCCACGCACCGTCCGCTGGCTGAACACACCAAGACGGGAACCTTCCGCGCCGACCTCTACTACCGGCTGGCGGTGTTCCTGATCCGCACCCCGTCTCTGCTGGAGCACAGCGAAGATCTGACCCTTCTGGTGGACCACTTCATGGGGAAGATGGGCCGCGATGCGCCGATCAAGCGGGTCGACCCATCGGCCATGGCCAAGCTTGCCGCCCACGACTGGCCGGGCAACGTCCGGGAGCTCGAACACGTTCTGGAGCGGGCCGCGATCCTGGCCGGCGACGAGGCCGTGCTGACGGCGAGAGAGATCGACTTTGGATTTTCAGTGAACTGAAACCGACCCACTGGAGGACTTCATGAGCATGCAGATCGATACACGGCTTAGCGAGCAGATCGGGAGCTATCTGGATCTGGCTACGGCCGAGATCAAGCTGACGGCGGCCAACATGGCCAACATCGATACGCCCGGCTATCGCACCGTGGGCCTGGACTTTGAAGCGGAGATGCAGGGAGCCCTGAATGACACCGAACTGGAAAGCACTGGCGTGGGCCGCACCCCGCGACAGGTGCGCGTCCGCGATGTCGACGGGCTCATTTCGCGCCCCGACGGGAACAATGTCTCGATGGACCGCGAAGGCCTGAATCTGGCCGAAGCGCAACTGAAGTTCAAGGTGGGCGTAGCGCTGTTGCGCGGGGAGAACCAGACCGTGATGGACGCCATTCACGCCGATAAATAAGTTTTGAGCCGCGCGATTTGGGCGTCTACCTGCAGGAAAGCAATACAGGCAGGAGCAGACGCAATGAATCTATTTGGAACAATGGAAACCTCAGGCAGCGCGATGCAGGCCGAACGGATGCGGGCCGAGGTTGTGGCGGCCAACATGGCCAATGCGGAAACCACGCGCACCGCCTCGGGCGGCCCGTACCGGCGTCAGCACGTGGTGTTTGCCGCCGATCGCCCCAATGCGGGATTTCTCGACTCGATGTCCGCGGCCGCAGGGGGTGCGGGAACTCCGACGGGCGGGCCGCTGGCCTCTTCAGCCTTTCCCACGCTGACTTTGCCCGGCTCGGGCGCAGTGGCGCCGGGTGTGCACATTGCGCAGGTGGTTGAAGACACATCTCCCGCGCTCGAGCGCTATGATCCCGGCCACCCCGACGCCGGTCCCGACGGCTATGTAGCGTACCCCGATATTAATCCGCTCACAGAGATGGTTGACCTGATGGGGGCGACACGTGCATATGGTCTTAACAGTTCCGCCGTGCAGGCCGAGAAGGGCATGATCACGTCGGCGCTGGAGATCGCCAAGTCGTAGCCGCCGCGTTCAGTTTTTGAATTCCTGCGGAAGATCAAACGAGCTGCGCGAAGACATTGACGTGTGAAAACCTTGAACTTTGAAAGCCTTGTGAGGATCCATGCTCCCTGCAATAGCTCCACTTGCCGCCTCGATTCCCGCTTTAACTAATTTTGCCGGTGCCGGCGCGGCCGCTTCATTGCCCGCAACAACGGGACAGACTGCCGTGGCGGCTCCCTTTTCAGATCTGTTCACCGACTCTGTGGGTCAAGTGAACCAGTTGGAGGAACAGGCGTCGAAGGCCGTGACAGGTTTGATGAGCGGCACTGGCGTGGACGTGCATCGGGCAATGATCGCCACCGAAAAGGCGAGCATGGCTTTCGAATTGTCTTTGGCCGTGCGTAACAAGGCGGTGCAGGCCTATCAGTCGGTGATTGGAATGCAGTTTTAGGCATTTTCGGAAGATGAATAAAGGGTTGCCCCGGCAGACGGCATCGTGATTTCGAAGGGTGTGGTGAGGAGCCCATGAAATCGCGCAGGGGCTAAAGCCCGAGC